>Ga0233424_10001800_pt1 | contig 17158 bp, 10 predicted proteins | sample Watercolumn_Towu_FD_181011 | JGI IMG/M metagenome (GOLD analysis project Ga0233424, IMG submission 181011) | Freshwater microbial communities from Lake Towuti, South Sulawesi, Indonesia - Watercolumn_Towuti2014_125_MG | ecosystem: Environmental > Aquatic > Freshwater > Lake | place: Indonesia...
CACAAAGCGCGCGAGAATCACCGCCAGACGCCCGTATCGCACGAAGAAGTCGCGGGTTTTCTCGAGGTGCCGCGGATTTAGGAACTTGATCCTTCCGGAGAACGCGCGAGGTCCGACGCACCGACCGATCCACCAATTCAAGTTGTCGCCGACGACCGCGGCGACCCAGAGCGTTGGAGCGGCAATCTCGAGTCGTGGTCCCGACTCACCGGCGCACAGAGCGCCGACGGCAAACAGCAGACTGTCCCCGGGCAGGAACGGCATAATGACGATGCCCGTTTCGACAAAGACGATCGCGAATAGCGCGCCGTACACCCACGCGCCGTGGCTCGCAACGATCTCGCCGAGGAGCCCAGGCAGGTCGCTAAAGAGCCTAGGAAACTCGTGGATCAGGCTTTCCATGCGACGCGGTCGGGAGAGGAAGAGCGGACAGGGCGGGATTCGAACCCGCGATAGGGATTTAAGCCCCTATACCGGTTTAGCAAACCGACGCCTTCAGCCTCTCGGCCACCTGTCCAGAAGCTCGGCGAGTGTAGCAACCTACCGGGATCGCACAGCGATCGCTGCGAGCATGCGATCGCCGCACGCCGGCTCGCGTCGATGACTCGCCAGTCTTTCGTCGGTGATGGTGCAGTGGGAGCATCGATCAATTGCTCCGTGCGCGAAGCCTGCGCGCATCAGGAGCGCGGCGGCTCCGCCCGCACAATCTGCGAACCATTTGGCATCCCGCGCGGCCGGTAGCAAGTGCTCCTTGAGGCCGCGCCGTGTGAATGCCTCTGCGACATCCGCGCCGACCTCGTAGCGATGGTGGCTCGCGCATGGTCCGACCGCGGCGATCATCGATTCGGGTGCGCATCCGAAGTGTTCGACCATGTGCCGGATGGTGGCTCCGACGACATCGAGCGCGATCCCGCGCCACCCTGCGTGAATGGCAGCGCACGATTCTGTCTCGCGGCAGTAGACGAGCACTGGCACGCAATCGGCAGTGGTCACCATCGGAACGCGGTGTGGGTCCCGCGTCGCGATTGCGTCAGCCTCGCAAGTTCGCAGTTCATCGCACTCTGACGCGTCGACGCATCGCGAGCCGTGCACCTGTCGCGCGCGGGCGGGCACACCTCGACCAGATGTCAGCTCTCCAGCGAGCCAACCGGGATCGGGCCCCTTACGCCAAGAGAACCAGTGCGGGGCACCGGCACGGTCGAGTAGCGCACTCTGCCAGGCGCGCGTCTGCGCGACTAGGCACTCGTCAGGGGACATCCCAGCCTAGGCAATCGACAACCTTGAGTTCTTCCGCGCTGAGAAAGGCCGGTGCGAAGGTCGTGCCAGGAGGAATAGCCGCCCCTCCCATCAGCACGCCGAGGTCGAGGAATCCTGCTGCAGCGTTCGTGTCGTCGAGCAGCGGCAATTCAAAGTCAACGCCATCGGGCAAGTCGTTGGTCGTCGAGCCATCAAGCCCGGTCACATAGTTGAGGATGACAGCGCCAGCATTGAGGTTGAGTCCCTTGACCACGAACCGCGCGGAGTAACCGGGGAATGTTGGGTCGTAGTCGATCAAGAAACAGAATCCGGAGTTGGTGACATACGACGGCATCGTGTAGTCGAGGTACCGCGTTCGATAGGCGAGCGGAGGGAGAGGCACGAGTTGCTGATCGTCGAAGATCCCTGACCCACCAAACTGATTCCGCACTGCCGTGCCGTACTGCGAGAAGCCTGAGAGCGGCGGACCGAAGTTCGCTGAAACGAACTCCGCCTGCTCTTCGGCCGAAGCGAATGGTCCGTTGAGCGCGAGTTGTTCGCGGAACAAGCGATATCCACCTGGGTTGTAGTCGGGGGCGAAGAGACCGAGCAATGGGTCCGTGAATGTGCCGCCGTTGTTGATCGTTGTGGCGAGCGTGGCGGAGACATCTCCACAGTCAAGGCCACCCACAAGCGACTGCCACGCGCTCGGCTCCTGCGTGAGGTAGCCGAAGTTCGTCGGCAACGATCCTGCCGCGCCGTTTGTGTTCTCCGCTAGAAAGTCATTCCGGAACCGGAACATATCGAGGATGCAACTGTCCGCCACGAGGTTGGTCTGGATGGATGAGAGCCACCCCATGTTGACGAGGGTGAGCCGGACAAGCCAGTCCTGGTACGAGATGCCTCCGGCGGGGAAGGGGGCGACCAGCGGGTCGAAGACGTAGTTGTCGAGAATGCCAGCTGCGGAAGAGAAGGTGATCGTGCCGTCAACGCTTGAGAGTGCTGGCAGCGCGTAGATCCACGCGGCCCGGAGATTCGCCGCTGTCCAGTACAGGCGCGACTCCGCGGTGTAGCGATTCTTGCCGTTGGCCTGGAGATTCGAGTAGTAGGTGCGCCACCTACCGTTCAGCACTGGCCCCGTTCCATACGGAGCAGGTGGGTTGGGAAGAAAGCGCGCATCGTCGAGATTGGTGCCAACCGATCCTGATGCGATCAGGCTCGCGAGCGTCGGGGAGACATCCATCGCGTGGACCCGGGGGCTTGCCACGGCAAGGGTCGGCGCCGCAAGATTCTGGAACTGGACCTTGATCGTGATTGGTGTCACAGTGCCGAATGTGCTGGAGAGGTAGTCCGCCACCGATTGCGTAGCGAGAGTGACCGGGAGCACTACATCGGGCGGGACACTTGCGAGTATGAACTGAAATGGGCTCGCGCCAGCGATTCCACCGTCGCCAGCGGCGTGGCCCTGAATGATGATTGGTTCTGATGCCGAATCTAGGAGTTCCTGTGCTTTGATCTCTGCGACCGTCGTTCGGAACGCCGCGTCGGTTGGTCCGCGCGATCCGGTGGTGGTGACGGGAATCCAAAGCGATCCTGCGCTCTCAGGTGCTGCGCCGGTCGCTGGTGAATCCCAGTCGATGAACGCAGCGCTGGGTGCGGCTGCGAGATCGGAAGCGATCCCCTCACGAGTGACAGGTTGTTCTACGGAGGCCAGGTAAGCGGCGACGACGAATGGAGCAACGGACAACATTCGTTCAGACTAGCAGAGCGCGCCGTCGAGATCAGGGATCGCGGCGGCGCGCACGCGGGCCCCCAGGCCCGTCGGATACCAGTTGTTCGTGAAAGGAACTACTCGGCCGTGGCGTCGATGGAGGGTGCGGCTCCGGTGGCCGTCGCGGCCCAACCCATCGAGTCGAGAATGAGCCACTCACGCCGTGTTAGGAAGTCGGGAAGGTTTCCAAGGGGCGCGGAGTACGCGGGAACGATCGCGGGGTCTCGACTCCACCAGGTAATGCCCTTGCCGATCGACTTTCCCATGAGGCAGCGCGTCGAGAGTTCGGCGAGTTCGTCTTGGATCACGAAACATCCGCGTACAGGACTGCCGTCGTACATCGAGATCTCGAAGTCGCCCGGCAGTCGCGCGGTGTCCTGTAGGAAGTTCAAGATCGACCCATCCGATGGACTGTTGCGTGCGACGAGCCGTGGGCAAACCCCGAGGAACTGCACTGGCTGTACGACACCGCCGATCGTGTAGTCGTTCTCGCGGAAGTCCACGAATGCGCAGTGAGCGCCACCATGCAAGCTGACGACCTCCTGCGTGGCACCATCCGGATAGGCGGTGATCTCCGCCGCATCGTCAATCGGAAGGCGTGCGTCGTCGAAGACATTGCCTGCAAGCGCGGTCATGGGATTCCCGTCGATATCTAGAAGTCCGCGCATCTGCTGCACGAGGTAGATCGAGGAGTACCCGGCAGGTCCGCCCGCGGCGACGATGAGTTGATCCGCAGTCACGGGCGGCGCGAGGGCGGCAGCGCTTGCGATCGTTGCCTTGTTGAGTCCAGGGTTGTAATCGAGCCCGTGGCCTGGAAAGTGACCGCCGGAGATTAGGACTGCCAGATTCACATCATCCACTTCTTGACATGTCGGGGGCGGAAAGGCGAGGTCCGCAGGGTCGACGACCGCAAGGCTCGGATCAATGATGTCCCGCTGGAACCGGAAGAGATCCATCACGGTGCAGTCTCGCACGAGGAAGTCTGCACCGGCGACGAATCCCATGATCTGTAGGAGTTCGCGGATGAGCGCGTCCTGAAATGAATACAAGTATGTCGCGCCGCTCGCCAAACCGTTCGAGGGGTCGAAGTCCCACTGGATCGTGTTGTTTAGTGTGACAACGCCGTCGTAGGTGAGCGCACCGATGCCACCGCCCGTGTAGATGCCGAGCGCCTTCTGCAGAGCTTGCGTGGTGTACACGCGATTCTCAGGCGTGACCGCGACGCTGATGCCGCTGTAGCGCACAGGCAGGGTTGTTCCGACGGGGGATGACTGCACGTCGTCCCCGACTGGTTCGAGAATCGCGTTCGGGTCGTTCAGTGCATTGAACACTGACTGCATCTCCTTGACCGCGTATCGGCAACTCGTAGTTCCGAGGCGACCAGGCGCGAGTTGCACATATGCGAGCGAGATGTCGACCTGAACCGGCGAAGTGATCTGCGACTCGAAGTAGAGCTCGATGTCCTCTAGCGCGCCCACGAACTGCGACAGAATGGAGTTCGGGATGATGCTCGACGACGACACATGGAAGACGAGGTCAAACCCCTGTCCGCCTCCCGCGATGCCACCCTCGCCGCCGTCGGCCTTCGACTTCGGACGACCGCCGATCGTGCGATCGATGACTGTCGAGTAGGCGGGCCGCGCAAGTGTCGCGTCGGTCACCCGAACGGCATCGCGCAACTCCGAGAGCGTCGCGAGCGCTCCGGTGTCGGAACCCATCGGTGTGGTCACGCTGTAGCGGAGTTCGCCGCCAACACCACTAGGATCTGGGACGACCAGCACGGCGTCTTGGGTCTGGGATGCGAGCGCAGGATCGCGCGGAGCGGACTGCAGCACCAGCGTGTGGCTTGCGATCAGGAGGGAAGTGATCATGATTGGTTGCTCAAGTCTTTTTGTGTCGGGTCGTAGCTTGGGGAAGGAACCTAGTTGCCCGGGACACCGCTGCCGGGGCAGGTGCCCCAGCCGGCGAGGATCTCGACGATATCGAAGGAGTCAACTATTCCATCGTCGTTGATGTCTGCGATCTCGCTCAATGGCTGGGACGGGTCGACAGCCGTGTTGAAGAGCGCTAGCACCAGGACGAGGTCCTCTGCTTGCACACGACCGTCGGGGGTGGGGAGCCCCTGTGTCGGGATGCCGCCAGCGATATCCGCATCGCATGGTGGGAACTCTTGACCACGATCAAAGGCCAGATTGTCTAGAACGACGAAGGCGCCGGTGATCACGATCTTGTCGAACGAAAGCGCAGGATCCCCAGGCTCCGCCCGAACGATCGTGAACTGGAATCCGTCCGGATCGGCTGGGGTCTGGACATCGCGGAGGTCGTAGGTCTTCATCGCCACGACCAACTCAGCTCCCGTGACCGGATCAACGCTGAGGGCCTCAACCAGAACAATGTTCTCTTGCAGGTAAAGGTGGTTAGCAAGATTTGGAAGAGGGGGGTCAGCGGCGAAGTACGCGGAGAAGTCAGCCGCATTCATGTAGAAACGCGCCTCTGTCACCGGACGAGCGAGCCGAATGATGGTGATGCCGTTTCCGGAGGGGAAGTCCCCGGTGTCGGAGTCGAAGTCGAGTCGCTGACCGAACGCGCGGTTGCCATAGGCCATTCCAAAGCCCTGCCCGAGCACACCCCGCATGTTCATGTTCCCGTTCTCGCCGAGCGCGTACTGGAAGAGGCTCGGGACAAAGTCGGTGTAGATGAAACCGCCATCGTTGGGGTCGGGAGTGAAGTCGGTTGCTTCGATGGTCGCGAAGTGCTCGGGGAAATCCGGGTCGGTTAGGCGGATCTCGGCGAGCGTTACGGCCGGAACTCGGCAGATCGGAAGCTCTCCGTCGTGCGAGCCAAGTTGAATCGCTTCAAAGGACTCGCGGAAGAGCATCGTTGAGTCCTCACACTCGTCGGGAATGCCGTTGGCGTTCAGATCTTCGCTCTCCCCACTCGCGATGTCGCACGTGTCCGGGATCTGGTTTTGATTGCAGTCGATCGGGCTCGGAATGCCGGGATCTTCGACCGCCGTTTCGCATTCGTCGGGGATGCCGTTCGCGTCGCAGTCAGGATTGGTTCCGTCGAGGGACTCGACGAAGTCATCAATGAGATTGTTGTTGCAATCGACAGGCGCGAAGATGCTGCAGCGGAATTTCGCGAAATCGAACTTCACTTGCGAGATGGATCGCGCGTTGTACGCGGCCTCCTGAGCGTTGTCTTCGATCACCGAGTCGGGGGCAACCACCATTGCCGCGGGATCAGCGGGATCATCGTCGCCCTCTACGGTGCATGGCGTGTCAGCTGCTGGCGAAAGGAATCCGGATCCGGGAAGGTAGTTCGCGCCGGTCCCAGTTCCATCCATCGCCGTGCATTCGAAGTCGAACTCCTCCCCGGCAAACTCGACGGCCTCTGGCGGCCCTCCGTAGTCGGCCCACCGCTTGTTGGGGTTAGAGAACCCGGGGAGTCGCGTCCACTGATCTCCGTACGACATGATCGTCCGGAACCCATCTTGTCCGTCCTGATCGCGGTATCCAAAGGAGTCTGGGAAGAGCGCATTCTGCGTGAGCGCGCCGTTCTCGTGGTTGTGTTGGCAACCGAAGTTGTGTCCAAGCTCATGCGCGTAAACGAGGTCGCCGAGAATCGTCAGGTCTAGGAGGCAGTATGGGCGCTCCGAGAAAGCCCGAAGCGTCGAGACGTTTCCGGTGGCCCCGACATCGCCGCCGGGCACAAACCCCGACTCGGGGTTGGTTTCATCGACGATCGGGTGCGGGTTCGCAGGAATCGATAGTCCAGCCATTCCCTGCGCGACGTTGTTCGCATCGTTCATCACGGATGCGAGGCCGACGAATGCGCTATCCGACCCGTAGTCCTTGCCCACCAACGCCACCGCGTCCGCGCCGAGCGCATCGCGCCACATGGGCACGTAGTCGAGGATGCCGTCCGACGGGTCTTGGACGCGAGTTAGATCAACCGCTTGGCCCGTGCTTACGAATGGTTCCTCCGCGCCAAAGAATCCGTCACAGACGAGCGCGCCGACTAGGCGCACCCGCGGCGTACACACATCCGACTCAGCGGGCGACACACCCGCCTTAGCGAAATGTTCGGCCCGAGCCTCGGGGTCACCCCTGTCGCACGAGAAGGGGCCGTTGGGCCCGAGAGGGTTGAGTACACCGTCCACTGCAGCACCAGCCGCGTACGGACCGCCGTACCCGCAGTTCTGGTTGAGCGGATTGTCGATGTCCTGACCATCGAAAGTGGTCGCACCTTGCTCCGTCGAGTTCTTGAGGGCTTCGTTTGCCTGTGCGACCGTTAGGACGGCCTGGTCGTAGGCCGTCAGTCCGCTCGCAACGATCTCGTCGTTCGCGTCAACCGAGAAGACGAAGAGCACATCGATGACGATCCCGCTGTCCTTCTGGAGGCCCGGAGGGATCTCGAAGGGAGTGACCTCAGGCGGGCAGGGCGTTACAGCGGCGCCTGCGATACCACCCTCAGCGTGCAACGGGTCTTCATTCTGGTGGGGAGCCTGTGGGCGGACGCGATCCACCCCACACTCTAGGTCCCCATAGTTTGGGCGCTCGATTATGCGCGACCAGCCATCATCCGTCGGAACGAGCGCATAGGCCACTCCATCGACTCGCTGGAAGAACCCGGTGAGCCGGGGACCTACTTGCGAGATGATGCCATAAGTGGACTGTGGAGTGAGTCCGGCACGAAGATGGACCTGTTGTTCGTTCGCAGCGGTCCACGAGCGATATGCAACGACATAGTCAAGCACGCCACCCTCGGGGAGCGGAATCGCAACATGATCGCCAACCTTGAGGCGCTTGACCTGGTCTACCGTGAGGTTCGGTGCTCCGACCGATGCGAGATTCGCCGCGCGCAGCGCTAGCCCGTTGGAACCGAGTCCACGAAGCGTTGTCGAGCCTGGCGTTGGCACGGGCGCGGCAATAGTCGGGCTCGCCTTCCGCTGAGGGCCTGAAGCGCGCCGATCGATCGCATTCGTCGCAATCGACAGGGAGGTGACGGCCATCGTGGCCAATGCAAGGACGGAGTAGTGCACAGTCTTCATGGAGTGTTCTCGAGACTCGTGGATACCTGCGTTGCTAAGAAAGCGGTGGGGCGAACCAAATGACAAGGACGGTTGTCCGCCAAGTCAGTATCGGTCCTGCGACGCCCAGCAGGTGATGAGGTCACCATACGCCGGGTCGCGTGGATGTCAAGAATGGCCGAAGCGAATCGCATCTTCAGAGGGGCGGAACAGTTGGGTCAGGGGCAGGGGGGCTGCACGGGGATGAGGGGTGAGTTGTAGTCAATCAACACTTGGTCAAGCCAGATCTGCGCTTGTCCAAGGCCGCCGAATGGAACACAGACAACGCGGCAGGTGAGCTGCACGCCCGCCGGACCTGTGTATGCGTGGTTCGACGGATTCGCGCACGCGCCTAGCGTGAAGTCGGGGAGCGTCTGATTCGCGGCCGTGAGATTCTGTGCAAATGGTTCCATGAACTGCCAACGGTTCATTGCCCCGTTGTAGAGGAACGCCAAGCACATCGCAGAGCCAATGCCCGCAGTCTGGCCCGTTACCCGAACAGCAATGCGCTCGAGATCCTGCGTCGATTGCAGGTCAGTTGTTCGTGTGACCTGCACATCCAGGATGCGCTGCGAGGGTGGATAGATGATCGGAGGACCGAGGCCAGAACTAGACTGGTTGCTGCGCGGGCGCGCGGTTCGCGCCTTGACGAACTTAGTGTCCGCGCTGCGAATGCTCAGCTGCGTTCCGGAGAGGAGCGTGCCGCAGACAACCTTGAAACTCGACTGATTGCCGTCGTAGAAGTCGCCCGTGAGCACGGACACACCCATTCGCCGCAGGTTCGGGTAGCCGCCAACAAGAGCGGCCTCACCATCGAAGACTGTGTCGCCGAAGGACGCGAAGCCAGCGGCATTACTCGGTGGGGTCGGCAGTCCGCACTGTGCAAACTTGTTGTCGCCCAGGAGCATGATCTCGGCCATGTTCTCCGGTGCGAATGGAAGGCCGTCATACACCTGCTTCGAGAGCGCCTGCACGATCGCGATGACTCCGCCGATTTGCGAGGCGGCAGCACTCGTTCCGCCGAAGGTCGCCGTGTAAGCGCGAAGTCGGTTGATCTCATACTCGGCGAGCGCCGGATCCGCGGACTCGGGACCGTTAGCACCGCAGAAGAGGTCGCCGTACCCGAGCGTGCAAACACCCGATCCCCACGCGGAGACTTGGACGAGATTGGTGTCGGTGAAGTTGCTCAGTGGCGAACGGCAGTAGTTGAGTCCTGGGAAGACAGTCGAGGTTGCCGGTGCAGTGATCACCTGGAATCCCGGCCATGCCGCGCCGACGACAATCGCCGTTTCAGTTCCTTCGATTGGCGCGTCCACCAGTTGCGCAGCGTTGCCAGCTGCGATCGAAAAGTTGACGCCGAGTGCGAGGCCGGTCGAAATCACCGCCGCGCGCGAAGCGCTCGTGGTGAGCGGCTGCCCCGCCTCCGAGAAGGTCAGCACGATCACATTGCCAGGATTGTTGTCGCTTGTTGTGATCGCTGAGAGCGCGTTCACAGCGTTTGTCATCGCCGTGAGCGTGCGGCCCTGCTCTTCGAACGATTCGGTGGGATAGAAGTACGCGTCCGCGTCTGGCACCACCCCGGTGATGCCAAACTCATTGTCATTCGCGAAGAGGATGCCTAGGTTGGCCGTTCCGTGTTGCGGCGCCACGGCGAACGCTCCGGAGAATCCTGGCGGCGGCGACGATTGATCGTTGATGACGAGCGGTGTTTGTCCGGGTTCAACGGTGACTTTGCTCAGTCCGGTGACCGGATCTATCAGATCCTCGTGGTTCACGAGTGCTGTCGGTTCAATCAGTGCCACCTTGATGCGCGGAAGCTGTGGTCCGCCCGTTCCCGGGAACTGCGCCAGGAGTGCGGCCATCCCGGCGATGTCGAGACCACCACCTCGGAATCCAGTAACGGAGGCGAACTGCGCGAACGGTCCAAGATCAACCGGCGGCGGATTGGGGCCGGTGTACGGATCCGGCGCGCGTTCCTGCGTGGTGAAGAGGGCGAGCGCTGCGCTGCCGACTTCCGCGTCTGGTGGCGGAGGATCCTCGAGCATCGTCGGCCCGAAGTTCGGCGAACCAGACTGCTTGTTCGGGGTTTGCGGATTACCGCCGCCGCCGCCACCAGGGAAGGTGTAGCCAACGGTCGAGTAGCAGTCGTCGTAGAGACCGGCAGCGATCGCCGCACACGAGTCATCCCAGGCGATTGTGCAGCATGTCACATCCTCGAAGCAAACATTGCGGCAGCAGGTGGCGTTCAATGCACCGCCGCGAGGGCTCGTCTGGAACGGCGAGAAAAGCAGCAACACCGACTCGTCGGTGGGATCCCAAGCAGGCCAACCACCGATGGTCGGGAGCGTTGGGAACTGGAGGCAAGTGTCGTAGGTGCCGGCCCCTCCGAACGCCGACGGACCGCTGATGTTCGCGAGTGCGGCGCAGACCTCATCCCAATCAACGGTGCATGAGGGGCGGATCGTTGTGACATTCCCACAGACGGGGTTGTCACTGCAATAGCCAGTCTCAACATTGCAATCATTCTCGGGTGAGAACATCGGAAAATGCGGGAAATAGCAGGGCATTGAGATGCAGTTTCCCTGTGCGCCGCAGGCCGTGCACGCGGGGCAGGTCTGCTGGCAGAGTTCCGCCTTGCGCTCGATCTCCACCCACGCGACCTCAGGGAGCGCTAGGAAGTCCTGTCCGGCGCTCAGCAGTGAGCCAATCGGAATCCCTTCGAGGTACATCATCGACGCGAGATCGGCTTGCCGACGCCCGCTCTTCGCCTCCGCGCGCGTGCGCAGAGACTCAAGCATGGCCGGATCGGCATTGATCGCTTGGCGAATCGTCGCGCCGTACTTCATGCAGAGGCCCGAGGCAGGTCCGACATCGCGACCCTTCGTGCTGTAGAGGTCGACGCCTGCAACGCGCGACGCGCGGAACTCCGCGTCTGATTCAAACATCACGATGAGGCGCCCGGATACTTCCGGCGTCCCTCGTGTTGGATGGAGCGGGATGTAGAGTTCGTCTGGGTTCTTGGTAATCGTGCGACCGGCCTTCACCCCCACTGGAAGGTGCGACTTAGTCGTCCCCTCCGACACTGGTCGAACGGACGAGTCGCCGCTGGCGGTCGATCCGGCGAAGAAGGAGAGCAGGGTGCATAGGCCGACAAAGCAGAAGAGGCGCATCTGAGGCAGAACTCCGATGCCGTTGTGAAACGGCAATAGTTGGGTCACACGGACTACAAGGTGTGAGTGAGAATGAACTACGGTGCAGAATCTTTCTGGGTCTGATCGAGGGTTACTCGGGCGAGTCTACGGGGATCTACCAAAGCCGTACGCGAGGCGCTTCCCAATTGATTCGGGGGACGCAGAATTATCGGCCGGGAGTCAGTCTTGCGAGTACGCGGTGCCCGATGTCCCGCCGGAAGAACGCACCGTCGAAAGTGATGCCCGCGGCAGAGTCGGTCGCCGCCCTAGCGGCCGCGGCTAGATCATCTGCCACTGCCACCGCGTTAGCGACTCTCCCCCCGGCTGAAACCACCTGCCCGTCGTTGGCACGAGCCGTCCCAGCATGGAAGTGCAGCGACTGTGCGCGATCGCCATTTCCGTGCGGCAAGCCTCGCAACCCAGAAATCGGCTTCCCTTTCTGGACGGTTCCCGGATATCCAGCAGCGCAAACCACCACGCAGCACGCGCTTTGGCTGGAGAACGAGAATCTGGCTTCGTCTAGTGAACCCGTTGCGGTCCGCCAGAGCGTCGCCAACAGGTCGCCTTGAAACCGCGCCATGAGAACTTGAGTCTCCGGGTCGCCGAATCGGCAGTTGAACTCGAGGACCTTCGGACCCGCGTGCGTGAGCATGAGACCTGCGAAAAGCACGCCTCGGTACTCGATTCCCTGGCGACGGAGACCATCGACGGTCGGCACGAAGACCTCCTGCGCGATGATGCGCAGTTGCTCGTCATCGAGCAACGGCGTCGGCGAGTACGCCCCCATGCCACCTGTGTTCGGACCAGTGTCACCTTCGCCGACCTGCTTGTGATCTTGCACCGTGTCGAGCAGCGTGATTGTCCTGCCGTCAACGAGCGCGAACACGGAGACTTCTTGGCCTTCGAGGCGCTCCTCAACGATAACGGCCGAGCCCGCGTCGCCGAACTCGCGCGTATCCATGCAGCGTTTGACCGCCGCGATCGCTTGCGCAGCGTCGCTGCAGACCGTCACCCCCTTGCCAGCGCAGAGTCCTGTCGCCTTCACAACGCAGGGTTCGTTGCGTTCCGTGACATACGCGAGTGCCGCGTTTAGATTCGTGAGCGTTCGGCCCTCAGCGGTGGGCACCGAAGTCTGACGCATCACCTGCTTCGCCCAGCCCTTGTCCCACTCCAGGCGCGCGGCAGCCTTTGAAGGACCGAAGACCGGTCGGTGTGGTTTCGTAAACACATCGGCGAGCCCCTCCGCGAGCGGACCCTCCGGGCCGATCACGATGAACCCGATCTGTGCGCTCTCCATCCATCGCTCGAGGTAGTACTTGTGTTGCAGCGTGAACGGTTCAGGGCAGGGCGTTCCCAGTTCGCGCAGGCCGGCGTTCGCGTCGCAGTCGACGAAGAGTCGACCTAGGCGTGGGGATCGCACGAGTTGCCACGCGAGCGCGTGTTCGCGCCCCCCGCTCCCAACGAGCAGGACATTGACCTTTTCTGGGAGGGCAGTCATGCGATCAGAGGCCGAGCGGCGCGCACTCGAGCTCGTGCGCCTCGGCAACCGCTTGATTCACCAGTGTGCCGCGCGTCATGTTGATCGCGCTCGCGAATGATGCATCGTTTCGAGCAAGTTGGTCCGCGCCGTGCCGAGCGAGTTTCAGCGCCCAAGGCATCGTCGCGTTGGTGAGAGCCTGCGTCGAAGTGCGTGCGACCGCGCCGGGCATGTTGCCAACACAGTAGTGAACGACGCCGTCGACGGTGTAAACCGGATCGCGGTGTGTCGTGACGCGCGCAGTCTCGACGCAGCCGCCCTGATCGATCGCGACATCGACGATGACCGATCCGGGACGGATATGGCGGAGATCGTCGCGACGGATCAGCTTGGGTGCGCGGGCGCCGTGGATGAGCACGGCACCGACAATGAGATCGGCCCAAGCGAGACGCTCGCGGATCGCCTGCGGATCGGAGTAGATCGGCCGAACATTCGCGGGCATCGTGTCCGCGAGGTAGCGCAGCCTGTCGAGGTTGATGTCAAGGATCGCAACATCAGCGCCGAGTCCCGCGGCCATGCGGGCCGCGCAGGTGCCGACGACGCCGCCACCGATCACCATCACATTGCCAGGAGCGACGCCGGGCACACCGCCGAGCAGCACGCCCGCGCCTCCGAAGGGTCGCTCGAGATACTTCGCGCCCTCCTGGATCGAGAGCTTGCCGGCGACCTCGCTCATCGGTGTGAGGAGCGGAAGTAGCCCGTGCTCATCAGTCAGCGTCTCGTATGCGCACGCAATGCAGCGCGACTCAAGGCAGCCGAGAGTCAGCGCCTTGTCGGCAGCGAAGTGGAAGTAGGTGAAAAGGATCTGCTCTGGCGTAATGAGCGGAATCTCGGTGGGCTGCGGCTCCTTGACCTTCACAATCATGCGGGCTCGCGACCAGACTTCCTCGGCACTCTTCACAATCTGCGCGCCCGCAGCCTCGTACTGCGCGTCGGTGAAGCCGCTGCCCAACCCCGCCCCCGATTGCACGAGCACGGTGTGACCCTCGCGAGCCATCAATTCTGCGCCAACGGGGCGCATGCCAACGCGAAACTCGTCTGTCTTTACTTCCGTGGGAACGCCAACAATCATGTGCTCATCTCCTCATGCGAAGGGGCCTGAAGTACGGGGGCGGCAAGTGTAGTGAGGCGTGGTCGATGCGGGGCATGTGCTACGCTTCGGAATCGCCATGATCTGCCGAATCACTCGGGCCTTCGCGCCGTTCGTACTCGCCATCTCGATGATCGATGCAGCCCCGGCGCGCGCTGCGGAAGATGCCGCGCTCCTGCGGGCACTGAACGGGCAGTTCAAAGATGTGACATCGAAGAATCGCACAAGTGCCGGAGTGCTCGCCGCGTACCTCGCGATGACGCCTCCGCCAATGGAACTTGGCGAGACATTCAATCAAGGAACGATCTGGCCAAAGATGGATGGCTGGGACAAGGTCTCGAAGTGGGCTGCAGCTAACGCGGCTGCGGGAACGGCACTCGAGGCATCGCAGTTCGGATTGATCTTTGGCCTCGGCTACGGTCGCGCTGCGGTCGACGCTGCAGCCGCGAACGCGGGGCTCGCGATCGAGTTCGGCGAGGGGGCGAGTCTGGCTCAGGCGAAGTACGGCTACTTCAAGGCGATACGCACGCTTGGTGCGTACGCCACCGCTGAGATGTATCGGCGCGGTGAAGCCGGCGAGTTCGAGCAGGCATTCAAGGTCGGGCTGGCGTATGCGCGGCTGCTTCGGCAGGTTTGCGAGCAGACCATGCTCGAGGAGAAGTTGTTCGCGTTGCAGATGCTCGCCGAGGCCCTTTCCATCCACCGCGACTTCATGTGGACCTACCTGGAACAGCTCCCGGTGGCGACGATGAAGAATGTGGCGCTCAAGGAGTACCCATTCCTGCGTCCCTCCGACAACGAGCGGATGCGGCGCCTCCAGATGCCGGAAGGGGATCGCCTCGTGGCCGAGGCCGTGCTGAAGCAGGCTCTCTCTACGACGAGCGGCGCGTCGGTGGACACGGAGCGCTTTGCGGAGGTGATCGGAGGACAACCATCTCCGGAGGGGGCGTTGCAGCGATTCAACACGCAGGAGATGTGGAGGCGCGTCGCCGATGCGCATGGTTCGCTCGAGGCGAGTCAAGACAAGCTGCTGAATGTGTACGACGATTGGTGGCGGCGATGGCGCGTGCGGCCATACACAGCGCTGCACCAGTTGCCGACGGAGTTTTCGCGCGCGAACCCAATCAAGTACGCGGCGGTGCTAGCGATGGTCCGCGACATGGAGCTCGCGTTTGTCTGGCGGAATGTGCTCATCGCGGAAATCAATGGGACAGTGGTCTCCGCCGGGCTCTGCGGCTACTACAACGAGTTCCGCAAGACATGGCCCAAGGATCGTGAGCGCGCGTATGCAGTCTTCTTCCAGAAGCGGTACGACTTTGATCCCTACGACAAGGGCTACGGTCGTCTGCAGTTCCGCGCGCTCGGATCGGAGCGTCAAGCCGTTGAGACACCGCTCGGTCGCGTGTGGGCGACAGGGTGCATGGTTTGGGCATTGGGTTCTGACAATGAGGATTCCTCCGGCGAGAAGCACTCGAACGATGCTTCAGTCGGAGACCTACTGATTTGGCCGCCGGTGCGGGCGCTCGCGCGAACGGAAGGCCTGCTTCGATGACTAGCGCCGAAGTTCGCGTCGAGCGGGTAGCAATCATCGGCTCTGGACCCGCTGGTTGGACTGCCGCGATCTACGCGGCGCGGGCGAATCTCTCGCCGCTCTGTCTCATCGGGACGCCGCGCGCGGACCCCGCGCCGATCCTGCCGGGCGGGCAACTCATGCTGACGACGGAGGTCGAGAACTATCCGGGATTCCCCTCGGGAGTGACCGGTCCTGAGTTGATGGAACACTTCCGCAAGCAGGCGGAGAGGTTCGGGACTCGCGTGACCGATGACGATGTCGTCGGCGTTGATTTCACTGCCCGCCCCTTCACGCTTCGCTTGGGCGGCGGGGGCGTCGTGCGAGCACACAGCGTGATTATCGCGACGGGCGCGGTTGCTAACTGGGTTGGTGCGCCGAACGAGATTCGACTCGCGCGCATCGGTGGCGGCGTGAGTGCATGCGCGGTCTGCGACGGGGCACTACCGATCTTCCGAGGCAAGGAACTCGCCGTCGTCGGCGGGGGCGACACCGCGATGGAGGAGGCGACCTACCTCACCAAGTTCGCATCGAAGGTGCATGTCATCCATCGGCGCGATTCGTTTCGCGCTTCGAAGGTGATGCAGGAGCGACTCTTTGCGCAGAAGAACGCCGTGGCGGTTTGGAACAAGAAACTCGTCAATGTGGTCGGCGAAGAGCGCATCGAAGCGGTTGAACTCGAAGACACCGTGACATGCGCGCGGACTCTGCTGCCGGTCGCAGGACTCTTCATCGCGATCGGCCATTCGCCGGCGACCGAGTTTCTTCGACAAGGTGATAGTGCGGCGGTCGCGCTCGATGACAAGGGGTACATCGTGCTCGCGACGCGGTCAGCTGCGACGAATGTCGAGGGTGTGTTCGCTGCAGGGGATGTGGCCGACTCGGTCTATCGGCAGGCGATCACTGCTGCGGGGATGGGCTGTCAGGCGGCCATCGAGTGCGAGCGGTGGCTCGCGGCTCAGGGCGTGCACTAGTTCCGCGCGTCTTGATCGGCCGTCAGACCGCGGGTGCCGTCGCGGCACTTCGGACATGAAGTTCGCGCAGTTGGTCGTCGTGAATGGGGCTCGGCGCGTCGATCATCAAATCGCCGCCTGACTGAGTCTTCGGGAACGCAATCACGTCGCGGATGTTGTCGGTGCCGACGACATGCATGACGAGCCGGTCGAGCCCGAAAGCCATGCCGCCATGCGGGGGTGCGCCGTGGCGCAGCGCGCTGAGCAGGAATCCGAACTTCGCCTGCGCCTCGTTGTCCGTGAGTCCAATCAGGTTGAAGACGCGCTGCTGAACATCCATCCGATGAATGCGGATCGACCCGCCAGCGATCTCGCTGCCGTTGAGCACAAGGTCATAGCCAGCGGAGAGGCACGCGCCGGGATCGCTTTCCAAGATCCCGAACTGGTCAGGATTGGGGCTAGTGAAGGGGTGGTGAAGCGCGACCCATCGTTTGCCATCGTCGTCCCAGTCGAACATCGGGAAGTCGATCACCCAGAGGAAGTTCCAGCGCCCGTCCGGAATGAGTTTGAGGTCGTTCCCCAATCGCAGTCGGAGCTCGCCGAGGGTCTTCGTGGCGATCTCCCAGGTGTCAGCGGCGAAGAGCACCATGTCGCCGGCGACGAGGCCGAGTCGCGCAACGAGATCGTCCGCGATTGGCGCGACGAACTTCGCGATGCCCGATTCGAATCACTGCGCCGA
>Ga0233424_10001809_pt1 | contig 17132 bp, 17 predicted proteins | sample Watercolumn_Towu_FD_181011 | JGI IMG/M metagenome (GOLD analysis project Ga0233424, IMG submission 181011) | Freshwater microbial communities from Lake Towuti, South Sulawesi, Indonesia - Watercolumn_Towuti2014_125_MG | ecosystem: Environmental > Aquatic > Freshwater > Lake | place: Indonesia...
TCGGCCTGTCCGAGGCAGACGTCAAGAACAACCTGCTGTTCGCGGCCGAAAAGGTCGGCGAGACCATGAAGGTCAGCATGGACGTGAAGGACGCCAAGGCCTGGTTCGGCGCCAACCCGCCTGACCTGACCGTCATCGCCCGTTCGCGTGCGTCGGCGTCCCAGGGTTCGGGGGCTGACTACCTCTACACCTACATGCGGAACTTCTACCGCGACGACACGACGGCGACCGGCTGGAACAACCTGGCCTTCCCGCGCGCCGCGATGCCGCACGTCATGTGGGAACTGCAGGGGCAGCGTGCCGCCAAGTTCAACGAAGTGGCCGACCCGCACGACCACACGAAGACGACCCACGTCTTCGCCGGCTACGAGCAACTCACGCCGGGCACGCTCACCGAGCGCCAGTATGACGACGCCATCGCCGACCTCGTCGCCTACCTGCAGTGGATGGGTGAGCCGGCTCAGGCGCAGCGCTTCCAGCTCGGCGTGATCGTGCTGATCTTCCTCGGCTTCCTGACCGTGTTCGCCTGGCGCCTGAATGCGTCGTACTGGAAGGACGTGAAGTAAGTCCGCCGTGTCCCGACGCTGCCGGCAAGGCGGCGTCGAACCACGCAGTGGGGAGCGTCAAGCGACCCACTGCGTTTGCTTTTTCAGCGCGGCTCCGGCCAGCGCCTGTTTTTTGATTGACTGACCCCTCGGGAGCCCAAGCCATGATGGTCCTCTACTCCGGTACCACCGATCCCTACTCGCACCGCTGCCGTTTCGTGCTGTTCGAGAAAGGCATGGACTTCGAAATCCGTGATGTCGACCTGTTCGCCAAGCCGGAAGACATCGCGCTGATGAACCCGTACAACGAGGTGCCCATCCTGGTGGAGCGGGACCTCATCCTGTACGAGTCGCACATCATCAACGAGTACATCGACGAGCGCTTCCCGCACCCGCAGCTCATGCCTGGCGACCCGGTCGCCCGCGCCCGCGTGCGCCTGTTCCTGCTGAACTTCGAGAAGGAACTGTTCGCCCACGTGAACGTCCTCGAAGGCCGCGGCGCCACCACCAAGGCGACCGACAAGCAGCTCGAGAAGGCCCGCTCGCAGATCCGCGACCGCCTGACCCAGCTTGCCCCGATCTTCCTGAAGAACAAGTACATGCTCGGCGACGACTTCTCGATGCTGGACGTGGCCATCGCCCCGCTGCTGTGGCGCCTGGACTACTACGGCATCGACATGTCCAAGAACGCGCTGCCGCTGCTGAAGTACGCCGAGCGCATCTTCAGCCGCCCGGCCTACATCGAGGCGCTGACGCCCTCCGAAAAGGTCATGCGCCGATAAAGGGCCCACCCCGTACGCGCTTCGCGCGCCCCCTCAAGGGGGCACTGCCGGCGGCCTGGCGGAGCCAGATCCGCGGCAGTCGCTGGGTTTTGAGTGGGTTGTTGGCCAGAGGGCTGTAGTACATGGACAAATCGCAAGGCCAAGACGGTGCGGCAGGTGGCACGTCCACCCGCCCTTACCTGATCCGGGCGCTGCACGACTGGTGCACGGACAACGGCTTCACGCCCTATATCGCGGTGCATGTCGACCGTTCGGTGCAGGTGCCGATGGAGTACGTGTCCAACAACGAGATCGTGCTGAACATCGGTTTCGATGCCACGAGCGGGCTGGATCTCGGCAACGACTTCATCCAGTTCAAGGCCCGCTTCGGCGGTGTGGCGCGCGAGATCATCGTGCCGGTGGACCACGTCGTGGCGATCTACGCCCGCGAGAACGGTCAGGGCATGGCCTTCCCGGCACCCGAGCCGCTGGCCGAAGGGGCGCCGGTGCCGGCGGCACCGCCCGCCGCGGCCAAGGAGGCGCCTCGCCGCGCCGGCCTGCGCCTGGCCAGCGAGTCGCCCGACGACGAGGGTGGCGACGACACGCCGCCCGAAACACCGAGCGGTGCGCCACGACCTTCGCTCAAACGGGTCAAGTGAGCGCCTAGAATCGCGTCTTCAGTTTTCGCCGGCTTAGCTCAGTTGGTAGAGCAACCGCCTTGTAAGCGGTAGGTCATCAGTTCGAATCCGATAGCCGGCACCATTCAAAAACAGGGACTTAGAGCGCTTTGGCGATCTTGTCCCTGTTCTCTTTTTGGGGTCTGTGTACCACTTCGTGTACCACGGGCGCCTCGGGTTGAGCATCCTCAGCGTTGGCTCACGAGCATCGCGACATAGATCCATAGCCGTCACCCATGAGGATTCAGCCTTCGGTCCGCGCGCACACTTGGCGTCATTCCGGCCGGTCACGCCTGAGCTAGAACCCGAGGAAATCCATGCTGACAAAGCCTAAGCTGCTGTCGGCAGTGATCTTCTCGAATGGACATCCTGCGAGCCGCTAGCCCGCCGATCCCGGACTCCAGCCTGTACTTCGCTGTACTTTACGGGGGTAATCCCGGTCGCCCTAATGTCCCTGACATCCCTTGCACTGCTAGCCTTGGTCGCGCCAATCTGGATAGAAAGGGATATCTCCCCAGCTACCACCGCCGCTTGCAGGAGCAGCTTCAGTCAGCGGTGGATCCACTACCCGCGTATCGCGCCCACCACAGGTGGAGCATTTCAAGCGGCGAACATCCTCTTCGTACAGAACGTCGTGGATCCTTTTCGGAAAATGTCTCTCGCGGACATTAGCGAGCCATTCCGCCGTCACCGGCACACGGCGCCAGCAACCCCTACAGACAAGCACCGCGCCCGGGCGCACGATCGTCGGATAGAGCGACATGGTGAGACTACCTCCCGTTCTGCGTGACTGCCGGGGCGATGTCGTTTGGTGCCATCAAGGCATCAAGCGAGTCCGGCAAAGGTTTTAGCCCCCGCACGCTACCGCATTACGGTAAGTCAAGGTGGCACGGTAGTCTCCACAAATCACGATCCTTGCCGAACAGCTTGGGCGGCTGCCAATGCTTGTGCGCCAGGGCAGAGACTGCCGTGATGACAAGGCGATCCAGCAGCGCCTGAGGGCGAAGGCCGGGCAGCAACGATTCAGCAAGGGTCAGGGCTTGCAGCGCGGCGGCACCGGGCATGTAGTCGATACGGGGGCGTCTCGTCTTCGGCATGGTTGATTTCCTCTGAATGATTTCCATCCGGGTGACCTTTAGGGCCTGACAAAACCCGCTGGCTGCGGCGCGAAGCCTGGGCAGCGCTTACCCATAGTCGCCAGTTCGGGCGCCAGCTCGCTCGGCATCTCTGCGGCCTTGTGATTGCCACAGATACGGCGCCGGGCACCGAAGTGCCGGCACTCGTAGCAGGTGACTAGCTCGCCATCCGTGCGCAGCGTCATCCACTCCGCCAGAGTGGCTGCTTCGGGATCGTCCAGGCCCATCGCGATCAGGCGGGCGTGTGCCAGGTCTTGCGGGTCTGGCTCCTGCCCGGTCCACGGCTCACCTTGATCTAGATCGGGATCAGCTTCACGGCTGAAGCCTTGAACCAATCGCACGGGCCTGGACACTGGCGCCGGCATGAGTGCCGCGAGTAGAGCCGTCTTGTTCTCGCGGATCGCGCTGCGCAGGTCTTCGGTCAGCAGGTCGCGGGGCGTGACGGTAAGGCGGTCGCCGTCAGCCGTGATCGTCAGGCCAGCCGCGCGCAGGTGTTCGAGCAGGTCAGGGGCACCCATCAAAACACCTCGCTTTCCGGCTCAGCGCTGCCATTCGTGCCCATAGATGCCCATTCCTGCCCGTCTTGAACGTGGGCATGACTGGGCACGATTGGGCACGACTGGGGCAACTTCCAGAAGGACCGCATCGCAGCACCGAAGCCGGAGCGCTCCACCTTGGCGCCGATCCGCTCGCGCGCACTGCGGATTTGCTTGTCGGTGAATCCCTCGGCCTTCAAGCAGTCGATGACGGTGCGACTGTCCATCCGATCTACCCCCTTGAGCAGTTCGCGGAGAGCTTCGTCAGCATCGCGGGCGCTGACTGCTTCGTCGTCGTTGACGGATTCCGCGTCGCTCAACAGCTCGCGCGCCGACCCTTCCACCGGCTTGCCCCACACGATGCGTGATGCCGTCACCCCGGGGAAGGCGTCCAGCTCGGCCTGATCAATGCCGTACTCGAAGCCGCCGTCGTCCGGGCCGATGTTGCTCTTGCTGCGCACAAGAATCCGGCGGTCTTCCTCGCCGGCCTCGCCCTTCACCTTGGCTGCTGCCATGACGACCCGGGCCACCGCACCGAAGGCCATCGAGCCCACTACGCGCTCTGTCGGATCGCGCCCGGCTGACCCCTTGCTGAAGTGTGAGATGCCCAGCACTGCCGCGCCTAGCGCTGCCCCAAGATCCACCAGCGGCTGTAGCTCGCGCCTTACCTCCGTGTTCTTGTGCGAGTCACCGGCCACTGCGGAGACAACAGGATCAACGACAAGCAGGCGGACATCGCCGATAGCCTCAGCCTGGGCCATCAGGTGCGCCATGTCGCGCGCCGGATCGAACGGGCAGACTTCGCCGGCCTTGCGGGTGCCGGTGACGAAGAACACCCGCGCAGGGTCGGCGCCCATAGCGATCAGCCTGGGCAGCAGCGTGTCGGCGGGATCATCCTCGCCGGACCACATCAGCACATTGCCGGCCGGGCAGCTTGAACCGTCAGGCCAGCGACCTCCGCTTGTGATCAGCGCCATGACCGCCAGCGCAATGGTCGTCTTTCCCTGGCCCGGCGCACCCGCGAGGATGTGGAACTTGCCGAGCGCCAGCCAGCCCCACCAAAGCCACGAAACCGGCTCTGGCGTCAGCGTAGCGGCGCAGGTGAGGACTACCCCGTCTGGCGTCTCCTCGGCCTCCTGTGCGCGCTTCTCGGCCGCCGCCATGACCTTGGCGCGGTCGGCGTCGAGTCGTTGCCAATCATGTTGGGTGATGACTTTCATTCGGCCATCTCCTCCATGATGTTCTGGATGACGCGTGAGGCTTCGATCAGGCGGGCGCGGTCTTTCGGGTCGGGCAGTGCGCCGGCCGTAGACAGCGCAGTGCAGGCGATCAACCACGCTTCAGACTTGATCAGCGCCAGGGCTGCCGCTGGCGTCAGCGTAGTCTTTGGCTTCGGCCTGGATGCTGGCTTGCCGTCGTCCACAACAGCGCCCAGGCGCTCGGCAGCTTCCATGAAGCCCAGGAAGTGAATCCGCATGACATAGGCCAGCAGGTCGCCGCCGGACTCGCCGCAGTTCATGCAGCGCCACGCGCCCGACTCGGTGTTGATCCGCATCGAGTCACTACCGCCGTGGAAATGGCAGGCTGTCGTTTTCCAGAGCCCAGGCCCTTTGAGCGTCAGCCCTTCAGCTTCGAAGCCTTCCACCGGATCAGGAAGGCGGTCACGATCAAGGCGCTTAACCATGCTGGCCTCCGATCCGGCGCAGCAGGGCGCCCACGGCACGAAGGCATGGCACCTCTCGGCAATGGCCCCAGCGGTATAGCAGGTAGCCGCCGTCCGCCATCTCGTGCAGGGTGCAACCGCATTGAGCGGCGCGCGCCTTCATGCGCGCGATGGCTTCCTGTAGCGCGTCACCGCTGGCAGAATCTCGGTCGATATTAGTGGCTTGTCCACCGAAGCCCTGAACCGCTGCAACGGTCGGGGCTTCATTCTTTCCGGCCTCCATCACGCGGCCTCCTTGCGGGCGGCGTGCAGTCGCTGCACTAGCTGGCGCAGTTCGGCATCGGTGGCGCCTGCAATGCGGGCCTGGACGATGGCTTGAATCTCATGCTCCGGCCATGCCGCAGCACGCGGGCCGATCTTGACCGGCCGGACCATGATGCCCTTCTGAATGTCTGCGTAGAACGGCGAGCGGGTCTGCCCGGTCGCGCTCAATGCGTCACACAGGCGATTGAGTCGTGTCACTGTTAGCTCCTTCAGGATGCCCGGGGCCGTCCCCGGATGCATGGCTGAATTGAGCTTGGGAGAAAACTCAGGTCATGTTTTTTCCAGCACCATGTTCACCATTTCCTGCCAGTACTCAGGTGTATTCATCGCCACCGAATACTTGAACGAGTCCCGGGCAACTTGAGCGAACCTGTTCTTCTTTCCGTTGTTGTACTGTTTTCGAATCGCTTCGCCGGGATCGGAGCTGTGTGTTTGCCCCTCCTGCCAAGGTGCGAGCAGATCTTTCCAGGGACTGCGGCGCGCCAAGCTGCGCGCAGCGTCGGCGATGGACTTGCGCGGCGTGGTTGACGCAATCTCGCGCTCCATCTCCACTACAAGAACGCCCAGCTCAAAATCACCCCAGACAGTCGCTCTGCCGTCATGTTTGATCGGTCGTAGCTCCGGTATGTGCAATCGCGCCAGGCTCAGCGCCACCGCGTACCAGCGGCCCGGACCATTCGGGATGTCCATCTTCTCGGCTAAAGCGCTCATGCGGAGAAACTCCTCGTCAACACGCTCGCGGATCAGCCGGTTTCGCTGCTCTTCGCTTGCTAGCAGCCCAATCTTGAGCGGCGGCAGCCCGACCTTGTTTCTCGCCATGCATCCCTCATGCACCCCTGAAAAGGTGCCGCGCCAGCCCGTCAGGGAAACGGTTTTTCGGGGATCAGCCTAGGCGCGGCGGAACCTATCAAGTGGGTAGAAACTCACCGAACACAAGGTGATAGCTCTCCCGAATATCAATCTCCCTGTCCTGCTCATGCAGTGTGCCGATGGCTGTGCCTAGTTCTTCCAGGCGGGCGAGTGCGTTCCTCGCCATGTAGGGAAAGTCGTCCGAGTCGATCTCGCGCCGAAGGACTGAGGCCAGCGCCGACACCTCAAAGCCGGCATAGCGCAGTGCCATGTCTCGGGCCTTCGCCAGTGCTGGACTAAGTGCCGTACCCGTTGCGCTGCGCTCACCCTCTGCGCCAATTACGATCTTGTCAGCCATGTTCATCCTCTCGTCCAGGTTGAAGTGGTCAGGGGCTTGGCGTGTTGCTGCACGTCCAGGCCCCGCCTATTTGCCGGCAACCGGCCGGCGCGGTCTTGCGGTTATGCCCGCTTGCTCGCAATAGAGACAACTTGCGCGGCGCCGTCGCGGATCGCCTGAAGGTGCGCACCAGCACGGTCCCAGGCGTCTGCCATCTCGGCCGTGTAGTCGTGTCCGTCATAGACCCGGCGCATGGTTTCCTTCTCTTGGTGGTTGAGGCACAGCTCGGCGACATGGGGTGCCACGCCGATGCGAGACAGCATCGTGCGGAACGTGCGGCGCAGATCGTGCGGGCGCAGCTTGCGGCCACCAGCGTCTAGGGTGCGCTCGGTCAACCGCGCCAGAGCGCGGGCCACTGCCATCTTCTCCATCGGTGCCTTCTCATCCTTGGCGCCGGGGAACACGTACACAGGCTTAGAGCCTCCCAGGGCCTTGGCCTGCTTCAACACTTCCAGCGCTTGCGCAGACAGATGCACTCGGAACTCGCGGGCGGATTTGCGGCCATCCGTGGCAGGCAGGGTCCAGACGGCGCGGCTCAGATTGAACTCGGCCCAGGTCGCCTCACGGACCTCGCCGGGGCGGGCGCCGGTCAGCAACTGAAATTCAATCGCCAGCTTCGTGGACAGTCCAAGGCGGGAAGCGTCCAGCTCTTTGAGCAGCACCACCAGCTCGGCGTCGTTGGCCGCGTTGACCGGGGCAGGGCGGTAGGGGCGTGGGTTTTCAATCCCGCGCATGGGATCGGCGCCGTCGATGTGGCCGCGCTTGATGGCGAAGGTGATCAGCCCGCGCAGCGTCCGGTAGACGTGGGCAGCAGCACCAGGGGCGCCACGCTTGCGGGGTGCGTCAATGCAGGCTTGCAGCGCTTCGGGCGTCAGCTTGGCGATCTTGGCGTCACCGATCCGGGCCTTGATGTCAGCCTTGAAGCTGTCGTCCAGCAGCGTGATCGTGCGCTCCCGCACCGGGGCACCGCCCTTGCGCTTGCTCCCCAGGCGCTTGTCGGCGATCCACTCGTCAAACACATCAGTAACGGTCGCCTCCTCCTTGCGGGCCTTCCGCGCGAATCGGGCGACTAGGACCGGGTGATCCGCCTCGCCCTTCTTGGCGGCTTCGTGGGTGGCGCTGTGTTCAGCGGCCTCCTTCTTGGCAGCCGCCAGCGTGACCTCGGGAAAGGCGCCGAGGGAGAGCCAGCGGCGTGATCCGGCAACTTGCGCCCGGTACAGCCAGTGGCGGGAGTAGCCATCGCGCTCCTTCGTGCTGGGGCGCACATATATATAGAGGCCGGGATCAACCAGCACCCGCTGCTCGCGCTTGCCATCGGCCGGCTTCAGCGCCTTCAGCTTCTCATCCGTCCACTTTGTTGCCCGTGCCATCGCCTTGCTCCTGTCCGTGTACCACTCTGTGTACCATTCCGTGTACCAGAATAGGAGGATATTGGCGGTAGGTCAAGGACGAATCGGGACGATTCTCCTGCGAAATCAATGGCTTGCGGGATCGTTGCGGACTGCGCCGGACCTTATGCGGATCGCCTTGTAAGCGGTAGGTCATCAGTTCGAATCCGATAGCCGGCACCAGGTCAAGACCCCATCGCCCCGTGGCGCTGGGGTCTTGTCATTTCTGGATCAGCTTGATGCGGATGCGCCCCGGCAGGCCGGCCTGGGCGAGCAGGGCTTCCAGCCGGGGCAGCAACTGACGCAATTTGGCCGCGACCGCCGCGTTGGCGGCCAGGATGCTCCAACCGTCTTCGTCGAGCGGGCCGGGCTTGAGGCTGTCGGCCAGATGCCCCGGTAGCGCCGGTGCGATCAGCCGAAGCCGCTTCCTGGAACCTTCCAGCCGCTCACCCAGGCGCGCCAGGGCTGCGTGCTCCCGCAACGCCTGGGCCACCGGGGTGGGCGCCGGGATGCTGGCGCGCGGCGCCTTGGGCGGCAGGTAGCGGGGTGGCGTGGTCATGGCGGCAGTGTATTCAGCACGGCCAGGGGTCGAGCCTGCTGACAAGGGCGCTGCTAAACTGCGCCGTTTTGCGCGACCGGGCAAGTCCTTCTTGCAATGCCTTGTCGCGCCCCCAGATTCGCGCCCTCACTCACGCGCCGATGCCGGTCGGGTTGTCCGCCCGCGTCAGCGCAGCACCCCAGACCTGCAGCATGTTGCCCAAGCTTCTCACCTCGATTTTCGGTAGCCGCAACGAGCGACTGCTCAAGCAGTACCGCCGCACCGTGCAGCAGATCAATGCGCTGGAACCGAAGTACGAGGCCCTGACCGACGAGCAACTGCGCGAGCAGACCGCTGAGTTCAAGCAGCGCATCGCGGGTGGCGCGACGGTCGACGACATCCTGCCCGAGGCCTTCGCCGTCTGCCGTGAAGGCAGCAAGCGCGCGCTGAAGATGCGCCACTTCGACGTGCAGCTGATCGGCGGCATGGTGCTCAACGCCGGCAAAGTGGCCGAGATGCGCACCGGCGAAGGCAAGACGCTGATGGCCACGCTGCCCGTCTACCTGAATGCCCTCACCGGCAAGGGCGTGCACGTCGTGACGGTGAACGACTACCTCGCCCGCCGCGACGCCGAGTGGATGGGCAAGCTCTACAACTTCCTGGGCCTGACGGTCGGCATCAACCTGCCGCAGATGTCCCGCGAGGAAAAGCAGGCCGCCTACGGCGCCGACGTCACCTACGGCACCAACAACGAGTACGGCTTCGACTACCTGCGCGACAACATGGTCTACGAGACCCGGGACCGCGTGCAGCGCGGCCTGTCGTACGCCATCGTCGACGAGGTGGACTCCATCCTGATCGACGAGGCCCGCACGCCGCTGATCATCTCGGGCCAGGCCGACGACCACACCGACGTCTACCTGCGCATCAACGCCGTCGTGCCGCAGCTCAAGAAGCAGATCGGCGAGCTCGACCCGCGCACCGGCGAAGGCGTCATCGAGCCGGGTGACTTCACGGTGGATGAAAAGTCCCACCAGATCCACCTCACCGAAGACGGCCATGAAGTGGCCGAGCGCCTGCTGGCCCAGGCTGGCCTGATCCCCGAGGGCGCAAGCCTGTATGACGCGGCCAACATCACGCTGATGCATCACCTGAATGCAGCGCTGCGGGCCCACCACGTCTATCACAAGGACCAGCACTACGTCGTCCAGAACGGCGAGGTGACCATCGTCGACGAGTTCACCGGCCGCCTGATGAGCGGCCGCCGCTGGAGCGACGGCCTGCACCAGGCCGTCGAGGCCAAGGAAGGCGTGCAGATCCAGGCCGAGAACCAGACCCTGGCCTCGATCACCTTCCAGAACTACTTCCGCATGTACGGCAAGCTGTCGGGCATGACCGGCACGGCCGACACCGAGGCCTACGAATTCCAGGAGATCTACGGCCTCGAAACCGTCGTCATCCCGCCGAACCGCCCGACCATCCGCAAGGACGAACTCGACCTGGTCTACAAGACCGACAAGGAAAAGTACGCCGCCGTCATCCAGGACATCCGCGCCTGCCACGAGCGCGGCCAGCCGGTGCTGGTGGGCACGACGTCCATCGAGAACTCCGAGCTGATCTCCAAGCTGCTCACGCAAACCAAGCTGCCGCACAGCGTGCTCAACGCCAAGCAGCACGAGAAGGAAGCGCAGATCGTGGCCCAGGCCGGCCGGCCGGGTGTCATCACCATCGCCACCAACATGGCGGGCCGCGGCACCGACATCGTGCTGGGCGGCAACGTCGAGAAGCAGATCCAGTTCATCGAGGCCGACGAGTCCATCCCGGCCGACGAGAAGACGCGCCAGATCCAGCAGCTCAAGGACGAGTGGCAGGGCCTGCACGACAAGGTGCGTGCCGAGGGGGGCCTGCGCATCATCGCGACCGAGCGCCACGAGAGCCGCCGCATCGACAACCAGCTGCGTGGCCGTGCCGGCCGCCAGGGCGACCCGGGCTCCAGCCGCTTCTACCTGTCGCTGGACGACCAGCTCATGCGCATCTTCGCCGGCGAGCGGGTGCGCGCGATCATGGACCGCCTGAAGATGCCCGAAGGCGAGGCCATCGAGGCCGGCATCGTCACGCGCAGCATCGAAGGCGCCCAGCGCAAGGTCGAGGCCCGCAACTTCGACATGCGCAAGCAGCTGCTCGAGTACGACGACGTGTCGAACGACCAGCGCAAGGTGATCTACCAGCAGCGCAACGACATCCTCGAAGCCGAGAACCTGATGGCCCAGATCGGGTCGCTGCGTGAATCCACGCTCACCGACGTCGTGCGCACCTTCGTGCCGGCCGAGAGCGTGGAAGAGCAGTGGGATCTCCCGGGCCTGGATGCGGTGCTGCAGTCCGAGTGGCAGGTGCCGCTGTCGGTGACCGAGCTGGTCAAGAACAGCGACTCCATCACCGACGAGGACATCCTGGCCGCCGTCATCAAGGCCGCCGACGAGGTGTTCGCGAGCAAGCTCGAGCGCGTCGGCATCGAGCAGTTCAACCCCTTCATGCGCATGGTGCTGCTGCAGAGCATCGACCAGCGCTGGCGCGAGCACCTGGCGGCGCTGGACTACCTGCGCCAGGGCATCCACCTGCGCGGCTACGCCCAGAAGAACCCCAAGCAGGAATACAAGCGCGAAGCCTTCGAGCTGTTCTCCCAGCTGCTCGACCTCGTGAAGATGGAAGTCACCCGCACGCTGATGAATGTGCGCATCCAGAGCCAGGAAGAAGCCAACCAGGCCGCCGAAGCCATGGAGCGGCGTGCCGAGGCGGTGTCCAACGTGACCTACCAGCACCCCAACGAAGATGGCTCGGTCAGCCAGGAAGTCGACCCCGCCACGCTGCTGGAGCAGTACGGCCACGTCGGCCGCAACGACCCCTGCCCCTGCGGCAGCGGCAAGAAGTTCAAGGCCTGCCACGGCAAGCTGGCCTGAGCGCCTGCTGCTCCCACCCCCGAAAGGCCGGCTCTGCCGGCCTTTTTCATGGGCCACGGAGCGCTTTCAGGCCACCCAAGTGGGGGGAAGAGCGTGCGTTTGCGCACGACTGGCCGCCCGCCCCACGCGCATGAGGGGTGCTCCCGGCAGGCACACCCCCCTAGAGTGCAGTCCAAGCCCAGGCCAAAGCCCGGGTAACTCCGCATAGAGAAGTCGAAAGCACGCCATGAAGACCTTGTCCAAAGCCCTCGCCGCCCTCAGCCTGGCTGTCGCCGGTGCCGCGTCGGCCGCCCCGGGCCCGGTGTCCTACACCTTCGAGAACGGTGCGATCAAGGCGATCAACGGCCTGCCGGGCAACTTCTCAAGCGTTTTCGACCTCGAGCTGGCGCACCAGACGCTCCTCAGCGGCAGCGTCATCACCTTCACCCTGGACGATGCCGCCGCCGTGGACATCCGTTCGGCCTACCTGCAGCAAGGCAGCACCATCGTGTCCTTCTCGCAGGTCGGCAGCGGCATCAGCCCCGATGAAGACATCTTCGGTGTCGAGACCTGGACCCTGGGCGAGCAGCTGCTGGCCGGGGGCAACTGGCGCCTGCACGTCACCGGCGTCGGTTACGGCCTGAAGGACTTCGAGGGCTTCACCGCCGAGCTGACCGGTACCGAGCTGCCCGAACCCACCGCCCTGGCGCTGGTCGCCGTCGCCCTGGCTGGTCTGGGCCTGTCGCGTCGCCGCGCACGCTGAGCTCCTGCCGAACCGGAAACTGCCATGTTCAAGCCCCTCGCCCTCGCCGCTGCCCTGCTCGCTGCCACGCCGGCCTTCGCCGACCTCAGCATCCGCTACATGAACAGCGACGCCAGCGCGCCGCAGCTCACCACGTCGATGACGACGAGCTACACCACGAGCAGCCTGAGCTTCGTGACCTCGACCGGCGACAGCTTCCTGGCCTACTGCATTGAGCCGCGCCAGAACTTCGCCCTCAGCGTGAAGAGCGACGGCGTGACGCCGAACTTCAAGACCTACACGGTCGGCGCTTTCACTTCCACGCAGAGCAGCCTGCTGCAGGCCCTGTACTCCAGCAGCTTCTCCTCGTCGCTGAGCGGCACCGAGCAAGCTGGCTTCCAGCTGGCAGTCTGGGAAATCATGCGGGAGACGAGCAGCAGCACGCTGAGCGTGTCCCAGGACAGCGGCAGCTTCTTCCTGCGCACGGCTGGCCTGGCCGGCGCCGCGCTCACCGACGCGACGAACGCCCAGAACTACGCGACCAACTACCTGGCCGCCGCCCAGAGCTACACCGGCGCTTCGCTCTACACGCTGATGAAGCTCGAGAACGCGGTCTACCAGGACTTGGTGGTGGCCACGGCCGTCAACGCCGTGCCCGAGCCCGAGACCTACGCCATGCTGCTGGCCGGCCTGGGCATCGTCGGCCTGGTGGCGCGCCGCCGTCTTCCGCGCTGATTGGCCGCGCCGAGCGGCAGCTTGCCAGCACTTGCAAAGGCTCCTCCGGGAGCCTTTGTGCTTTCTGCGCCGTCTTCCGCGCGCGGGCTTCCTACAATCCGCGCGCTTCTCCTGACTCCTGCAAAGCGCGCCATGCCCGTCAATCTCACCGCCCCCGATCCCGCCACCCTGTTGCCCGTGCCGGGCGTGCGCCTCGGCGTGACGATGGCCGGCGTGCGCAAGGCCAACCGCCGTGACCTGAGCGTCATCGCGCTCGAAGAAGGCGCCGCCGTGGCCGGTGTGTTCACGACCAACCGCTTCTGCGCCGCACCGGTGCAGGTCTGCCGCGAACACCTCGCCGGCGGTGCGGCCGTCCGGGCCCTGGTCATCAACACCGGCAATGCCAACGCGGGCACCGGCGCCGATGGCCTGGCCCGTGCGCGCCAGACCTGCCAGGCCCTCGCCGGCCTGATGGGCTGTGCGCCCGAGCAGATCCTGCCCTTCTCCACCGGCGTCATCATGGAGACGCTGCCGGTGGACCGCATCGCCGCCGGCCTGCCCGCCGCGCTCGCCGCCCTGCGCGACGACGGCTGGGGCGAAGCCGCCGCCGGCATCATGACGACGGACACGCTGCCCAAGGCCGCGTCGCGCCGCATCATGCTCGGCGGCGTGCCGGTCACGATCACCGGCATCTCCAAGGGGGCCGGCATGATCCGGCCCAATATGGCGACCATGCTCGGCTTCGTCGCGACCGACGCCAACATCGCCCCCGCCTTGCTGCAGCCGCTGGTGAAGGAAGCGGCCGATGCCTCCTTCAACCGCATCACCATCGACGGCGACACCTCCACCAACGACTGCTTCATGCTGATCGCGAGCCGCCGCGCCGCGCATGCCGAGATCACGTCGCTGGACAGCGCCGACGCCCAGGCCCTGCGCGCCGCGCTCATCGCCGTGGCCCAGGAGCTGGCCCAGGCCATCGTGCGCGACGGCGAAGGCGCCACCAAGTTCATCACCATCACGGTCGAGGGCGGCCGCGACGAGGCCGAGTGCAAGCTCGCCGCCTATGCCATCGCCCACTCGCCGCTGGTCAAGACCGCCTTCTTCGCCAGCGACCCGAACCTGGGCCGCATCCTGGCGGCGGTCGGCTATGCCGGCATCGGCGACCTGGACCAGGGCCTCATCGACCTGGACCTGGACGACGTGGCCGTGGTGCGCCAGGGGGGCCGGCTGCCGGCCTACCGCGAAGAAGACGGCCAGCGCGTGATGAAGCAGGCCGAGATCACCATCCGCATCGGCCTGAACCGCGGCGCGGCCAGCGCCACCGTCTGGACCTGCGACCTGAGCCACGACTACGTCAGCATCAACGCCGACTACCGCAGCTGAAAGGCCCACCCCGTACCGGCTTCGCCGGCCCCCTCAAGGGGGCGCACCCGTGGGCCTGGCAAAGCCAGATCCCCGGGTGCCGCTGGGTAAAACCCTGTGTGACCATCGGCGTGCACGATGCGAGCGCCGAAAATTCAAGCCATCCCAACCCGGACGCCGCTCGATGAAGCTCTCCCTGTCTGCCCTCACCCTCGCCGCCGTCGTCGCCACAAGCGCCCAGGCGCAGGGCCTCAGCTATCCCGTCACGCGCAAAGTCGACCAGGTCGACACCTACCACGGCACGGCGGTCGCCGACCCCTACCGCTGGCTGGAAGACGACAACAGCGCCGACACCAAGGCCTGGGTCGTCCAGCAGAACGAAGTCACCGACAAATTCCTGGCCGCCATGCCCCAGCGCCTGCCGGCGCGGCGCATCTACACCGAGCTCTACAACTTCGAGCGCTTCGGCATCCCCTTCCATGAAGGCGGCCGCTACTTCTGGAGCCGCAACGACGGGCTGCAGCAGCAGAACGTGCTCTACACGGCCAAGTCCCTGAAGGACACGCCGCAGGTCGCGCTCGACCCCAACACCATGAGCAAGGACGGCACGGTGGCGCTGAGCGGCGTCGTGCCCTCGCGTGACGGCAAGCTGCTGGCCTACGGCGTGGCCGGTGCCGGTTCGGACTGGCAGACCTGGAAGGTGCGCGACCTCGCCACCGGCCAGGACCTTGCCGACAAGATCGAGTGGGTCAAGTTCAGCAGCGCCACCTGGACGGCCGACGGCAAGGGCTTCTTCTACGCCCGCTACGACGCACCCAAGGACGGCGAGAAGCTCAAGGGCGCCAACTACTTCCAGAAGCTGTACTACCACCGCCTGGGCACCGCGCAGGCCGATGACGTGCTCGTCGCCGAGAACCGCGACGACAGGGAGTGGGGCTTCGGCACCGAGGTGAGCGACGACGGCCGGCTGCTGCTGATCAGCGTCTGGAAAAGCGCCGGCAGCAAGAACGGCCTGATGGTGCTGCCCCTGCCCCAGGGCCGCTTCGCCGGCGGCAAGCCGCAGCCCGTCACGCTCAGCTTCGATGCGCAATACACGCCGGTCGCCGTGGTGGGCGGCCAGCTCATCGTCAAGACCGACAAGGACGCGCCGCGCGGCAAGCTCGTCGCCATCGACCTCAAGAAGCCCGCGCCCGCCGCCTGGAAGACGCTGGTGGCCGAAGGGCCGGACGCCATGACCGGCGCCTCCGCCGTGGGCGGCCGCTTCCTGCTGAGCTATCTGCACGATGCCGCGACCCTGGTGCGCGTGCACGCGGCCGATGGCAAGCCGCTGTCCGAAGTGGCCCTGCCCGGCGTGGGCACGGCCAGCGGCTTCGGCGGCCGCTGGGGCGACCGCGAGACCTTCTTCAGCTACACCAGCCTCACCACGCCGGCGTCCATCTACCGCTATGACGTGAAGACCGGCAAGGCCGAGCTCTTCAAGGCGCCCAAGACCGCCTTCAACAGCGACGAGTTCGAAACCCGCCGCGAGTTCGTCACCAGCAAGGACGGCACGCGCTTCCCGATCTTCATCGCTGCAAAGAAGGGCCTGAAGCTCGACGGCAAGAACCCGACCCTGCTCTACGGCTACGGTGGCTTCGACATCCCCGTCACCCCGGGCTACGGCGTCACCGCAGCCACCTGGCTCAAGATGGGCGGCGTCTACGTCATCGCGTCCATCCGCGGCGGCGGCGAGTACGGCTCGGCCTGGCACGAGGCCGGCACCAAGCTCAAGAAGCAGAACGTCTTCGATGACTTCATCGCCGCCGGTGAATGGCTGGTGGCCAACAAGGTGGCCAGCCCCGCCACGCTGGCCATCAATGGCGGCAGCAATGGCGGCCTGCTGGTGGGTGCCGTCACCAACCAGCGGCCCGACCTCTTCGCTGCGGCCGTGCCGCAGGTGGGCGTGATGGACATGCTGCGCTACCAGAACTTCACCATCGGCTGGGCCTGGGCGACCGACTACGGCACCTCCAAGGACAGCCCGGAGATGTTCAAGGCCCTGCTGGCCTACTCGCCCATCCACAACGTCAAGAGCGGCGTGAACTACCCGGCCGTGCTCATCACCACCGGCGACCACGACGACCGTGTCGTGCCGGCTCACAGCTTCAAGTACGCCGCCACGCTGCAGGCGGCCGACACGGGCGCGGCGCCCAAGCTCATCCGCATCGAGACCAATGCCGGCCACGGCGCGGGCAAGCCCACCTCCAAGATCATCGAGGAGCGCAGCGACGTGCTGGCCTTCATCGCCCACACGATGAAGCTGGACGTGAAGTAAGCCGGCCCGGCACGCCTCGCGCGTGCCTGGATTGGCGGCAGGGCCGGCGGCTGCGGGCCCTGTGCGTTGGGCCGCTGCGGGTGCAGCGGCGCCCCGCCTAGAAGTTCACCGCCTTCGTCTTGAAGCCGCGCGCCACCAGCGTGGCGTTGATCAGCTGGGCCTGCTCCCGGCTGGCAAACGGCCACACCGTGGCACGCCAGCCTTCGGGCGTCTGGATGACGTCGGCCTGCAGTGTGTCAGGGTCGCCGTG
>Ga0233424_10001810_pt1 | contig 17123 bp, 9 predicted proteins | sample Watercolumn_Towu_FD_181011 | JGI IMG/M metagenome (GOLD analysis project Ga0233424, IMG submission 181011) | Freshwater microbial communities from Lake Towuti, South Sulawesi, Indonesia - Watercolumn_Towuti2014_125_MG | ecosystem: Environmental > Aquatic > Freshwater > Lake | place: Indonesia...
CTGGGCGGCAAGGTGGAGAACTCGCCCAAGCGAGAATTCGGCTATGCCGAGGTGCGGGCCCACGGCCACACTCCGCTGTTGCGTGACATCCAGGATCGGGTCGAAGCGAGCGGCGCGGCCTGGCTAGACGTGTGGATGAGCCACGGCGACAAGGTCACCGAAATGCCTGCGGGCTTCAAGGTGATCTGCGAGAACGCCTCCACCCCCATCGCCGGCATGGCGGATGTGGCCCGCAACTTCTACGCCCTCCAGTTCCACCCGGAAGTGACCCACACCCTCCAGGGTAAGGCCATCCTGTCCCGCTTCGTGCACGACATCTGCGGTTGTGGCACTGACTGGAACATGCCCGACTACATCGAGGAGGCCATCGGCAAGATCCGCTCCGAAGTGGGTTCGGATGAAGTCATTTTGGGCCTCTCCGGCGGCGTCGATTCCTCCGTGGCCGCAGCCCTGATCCACCGGGCCATCGGCGACCAGCTCACCTGCGTGTTCGTGGATACTGGCCTGCTGCGCCTGAACGAAGCCCAGCAGGTCATGGAGACCTTCGCCAAGAACCTGGGCGTCAAGGTCATCCATGTGGATGCCACCGAGCAGTTCATGGCCAAGCTGGCGGGTGTGAGCGACCCGGAGAGGAAGCGCAAGATCATCGGCGGCGAGTTCGTGGCCGTGTTCCAGGCCGAATCCGCCAAGCTCAAGAACGCCAAGTGGCTGGCCCAGGGCACCATCTACCCTGACGTCATCGAATCCGCCGGGGCGAGGACCAAGAAGGCCCACGCCATCAAGTCCCACCACAACGTGGGCGGCCTGCCCGAGGACATGCACCTCAAGCTGCTGGAACCCCTACGGGAACTGTTCAAGGATGAGGTGCGGGAACTGGGCATCGCCCTGGGCCTGCCCCACGACATGGTCTATCGCCATCCCTTCCCCGGCCCCGGCCTGGGGGTGCGTATCCTTGGCGAGGTGAAGAAGGAATACGCCGATCTGCTACGACTTGCGGATTACATTTTTATTGAAGAACTGCGCGCAAGCGGTTGGTATGAAAAGACTTCCCAGGCCTTCGCCGTGTTCCTGCCGGTGAAGGCGGTAGGGGTCATGGGCGACGGCCGCACCTACGACTACGTGGTGGCCCTGCGCGCCGTGCAGACCCAGGACTTCATGACCGCCCACTGGGCGGAATTGCCCTACACCCTGCTGGCGAAGGTCTCCAACCGCATCATCAACGAGATCCGCGGCATCAATCGGGTGACCTACGACATCACCGGCAAGCCGCCGGGCACCATCGAGTGGGAATAAGCATCACGCTCCAATGAATAAGGCCTGACCACAACGGTCAGGCCTTTTTGCTTTTGCAGGCTCAGTCTTCTTCCTGGACCGGCTTGAACTGGGCCGCCAGCTGCTGCTGCACCTGGGGCGGCACCTGCTCATAGTGGCTGAATTCCAGGGTGTAGGAACCCTGGCCGCCGGTGAGGGACTTGACCCGGGACTGGAAGCTGTCCAGTTCCGCCAGGGGCGCCTGGCCCACCACGGTGATCATGCCGCCCCGGCCGGTCTGGTGGCCGGTGATCTGGCCCCGGCGGGAGGAGAGGTCGCCGCTGACGTCGCCCACGGCGTTCTCCGGGGTGGTCAGCTCGATGTTGACGATGGGCTCCAGGACGATGGGCCGGGCCCTGGCTGCGGCCTCCAGGAAGGCCTTCTTGCCGGCTGTGACGAAGGCGATCTCCTTGCCGTCCACCGGGTGGGTCTTGCCGTCGTAGACGGTGACCTTCACGTCTTCCAGGGGGAAGCCGGCCACGCTACCGTTGGCCATGGCCTGGCGCACACCCTTTTCCACCGCCGGGATGAAGGTGTTGGGAATGACGCCACCCTTCACCGCGTCCACGAACTGGAAACCCGCACCCCGCTCCATGGGCTCGATCTTGAGGAAGACCTCGCCGAACTGGCCGGCACCGCCGGTCTGCTTCTTGTGTCGATGATGGCCTTCAGCCGGCAGGGTGATGGTTTCCTTGTAGGCGATGGTGGGCGGATGGGTGTCCACATCCAGGCGGAATTGCTCGCGCATTTTCTCCAGTACGCTGCCCAGATGGGTTTCGCCCAGGCCGCGGATGACCGCCTCGTGGGTGTTGGGGTCGTGGTCCACGTGCAGGGCCGGGTCTTCCGCCGTGAGCCGGTGCAGGATGTCGGCCAGCTTGTCGGCGTCGGACTGCTTCTTGGGCCGCACCGCCAAGCCGAACACGGCATGGGGAAAGTCCAGGGGCTTCATGTGGATGTGGTCGTCTTCCGGGGCGTCGTGGAGGACGGAGTCGAAAGTGATGTCGTCCACTTTTGTGACGGCGCAGATGTCACCGGGACCGCAGGCCTCCACCGGCACCAGCGTCTTGCCTTGGAGGCGGAACAGATGGGCCACCTTGAAGGGCTTGCGCAACTCGCCGATGTAGAGCTGGGCGTTCTCGGTCACCGTGCCCTGGTGCACGCGGAAGGCGGTGATGCGGCCGATGTAGGGGTCGACCTCCACCTTGAAGACGTGGGCGAGCACATGCTTGTCCGGATCGGGCTCGGCGACCATGGGCTGGGCCGCTTCTCCTTCGCCCAACAGGAACTGCGGCGGATTCGCCTCGCTGGGGTTGGGCAGCAGCTTGACCATGACATCCAGCAGTTCCTTCAGGCCGGCACCGCTTTGTGCGGAGACGAAGCAGACCGGAACCAGATGGCCGTCGCGCAGAGCTTTCTCGAAGGGGGCGTGCAACTGTTCGGGGGCCACTTCGCCCTGCTCCAGATAGATGCCCATCAATTCCTCGTCCACTTCCACGACCTGGTCGACAAGGGCGCGATGGGCCTCCTCGACGCTGGAGAAATCGGCGTCACCGGACGGGTTGAAAAAACAATCGGTGACCCGGCTACCCGCGCCGGCCGGCAGGTTGATGGGCAGGCATTCCCTGCCGAAGGTGGATTGGATGTCGGCAAGGAGAGCGGGCAGGTCCGCCTCGGGAATGTCGATTTTGTTGACCACGATCATCCGGCACAGCTTGCGGGTTTGTGCCCAATGCATCATGCGATGGGCCGTGAGTTCAATACCCTTCTTGGCATCGAGCACCACGACCGCCGTGTCGACGGCATCCAGCGCGCATAGGGCTTGGCCCATGTAATCCGGATAGCCTGGGGTGTCGAGCATGTGAATCAGGGTGTCCTGGTGCTTCAGATGGGCGACGGCCAGCTTGATGGAGTGCAGGTGCGCTTTCTCCAGTGGGTCGTAATCGCACACGGTGCTGCCGCGTTCGACGGAGCCGGCTGCGGAAACAGCGCCCGTTGCCGCCAGCAATGCCTCGATCAGGGTGGTCTTGCCGGAACCTCCATGGCCGACCATGGCTAGGGTCCGAAGTTGGGATAGGGGAATGTTGTTCATGGTAGGGAACGTCAGTCAGGGGAAGAAAAAGAACCAGCCCTGGTGGGCTGGCGGGAGATCGATGGGCATCAGGCTGCTTTTCTGGCCAGTTCACCACGGTTGGTAATCAGATCCCATACCGCAGGGGCCGTTTGCTTGATGCTGGGCAACACTTCATCGAGGTTACTCAGGCACGGGACCCGGATGCCGTGGTAATCGACGTCGGGACCAATACGATGGAATACGATGCCGAACCTGGAAAGCAGGCGTAACAGGGCGGGCTCCATGACGGCATAGAAATGGGTGATGCCATGGCCGTGCATCATCCGCATCACCGCCGCGAACAGGCCAAGGGAGATATGCGGCAGGACTCGGCGTTCATCTTCCTCGAAGTACATGTCCACGTTGGGGGAGATGCCCGCCAGGGTGCCGGATTCGCCAAGACGGCGCTTGAAGGTCTTGGAAACCGCGAAGCGCGAGACTTCTCCCAGATGGTTTCGCAAGACAGGGTCGCTGACACGTTCATTCAAGGGGCAATGCTGCTCGATTGGATAGTTGGCCTGGAGGTCATCGCTGTCCGGCAGGATGAGGCGCGAGGTTGCGGCGTAGACACCGGTGCGGCGGTGACGGAGCAGATAATGGTCGGAGCGGTCGTCGTATTCATCCATTTCCCAGTGGATCGGCCGACCGGACTCATCATGGCCGCTGAGGCAATCCGCCTCGTTCTCAAAGCCGGTTTCCAGGACATAGACCTGATAGCGCAACTGATAGACCTGCATGCGCAAGGTATCGGTATCCGCGTGGATCAACTCGAAATATTCGTTGAAAGCGGTGATCAGATCGGATGGCATGGGAGGGTCCGCACTTTTCCAACAGGGTAGCCAACCCGGTGTAGTACGTAAACAACATATCCGCTGAATTCGCCAATTTATTGAGTGTTAGGAGCCGGTTTCATTGAATGGCAAATAACTATATTAGACAATTCTTATGACACTGATGCCAACACTTACTCCCTGAGTGTTATCAGTGTTGTCTCCTCCATCCTCCTTCTTTGGTGGATTTAGCCCGGTCACCCGACCGGGCTTTTTTTTTGTGGGCGCAGTGGTGACAATCGGGACAGCGTTCGGACCGAGACGTGTATGACGCAACCACTTTGGTATCTCAGGCATCAAGGGAAAGTCTATGGCCCTTTCCCGGTTCCACAGATCGATACCGCTCTGGCGGAAGGGGATGTCACCCCTGAATGGGAAGTCAGTCTGAACGAGTCGGACTGGTTGACGATCGCGGAAAGCGGCCAGTTCGCCTGCGCGCAACCCGACCTGGCAGACGCCACTCCGGATTCGGTGGTACGTGGCTGGCGCGAGGAGCGCCAGCGCGCACGACAACGCTGGCTACGCGAACCTCACCTGGCGGAAACGGCCATGCCGCATGATCCCGAACGGGATGCACTTGCACGCCAGGCGATCTCCACTGACCATGCCGCAACCGAAGCCTTGTTGCGAGAGGAAAAACACAAAAGAACCTCACCTCTTGCGGCGCTGTTGGGAATCCTCCTGGTGTTGTCTGCCGGGGTAGGCATCTGGTGGGGACAAAGAGAAAAACCCATTCAGGCGAAGATCGCCCTTGTCGCGGATTGCGCGTCCCTGCCCGGCGATGGCATGAACTGGTCCTCCTGCGACAAGCGGGGCCTGCATCTTCCGGGCATGCGCGCCCATAACGCCCGGCTGGAGCGGGTCAGGCTGGATGAAGCACGTCTTTCCGGCGCCGATCTGACCTATGCCATGCTACGTGGTGCCAGCCTGCGCAATGCCCAACTCAGCGGTTCGATACTCGTGGGCGCCGACCTCACGGGGGCTGATCTTTCCGGGGCGGATCTCACGGGCGCCGATCTGCGCTTTGCCGTACTTGCCGGGGCGAACATTACCGGTGCGCGCATCGATTCAGCCCGCCTCGGCAAGGCGGTCTGGACAGATGGCCGAAGCTGCGAAGACGGCGCTCCCGGGGCTTGTCGTTGAATACGCTCTCATCCCGGGAAAATCGCATTTTTCAGGAGCTGCTGGCCTTGTCCAAGGACAGACGGGCCCGCCGCGAGTACGGCAAAACCCTGCTTGACGGTCCCCATCTATTGGAGTCTGCCTTACAGGGTGGCATCAGTGTGGAGCGCCTGGTGTATTCGCAAAGCGCCGCGGACGGGCCCTTGGCCGAATGGCAACAACGGCTTCCCGGAGTTCCCGCACTGGCGTTGACGGAGCGCTTGTTTGCTGCGCTTTCCCCCGTGGATTCGCCGACGGGGCTGCTCTCGGTCATATCCCGCCCCATGCCGGTGCCACGTCCCGCTGACTGGATAATGCTGCTGGAAAGCATTCAGGATCCCGGCAACCTTGGCGCATTGTTCCGGGTTGCCGCCGCAGCGGGGGTGGAGGCGGTTTATCTTTCCAGGGGCTGTGCCGAAGCCTGGTCACCCAAGTGCCTGCGCGGCAGTCAGGGCGCCCATTTCCGCTTGAACATACATGAGGGTGAGGAACTACCGGAGGTGGCCCGCACCTTCCAGGGGCCCGTCCATGCTGCCGTACTGGGTGCCGGAGACTCGCTTTACAAACTCGATCTACAGGGTCGCGCGGGATTCGCCTTCGGCAATGAAGGCGCTGGTTTGTCGGAAGCGCTCAGGGCGGCGTGCCGGCCGTTCTCCATTCCCATGCCGGGTGGCATCGAGAGCCTCAACGTCGCCACCGCCGCGGCGGTTTGCCTGTTCGAACGCGTGCGCCAGAACCAGGCGGGGTGATCAAAGCACCCGCGGCAGCCCGCCGGGCAGGGAATGCTTGATGATGGCCGAGATCTCCTCCACCGAGCGGTGGGAGGAATCGACGACGGGGATGTCCTCACTGCGCATCAGAAGCGCCGCCTGCTTGAGTTCCTGCTTGCAGGTATCGAGAGAGGCATATTTGCTGTTGGGGCGGCGCTCGGAGCGAATCTGCGACAAACGCTCAGGGGACAGGGTCAGGCCACGCAGCTTGGTTCGGAAGGGCTGGAGGATTTTCGGCAGCCCAGGCTGCTCGAAGTTCTCCGGGGTCAAGGGGTAATTGGCCACGCACAGCCCATACTGCATTGCCATGTAAAGGGAAGTGGGCGTCTTGCCGCTGCGGGAGACACCCACCAGGATCAGGTCCGCCCTTTCGTATTTTTCCAGTCCCAGGCCGTCGTCGGCCGCCAGAGCGAAATTCACCGCATCGATGCGCGAGCGGTAGGAATTCGGATCTTCCATGCCGTGGAATCGTCCGCGCAGGGGCTCCGGTGGATAACCGATCTCGCCCACCATCATCCCCAGAAAATGCCCATAGATGTCCATCACCAGGCCACCACAGCCATCCAGGGCGGCGCGCGCGCCGGGATCGGTCAGGGTCGAGAACACGAAGGGCCGGATCGTCGATGTCTTCAGGGTGTCACGTACTTGCTGCGCTGCAAAATTTGCTTTTTCCAGCGAGTCAACGAAGGGTAAACTCACCGGCGCGAACGCTTCGTCGGGAAATTGCGAGAGGAGACTCTTGCCGATGATCTCGGCGGTGATACCGGTGTGGTCGGAGATGAAGAAGACCGGACGCGCGGGTGTCATTGGGGGAAGGAAGCGGCGCTTCAGTCAATATTTCGAGGAATGAAATGGACTATATCGCGCGCTTTGAAACACTGTCCATGCACGATGTGGACAAGGTGGGTGGCAAGAACTCCTCTTTGGGGGAGATGATCCATAACCTGACCGACAAGGGTGTCCGCGTCCCCGGCGGATTCGCCACCACGGCCGATGCCTTCCGCGAGTTTTTGGCCGTCAACGGCCTTGCCGATCGGATTGCCACCAAGCTCCAGACCCTGAACGTGGACGATACCCAGGCCCTGGCTGAGGCCGGCCGCGAGATCCGCAGCTGGATGATGGACGCGCCGCTGCCGCCCGGACTGGAGCAGGGCATCCGTCACGAGCACCGCCTGATGTGCGCCGAGGCCGAGGAAGACCTGCAATTCGCGGTGCGTTCCTCCGCCACCGCCGAGGACCTGCCCGACGCCTCCTTCGCCGGCCAGCAGGAGACCTACCTCAACATTCAGGGCGCCGACAACCTCATCGATGCCGTGCGCCGTTGCTTTGCCTCCCTTTATAACGATCGCGCCATCGCCTACCGTGTGCACAACGGTTTCGAGCATTCCGTGGTGGCTCTGTCCGCCGGCATCCAGCGCATGGTGCGCTCCGACCTGGGCGTGGCCGGCGTCATGTTCACACTTGATACCGAATCCGGTTTCCGCGACGTGGTGTTCATCAACGCCGCCTACGGCCTGGGCGAGACCGTGGTACAGGGCTCCGTCAACCCGGACGAGTACTACGTGCACAAGCCCAAGGTGGCCGAAGGCAAGCGTGCGGTGGTGCGCAAGAAACTGGGCGAGAAGGCCACCCGCATGGTCTTCGCCAGCGAATCCGTGGCCGAGCGTTCCACCCTGGTGGAAGATGTGCCCATGGGCCTGCGCCACCGTTTTGCCCTTGAGGATGACGAGTTGCTGGAGCTGACCCGCTACGCAATGATCATCGAGGCGCACTACGGTCGGCCAATGGACATCGAGTGGGGCCGCGACGGCCTCGACGGCAAGCTCTACATCCTGCAGGCCCGGCCGGAAACCGTGAAATCGCGTTCCGGCAACGTGCAGACCCGCTACAAGATGCTGGAGAAGGGGCCGGTCATCACCGTCGGCCGCGCCATCGGCAGCAAGATCGGCCAGGGACCGGCCCGCGTCATCAAGTCCATCGACCAGATGCACCATGTGCAACCCGGCGACGTGCTCATTGCGGAAATGACCGATCCGGACTGGGAACCGGTGATGAAGCGCGCTTCGGCCATCGTTACCGACCGCGGAGGGCGTACCTGCCACGCCGCCATCGTTGCCCGGGAACTGGGCGTGCCGGCGGTCGTGGGCGCGGGCAACGCCACCAAGACCGTGCCCGACGGCCAGGAGGTCACCGTATCCTGCGCCGAGGGCGAGGACGGCTACGTCTACGAGGGCCTGCTCAAGTTCGAGAAGATCGAGTTGGTGATGCAGGCCATGCCCGAGTTGCCGGTCAAGATCATGATGAACGTGGGCAACCCGGAACAGGCTTTCCACTTCGCCACCCTGCCGCATGAAGGCGTCGGCTTGGCGCGCCTGGAATTCATCATCAACAACGCCATCGGCATCCACCCCAATGCGGCCCTGGAATACCGCAAAATGCCGGAGGAGGTGAAGGCGGCCATCGACACCAAAATCCATGGTTACGGCGACCCGGTGACCTTCTACGTGGAGAAGCTGGCGGAAGGTATCGGCACCATCGCCGCCGCCTTCTGGCCCAAACGGGTGATCGTGCGCATGTCAGACTTCAAGTCCAACGAATACGCCAACCTCATCGGCGGCCCGCAGTACGAGCCCGAGGAAGAGAACCCGATGCTCGGTTTCCGCGGTGCCGGCCGCTACGCCAGCCCCATGTTCCGGCGCGCCTTCCAACTGGAGTGCCGGGCCATCAGCCGGGTTCGTAACGACATGGGCCTGACCAACGTCGAGATCATGCTGCCCTTCGTGCGCACCCTGTTCGACGCCGATGCCGCCCTGGCAGTGCTGGCCGAGAATGGTCTGGAACGCGGCAAGGACGGCCTCAAGGTGGTGATGATGTGCGAGATCCCCGCCAACGTGCTTCTGGCCGACGAATTCCTCAAGCGTTTCGATGGCTTCTCCATCGGCTCCAACGACCTCACCCAGCTTACCCTGGGCGTGGACCGGGATTCCAGTCTGGTGGCGGCGTCCTTCGACGAACGCAATCCGGCGGTGAAGAAGCTGTTGTCGGAAGCCATAGCCGCCTGCAAGCGCAACGGCAAGTATGTCGGCATCTGCGGCCAGGGCCCCTCGGACCACCCGGATTTGGCGGACTGGCTGATGGAGCAGGGTATCGATTCCATGTCCCTCAACCCGGACACGGTGGTGTCCACCTGGACACGGCTGGCCGCGCGCAAGCCGGCGTGATCCGCCCCCGGTTCAGGGCGTGGGGCAGGCCCCCATGCCCTGGGCCATCAGGGCTTCCAGCGCCTCTTTGCGCAGTGGCTTGCTGATCAGGTAGCCCTGGATTTCATCGCAGCCCTGGTTTTCCAGGAACTTCAGCTGCTCGTCTGTTTCCACGCCCTCTGCGATCAGGTTCAGCCCCAGGCCGTGCGCGATGGAGATGATCGCCTTGATGATGGCGTGCTGGCGGAATTCCCGGTCGATCTCCCAGACGAAGGATTTGTCGATCTTCAGGGTATGGATGGGAAATTTCTGCAGGTAGCTGAGTGAGGAATATTGGGTGCCGAAGTCGTCGATGGCGATCATCACGCCGTGGGCTGCCAGGCTCTGCAATTTCTGGGCGACGGCGTTCGGATCGCGGATGAACAGGTTTTCCGTCAGTTCAAGCTCGATGCGCGAGATGTCCACCTCGTATTCTTCCAGCAGGGATACGAAGCGTTCGACGAAATCCGTCTCGTCGAGGTGGCGAGGGGAGATGTTGATGGCCACGCGTGGCGGCGCGATGTCCCGGGCGTCCCACTGGCGGATTGCCTTGCACACGCTGCGGATCACCCACTCGCCCAGGTCGCCGATCAGATCGGCTTCCTCGGCCAGGACAAGGAATTCGCCCGGCGGCAACAACCCCCTTTCCGGATGGTTCCAGCGGATCAGGGCTTCCACGCCCTTCACCCGGCGGTCGCGGATGTCCACCTGGGGCTGGTAGTAGAGCTCGAACTGGTCGTGGCGGATGGCATAGCGCAGGTCGCTTTGCAGGTTCAGGCGCTGGTCCGCGCTCTCTCCCATCTCGTGCATGAAGAAACTGCGGCTGTTGCTGCCCGACAACCGACCATGATAAAGGGCGATGTTGGCATGGCGGATGAGTGCGTCCGCCGTCTCACCGTGCTCCGGGAAAAGCGCGATGCCGGCGCTGACCGAGAGATGCACGTTCTTGCCGCTGATTTTGAAGGGTTCCGTCACTTCCTTGTTGATGCGCTCGATCATCGCCAGCACGTCCTCCTCGGACTTGATCGAAGCATTGAGGAGCAGGAATTCGTCGCCGACGAAGCGGGCGAGCGTGTCGCCGCCACGCAGGCAGCGCTGGATGCGCTCGCCGACCTGCCTGAGCAGTTCGTCGGCCTTGGCATGTCCGAACAGGTCGTTGACGTGCTTGAAGCGGTCCAGATTAAGGAACAGCACCGCCACCCGCTCCTGGTTGCGGCGTGCCTGGATCAGCGCCAGGCTGAGATGGTCGCGAAAAAGATTGCGGTTCGGCAAGCCGGTCAGGGCATCGTGGTTGGCCTGGTAGAGCGTCAATTCCTCCACTTCCCGGCGAGCCGTGATGTCCCGCGCCACGCCGTAGTAATGGCCATGATCGGCGGCATCTCCGGACTCGCCGCCCGGTGGAATGCCTACTGCGGCCAGATTGATTTCGAAGTGTCGTAAGCCGGCACCGTCGACCTCACTTCGCAGACGCAGTTCGATGCTGTGCTTCGCCGTCTCCGCCAGCTTGCGGGCACTGAAGGCGTAGCGCGCCCGCTTCTGGTCATGATCATGCACGAGCCGGGAAAAATGTCGTCCGACGACCTGTTTTTCCCCCAGGCCCAACAAATCCCGCAGGCGTTGATTGACATAGGAAACCTTGCCAGCCTCGTCGAGGATGAAAATGATGTCTGGCGAGGCGTCCACGAGGAAGCGGTGCAGCCGCTCCGAACAATCGATGCGGTTGCGGACGGCCTTATGCTCCCGCTCCAGGCAGCGTTGGGCGAGGGCCCGGGCCACGGCGTAGAGCAGGATTTCAGGCTCGATGGGCTTGCGCACGAAATCCAGGGCGCCCAGGCGCAGGGCCAGGATGGCGGCGTCGATCTCGCTTTCACCGCTGACCACGATCACCGGCACATCAAGGCCCTGTTCCCGGGCGGCGCGGATCACCTCGTGGCCGGTCATGTCCGGCAGATTGATGTCCAACAGGGCCAGGTCAGGGTGCGATTCCGCCAGCCGCTGCAACCCCGCCAGCCCGGTACCGGTGACTTCGGCCGAATAGCCGGCATGGCTCAACAGGCGTTGCAGGCTGGAAGCGAAGCCGGGGTCATCCTCGATGATCAGCAACCGCGCCTGGGTCCTGCCCTGGCTCTCCGGGCCTCCTGACGGGGAAGATTGATCGTCGACAGGCCAATAGATCATGTCAGGAAGCCGGGCTGCGCATCGGCAGCATGATCTTGAAATGGGTGCCGGAAGGGCCGCTGTTGCATTGCAGCGTCCCTCCCAGTTCCTCTACCAAGGTGGCGACGATGGACAACCCCAGTCCGGCATGCCCATCCCCCTTCGTGGATTGCTGCGGCTGATACAGGTGCGCCAGCACTTCCCCTGGCAGGCCAGGGCCATTGTCGGCGACACTGATCTCAAGGGTGCTTCGGTCATGGCCGGCGCGCCAGCAGGCGGTGGACAGGGCAATGCGGCCCTTGCCGCATAAGGCCTCGGCGGCGTTGAAGACCAGGTTGGTCAGAATCTGCTTGAGTTTGTCAGGATCGGTATTGCTGGTGGGCAGGTCCGCTGCCGGCGTGAAGCTGAGTTCGATCCCCTGCAATTCCTGTTTGCCCAGTCGCCAGAACTTCACGGCCTCGCTCAGCAGGGCATTCACATCCACCTTGCCGTTCGACCTGGCCTGCGGTACGTCGACGCCGGGGGCTGCCTGGCGCAGCTGTTGAAGGATGCGGCCGACCCGGCGCAATTCGCCCTCGATCAGGTCGAAGTCGCCCTGGGCTTTGTCCTGACCCTCGATCTGTCGGCGCAGCACGGAAAGGTAGTTGCGGATGACCCCAAGGGGATTGCTGGCCTCATGCACCACCTTGCGGGCGTGCAACTCTTGCTGCTTCGCGGCATCCTGGCGGGCGGCCACGATCTGCGCACGCACTCGCGTCGCCAAGCCCAGGCGCCGGCCGGCTTCCCGGGCAAAAGCCACCAGCAAGGCTTGCTTGCGGGCGAAATGCTCCACCGTGGCCAAATCGACCGCCACGGCCAGGGCACCCAGGGACTTGCCCTCGAATACCAGGGGCAGGCAGAGCAGGCGATCACCGCCCAGGAGGCGCAATACCTGCGCATCCGCCAGGTTGTCCGACGGGCCTGATTGACCGGCCAGTCCGATGCGACCCTGGTAGGCCAGCGCGATGCGGGATTGGGGGTTGGAGCAGGCGATGTCGATTTCTTCGCTGCGGAGATCGCCGCCTGCCACTTGCTGCCAGCGCAGGATATCGCCCTGCGGCAGGAACAGGGCGCTGCCGCGGGCGCCGAACAGGATGCTGGAACCGCGTAGCAGGTCCAGTACGGCGTCGTCATGGGCATCGGGTTCGCGGGCCTCGGGCTGGGACAGCATGCCTTCCATGCGTTGGGACACAGCCTCGGCCAGCGCCGCCGGTACCGCATCCGCTGCAGGATCGGGAACAGCCAGGGGATCGGGCTGGAGGGGCAGCTCGATCCCCAGTTCGGCGGCAATGGCACGCGCCCCGGCCTGTGCCGATTCCAGCAGGGCCAGCACCTGGGGGGTATCCAGTTGCCAATGGGCGAGATCCGCCTCGGCGACATTGAATTCGGCTTCCGGCTGGGCGTTGAACAGATTGGCCAGCATGACGATCTGCACCAGGGGGTGGGCGTCGCGCACCCGTTCCAGGGATTCGTGATGGTAAAGAATGCTGTCGACGAAGATGGCGTGCAATTTCCAGCGTTCAGCCAGCCAGGCACCCACCTCCGCATGGGTCAGGCCGAAGGCCGCCTGCTCCTGGCGCATGAGTTCCCGTTCGCCGCTGAAATTCCTGAACAGGGACACATAGCGGTCCGTCTCGGTGGACAACAGGGCCAGTTGGCCCACGTCGTGCAGCAAGCCGGCCAGGTAGGCCTCATCGACATTCGCATAGCCGAGCTTCTCGGCAAGCATGCGCGCGGTGACCGCCACGTTCAGGCCATGGAACCAGAAATAGCGCAGGTCGTAATCCTTGGCTTTCTGAAAGCGGCCGAACAATTCCACCACCGATTGGTTGAGCGCCAGCTGTCGCACCGTGCTGGTACCCAATACGGCGAGGCATTGGTTGATGCTGTCCAGACTGCGGCCGGGCCGGTAATAGGGGGAATTGGCGATACTCACGATGCGCGCAGCGACGCCCGCATCCTTGTTCACCACCGCGCTGATCTCGGCCATGCCGACATCGTCCCGCTCGCACAGGTCCATCAATTCCAGCAATACCTGGGGCAATGACGGTAGCCGTGCCGTGGCCAATCGCTTGTGTATATCGAGGGAACCGATCTGCATGAGGGCGGGCGTCGTTCCGTGGTGAATGTCCGACGGGAAACAAACAGAAAGCCACTGCTTATCGGCAATACGAAAATGATCTTTAGAAGTTCATGGCACGCGAATGCTGGTGGCTTGATATTGCCGCGCGAAACATGAACAGCCTAATTCCGTGTAGGGAATTAATCGGCCGAATGATCCCGATGAATGGGGCTTAATTTATCAAGATAAAGATAAATCACCGGTGTCAGGAAAAGTGTCAGGAATTGCGATAGCAGCAATCCTCCCACCACCGCCAGACCCAGGGGTTGCCGGATTTCCGCGCCTGCTCCCCAGCCGATGGCGATGGGCAGGGTGCCGGCCAGTGCCGCCAGGGTGGTCATCATGATGGGCCGGAAGCGCACCAGGCAGGCCTGGAAGATGGCTTCGGCCGCCGCCAAGCCTTCCTTGCGCTGCCGCTCCAAGGCGAAGTCGATCATCATGATGGCGTTCTTCTTGACGATGCCGATGAGCATGATGACGCCCACGAAGGCATAGAGGGACAGGTCCACCTGGAACAGGATCAGGGTGAGCAGGGCACCCAACCCGGCCGAGGGCAGGCCGGAAAGGATGGTCAGGGGATGGACGAAGCTCTCGTAGAGGATGCCCAGCACCAGGTAGACGACCAGCACCGCCACCAACAACAGGAGGCCCAGACCCTTCTGGGCGTCGGCGAAGGCCTGGGCGGTGCCCTGCAGGCTGGTGTTCAGCGATACCGGCAGGCGCATTTCCTGTTCAAGGGCTTTCAGTTTATCCACGGCTTCGCCCAGAGAGACGCCGGGCAGCAAGTTGAAGCTGATGGTTACCGAGGGCAGTTGGCCCAGGTGGTTGACGGTGAGGGCCTGGTTGCCGCGCTGGATGCGTGCCACCGTGTCCAAGGGGACCAGGCTGCCGTGGTTGGAGCGGACATGCAGCCGGGCAAGGATGTTGGGATCCGCCTGGAACTCCGGCGCCAGTTCCAGGATGACCTGGTACTGGTTGGTGGCGCCGTAGATGGTGGAGATCTGGCGGGCGCTGAAAGCGCTTTGCAGGGCATCCTCGACCTGGCCGAAGTCCAGGCCCAGGGCCGCGAGCTTGTCCCGGTCCACGTCCAGGGCCATGACCGGGCTCTTGTTGTTGAGGTTGCTGTTCACATCGACGAAGCCCGGCAACTTGCGGATGCGGGCCAGAAGCTTGTCGGTCCACGCGTAGAGTTCGTCCAGGTCGGTGTCCTGCAGGGTGTACTGGTAGGCGCCGGAGGAAATCTGGCCGCCCAGGCGGATGGGGGGCGGGTTCTGCAGCGAGACCTTGATGCCGGGCACCGACGCGAGCTTGGGCCGCAACGCCTGGATAAGTTCGTCCGGCTTGAGTGTGCGTGGATTTTCCACGCCATGGGTGGGCTTCAGCTTGAACAGCATGATGCCGGTGTTGGGCGTGATGCGGGAGCCGCCGGAGCCCACCACCGACATGAAGGTTTCGATGTTGGGGTTCTTCGCGGCGATGGCGGCCACGGCGCGCTGCCGCTGCACCATGCTGTCGAAAGAGGCGTCCGGCGCCCCCTCCGTGTAGGCGATGATCTGGCCGGAATCGCCGCTGGGCAGGAAGTCCTTGGGGATGTCCCGGTAGAGCCAGACGCTGGCAGCCACGGTGGCGAGGAACACGGCCAGCACCAGGGGCGAATGGGCCAGGGACCAGGTGAGGCCGGCCCGGTAGCCGGCCAGCAGCCTGTCGAAGCCCCGCTCGAACAGCCAGTACAGCCGGTTGTGCTTCACCTGGCGCCCGTCCTTCAGGTAGCGGCTGGCCAGCATGGGGGTGAGGGTGAGGGAGACGAAGCCGGACACCAGGATGGCGGCGCTGATGGTCACCGCCAGCTCGTGCAGCAGCCGGCCGATGATGCCGCCCATGAACATCACGGGGATGAACACCGCCACCAGGGACAGGGTCATGGAGATGATGGTGAAGCCGATCTCCCGGGCGCCCCGGATGGCCGCGTCGAAGGGTTTTTCGCCTTTCTCCACGTGGCGCACGATGTTCTCCAACATGACGATGGCGTCGTCCACCACGAAGCCCACCGAGAGGGTCAGGGCCAGCAGGGACAGGTTGTCCAGGCTGAAGCCGAAGGCGTACATGACGGCGAAGGTGCCGATCACCGAGATGGGCAGGGCCAGGGCCGGAATCAGGGTGGCGGAGAGGTTGCGCAGGAACAGCAGGATCACCAGGATGACCAGGCAGCCGGCGAGGATCAGGGTGAACTGCACGTCGTTCACCGACTCGTGGATGGAGACGCTGCGGTCGTAGAACACCTTCAACTCGATGGAGGCCGGCAGCTTCTCCTGGAAGCCGGGCAGCACCGTCTTGATGGCCTCCACCGTGGCGATGGTGTTGGCGCCGGGCTGGCGCTGGATGGCCAGGATGATGGAGCGGGCCTCCCTGTCCTTGTCCACCAGCCAATTGGCGCGCTTGTTGTCTTCCACGCCGTCCCGGACCGTCGCCACTTCCTCCAGGCGCACCGGCGCGCCGTTGCGCCAGGCCACGATCTGGGGCCGATAGGCGGCGGCGTTGTCCAGTTGGCCGTTGTCGCGCAGGGCGAAGTTCTGCTTGGCACCGTCCAGGTTGCCGATGGGTTGGTTGACGTTGGCGCTGCGTACCGCCTTCAGCAGTTCATCCAGGCCGATGCCGCGCGCGGCCAAATGGTGCGGATTGGCGTGGATGCGCACGGCGAATTTCTGGGCGCCATAGATGAGCACCTGGGCCACGCCGGGAATGGTGGAGATGCGCTGTGCGAGCTGGGTCTCCGCGTACTCGTTCACCGTCTGCAGGGGCAGGGTGGGGGAGAGCATGGCCACGTAGAAGATGGGCATGTCCGCCGGGTTCACCTTGCGGTAGGAGGGCGGGGTGGGCATGTCCGGCGGCAGCTTGCGCTGGGCCGCGGCGATGGCCGCCTGCACGTCCTGGGCGGCGGCGTCGATGTCCCGGTCCAGGCTGAACTGCAGGGTGATGGAGGTGGCGCCCCGGGCGCTGGTGGAGCTCATGTTGTCCAGGCCGGCGATGGTGGAGAACTGGGCCTCCAGCGGTGTCGCCACGGCCGCGGCCATGGTCTCAGGCGAGGCGCCAGGCAGGTTGGCGGTGACCGAGAGGGTGGGGAAATCCACGCTGGGCAATTCGGATACCGGCAGTACCCGATAGGCGAGGATGCCGAAGATGACGAAGGCCGCCATCAGCAGCGTGGTCATCACCGGGCGGCGGATGCAGAGTTCGGGAAGCTGCATGGCGTGCGGGGTGCTTTGGTTATCCGGGCTGTGCCACGTAGATCATCGCCGGCCTGAATGCCTCCCCCTCCCGGCCTCCCCCACAAGTGGTGGAGGTGGCCGCTCCCTCCCCACTGGCGGGGAGGGTTGGGGTGGGGAG
>Ga0233424_10001811_pt1 | contig 17117 bp, 14 predicted proteins | sample Watercolumn_Towu_FD_181011 | JGI IMG/M metagenome (GOLD analysis project Ga0233424, IMG submission 181011) | Freshwater microbial communities from Lake Towuti, South Sulawesi, Indonesia - Watercolumn_Towuti2014_125_MG | ecosystem: Environmental > Aquatic > Freshwater > Lake | place: Indonesia...
TCATTGATTGCTGAATAAACTTTGTGATTAATAATTTGCTGTCTTAGGGGTTCGGTACCCTTTTTAATTCTGTCTAAATGGTCGTTCATATTTTGTCTGTGTCGTTTGTTTTACAATTACTGCTAACGGTTTGCGGCTTGGCGATGTGGCGGATTTTTAGCACAAAAGTTCATTTGAAAAGCTAAACATGAACTTGTCCCTCTACTGTCAGAGAAAACAAGATTGCAAAAATTAAATTTATCGTCTTCATTATTTTTCAAAGTTAAATCATTGTCCGTTTATTTCTTGCAGAAATGTTCAACTTAGCACTGCACCCAGCGGTTGCAGATAACGGTATCGGGCTTTGCGTTCGGGCGGGTTTCGGAGCACAAAGTTTCAATTTATTACTAATGTACATTAGAAGCACAAAACTCCAAGGTTGCACGTCAGCCCGCCTGACGCAAAACAAGTGTTACAGGCACCCAAATTTTCTTCACTTTGTTTATGCACCCGCGACCAACATAATAAAATCTGAGTCGTCATTCTCTCTTACAATACCCTGGAATGAATAACAGCCTAAAATTATCAGCATGAGCAATTCATTCTTATTTATGGAATTGTTAATAATTTCCAAAGCTGTCTTTGGTTTTTTAATCGCATCTAATTTGTAGTGGAAAATCTCTTTCCCATCTTTATCAAAAAAAGAAAGTTTAGCTAAAGGCGAATTACTAATTTGACAGACATAAAGATTCCCATTTTCAAATTCAATTCTACCCTTACTCCCTAAAAAGTCTCTTTTCAGTATTAGGGTCTGTATTCCATCTCTATCAATAATAGTTTTTGCACTTCTCGGTTTGCGTTCTCTGTATTTTGCCATAGCTGGAATAGTTCAACGCTTATGGCCTCTAAACTATGCTCTTGCAATAGTGCTTGTTTTTGTTGGGGTAAAAATGATTTTGGTTGATTTTTATTAAATTCCAATAGAATGGTCGCTCTTGTTTATATTTATAACAATTACAGCAAGTATCATCCTATCATTAAAATTGAAAAACAAAAAAAGTAATGTATGATTTTATAGGTTCACAATTTCTTGAAATTTAATTTTTAAAACAATTTGTCGGATAACATGACGCTTCTTTTTAAAAAAGAATATTTTGATCGTGAAAAAGGATTCTACAAGTTTTTTAAAACACTTACAAAAGGCTCAGAGTCTATACGGATTATACCTGAGAATGGATTTTCCAATGCACTTACTAAAAGTAAAACTAATCCAATCATCATTGAAAGAGCTACTATCATTAATGCCTGTGGTAAAACCGTTTTGGTTCCAAATAAATATGCAAAGGAAATAGTAATCACCGCTCCGATGAATATTATATACCACATAAACTGTGGAATTGCAAAATTGACTGCATTTAGCCTCAACCTTCTTGATTCCTGCAAATTTATCATTCCATCCTGCAGTTTCTGATACCATAATAATTCTTGTTGAGTTTGCGGTTTGTAATTTACAACAAAATCCCATAATTTTTTGTAAGCATTAAAATTTTCACTACTGGATCTCAATTCATTCATGGCAGGATATTCATATTCTATCATAGTGAAACAATATTCTTTAAGATATGATTGAATTCTAGCTTTTGGAATTGAGTCGAATGACCTTGTAGTTTTATATAGTATAGAAACAGCTGAAGCTTCTTTTTCAGCTCTGTCTTGAGCTGTATGAAACTGTTGCCATACCATTAATACAACAAATGAAATCAGAACTGCGTATATTATACCGACCACTGCATAAACAAATCCGGCAACAGTATGATGACTTTCCAATGTTGAAATTGAAACAGATCTTCTTATGATAAACATAAACATAAGAGATATTGAAACGATTCCTAAAGTATATAAAATTATTATCACATTATTTATATTATGTTTAAACAATAATTGATATCACTTTTTTTAATCATATTTTCGGTAATTTGTATCATAATAATTAAAATGTAATTCATATAATACAAATTTTAAATAAGAAAAAATTGAATATTACAGCAATATCTTTAAAACACTTTCAAATGGTTCAGCATCAACACGTATAATTCCTGAAAAGGGATTTTCAAGTGCACTGATTAAAAGCAATACCAAACTTATCATCAAAGAAAGCATTACAACCATTATTGCCTGAGGCATAACTTTCTTTGTCCCAAAAAGGTACGTAAATGAGATAGTAATTATAGCTCCCACAATAATTATTATCCACATGAAAGGAGGAATTCCAAAATTAATGGAATTTTGCCTAAGTCTTCTTGCATCCTGAAGAGATGTAAGTATATCCTGAACTTTTGGATACCATAGTTTTTCCATATCAGATTTTGGTGTAAATTTTACTAGGTATTCCCAAATTTCTAAATATGCCTTTTTGTTTTCATCGCTAGTTTTCATATCAATCATAGCAGGGAACTCATATTTTATCATTGATTCGCAATAATTTCTTAATAATTCTTTGATTTTTTCCTTGCTTTCATTATCGAAAGATCTTGATGTTCTATAAATTGTTGATACACATGAAGCCTCATGTATATTACGTTCCTCGGCTGAATTGAATTGTTCCCAAACAACCAAAACAACAAAGGCTATTAAAACTGCATATACCCCACCTACTATAGCATATATAAATCCTGCAACTTCATGATGGCTTTCCAAAGTAGAAATTGAAATAGAACGTCTGACAATAAACATTCCGATTATAGATAATGCAACAATCCCAATAGTGTATGAAATAAATATCAAGAAGTCATACATATTTTTTCCGAATTCTGAATAAAAGAATTAGGTCATTCATACTACAAGTGTGAATGACCTAATTAAATTACAATAAAGTTAAATTATAATAAAGTTATTTCTTCTGCAAATTCGTCACGATTAAGAATTTCTCTTACCTGTCCTGTTGCGCCGGTAATAGTAACATCTTCATCAATATTCATCTTCTGTTTTGCAAAGATAATTGCTCTTGCACCTTCAGGAGATAATATTTTCAAATTAGTCATGTCAATTGAAAGTTCTGTACACTGCATTACATTTTGCATTTCAGCCCTAAGGTGAGGTATAGCTCTTGCATCAAGTTCACCACCCAAGATAAGTTTACCTTTATTATCCATGATATCTGAAGAAATATTAAAATGATCCAGACCTTCAGTTGGAATGATTGTAACTTTAACTTTCAATCGTTCATTAAATGGAGGCAATTGTACAGTAAGTTTTTCTGCGTCAAAATCGGAATAATTTTCACCATTAATCATTACAGATTCTATTTTGATACTGCCTGGAGGCAATAAATCCGGGGCTACATTAAGTACATTATCTTTGACTCCATTCGGTTTAGGACTGAAATAAAAGTCCATTGGCTGTTTTGTAATTAACAAATTAGTATAAACAGATGCCAGAAAACACAATTCAAAAGAATGATAGCCACTCATTGAATGACTTCCCTTATTGCGTTCAGTTCCTAAAAGATATGGTAAACCGTTTGCTAATACGTTGAAATATACAGCACCTGAATCATGATCGAGGAACCAAGCATTGTAAAATGCAATAGATTCTCTTGCCTGCTTCAGGTATTCTTTGTCTTTTAAAATTCCATATAAAATAAGATATGCTAAAATTCCCTGTTCCTGTTGCCACCAAGCTTTTCTATCGTGCCAGGCATATCTATGAATTGTTTCTCCATCCCCAAGGACTCTATCAACTACATCATACCATCCGCCTCTTTGAGGATCGCCACCATGCAATGGCATTAATTCAGCAATTTTCTTGGCAAAGTCAACGTAATGTTCGTCTTTATTAATACTCCACATGCGCATCAGGTTCCATGCTATTTTCAGATTATGACCAACAACACCTCTGTTTTGCTGCCATCCCCAGGTTTGGTCATGTGACCAATCTTCGAAAAACTTCTCGTTAACAAATGGACTGTTTTCGTAATCCTGAAAATGATTAGTAATAGTGTCAGCTGTGTCAATTAACATATTTTTATGTTCTTCTTCATTAGTTGCTAGAACCAGGTTGATAAGGTATGCCGGTGCATGATCACCAACTGAATTCCAGTTTTTCTTTGCCTTGTTTCTTCCAAGAGCTTCATTTTTAGGATCGAAAGTAACAGGATCAATGTGTGAGAAATAACCACCAAGTTTATAGTCTCTGAAATATTTATTGAATAAATTCAAAGTATGATCAATGTCTTTGCGGATTAAAGGATCACCGGTGAGTCTATAAGTTTGTGTTGGACCAGCAAGAGCATAAATCTGTTCGTATGCCGGAATCGCATCATAGTCATCGCCGAATTCTGATGAAAGCATCTTTCTTTCTCTAACAGAATTGCCTCCTGTTTTTCTCATACCAGGTATTTCTACCATATTTGAACCAAGAATTTTTTTACCATGATTCTCAGAGAAATCAACTGCATGATACCAGTATGTAATTTCTTCTGTAGGATCGTATGCTCTGAAATGTTCACGAAGATATTCTGTACCTTTTTCAGCAGCTTCCAAATATGCTTCATCACCTGTTAAATTATAAGCAGATGCAAATCCATAAACCAATCTTGATATTGTATCGGTTTCCTGTCTTGTATTTTTTATCTGATCTCCATATAGGTTCAGCATAGTGTGATAATTAGAATAATCAATATTATTAGACTCACCAAACTGAGCTTTTAAGTAAAAATTACCTAATTGACGGATTTGTTTAATCCACCAGTCTTGTTTTTCGAATACCCAATCATGTTCACTTTTTCCTGAAAACACAATGTGCTTCACTTCAAAAGGTTTTCCTTCTTCCGGGAAGAAAATGCCATAAGAATATATGAATGTACCTGGTTTCAGCATATCTCTCATCTGACCGGTGCAATCAATAAATGGTTCCCCGAGATTTCTGATGAGTTCAGCATAAGTGGTTGCTGTGATCTTTATACTGAATTCTCTCTCATCACTTGTAGAAACTACATAAATATCAGAATTTCTGTCGAAATTCTTTACATACCCTGCTACTAAGTCTGAAAAAGAAAAACCAGTAGAATTAGGATTTTTAATCATAAATACCTCCATTATTTTTTTTTGATATTAAAACAACTACACTATAAGATTTTACTTGGTAATCACCAGAATTTATCAATTCTTCATCGCCGTCATCAGCAATATCTTCGGGACTGTTAAGAGAAGTATCAATAAACCTGAACCACTTTCTCCCATTCTGTTCCGGGAACATCTCAAACTTCAGATCCTGATAATCCATATTTATCATAACATGAATATCTGGCTCATTATCATTAAATGATGCTAATGAGTAACTCAAAACTTTAGACTCAGAATTATCCCAACCGGGGGAATATAACTTACATCCATGCCAATCTATATCTTTCAAACCTCTGGTATTGAAAGAACCATCAAAAAATGTTTCTCTTCTAAGAAGAGTATTTTTATTTCTGAATGCGATAATCTTTTTGAAGAATAAGAATAAGTCACTGTTTTTATCAATAAGGTCCCAATCGAACCAAGAAATTTCATTATCCTGGCAGTAAGCATTATTATTGCCATTTTGTGATTTACCGACTTCATCACCTGAAAGAATCATTGGTACACCAATGGAAAGCATTAAAACAGAAACAAAATTCTTAACTCTTTTTTTTCGGAAATTAATAATTTTAATATCATCTGTATCGCCTTCCGTACCAGAATTCCAACTAATATTATCATCTATACCGTCTTGATTGTTTTCACCATTTTCATGATTATGCTTATTATTGTAACTAACAAGATCATAAAGATTAAAACCATCATGGCAATTAACAAAATTTATTGAGTTGGTAGGTTTATGCCGTGAATGCTGATATATTGAAGATGAGCCGGCAATTCTATCTGCTACTTCATTGATAACACCACTGTCACCTTTTAAGAATTTTCGAACTGAATCTCTATATTTTCCATTCCATTCAGACCATCTATAACCTGGGAAACTTCCAATTTGATAAAGTCCTGCAGCATCCCATGCTTCTGTAATCAATTTAGTATCAGCAAATATTTCTGAAAGTTCTAAGCCCCATAATAGTGGAGGATGCTTTAAAGGACTTCCATCTTCTCCTCTTGATAAAATCGAACCTTCATCAAATCGAAAACCATCAACATGCATTTCACGAGCCCAGAAAGTAAGGCAATCTGTTATGAATTTTTCTACTATTGGATTATTTGCATTGATTGTATTTCCACAACCTGAATAATCATAGTAATATCTTTTATCATTAGGATTTAGAAAATAATAAACACTATTATCTACACCTTTGAAATTTATTGTTGGACCTTCGTGATTGCCTTCGTTTGAATGATTGAACACAACATCAAGAATAACTTCGATACCAGCTTTGTGCAGAGCTTTAACCATATCTCTGAATTCATTTAAATGCTCACCAGCCGCAGGGTTTACACAATATCCTGAATTAGGTGCAAAAAAACCAACTGTACTATAACCCCAGTAATTTTTTAACACTGTTCCATCATTAGTTATTTTTAGAATTTCTTTTTCATCAAATTCAAAGACCGGAAGTAATTCTACAGTATTGATACCTAATTCTTTTAAATATGGAATTTTCTCAATAATACCCTTAAATGTGCCGGGATTAGTAGATTTAGAATTCGGATTTCTTGTGAAACCACCAACATGCATTTCGTAAATTATCGCATCTTTTAGAGGTCTTCCTAATGGTTGATCACCTTCCCAATTATACACGGTTTCATCAATAACAGCACTACGGAATGATGTTGCAAGATTGTCTTTTTCTCCACAAGCATCTACTCTATTCCATAGTGTATCGTCATTACCCTTGGAATAAGGGTCAACAAGCACTTTATTAAAATTAAACTTATGACCTTCTTCAGTATTTCTTGGACCATCAATACGGTAATTATAAAAAATTCCGGCATTCAGACCTTCAACAAAAACATGCCAAAAATGAAATGTCATATTTTCTAAAGGATCAAAATTAATAACCTGGAAAGGTTCGGAATCTTTATTTGTTCTAAATAACAGCAATTGAACTGCTGTGGCATTTTCTGAATATATTGAAAAATTAACACCATCGGCATTAACAGAAGCTCCTAATGGATGTGCTTTTCCTTTTCTTATTTTATACATTGTAACCTCAATTTAAATTACTAGATTTGGTGTATTTTTTTCATCTGTATATCCCTGGCTAATTTCAATAATATTTCCATCGGGATCTTTAACCCAAACAGTTCTCCATCCAGGTATAAAACTACTGAAATCAAGTGGTCCTAAAGATACTACTGCTTCATCACCCATCTCAGTTATTTTCTTTTCCATATCATCAACCTGGAAAGCTAAGTGACGCCATCCCGGATAGGGATCAATCATGCTCGGCTAAAGCCAAAATGTTTTGAATAAAATTGTTCTGTTTTTTTAATTCCGTAAATGAAATCCCTATATTAGAGATATTAAGCATAACTATTAATAATTAGTTTTTAAATCATTTCAATTAATTTTTGAGCAAATAAATGGCAGTGTCCACCTGTTCTGGCAGTTACAAGATCACCATCAACCACAACATCCTGGTCAACATATTCAGCTCCCATATTTTTTGCGTCGCCAAGAAGATTATTGTGTACTACAACCTTCCTGCCTTCGATAAGTTCGGATATAGGAGCCATTAGCCACATTCCATGGCATATTATGCCTTTTATAATGTTTTTATTTGCAAATACTCGTTTTAAAAATTCACACGCAGGGGGTAACTGATTAATATCGGTTGTGAATCTAAGCCTGTCTGAAACATAACCGGCAGGTACTATAATTGCGTCATAAGAGTTTAATGTTTCATCATCCATATTTTCAAAACTTTCCCTGCATTCAAACGGCACTTTATATTCATGTCCATGGAAAGTAATGCCCTGTTGCCCCCATAATCTTGTCAGGAAGTGAAGTTCTATCTCTTCCTCAGCAAAGCGTAACTTATAGTAAAATATTTCATTTTCATAAAAATCACTCTCAATGAGTACGCCTATTTTTTTCTTTTTCTGTTCCATTGTTAGTTCCTCCATATTTGAAATTCCAAGTGCGTTAATAACAACTTCGGCTCTTTGGTTGTAAACAGCATCATTTAATGCCTGTCTTGCCAGCATTTCAGGGGATGTGCCTGTATGATCTTTTATGTCAGACCTTGCACCCTTTGATATACACCATTTAATTTGTTCCAGGTGGGTGTTATTATCAGATGTTAATGCTCTGTGGACAGTGTCCTGCAACGCTGTTTGTCCGTTTATGGCCGGTTTTTCGTTCATTGCCCACATAAATGCAAGCGGCTGCATATATTCTGATATTAATTTCAGGATATTAAAGTTATTCAGCACTGCCGCGCGGATAACTGCATCAACAGCCATCGGGTGTTTCTCCGGTATATCAGGATTTGCTCCGTTATCTAAAAGAAATTTGGCGAGCTGATACCTGTAATCTGTTTCCTGTCCTGTAACCGCTATAATAATAGGTGTACCGCTCAAAGGCCCGCCTAAAAGGTTTATATTAAAGCCGGGCTCTGCTAATAGAGGTTTAAGTTCATCAAAATTCTGTTTTGAAAAACTTTCTGACATGGTCTTAATAAACTGTTCTGTTTTTAGGTCAGGATTAGGCTCGGCAATTAATTTAAGTAAATCATTTAAATATGCCTGCCTGTCAGCTTCTGTGCTTTTGTCATGTTGGGATATAAGCTGTTCCATGGGTTTATTTCCCCAGAAACTGGCCATTGCAAGCGCATTTAACCCTCTGACATTTGTTGCGGTGCAAATCTTTAGTTTGTCAGCCTCACCGACATTTTCCAGAATCCATTTTGCCATTTCAAGATGTCTTTGCGAACCGTAAAAAGCCGCCTGAAGAAGTATATTGTGCCCGTTTACTCTGCTTATTTCAAACAATAATTCATGGTTATGTTTAAGAAGTGCTTTAGCTGTATTTATATCACCTGACTGGCCTGCCCAGAATATAGCGGAGGCGTCTGCTGCTTCCAGCCTTAGTTTTGGGTTTGCCCTGTTTTTCAGCAGGAATTCAACAACTGATGAGCGCCCCCGAACAGATGCCGCCATTAATGGTGTCCACCTTTCAAGGTTTCTTAAATCAGGACTTCCCCCCTGTTCCAGCCATTTTTGTATCCTGTTAATATCCCCTGTTTTTGCTGCTTCAATAACCGGTGAGCTAATCCAGTTCAATATGCTCAGGCATTGATAGGTTTCATTAACTGAAATTGTTGTATTCAGTATGTTTAATATCCAATCATGAAGCTTTAAGACATCCGGTGAGGTCTTTAACAGATCAAGCGTGCGCATTACGCAATATGATGTCCATAAACCGGTAAACCCGCCGTCTTGCTGTTGTGCTGAAAGCATCATGGATTTTATTTTTTCAGGGTTCTTGATTCTTTCGCCTATTCTTAAAAGCGCGCTGGCTGCAATGGCATTATTAAGCGCATCCCCGCTAAAAGAGCCGTCTTCCTGTTCCATTTCCCTGAAGAATATAATCGATGAAGCAGGATAAAAAGATGTAATTTTGCACTCATCAATTACCCCGATAAGCATAAAGTGTTCTTCACGTCTTTGAGCATTGAGGTTCATATAATTAAGGGCTGGTATAATACGTTCATTAAAATAATCCTTTGCCCCGATATGGTTTAAAATCAACAGGGCAGCGGCAGTGTTTAATACCGCAGGGTTTCCGGTTGCCGGGTCTATAAATCCGCCAGTTTTACTGTCATGTAAGGATTTTATATATGAAAATACCTCGTCAGGATTTATAGGCGTAAGTCCAAAGTATTCCAGCGCTTTATACACGCTAAGTATAGGCTGTAATACACTGTCTCTTTGCCAACTTTTTAAATGCTTAATAATATCAGCAGATTTCTCCGATGTAAGCATAAATCATTCCTTTCATTTCTGTTATTAGATTAGAAAGTGGTAGCCAGTTTTCTTTCTTTGTCCTGCTCGTCGCATTGACACTCAGGGTTGTACCAGCCATAAGAGCGCAGTCCTTCCTTCAGACATTTAACAAGGATTTCACCTGTTAAATCAGAAGATTCAACTGAACGACCGGTTATAAACGGATAATCCAGTATAACAGATGTCGGCCTGCCCACGTTTCCGTGGAATTGCCCATCAGGTAATACCGCATCACGAAGAATATATTCCAGAGCGAATGGAGGGCCACCAAAGTTCATATATGCGCCGTTTGCCCATAAAGACCAGCCGTCAGTGTAGTCATATTCCATTGTATGCCCCGTGCAATGCTTACCGGAAAGAATGCTTTTTCTTACATCCAGCTCCCTCGCAAACGCCAGGCAGGTTACAGTGTAGCATTCCGCTGCGATTGGCTTATCAGCATAGTAAAACCCAAGTATCAGGTCATGCAGCCTTGGATTATTAACCATATCAACTATAGGCCCGCTTCCACCCACCAACAGTAAGGCATCATACTCCTCGATGCGCTTCCAGGCTTCCGTTCTTGCTGTGTAGTATTTTTCAAGGCTTACCACATAATTGTCAGAACTCAGGTATGGCCTAACAGGGAACCAGTCTTTCAGGCTGATTCTGTTTTGAAACAATGTTTCCCAGTTTTGTTGTTTACCGAGAGCTTCCATTTCAGGACTTGTTACGGGGCGGCCAAGCGGTGGGTCAACATATGTGCTGTCAAGGCTTGCCGCATCAGGAAATGGCAACGCGCCTGTCGGTGTTAAATAATCAACTTTATATCCGGCATTTTCCAGGTGTCTCAACGGTAGCAGTAATTCTTCAATCCAGAATCCGTGCTCTGATAGAGCTACTAATATTTTTTTTGTCATTATAATTTCTCCTTAATTTGTTGCGTTCGCCATATAATCTTGTGGAAAAAGCAAATAATTCTCCACATCCAGTAATAGTGGTATTTTATAATCCGGGTATGCCCGCATTAACCTGTCTTTTAGTTCAGCTCCTGTTTTTGAGGACAGGATAAACTCTTTGGCTGTTTTAAGATATTGAATATTAATGTCAAATAATGACATGTCTGTAATTACTCCATGTCCGGGGATTACAGTTTCATAACCGTTATTTTTCATTTCTTCAAGTTTGTTAGCCCAGCTATCGCAGCAAAGTTCACCTGTAGAAGTTTTCTCTCCAAGATACAAGAACACTTTGTTATAGAGTAAATCCTGTGCAATCAGGGTTTTTATTGCAGGAATTTCCACTGCCAGCATTAACGGCATTTCAGTATCAACAATTTTAAGTATATTGTACCCAACTCCATCAATTTCAAGAGGCCCCTCTTCAATTGTATTGGTTGGCGCAATTATCCTGTCCGTGATTAAGTCGCCATGAATTGGCCTGTGGAAACTCAATGCCCAATCACCTCTGTTCTTAATATCATTCTGAACTTCAGCGAATGCATATATAGCTAAATCATCAAAATATTCAAGTCCAGCCCAGTGGTCCGGGTGGAAATGAGTTATAATTACCCTGTTAATGGGCTTCCCTAAAGAATCCGCATAACTTCTTAATTCCTGCGCATGCGGCTTAAGAAGCATAACATCAACTATTACAAGCGTATTTGCGGACTCGATAATAACCGAGTTTACAAGTTCTCCATCCTCAGGACAGGCAACAACATGTATATTTAAGCCGTTTTTATTGATTTTATTAATGTTTAATAAATTCATATCGCAACCTTTTCCCTTTGCAAGTACTTCAACCAGTTTTTGACCAAATGCTGTAGATGATTCTACTGATAAACCCGTAACAAATGGGAAATCCCACTGTACGCTCGGTCTTTCTCTGGAAGTTGTAGGGTCAGCATAGACTGTCCCATTTGGTCCTACTGCATCCACAACCATGTGTTCCAATGGAAACACAAAACCGCTTGTTTTTAATTTTATATCCGGGTTATCAGGAGTTGCGCGGACTACTTCATAGGTAAGCGGGTCAACAAAATCCCACGCATGCGGGTGTGCTGTTACTGTTTTGCCGTAAAGAATACTTTTATTTCCATTTTCAGGGTCGCGGGTAAATGCTAGTGCGCCAACCGCATAACATAGCGCGCCAATAATCTTGCCGCTTTTATAAGCCTGATAAATTAAATTATGTACAAGCCCGTTGCCTGCAACATCGAGAGCTGAACCTGCTCCGCCAACAATAACCAGGACGTCATAATTATCCATATTTGCGTCAGCCATTTTTATAGGGTTGCTCCATTCGCCTGTATCGAGTATTTCATTTACTCTTGCTATAAGCTCAGGAGGATTCATTTTTATTTTTTGTTGCGGGTCAACAAAATCAGGATCCATGCTAATTTTGCCCGGTAACGGTGTTTTACCTAAGAACGTTGCAAGATGAAGTTCATGGCCTGCTTTTTTCAGTGTATCCCATGGGGCTTGTAATTCTTCAGCCCAAACGCCATAATTTGACGCTACAAATAATATTTTTTTAGACATTTTTTTCTCCTTATATTTAATTTTTATTCTTCTGTGCCTTGTAATTGCCTTATTGCAGTGCTCCAGTCCTCAGCGTGGTGGAGTTCGACTATTTTGCCGTTTTCTATTTTATGAATATCAATAGTCATAATGCTGAACTTGCGTCCTGAATAGGGCACCATGAAATCCTGGACTGGTGTACCGGAAAGTTCACAGCGGGCTGATACGGTATTTCCGTCCAAATAAAGAGCTAATATTTCAACATCAATATCAGGAACTATATCAAATAATCCCTGTAAGAACGGTCGGGTTTCTGTTTTATTTCTGAACTTATTGTTTGTGTAATAGCCTTTCCAGTTATCGTCAAGTACCGCTAATCCCTTGTCCCAATCACGTTTGTCAGTCCTGAAAAGGTCATAAAAAGGTTCGATTATGGCTCTTGCTTCTTCATGTGTTAATTGCTTCGCCTGCGTTAATTCACTCATGTTTAATCCTCCTCTCATTCCGTTCTTTTATTATACATTTGATTGATTATAATATGACGTACCCTAATCTCAGGACAGATTTACTGATAGTTTAAGATAGTGTTGACATGCCTTTGGGGACTAATTTAAAGAAATTTATTGGGCTAAGCAAATGAAAAAAATCATTCAAAATTTTTTTCATTTGCGGCTACCATCAGGCAGCCCTTCTTTTATACATGTTCTCTGGTGTCTGATATCTCAGCGACTGATGTGGCCGCTGGCTGTTGTAAAAACTAAAATACTCATTTAATCCTTCATACAGTTGCACACCATCGTCCGGCACCTTCAGGTATACATGCTCATACTTCACCGTTTTCCACAACCGTTCAATAAAGATGTTGTCAATCGCCCTGCCTTTGCCATCCATGCTGGGTTGTACGCCTTTTTCTTTCAACTGAGCAATAAACACATCGCTGGTAAACTGACGGCCCTGGTCGGTGTTTAAAATCCCGGGTGGGCCATATTGCTCAATAGCTTCCCGCACAACCTGGCTACACCACTCTGCTGTCATGGAGTTGCTTACACTCCAGTTCACCACATACCGGGTGTGCAGGTCTATTATGGCACACAGGTACATAAAACCTTTACGCATCGGCACATAGGTTATATCCATTGCCCACACCTGGTTAGCCCGGTAAATCTCAAGGTCCTTCAGCAGATAAGGATATACTTTATGCTCCTTATTGGGTTTGCTCAGCCAGGGTTTACGGTAAATGGTTTGCCAGCCCATCAGTTCCATTAACCGCCTTACTCTTTTACGGTTAATAGTATAACCCAGCGACTGCAGCCATACTGTAAGCCTTCTTACCCCATAGAATGGCGTTTTAAAATACTGCTCATCCAGCCGCCGCATAATGGCCAGATTTTCTTCATTCTCGCTGGAGGCAGTGTAATACAACCCGCTGCGGTGTATGCTCAATAACCGGCATTGGCCTGCTATACTCAAAGAACTATGTTGTTTGTCTACCATCAGCCTGCGGTCAGGCAGCGGCTTCAGTACAACCTTTTTTTTAAAAAATCATTCTCCACCTTCAACTGTCCAATCTGGCTGTTGGTTTTCTCTGTCATTACTTAAACGACTTTGAAATTCTTGGAAGAATGCTGTCAAAAATATCCTTTTGTGATACAGGATAACGAACTGCTAAAAAATGTGTCTGCCCATTTTTTACAAGTGTCTTCAAGTAATAAATTCCTTCTTCATCTTGTCCACTAACAACAAACCAATTTTCTTTTAAAATTTTGTAGTCAACCCCACTTGAAGAATTTATTGTACTTTGATACTCGTTAGTCAATGAGCTGATTGAACCTTCGCCTATTGTCGCAACAGTTACAGTAATATTGTCGTTAAGGTCGTTTATATAATACTGAATACCTGATGCAGTTAAAGCTCCTTTGCTAAAATAACTTGGAAGTTCAATAGTAAAGCCATATTTATGATTAAATTTTTTCCAAGTGTCTGCCCTGTTTGATGTGTTATTAGCAGTAGGTTTTGCAGGTTCTTGGGTTTTGTATTTTGAATTTAATTCTTGCTCTTTTTTTAGAAGTTCATTCTCTTTCTTTAATAACTCATTTTCTTTTTCTGTCGTTGAGTTTTGGTTACAGGAAAAAATTGTTACAACAAAAAGTGCAGAAAGAAATTTGAAAAACTTTGGCATATAATTTTTTGATTGTTTGAATTTAGGGTCTGTCGAAATTACAGCCAACACATAAATATACGAACCTCGCCAAAGTTTCTCAAAAATTAACATACTGATTTTCAGCTGCAGTTATGTCGCCTTTCTGTATTGTTGTGTCGCCTTTCTGTATTTACAATATTTCACCTTTCAACCACAACAAAACTGTCTGCGGAGCACGAAACCCCGCCTATTGCAAATGTGCTGTTATGGGCTGGTTTAATATTTCCCTTTGCTAATGACTTTTAAAGTGACTGGATAGCTTTTCTTACCATCCATTGTATACCACGTACCATCTACGTTCTGTCCTATTTTCTTGTCCCAATCCTTAATAATAAAATATCCCGTTTCCTTTCCGTCAACTTTTTCAATGATTTTTTCATCATCTTCAGAGCATAAATCAATATTCTTTTTCTTACTTAAATAATAATATTCGCCGATTACAAAGCAAGGAGTAGCACCTCCGTATGGAATAGCCAATTTCATTATAATTTCATATTTGCCAATGGTGCCTTTTAAATTTGTTTCATTCATCCAAATTGTCTGCGATTTAGCGACACTTGAAAAAAGAATCATTGCTGCTATAACCAATGTTTTTTTCATGGGTTTTTGTTAATTCTAACAGGTGTTTAAAATATTTGTTGTTTTCAAGTGGTTTTCTTGTCTCCACTTTTCTGTCTGTCACTTTAGGTGGTCAGCCTGCCATGAACCACTATGTCGTTTAAACTTGCCCATAACTCATAAATATACGAACCTCGACAAAGTTTCCCCAAAATTTTTTTCAAAAATTAACATACTGATTTTCAGCTGCAGTTATGTCGCCTTTCTGTATTGTCGTGTCGCCTTTCTGTATTTACAGTATTTCACCTTTCAACCACAAATCATCAAGTGGGCTGCTTCTCTGGTTAAGCTTTTCTTTACTTACATGAGTGTATCGCTGAACTTTACAATTTTGGTTTTTTGCAATGCCCCCTGCAATTTGAAATTTATTTCAAAATACAGTCCTATACATTCCTGGCCCCTGTGGTGAAGCGGTCTTAAAACTACAGTTTGCATATTTGAAAATACTGAAACTTTCTTTGTATTGATAGCTGATCAAATGGCCTTCCTGATCTTCACCAGTTGCGCCAGCAGGTCTTCCAGCAGGTCAAGTTTCAGCATATTGGCCCCCGATCAATCCTGTAGCGCCGATCAGTGTTGCTCTCATAAAGAATCACGAAGTTTGCAATATGCAAATTCAGGAAAATATTTCACTCCGGCCATATAATACTTTCGGCATTGATGCAAAAGCGAGATACTACGCTGCCTTTAAAGACATTGACGAATTAGAGGAACTACTGACTTTCGACTCCCGACTCCCGACTCACACTCTCGGTGGTGGAAGCAATATCTTATTCACAAAAGATTTCGACGGATTGATCTTAAAAAATGAGATCAGCGGAATAGATGAATTACATGAGGATAATGAATATGTATATGTAAGGGCAGGGGCAGGAGAGAACTGGCACCGGTTTGTAATGCATTGCCTCAGCCGGAACTGGGCGGGACTGGAAAATCTTTCATTGATACCGGGCAATGTAGGCGCCTCACCCATGCAGAATATCGGGGCTTATGGTGTGGAGTTGGAAGATGTTTTTTACAGCCTCGAAGCATTTCACCTGCGGGAAAAGAAGATCTTTTCTTTCAGCAACGCTGATTGTGAGTTTGGTTACAGAAACAGTGTATTCAAAGGAAGATATAAAGATCAGTTTGCCATAACATCCGTTACATTCCGTTTGCGAAAGAAACCAATCTTTCATACCAGCTATGGGGCCATCAATGAGGAACTGGATAAAATGGGAGTGAAGGAGTTGAACATACGATCCATTTCACAGGCGGTCATCAATATCCGTTCATCCAAATTGCCTGATCCGAAAGAAATTGGAAATGCAGGAAGTTTTTTTAAAAATCCGACTGTTTCAAAAGAAAAGTTTGATGAGCTAAAAAAACAGTTTCAAAATATCATCGGTTATTCTAATGCTGACGGTTCTGTGAAACTTGCTGCTGGTTGGCTGATAGAACAATGCGGTCCTGCAACAGGCGGGAAAAGTTGGAAAGGCTATCGCAAAGGAGATGCAGGCTGCCATGCCAATCAGGCATTGGTACTGGTTAATTATGGGAATGCAAAAGGCAAAGAGATCTATGACCTTAGCGAAGAGATATTACAGAGTGTAGAGAAGCAGTTTCAAGTGAGACTGGAAAAAGAGGTCAATATCATTTAACAATATCAAAACCCATTCAATATAAATGCCACGATAATAGCGGCAAGTATAATGAGAATGGCTGCGAGACCAAGTGAGATCCATCCCAAAATTTTTCCAGCCTGGGCTTTTCTGTCAGAATGGTCTTTTTTATAAGCACTTGTTCCCACCACAATGGCAAGAATTGAAGAGACTATTGACCCAAGAATAACATAGGGAA
>Ga0233424_10001813_pt1 | contig 17099 bp, 16 predicted proteins | sample Watercolumn_Towu_FD_181011 | JGI IMG/M metagenome (GOLD analysis project Ga0233424, IMG submission 181011) | Freshwater microbial communities from Lake Towuti, South Sulawesi, Indonesia - Watercolumn_Towuti2014_125_MG | ecosystem: Environmental > Aquatic > Freshwater > Lake | place: Indonesia...
ATGAAATCAAGTCTTATGTCGCCATGTTTCCCGAAGTTACTAATATAGAGCTGCAATCCAAAGATGAAGTTTTGGCATCGTTTCGCGAACAGCACAAACTTCAAAAGGAAGCCCTAGACGCTTTGGCTGAGCTGGGCAAAAATCCGTTTGGTCCGACAATGATAGTAAAAACCAAAGAACCAAAAGATTACAAAAAAATAATTGACGCCCTAAATGTTCCGGAATACGAAAATCTAATAGAAGCTAAAAGTTTTGATAATCATCAAGACGCTATTGAGAGATTGCAAAATATTACCAATCGTATTGAGAAAATAGGGTTTGGTCTTACTATTCTATTTGCCCTTATTTCTTTCCTTATTATTTTCAACACTATCCGTGTGGCTATAAACACGCAGCGCATGGAAATAAATATTAAAAGGTTGGTTGGGGCGAGCAACTGGTTTATCCGTGGCCCGTATTTTGTTGAATCTTTGACGTTTACCTTTTTAAGTGTTGTATGTACCATGGCCATTGTTTTTCTGGGGCTCAAATGGATAGATCCGTATTTGGCAGTAGTTTTGCCTAATGGTTTTTCCTTGACAAATTACTTCAAGTCTAATATGCTGATGCTGTTTGGAGCTCAAGCTCTGGCAGTATTGCTTCTCACAGTTTTGTCCAGCGGTTTGGCTATGCGTAAGCAGCTCAAGACCTAATCTGTACAATAATGAACCAAGGTGGTATAATTTATTATACTTAATCCTTAGTTCGATTATGACAAAGCCTGCCGAACAAACAGTTGCGATAATGCTTCGTAGAGAAGGTTTGACTTATTCTGAAATCAGAAAAAAAGTCAATGTGGCAAAAGCGACGCTTTCTCTTTGGTTCAAGGAAGTTGGTCTTTCAAAAGCACAAAAACAACGGATAACACAAAAAAGACTGGATGCGGCTTTGCGAGGGGCGCTCAAACGAAAATTGGCGCGCATTGAGCTTTGCAAAAAAATAAAAGAGGAGTCATATCGGGAAGTCCAAGGTCTTGATCGAAACGTGTATCTATTAGCAGGCGCTGCTTTGTATTGGGCTGAAGGAAATAAACAAAAAGAGCATAATGTTTCTGCTCAAGTTATTTTTTCAAATAGCGATGGAGAAATGATAAGATTTTTTTACGATTGGTTAATAAAAATCTGTGACAGAAATCCAAATGAGATGGGCTTTGAATTATATATCCATGAAAACGCTGATATTGAATCAGCTAAAAAATATTGGACCAAGGTTTTAAATCGAAGCGGGAAAGATCTGATCAAGATTAGATTAAAAAAGAATAAGGGTTTAAGTTTTAGAAAAAATAGAGACGTAAATTATCATGGTGTGCTAAGAATAGTAGTTCGAAAGAGTTCTGTTTTAAACAGAAAAATTATGGGTTGGGTTTCTGGAATGAGCAAAGAATTTACAAATTACTCCGGGGTCGTCCAACGGCAAGACAGTGGCCTTTGAAGCCATTTATTTTGGTTCGAATCCAAACCCCGGAACAACGAGAAAAATAAAATAGCCACTTTAAACAGAGTGGCTATTTTTTTGTTAATAAAAAAAGCGCCCTTTGGAAGAATAGTTGGCGCCTTGTCTTTTGGGAGTGGTCGTCTTTGTTTGCCCGGTGCGGTGGGGAGGTGGGGCATTTACGCACAAAGGACTTCTCAAACCATTAGACAGGCACGCACACAGTTCTTCCGAAGAGCAAGAAGAAGTATACTATAATTTTTTTCCGTTGTCAATATTTTTGTTGTATTTTTATTGTAAGTTCTAATTTTTTAGGCTAAAATATGGGGGTATGCAAAAAATAAATTTAAAATTAAATGAGTACGATTGGTACGTTTATCTGCGTGACGAAGCTGATCAGAGCGTGTATAATGAAGTTTTTAAATTAAAAGAGTACCGTTCCGCTGATGAAGTTATTGCTAGTGCCAAGAATGTTATAGTGGACGTGGGCGCGCATGCGGGATTTTTTACTATGCGTTGCCGATCGTTAAATAAAAAAGTAAAAATTTATGCCATAGAGCCTGAGCCGGATAACTTGAAAATGCTCAAGCAACATCTGATTGAGAATAAAATTTCGGGAGTAAAAGTTATTTCTGGCGCTTTAGCGGAGCAAACAGAGTCGCGCCAATTAATTGTGTCAGCGGACAGTCATAATCACCGTCTAGCTCCACATATGTTTAGAGGTGATGAAGATGAAGAAAAAACAATTTCCATCAAAGCCTTTTCGTTTGCTGATTTTTGTAAGGAAAATAAGATAAAAAAAATTTCTTTGTTAAAAATGGATATTGAAGGAGGGGAGTATGAGTTGTTTGCCGGAATGTCTGCGGATGATTTTGCAGTGGTAAATTATGTGATTTTGGAGTATCATAGAGGTAGTCAGTATAAGATTTTAGCCGAAAAGTTAAGAGAGAATGGTTTTGGTGTACAAGTATTTCCGTCTCATTTTGATAAGACAATGGGGTTTATTTGGGCAAACAACAAAAGATTTAAGTCTTAAGGAGATTATATGGCAGAAAAACAAGCCTGGGTAGTGGCAGTGGATATGGGTTATGGTCATCAGCGAGCGGCCTATCCTTTGCGCCACCTTTCTCCTACAGGCAAGGTTATTATCGCTAATAATTATCAAGGGATCCCTAAAAAAGATTATCTTATTTGGCAAGAATCGGAAAAGTTTTATGGTTTTGTTTCCCGGTTGATAAATTTTCCACTAATTGGCAAATATTTATTTGGTTTATACGACAAGTTTCAAGCTATTAAAGAATTTTACCCTCGCCGAGATTTATCCCTGCCCAACCTGCCACTTAAAGAAATGTATTCTCTGATCAAAAATGGTTGGGGTAAAGATTTTGTGGATTTTCTTAACACCAAAGATATTCCGCTCATCACCACATTTTTTTCCGTGGCTTTTATGGCCGAAGAGCATGGTTTTAAAAATGATATTTATACGGTATTGTGTGATGCCGATATTAGTCGTAGTTGGGTGGCTCTAAATCCGCGCAAAAGCCGTATAAAATATTTAGCGCCTTGTCGGCGAGTAGTAGAAAGATTAAAACTCTATGGTGTAAAAAATGAAAATATATATCTGACAGGATTTCCTTTGCCAGAAGAAAATTTAGGCCATACTGATTTGGGGGTTCTTAAGTCAGATTTATTATCCAGAATTCATAATCTTGATCCACTTAAAAGGTATAGGCAAAAATATTCAGCCACAGTGGCGCATTTTTTAAAAAATATTGGCGATGGTGTAAAGAAACATCCGCTCACTATTACCTTTGCGGTCGGTGGAGCCGGTGCCCAAAAAACAATGGCTTCTGATATTTTATTTAGCTTAAAGAAGCGTCTTTTAAAAGACGAAGTGCACCTAAATTTGGTGGCTGGTTCGCGTAATGATGTTTATTTATATTTTCAACAAAAAATTAATGAATGTGGTCTGAAAAAATTAATAGGCAAGAATATAAAAATTATTTTTGCCATGGAAAAAGAAGATTACTTCCGGCAATTTAACGAAGCTCTGCGAACTACCGACATGCTTTGGACTAAGCCCAGTGAATTGGTGTTTTACACCGCCCTAGGCATTCCCCTTATTACCGCTCCATCACTTGGCGCCCAAGAAGTTTATAACCGCACTTGGTTAAAGACAATTGGCGCCGGCATTTCTCAAAATAATCCAAAATATACCCATGAATGGCTATTTGATTGGCTAGACAGCGGTTGGCTTGCCGAAGCAGCTATGTCTGGGTTTCTTGATGGTCGGCAATTTGGTGTATCCAACATGGAGGATGTTGTTTTTGGTGGGGTGAAAGAACCTACAAAGAGTTACCAATTGATGTAAAATATGTCAATTGACGATTTAAAGGAAATTAAAAATTTATTGAACAATACTCTCGTCTTTGAAACGGACTTCAAGGAATACGTTTTAGCAAAGACAAAAGATTTAGACGAGGTTAAATTAAAAAAATTAAAAATAATTTTATCAGAAGTAAAGAAGTGGCAGAGTGAAATTTTGGATAAAAAAATTAAATCAGATCCCGGTTTTTATAATAAAATCATTAGTGCCAGAAAATCTTCCGATCAGAAGGTTATAAATTTATATAAACAAAAACTAGATGAAGAGGATCGTAAAAAAATAGATATTATTTTAGACAAAATCAACCAAACATATGGTGGTCAATAATTCACAAATGGATTCAGAATTTGCGGAAAAATCAGAATCGCAAGAGCGTAAGACGGAAACTGCGGCCGGACCAAATTTTGAAAGTGTAGTAAAACTTACCGAAACGCCGCCTTATGTACAGGAAATACTAGGAAAATTAGACCTAAGAGGCCTTGATTTTAAGTCTGCTTTGGAAGAGATAAACAATATAATTGTGGAGGAGTTGAAAAATAATCCAGAGAACGCTCATGATTTGGAGCGGTTTAAATCCAGTATAGAAAAGTTATATAAAGAAGAAATTGATAAAGAAACAGAAATTAGCCCTGATACGGTTGATCGTGCGGGCAGAGACGTGGAATTGGCAGAGGAAGTGGAAAAAATGGAATCCGGACAAGAATTTAACCGCGCTCAATTGGCGGGTGTGCTGGAAAGACAGAATTGGGGTAAGATATTTACCGGCTTAAAAAAAGGGGATAAAGTTTTAAGTTTTTTGGTGCCAGGCGCCGATTTTTTATCCATTAAAAATTTAAATGATATTATTCTTGGTCCGCAAACTACTAATAAAGTAATTGCCCAAAAACGTCAGGTTATTGATCGAGAGATTAAAAAAATTGATTCTAGCGCCTCCATATTACAAAGTGATTACAAAATTGAAGTAGTAAAAATTTCTCAAGACTCCGGTGTGGATATTAATAAATTAGAAGAATTGTCTGCAATCGTAGACAAGGAAATGACTGAATTTGTAGAAAAAATAATCGCCGATTTAATGGTTGAAGAAACGGATCGGGAGAGAATAAAAATTTTAGAAGAATTTAAAGATAATTTGCTTGGCAAATCAGAAAAAACCAGAGGTAGGGGAGGTTTTAAGATGAATTATGGACTTTCGGAGGTTGCTGGAGATGGCATGGAAGACAAGCTTATCGGACTCAATCATTCTTTGGAAATGAGCCGTATGGCCAGACAGGATCACAGCAGTTATGGTGCGGAATTTAAAGAAGAAAGCATAGAAACAGAATTGGACAGTATAAAAGATTTACGAGAAAAAATAATTAGCGAGTACGGTAATAAAATAACGGATAATGAAGGCAATGAATTTGAAATTTTTATCAAAAAAGGAGAAAAATTTTCATTAAATCCGGATGTTTTGCGCGATGTGCGTAAAGATAAATTTGAAACTAGTGACAAAAAAACCTTGGGTGACATCGCTTTTTATATTAAAAAACTCAATATTTTGGATGTCATAAAACCGTTTACCATGGACGATATCTCAAAAGTTGAAAAGGATATAAATACCGCGCAGGGTTTGTCGGAAAAAATGAAAAATGGAGAAAGTTTGAAAAAAAAGGAAGCGCAGACGGTGGCTGAAATGCTGCGTTCTGAAGAAAAAGATCGGGCTTACACTTCAAAAAGCGAGTTTAACAAAAGAGCAATGGCTATGACCGAATGCGCCTACGTAAGTCTGGACGTTTTAGACTTGGGCGTAGATCAGCTTTTGGAATATGAAAGCACTTTGCAAGAAATAGATAAGTTTTCCGGTAAAGAAAAAATGAATAAATTTAACGAGCTGTCCATGTCTGCCGGAGATCTGACTACGGAGAAATTGCGAGATTTTAGAAAAAAAGTAGCGCAAGTTTATAAAAAATTCGGTTTCAAAGACGATTTGATTCCAGGCGAAGTTGGTGGTGACGAATTGGCGCTTGCCATAGACACCAGCAACATGAGCGAAGAAAAGTTGGATGAATTTTTGTTTGCTTTAAAAGAAAAAACTAATACCCGGGTAATTAAAACTGTCGTGGCTAAATCAGAAAAAAACTCTTCTCCAGATGATTATAAGAAAAAATTAGCCGAATCTCATTTACAAGCACTAAAGCGCGCCGAAGCCGGAGTAGCTATTGCCAAAGATATAGAAACCGCGGTAAGAAAATTAAACCTTTTGCTTAAAAGAAAAGGTGAAAAAGCGGTAGCAGAAAAAATTGGTTCTCTGCGCGGTATGTTTGCTTTAGAAAATGGGCAGGTTAAATCAAATGTGATAGTAGTGGAAAAAGATGGTGTTTTCAAGATTGGTAAATTTAAAGTTGCTAAGGAAAGCAAAGAAGATGATCACGATGTGTTCAGTTATGAATTTGATTATGATTCAATTAGTAATGAACTTGATAATATATTGGCTAAAACCGGTGGTAAATAGGTTGGTTGACGCTAACTAACCCTGATGATACTGTAAAAACAGCTCTTTCACAATTGAGAGTCGGAGGTAATAATGCGTCATGCAGTACTGGTGATGTTATTGTGCGCCTGCACGTCTTCTATGACGTCAAAACGCGTTTTAAATCCAGCCGAAATCGAAGCTGGCTACAGGGAATTCCAAAAGGAATTGCTTGTCGATCACTATGATAAGGCCAAAGAAATTGTTGATCAAAAACGCCTAGATCGATTCAAAGTCGTTTCTATTTTGGTTGAAACTATCTGGCAAAAGTTAATAGTTACCAAAGAAGTCACAGTCAGCGGAGCAGATTTTGCTTTGGAAAAATTCAAAGTGAATAAAGCGGTCAAGGATGCTTTTGCTGTAAAAGCCTTTGATTTTTATGTAGTCAGTAATTTTTGCGAAATGGCTGGCGACGTAGTGGTAGTTTTTAATATGGATCAGGCTTATGCTGAAAAAGCTGTGCGTTGTGTTGAGGTCACTGATGAGTTAAATTATTCGATAATGGCGCGTATTGTTTGCAGAATGTCTGATTTCAAAGACTTGCAAAGCAAGTTTGTGACTGGCTGGGTAGAGAAGTTCAAAAATACAGCCCCAACGTTGCGAGAATACTTTTCTTGGTGGCGAGCAAAAAAAGTAGATGAGTATGCCTCCATACTAAAAGTTGTTGATAAATGCCTTCTTACTGAGGATCAGTACCTCGATCTGTTTATGATCGGTATCCAAGATAAAAAGCCGGAATTTGTTAAAGCAATTCTGGAAAAAGAAGGGTTTAAAAAAACTCCTGATCACTATAAAGAGTTTATTGATATGGCTGTGGAGCAGTATCAGTGCGCAATGGCAGCTAGTATGGCTTTAAAAAATAAGCTGCCTGATCAGGTAGTAGAAAAAGTTTTTTTGAGCCGCAAGTGCCAAGGTGGAAATTTGGGCGAGGTGGAAGTAAAATTAGTCCCACCAAAAAATGCCGAATGGTTTTTTAATCTCAGTCTTAAAGCTCAAGAGTTTTTGCTAGCTCGAAAGACTATCAAAGAATTTTCATTAGGAAAAGACAGTTTTGATAAGGCCGTGGAAGAAGGCATGAAAGTTAATGATTATGGTGAAGTGCTTCTCTTTGAGCCGTGGGATAAAGAACGGGCCGAAGATTTTCGTGATGGCATCTTGAACAAGATGTTGGATGCAAACGAAGAATGGCCAATCATTCGTTTTCTCGGCGATCATTCATCGGGCGGTACAGAGTTAAAATTGTTTAGCGATACGCAAAAAGCTGGTTGGACGGAAAGAGCATTTTTGCACGCCTTGCGTCGTGGCGCGTATGACTTGGCGGCAGATATCTCTAGTACTGATAAACGCAGCGATTTTAAAGATTGGGGTATTCGTTTGTCCTTTGACGAGGCTATGAAAGCTAGAAATCCAGATATGGCCAAGCTTATTGCTAAAGTCCATCATTTGGATAAAGATAAGGATATTATGCGAAGGGTAGCTATGCTATACTTCGAAAAAAATCAGGAAAAAGAAAGACAGAAAATAAAAGACGAGGCCATAAAAAAGAAGCGCGAATGTGAGGCCTCTCAGGCTAAAGATAAAGATTGGCACGAGGAAAGGTGTAAATAAACCATCCCTTGTATTCTCATTTGAGGGTGCAAGGGATTTTTTTAAGGGGATTATTACATGATTGACAATGACATGTGTTTTATATATACTATGGTTAAAATTCAGCATTATTCCCGGGTAGCGCAGCGGTAGCGCAGTTGGCTGTTAACCAATTGGTCGTCGGTTCGAATCCGACCCCGGGAGCAGATAAAATACATCTGTCAATTTTTATATGTCCAAAGTGCTTGCCCAACATGTAGAGGTTCTTCTGCATGAGAAAAACAACCAAGAATTGCTGCGAAATTTGGAGCAGGAAGACGCTCGCACAATTGCAGATATTATCAGCGAACTTCCCGGCAGAGAGTTGGAAATCTTTGGTGTTTTACCTCCAGAGAAGCAGGCCGCCACGTCTATGTTTTTTTCGGAAACGGCCCGCGCTCTTATACTGCCTCAATTATCAGACTTAGTGCTTGCTAGGTTTTTTTATTTTTTAGACGAAGATAATGCCACCGATATTTTGCAACAGTTTCCAAAAACACGTCAGACTGATATTTTAAAACATGTTCATGAAGACAAGCGTTTACGTATTGAAAAATTATTGAAATTTGGTCCGGAAACCGCAGGTGGTTTAATGGATTTAAATTTTATAGAACTGCCTCCTACGACTAAAATTAATGACGCGATTGATGCCGTGCAAAAACATACGAAACAGCATAAGCAAGTGCCGACAGTGATTTTACACACTATTGATGGTGTACATTGGGCGCCGGCTCGCATGCTTGTCACTGCTCCGAATAATATAGAGGTAACACGCGTTTCACGATCTGTACCTACTATTCTTCACACTGCTGATCGCGAAGAAGTTTTGGAGTTAATGGGTAAAGAAAATAGTGATATTATTTCAGTTACCGATGAACATCAAAAAACACTCGGTATTATTCATATGAACGATCTTCTGCGTATTGCTAGAGTAGAAGCCAGCGAAGACTTGTATCGCATGGGTGCGGTGGGACATATTGACGCCAGTTATTTAGAAAGTAAATTTGTTACGATTTGGAAAAAAAGAGCCGGTTGGTTATCCATTCTTTTTATTGCCGAGCTCTTTACCTTCACAGCGCTATCAAGATTTGAATCATCTATCGCCGCAGTTACAGCTTTGGCGTTATTTGTTCCTTTGGCTATTTCAACCGGCGGTAATAGCGGTTCGCAAGCAGCGACAATTATTACTCGCGCCATGGCTTTGGGTCATATTACAGTACGGGATTGGTGGAGAGTTTTTCGCCACGAACTTTTGATGGGCATGGCGCTTGGTTTGTCTCTAGGTCTGATTGGTTTTCTCCGCGCCTCACTAACACCGCAGCATATCCTTGGATCAGCAAATCGTTTGCTAATCGGTTTGGTGATCGGGTTCTCTGTTGCTGGGATCTGTCTTTGGGGGACTATTGTTGGCTCAATGTTGCCAATTGTTTTTAAAAAATTAGGAGTTGATCCTGCTTATGCTAGCAGTCCGTTTGTGGCTACTTTTGTGGATGTTACTGGTATTATAATTTATTTTTCAATTGCCAACGCCTTTATTTTGCATTGATCTAAATTAAAATAGTTACGTTATGGGATATAGAGGTAAACCCTCTATTTTTTTGCGTAAAATACAGTTTGTATGATATAGTTAATATATTATTAGCTATTTTATCGGAAAGAATCAAATGGTTTAATTTACTTTTATTAATTTCTGCACGTATGGGAAAAAAACCAAATGGAGTATATAAAAAAACAAAATCAAAGCGTTCTCCTAAAACAAAAAAGCGTCTGGAAATAAAAAGACGCATGCTTGAAGCAAAAGCCGCTAGGAAAAAGAGAAGATAAATAGCTTTGGATATGAGTTTACACAGATGGTTTTTGTATATCACCAATAATGAAGAAGTCTCTCGTCACGAGGAGGCTTTTGATATTGCTTTTTTTATTATCAATACAGCAGCGTTGATTTTTGGTATTACAATGTTCATTGTTCAGCATGAAGCGCAGTGGATACCGGTTTTGGTTATAGAGTATACCTGGGCTTTGGATAGTATGCGGCACAACCGTCCGTAGCAGAGAGCTTGTTGATAAAACAGCTTGCCGAAGCAAAGATTTTAAGTATATAATAATATAAACACAATTATATATCTTAAATTAAATCATATGTCATCAAAATGGAAAAAAGTTTTGCTTGTTGCCGTCCTCGTTGTTGGGGTTGGCTTAGCGTTAAATCATAAAAATAATTATTCCGCGCCAGCCACAGAAACTCCGAAAACTGAACAAGTTTTGGGAGAAAAGCGGTCTTATGATCAAAATTCACCACCCCTAACAGATGCGGATATTTATGCTGCGGTGCAAATTGCAAATACCGAGCCGTCTGCTGAAGTTGAAGAAGAAAGAGATGGTGCTTTAATAACTTCAGATAATGAAGCTTTAAATAATTTTAATAACGCATCATATGCATCAACAAATTTCTAAAAAAGTAATCGGGTTGGCTATGTCTGTAGCCATGGTTGCCAATGTGGTAGCCTTACCTGTTTTAGCCGAAACAACAACTAATAGAACTTCTACTCCAAAAAGGCCAGAAACCAGACCGGCAGAAAATTTTTGTACTCGTTTAGAAAATGCTTCTACCAAATTGGACAGCGCCATGGCTGATAAATCTAAAAAATTAGATGAACAAAATACTGCTAATGCCGGTAAGTTAGAAAAATCTCGTTCTGATCGTGATGAAAAAACAACCCAGCAACAAACTGATGCGGACAAGAAATTAGCAAATCGTTTTGCCCAAATGCAGGGTAAGGCCAAAAATGATGCCCAAAAAGCAGCTCTAGACAAGTTTCAAGCAGCCATGACCGCCGCCATCAATGCTCGCAAAGCTGCTTTTGATTCTGCTCGTACTACTTTCCGCACGGGTGTAGATGCTGCTATGGCTGCTCGCAAAGCTGGTATGCAAACTGCTGCCACTGCTTTCCAAACAGCTCTTAAAGATGCAGAAGCTAAAGCTAAATCTGATTGTGCAGGGGGAGTTGCTCCAGCTACTGCTCGCGCTACATTTCAAGCGTCTGTAAAAGCAGCTCGTGAAAAATTTGCCGCTGACCGCAAGGCAGTGGAGAAATTAACTGCTAACCTAAAAACTTTAGCCGCTACCCGTAAAGCAGCTCTTACCAAAGCGCGCGCTGACTTTAAAGCAGCGGTGGAAAAAGCTACCAAAGACCTAAAGGCTGCTTTGGCTGCAGCCAAACCACCTAAGCCTACTTCTCCAACTTCAACTCTTAAAATCCGAGCCGAAGAAAAAGTTGAAATAAAGACAGAAGAACCTGTTAAGGAAGTGAAAGTAGAAGAAAAACAAGAAGAACGCGCCAAAGTTTTACAAGCTTCTGCAAAAATTGCCGGCTTTGTTTTCCAGCCAGTTAGTGTATCTGTTTCCAAAGGCGGGACTGTTACTTGGACAAATAACGACAGTTCTCCTCATACAGTAACTGCTGCCGATGGTTCATTTGATAGCGGCAACATGGCCCCAGGTGCTACATATAGTCATACATTTACTTCTGTTGGAACTTTCTCCTATGTTTGCTCTTACCACAGTTCTATGAACGGGAGTGTAGTTGTGACCGAATAGTCGTTTCTTAATTGAGTATGTTCTTGACTCGTTTGAAGAAGTCGTTGAATATAAAATATTTCATGGTGGGGTATTTGGGCCTACTTACTTTGTTTGCGTCCCTATATTTTAAAGACATCATGATGTTTGCAGACGGAGTACTAATCGTACTCCTTTATGCTGTTTTTGATCTTCTTTGGACGTATGCTCGGGATAGAGTTTGGTATCTTCCGGTATCATCTTGGATATCTGGTTTTGTACTTACCATTGGTGCGTTGCCAAAACCTCCTTTAATTATTTTAATCGCCCTGCCTTTACTGGCTGTTGCTTCCAAACAACTCTTGCATTTTGGGAAAGATAGACATGTCTTTAATCCGGCATCGTTTGCTTTGGCTGTAATGAGTCTTGTTACCCCCTCTGTTTCATGGTGGGCAGTAACTGGCGAAGTCATTCCAACAATAAGCGGTTTGCAGAAATTAGATATCGGCATGTGGCTTTTCATGTTTAGTTCAATTGCCGCTGTTATTATTCTGTGGCGTCAAAATCGTTTTCATGTTACTCTGCCGTTCCTATTATCATACGCTTTTTTTCTAGGCATATTATCGCTAATTAATGGTGTTGCGATAGATCGTTTGCCGCACATACTCTTTATTCAAATAATAAGCAATGTAGTTCTTTATTTTGCTACCGTAATGGTGATTGAGCCATTGACCTCAACCTTTCCTACAAGGCGTCAAGAGGTGTTTTATGGAGTGCTGGCAGGTTTTGCAATAGTAGTAGTTACGTATTTGGCTCGACAGTTTCATCTGGTTACTTTAGATCCACTCGTTTTTGGACTTTTGAGCGCTAATTTGGTAGCTAGTCTTTTGTTTTTACCAAAAAGAAAAAAAACTTCAGTTTGCGCTAATTGTGATTGTGGAGCAAAAAATCCGACCATTCCCGGAGAAGCTTCTTATTGGTTTAGAGATGTTCCGGACACACGTCGTTTTTCTTCGTTGCAGGGAGAAAAACAGGTTGACGTTGTTATTGTCGGTGGCGGTATGGCTGGGATATCAGCCGCATATTTTTTGTCAAAAAACGGTTTAAGTGTTGCTGTGCTCGAGTCTGCCACTATTGCTAGCGGAGATTCTGGTTTTACTACAGCATGTGCTACTCGTTTTCTGGACTCTCTTGAATCCACCCTTACTGCATGGGAAAGTAGTGATGCTGCCATAGCTTTGTTTAAAAAAACAATTATTGAAGAGAAAATAGAATGCCAGTGGCAGGAAGTTGATACTGCTTGCTTTACAATCCAAAAAGACAGAAAATCTTTTAAAGAATTTGCTGATATTGCAAAACAGTTTCAAGTCAAAGATCCTTCTATGGAATATTCAATTAAAGATGAGGCTAGCGCTGTTATCGGTGTGCCGGTTAAAGCCGCTTATCGCAAAAAATCTTCTGAAATCATGTTCCATATGCGTCAGTTTTTAGTATCTCTGGCCGAACGAGCAATAAAAAACGGAGCGATGTTTTTTGAAGATAGTGAAGCCATGGATATTTCGACAGGCGATCAAATCGTTGTTAAAACTAAAGAAGGAAGCGTCAAAGCTAAATGGCTTGTCGTAGCAACCGGTTTGCCAGCAGCAAAATTTTTTCCTAAAGTTTCGCAGTTGCTGCGTAGTGCAGTTAGTTATGTTATAGATGTTAAATTTGAAAAAACTCCGCCATTTACCAAAGGATTTTTTTGGGACGACCGAGAACCATACCACTATTTTCGCTCTGTTGGTCAAAATGAATTTGTTTTAGGCGGCGAAGATTGGAAGACGGTTACCGCAAAACCAGACACAAATCCATATATGGAAATGGAAAAGTGGTTTAAAGATCTTGTTGGCAAAGAATCACCGATTCATGTTGTAAATACTTGGCAGGGCTCTCTCTTTTACACTCCAGATATGTTACCCCTTATTGGTCCTCATTCGGCATATGGCAGCAATACCATCTTTCTCACTGGTTGGGCGGGGAACGGTACTGCTCAAGGATTTTTTGCTGGGAGTATTGCTGCGGACTTAGTCCAGGGAAAAAACAATCCTCATCATGCTTTGTTTGATTGTGATCGTCCGTTAGCTTGGTCAGCGGAGGAATCATCTCAACTAGTTTCGGACGCTGGGGATGTTAGTGGTCTTGAAGAAAATAAAGGTAGGATTATAAATGTGGGGGGAAAGAAGCTTGCGGTTGTGAAGAAGCAAGGGGAGATCAAAGCTTTTTCTACTGTTTGTCCTCATTTAGGCTGTCAAATAGAGTTAAATGATGGAGATAATACATGGGATTGTCCTTGTCATGGTTCGCGTTTTGAAATCGATGGATCCTTGAAGCATGGTCCGGCCAAGCGAGGATTGGATCCTGTAGAAATTAATCTGGAAGATGACAAGATTAAGCTTGTCTAAGATTAGGCAAAAAAAGTGGTAAATATTGACAAAACAGCCATTTTGTGCTATACTAATCTCATTAAAAATCTGCCAGGTGGAAAAATCGTCGAATCCTACCAGCGATTACTTTATTCACAATTTCTTATACTATGACAGGTACTATCAAAACCCTAGTTACAGAAAAGAATTTTGGTTTTATCACTCCAGAAGATGGCTCAAAAGATATTTTCTTCCACGCCACTGCTTTGAGCGGTATGCAATTTTCTGAATTGAAACAAGGTGACATGGTGTCATTCGATGTTGAACAGTCAGAAAAAGGTCCTCGCGCTGCAAACGTTGTTCGCGCCTAACCTACTTCTCTAAACAAAAACCCTCCTTTACTGGAGGGTTTTTGATTTAATGAAATCATGCCGGGTAGCGTCCATTGAAACCAGACGCTATGGACCCAAACATCTTGGTAATTCGTATTATTAAAAGAAAGAACACTTTATTTATCTGGTTCCAATACTACGGTGGCGGTGGCCTTTGAAGAAATTTTGCGAAAAATTGGTATACCCAAACAACAAATTAAAAAAGACTTCTTCCCCGGGCTTGCTTAGCAAGCTGATTGGTATAGTTTAGAATAAACTATTTTTTTATGGTATAATTAATTATGTGAAATGACCACTCTTAATCAAATCACAAGGTCGAGGAGGGGTATACTTAATTAAAGTATAAAAATTCAATTCGTATATGCATAAAATGCAAACAAGAAAATTGCTATATGTGGCAATTGGCCTAAGTTTATTGGTGGTAGTTATTTATTCTATTTGCGTCAATCTAAGGCCAGCTTACGAGCAGACACCTTCTCTAAGTTTTCCTACTAGTTCTCAGTCTACAAAAAATACTACCACTAGCGCTAAAAAATCTTCTTCAAGTACATCTTTGCCAGCTACAAAATCATACTTGGATGCTTTAAAAATTTACAAAACAAGCGGTTATTATTTTCAATTTGTTGATTGCCATGGCTCTCCAGGATCATTTACTCTAAAAGCTGGCAAGAAATTTATGTTAGATAACAGAGATCCTGTAGCTAGAAAAATAGCCATTACTGGCGTTCAAACTTTCAATATTCGCGCCTACAATTTTGCTATTGCCACTGCCCCATCTATACCAGGTGATTACTATATAACCTGCAATGGCGGAGGAGCTGCAAAAATTATAGTGCAGAAGTAAAATTTAAACTTAAATCAAAAACAGCTTTACAGAGGCTGTTTTTGATTTGCCAACCACAAGGTTTTTTAGTAGAATATCCGCATGTCCTTATCTATCGAAGAACTAAGAAAGATCGCCCAGCTAGCCAGAATTAAACTAGCTCCGGACGAAGAAAATCGTTATGCCGAAACCATGTCGGTTGTTTTGGATTATATGAAAATTTTAAATGAAGTTGATACTGCTGGTATAGAGCAAACTTCACAAGTTACTGGTTTAGAAGACGTGGTGAGAGCAGACGAACCGCGAGAATGCAAAATAGTAAACGAATTGTTGGCTCAGATGCCACAAGTGGAAAATAATGAACTAGTGGTACCCGAAGTATTTGAAGATTAGTATGCAATTAAATGAACTTACAATTAAAGAAGCTGGTGAAGGATTAAAAAAGAAAAAATTTACTTCTGTAGAACTTACACAGGCTTGTTTGGATAGGATTAAAGAAAGAAATAAAGAAATAAATGCTTTTATTACTGTCTGTGAAGAATCCGCTTTGGAAGAAGCGAGAGTTGCCGATGGATTGATAGGAGAGGGTAAAGCCGGACCGCTTACTGGTATTCCATTTTCCGTCAAGGATGCTATTTGTACGGCCGGTGTTCGTTCCACGGCTTCAGCTAAAATTTTGGATAATTATATTCCGCAATTTGATGCCACAGTGATTGGAAAAATTCGCGGACAGGGCGGTGTGTTGCTGGGGAAAAATAACTGTGATGCTTTTGGTCATGGCGCCAGTAATGAAAACAGTATGTATGGCCCAGTGCGCAACCCACACGATTTGTCCAAAGTGGCCGGCGGATCTTCTGGCGGTTCGGCTGCGGCTGTGGCCGACAATATGTGTATTTATTCTATTGCCGAAGATACAGGAGGCTCTATACGCCAGCCAGCCAGTTTTTGTGGTGTCACAGGACTTCGTCCCAGTTATGGACGCAATTCGCGTTATGGTATTATGCCCATGGGCTCTTCTTTGGACACAGTTGGTCCAATTACAAAAACAGTGTATGACACCGCTTTAGTTATGGAACAGATTGCGGGTAAAGATGCTCTTGATGCTACAACAGTAAATAATACAGTTCCTGCGTACAGCGAAGAAGTAGAGGAGAAAATAAAGGGTATGCGTATTGGTATACCAAAAGAATATTTTGAGTTGGAAGGCTTAAACGAAGAGGTAAGAGAAATAACCGAACAACAAATCGCTAAATTAAAGAAGCTTGGTTGCAAAATTGAAGAAGTTAGTTTGCCATACACCAAATACGCTATCGCTGTTTACTATATCATAGTACCGAGCGAAGACAGCTCCAATTTGGGTAGAATGGACGGTGTACGCTATGGAGTCAGACAAAAAAGCAAAGACCTTTATGATTTGTATGCCAGTTCACGAGCCGCAGGTTTTCCAGAAGAAGTAAAACGCCGCATACTTATCGGTACCTATGCCTTGTCAGCCGGATATTATGATGCTTATTACAAAAAAGCTCAGACGGTCCGTACTTTGATAAAAAAAGATTTTGAAAATGTTTTCAAACAAGTGGACGCTCTCATCACTCCAACTTCACCATTTCCAGCATTTGGTATTGGCGAGAAAAATAACGACCCTTTGGCGTTATATATGGCTGATGTTATGGTTTCTCCAGCTTCCATTGCTGGCATGCCAGCTTTGTCTGTCCCGGCTGGCAAAACTTCCGCTGGGTTACCGGTGGGAGTGCAAATTATTGGTCCAAGATTAAAAGAAGAAACAATTCTTAAAATTGGGTGTCAATTGGAGGGGTAATAAATTTTAATAAACTAAAATTATTAGTATGCCCAAATCCTCAAACATAAAAAAAATAACAGAGGTTGCTGAGCCGATAAAAAATGGAGTGCCAACGCAAGCATCTATTATGG
>Ga0233424_10001814_pt1 | contig 17078 bp, 15 predicted proteins | sample Watercolumn_Towu_FD_181011 | JGI IMG/M metagenome (GOLD analysis project Ga0233424, IMG submission 181011) | Freshwater microbial communities from Lake Towuti, South Sulawesi, Indonesia - Watercolumn_Towuti2014_125_MG | ecosystem: Environmental > Aquatic > Freshwater > Lake | place: Indonesia...
TTCCGTACGCCTCGAGCGTGAGGAGGCTCGGGTGCGCGGCCGCGGTCTGGCGCAGCCACGCAGCCATGTCGTCGTATCGCAGGAACCGATCGAAGTCGTACGGCGTCGCGCCCACGCCGCGAACCTAGCGGGGCACGCAGTCTCCTCGCCCGTCGGCACCTGTAAGAATGTCGAGGTGACCCGGGCGCGGTTCGAGGACGTGCTCGCGGACCTCGTCCGACGGGGAATGGTCACGAGCGACGACGCCTCGGCGCTGCGCACCGCGAGCCGTTGGCCGTTCGGCGCGCTCGAGGCGGCGGCGGCGCTCGGCGGCGTGCTCGTGGGGGCGGGAGTGCTGACGGTGCTCGGATCGTTGGTGGAGGACCTCTCGCAACTCGCGTTTGCGGGGGTGCTCGTCGTGCTCGCCGCACTCGCCCTCGGTGCTCGGCGGCTGCTCGCGGGTCGCGCGCGTACGGTGCTCGCGTGCGACCTGCTGGAGGTCGTGGCGACGGGGCTCGTCGCCGTCGCTGCGGGGATCGTGCTGGATCGCACGGGCCTGCGCGGGGAGGCCACCGCGCTGAGCGTCGCCCTCCCCACCGCCGCGCTCGGGGCGTGGCGCGCCCCGCGCACCCGCCTCGCGGGTTCGGTGGTCGCGCCCGTCGCCGCGGTGGTCGCGGGTCTCGCCGCGGCGGCCCTCGTGCGCGACGGTGCCGAGTTCGCGGGGTGGGCGCTCGTGCTCGTCGGGTTCGGCGTGCTCGCGTGGGCCGCGCGCGCCGCGCAGGGTGCCCCGTCGCTCGCGCGCCTCGCGGGGTCGGTGTCGGTGTCGGTGGGGACGGTGGTGATGCCCTTCAACGCGGTCCCCGAGTTCGCGGGAGTGTTGGCGGCGTGCGTGGTGGCGGGAGTCACATTCGCCTTCGGGGCGCGCACGGTGCGGCTCGAGGTCCTCGTGCCCTCGGCGGTGGCGCTCACGATCGCCGTCACGCGCGCGGCCGGCGAGCTCGTGGACGGTCAGGCCGCGCAGGGGGCCACCACGATCGGCGTGGGCGTCCTGCTCCTGGCCGTCACGCTGCGCCGCCTCCGGGCCGCCCGCACGACCTGACGCGGCGGGGCTTCGTCGTCTCTGTATCCTCGCGCGCGAGGAGGCCGCGTGCCACATGTCCCCGTGTTCCACCACGCGACGGGCGAATGGCGCGCGCGGTGGCGCGGGCGCATCCACGCCGGGGCCCTCGCCGTCGTGGTGCCCGCGGGGATCCTGCTCGTGTGGCTCGCGTCGGGACCCCTCGCCACCGCCGCGACGACGGTGTACGCCGTCTCGCTCGTCGCGCTGTTCGGCACCTCCGCGGCGTACCACCTGCTCACGCGCCGCCCGCGCGTGCAGCGCGTCATGCAGCGCGTGGACCACTCGATGGTCTTCGTGCTCATCGCCGGCACCTACACCCCCGTATGCCTGGTCGCGCTGCCGCGCCCCGTCGGGATCCCGCTCCTCGCCGTCGTGTGGCTCATCGCATGTCTCGGCATCGTGCTCAAGGCCGCCTGGGTCGCGCGCCGCACCTCCGCGGCGCTGTACCTCGTGCTCGGGTGGATCGTGCTCGTCGTGGCCCCGTGGCTCGTGCGTCAGGCGGGCCTCGCGAGCCTCACGCTGTACGCGGTGGGCGGTGTGGTCTTCACCGTCGGGGCCGTGCTGTTTGCGATGCGCAGGCCGCGGCTGCGGCCCGAGGTGTTCGGCTTCCACGAGGTCTGGCACGCGATGACGGTCGTGGCGGTCGCGTGTCAGTTCGCCGCAACGGCCCTCGTCGTGGGCGGCTGATCCCGTCGGCACGGGGTGCTCCCGCGTCGGCGGATCGGCGCGGTCGGGCCTCGCGAGCGTCGTTAGAGACGGTTGGCGATGGTGTTCGCGGCGCTCAGCAGGGTCCCGACGTTCTGCGGGATGCACGACTGCGGATCCTCCGTGGATGAGCGCAAGGAACTGCTCCGCATCGCGGCGTACGTCACACGGGATGGCAGCGTCAGCATGACCTGACCGCACGCGCCGACGTGACCGACGCCCCCCATCGTATGTTGAATCAGCAACCCGTAGTTGATCGGGGTGCCGCCGGTCGACACGTTCGCCATCAGCACCGACGTCGCGAGCGCTGCGAAGTCGGCCGAGAAGATCTGTTGATCGGCCCAACGCCCCTTCGCGTGGAACACCTGGCCGAGCCTCGCCAGATCTCGACAGGTCGTGTTGAGGCCGCCTGCGAGCCACGGCTCACCCGTCTCCCAGTCCGTGGCGGCCACGTCACCCTTGTACGCGCTGTTGGCCATGCCCGCGGGGCGAAGGACGTACTTCTCGACGAAGGTCGCGTACTTCTCGCCCACCGCTCGTTCGATCACGCGCGCGAGGAGTTGCATCGCGACGCCCGACGAGTTGTAGTCGAAGGTCGTGCCCGGGACGTTCACCAGAGGGAGCTTCAGCGCCCGCTCGGCGAGCGTGCCGGTGGTCAGCGCGAGCTCCACGTCGACGACGGGTGACAGAAGTCCTGAAGTGTGCGTGAGGAGGTGACGAATCGTGATCCCTGCCTTCTTCGTCCCCTTGAACTCCGGGATGAAGTCCGCGATGGACTGATCGATCGAGAGCCGCCCCAGCTGCTGTGCAGCTCCCACGGCGGCGGCAGCGAGCGGCTTGCTCGCGGAGAAGGCCAGCGACCGTGTGGTCGGCGTGCGTCCGGCGAAGTACCACTCTCCGATGATCTTCCCGTCGCGCATCGCCACCATGCACGTCCCCGCGGCATTGGCGAACGCCGTCGCGAAGGACGCGGACACCGCGGCGTTGCCGTTGACCAGTGCGTCGTTCGTCGAGGTGACCGCGGGCGCGGCCAGACCGGGCAGGGGCGTGCGCTTGTCCGCCTCGAACACGCACGCCGTGCCGTCCTTGAAGCGGTCGAGCTTCCGTGCCTTGGCATAGACCTTCGCTTGGATCGTCGGTGTCGGATAGCCGAGGGCGACGACGGCGGCAGCGCCGCGGGCATCCTTGGCGACGCCGTTCGGATAGGTGGCGAGGATCTGCGTGCACGTCGTCTTGGCCGAGACGTTGCGCGGAGCGATCACATCGCCCCCCACCGCAAGGATCGATCCGACGAGACCCGACACGAGGAACGGCAGCATCCGCCTCATCGGCGCAGTGTCGCACGCCCCCCCCGATGCGCAAGTGCGACGGGTGGCCCGTGCCGCGGCTCGTCGGGCAACGGGCAGCGCGACACGAACGCGGACCCGCGATTCGGCCGCACCCGACCTAACCTTCAACGGCGGCCGTTTCGACACCCATGGCGAGTTTCGCCCCGGGTTCGGCACCGCCCTCGGGTCGCTAGCTCAGCTGGGAGAGCAACGGACTTTTAATCCGGAGGTCCTGGGTTCGATCCCCAGGCGACCCACTCCGAGGCGGTGCCGATCGCAGTTCGCGCATCGGTCAGGCCGTCGCGAGGCGTTGCATGCGCGCGGCAAGGCGGCGGTGCGTCGCGAGCATCTCGTCGCCCCGCCGACTCACGAGCGCGCCGCCGCGCACCACTGCTCGCCCGTGCACGACCGTGTCGCGCGCCGCGACCGGCCCGCACCGCAGCCATGCCTCCACCGGGTCGGCGAGCGCACCCGCGAACGCCGGCCCCGTGAGCGACCACACCGCCACGTCGCCCACCGCGCCGACCGACAGCTCGCCGATCTCCCCGACGCGCCCGAGGCAGCCCGCTCCGCCCCGCGTCGCGCATTCGAGTGCCATGCGTGCCGTGCCCGCCTCCGGGCCGCTGCGCAGTTTCGCCAGCAGCATCGCTTCCCGTGCCTCGAGCCACAGCGAGCCCGAGTCGGCCGACGACGACCCGTCGACCCCGAGCCCGACCGGGACGCCCGCGGCGCGCAGGTCGACGACGGGCGCGATGCCCGACCCGAGGATCAAGTTGCTGGACGGGCAGTGCGCCACCCCGACACGCGCGGCCCCGAGACGGCTCACCTCCTCGGGGTTCGGCATCACGCAGTGCGCGAGCCAGGCCCGGTCGCTGCACCACCCCACCTCCGCGAGGTACTCGGCGGGTCGGCACCCGAAGGTGGCGAGCGAGTAGGCATCGTCCTCCGCGTTCTCCGCGAAGTGCGTGTGCAGCCGCACGTCGAGGCGTTCCGCGAGGCGCGCGGAGTCGACCATCAACGCCTTCGTCACGCTGAATGGCGAGCAGGGCGCGAGCGCGACGCGCACCATCGCGCCCCGCTCGCGGTCGTGGTGGCGGACCACCGCGGCCTCACTCTCCGCGAGGATCGTGTCGTGGTCCTGCACCACGTCGTCGGGCGGCAGGCCCCCGTCCTTGGCCGACAGCGACATCGAACCGCGCGTCGGATGGAATCTCACGCCGACATCCCGCGCCGCGGCGATCTCGGCCGACAACAGGTCGCCCGCGCCCGAGGGGTGCACATAGAGGTGGTCGGTGGAGGTGGTGCAACCCGACAGCGCAAGCTCGGCGAGACCCACCCACGCCGAGACGTGCGCCGATTCCTCGTCGAGCGCGCGCCACAGCGGGTAGAGCGTGCGCAGCCAGCCGAAGAGCGGCGCGCCCGTCATCGGCGGGTAGGCCCGCGTGAGGTTCTGGTAGAGGTGGTGGTGGGTGTTGACGAGGCCCGGCGTGACGAGGCAGTCCGTCGCGTCGATGGTCTCTCGCGCCGCGGGAGCCGGGCCGGTGCCGACGGCGGTGACGAAGCCCCCCGTGATCGCCACCCAGCCCCCGCGCAGCTCGCGCCGTGCGTCGTCCATCGTCGCGACGAGCGTCGCGTTGGCGACGACGAGATCGGCGGTCACGCCGGCGGCGTCACCCGCGGCGGCCGCGGCCGGCGCGCTGCCCGCCCCCGCCGCGCTGCCCGCCCCCGCCGCAGTCAGACGTTGAGGTCGCGGAGCTCGCTCCCCGCGTGGCGCGCCTCGCCGTCGCGCCAGAGGAGATGTCCGAGCAGCGCGGCGATCACGGCGGTGGAGAGGCCGACCACGATCGGGAACGCGAGCAGCACGAGCACGATCACCACGCCGCCCGCCACGGTCAGCGGCGCGACCCGCGCCGCGAGGGCTTCCACGCCCACGCCTCGATCTCCACGGCACCACCCGCAGGCAGCGCCGCGACGCCGACGGTGCTGCGCGCGGGGCGCGAGTCACCGAAGCCGGCCACGTACGCCTCGTTGAAGGTTGCGAAGGTGTCCATGTCGGCGAGGAAACACATCGTCTTGCGCACGTCGGCGAGCGTCGCACCCTCGGTCGCGAGGTGTCCCCTCAGGTTTTCGATCGCCTGTGCGGTCTGGGCCTTGACGCCGCCCTTCACGAGCACGCCGCCCTTGAGTCCGAGTTGGCCGGACACGATGATCCAGTCGCCCGCGCGCACCACCGGCGAGTACGGCCCGATCGGTCGTGCCGCACGCGACTTCGCCACGGCGGCATCGTAGACGGCGACGGCGCCCCCCAGACATACGATCGCCCGCCGTGTCCGGCATCGCTCGCCGTGCATTCGTGCGCGGCGTCCCTCGCGGTCGCAAGCGCCGCGCGTGGACGCGATCTTCGACGCCGCGGAGGTCACCGACGCGCTCGCGTCGGCGGGGGTCAGCTGAAGCTTTGCCCGCACCCGCACGTGCGGGTCGCATTGGGGTTGGAGATCTTGAAGCCGGAGTCCTGCAGGCCGTCCTGGTAGTCGAGGCTCGCGCCCTGCAGCAGCTGCGAGGACTGCGGGTCCACGACGACCTTCACCTCGCCGTAGGACTGCACTTGGTCGTCCTTGGCGAAGTCACCGTCGAAGTACATCTCGTACGAGAAGCCCGAGCAACCCCCGGGCCGCACCGCGACGCGGAGTGCGAGTTCGCCCGCGTTCTCGGCGGCGAGCAGTTCCTTGACCTTGGCGGCGGCTTTGTCGGTGAGCGTAATCATCGTGCCTCCAACCTACACGCACCATCTGCGCCCGGGACGGGCGCAGCCGTAGCCTTGCCGCCATGACGGCCCGCCAGGTGCCGCCCCCCACCGCCGAGGACGTGCGCGGCATGCTGCGCGCGGTCATCGACCCGGAGCTCGGCGACAACATCGTGGACCTCGGCATGGCGACGGGCATCACCGTGGACCCCGACGGTCTGGTGACCATCCGCATCACCCTCACGATCAAGGGGTGCCCGCTGCGGGCGCAGATCAAGCAGGACGTGGAGTCCCGCATCGCCGGCCATCCCGGGGTGCGCAAGGTCAAGATCGAGTGGGGTGAGATGACGCCCGAGGAGCGCACCGCCGTGATGACCCGTGCGCGGTGGAATGCGCGCGAGCGCGCGACCGACACCCAGGTGCCGCTCGGCGCGCGCGTGCTCGCCATTGCCAGCGGCAAGGGCGGCGTCGGCAAGAGCTCCGTGACGGCCAACCTGGCGGTCGCGCTCGCCGCCGAGGGTCGCACCGTCGGCGTGCTGGATGCGGACATCTGGGGGTTTTCCATCCCGCGCATGCTCGGCATGTCGGATCGCCTCGAGGCCCGTCGCGTCGAGGGCTCCGACACGCCGCGCATGATCCCCCGCGAGCGCCGCGTGGGCTCCGGGCTGCTGAAGGTCGTGAGCACCGGCATGCTCGTGGAGGACGAGGGCACCGCGCTGATGTGGCGCGGGCTCATGCTCACCAAGGCCGTGGAACAGTTCCTCCACGACGTGCACTGGGGTGCGCTGGACTTCTTGCTCATCGACATGCCGCCGGGCACGGGCGACGTGCAGATGGGCCTCGCCCGCATGCTGCCGCGCACCGACCTCGTGATCGTCACCACGCCGGCCACCTCGGCGCAGAAGGTCGCGATACGTGCGGCCGACATGGCGCGGCGCAGCTTCCTGCGCGTCGCGGGCGTGATCGAGAACATGAGCCACTTCTCCTGCGAGCACGGCGAGCGCTACGCGCTCTTCGGCGAAGGTGGAGGCGACGCGCTCGCGCGCGAGATCGGGGCCGAGCTGCTCGGGCGCATCCCGATCGAGCCAGAGGTGGCCGCGGGTGGCGACGCGGGGGAGCCCGTGGCGCTCGCGGGTCGCACCGCGGCGGCCGAGGCGTTCCGCGACGTCGCGAAGCGGATCATCTCCGAGACGGTGCCCGCGGGCGAGATGGCGGGGTGCTCTGCGCGCGTGCTGGACCGCGTCGAGGTCGTGCTCGGCCCCACGCCTGCGCGCGGCTGAGGCGCGGCCCGCGCTCAGCGGGCGTCGAGCTCGTCGTACCCGGGCTCGCCGGGCATCGCGATGCCCACGACGCGGCCCTCGGCGTCCACGCGCAGCCGCGGCAACACCGCCACCGGTCGTTCGATCGCCGAGGCGGCGGCGAGCACGGCGTCGACGTCGTCGTGCGCAGCCAGCCACTCGAGGCTGCTGGAGGTCGGCGGGTACATGTCGCAGCGCCCGGCCGCGTGCTCGGCCAGGGCGGCGGCCGGTGCGACCCACCGACTCGCCACGGTCTCGTGGGCGTCGTGGAGCGGCACCTGGTCGGCGGGGGTGCGCGCCACGAAGAAGCGCGTGTCGAAGCGCCGCGCCTCACCCACGGGCGTGATCCAGTGGCTCACGTATGCGAGCTCGTCGACCGCCAGCGTGACGCACGCCTCGCGGCACAGCGCCGCGATGCCCAGCGTGCCGTCGTGCACCGCGCGGCGTCGCGCCTGCCAATGTGCCGCGCCCGCGGTGCCGGGCGCGGCGAGCCGCGGGTGCGTGCCGTCGTCGCCCCGCGCGAGCAACACCCCCGCCTCCTCGAAGCTCTCGCGGATCGCGGCCACGTAGTAGCCGAGGCCACCCGACGGCAGACCCAGGCGGGCGCTCGCAGCGACGTCGTCGAGGCCCGCGCACGCGGCGAGTGTCTCGGGGCTCGCGTCGGCAGCGTCCACGCGCCCACCCGGAAACACGTGCATCCCGCCGGCGAATTCGGCGCGGGTCGTGCGTCGCAGGAGGAACACCTCGAGACCCGCCCGTGCGTCGCGCACCAGCATCACGGTGGCCGCGGGTCGTACGGGCACGTCGTGCGTCGCCCGAGGATCCGTCATGCGACCAGCGCCGGTGGAACCGTCACGCGACGACACTAGGTTCACGCCCGTGAATCCGGTGTCGGTCGACACTGCGGGACGGCCGCCGTCCGTCGACGCCCTGGCGCGGTCGCTGGCGCGAGACTCGCGACTGCCGCACACCGTGCTCGTGGACTGCGCCCGTCGCGCCGTGGCCGACTCGCCCGGCGACGCGGCCGACGCCGCGGCCCGCGATGCCGCCGCGCTGGAGCGCGACCTGCTCGCCGACGTGATCAACGCCACGGGCGTGCTCCTGCACACCAACCTCGGGCGTGCGCCGCTCGAGGGCGTGCTCTTGGGCCGCGCCACCAGTCTCGAGTTCGACCTGGAGCGAGGCGTGCGCGGCTCGCGTCAGCGTTCGGTCGGCCGGCTCGTCGCGCTCGCCTGCGGTGCGCAGGACGCACTCGTGGTCAACAACAACGCGGCGGCGGTGCTGCTCGTGCTCGCCGCGCTGGGTGCGGGACGCGACGTGGCGGTCTCGCGGGGCGAGGCGGTCGAGATCGGTGGCGGCTTCCGCGTGCCCGAGGTGATGGAACAGTCGGGCGTGCGACTTCTGGACGTGGGCACGACCAATCGCACGCGCCTCAAGGACTACCGCAAGGCCGTGGACTCCCGCCGCCACGACGTGGCGCTCGTGCTCAAGGTGCACCCCTCCAACTACCGCGTGGAGGGCTTCGTCGAGGACACCCCGGTGCGCGAGCTCGCGACGCTGGGCGTGCCGGTCGTCGCCGACATCGGCTCGGGCCTCCTGGACGCGACCTGCCCGTGGTTGCTCGGCCGCGTGCCGCGCGTGCCGGCGTGGCTCGCGCAGGAGCCTGCGGCGCGACAGACGCTGGAGGACGGCGCGGCGCTCGTGACCTTCAGCGGCGACAAGTTGCTCGGCGGTCCGCAGTCGGGCGTCATCGCCGGGCGGACCGACCTCGTGCGCCGCTGTGCGGAGCACCCGCTCGCGCGCGCGGTGCGGCCCGGCGGCACCACCGTGGCGCTGCTGCAGCGCACGCTGCTCGCCCACCTCGGTCGCAGCGCGTGCGACGAGGTGCCGTTCTGGCGCATGCTCGCGATCCCGGCCGAGCGACTGCGCGAGCGTGCGCACGACGCGGCGGTGCGCGCCGGTGCGCACGTGGAGGCCGTCGCACTCGAGTCGCTGCCGGGCGCGGGTTCGGCCCCGGGCGCCACCATCCCGTCCTGGGGCCTGCGCGTGCGCGGAGATGCGTCCCGCGCGCTGCGCGCGCGACCCGTGCCCGTCGTCGCGCGGGTGCAGGACGGCGACACCCTGCTCGACCTGCGCACCGTGCGGCCCGAGGACGACGCCCTCGTGGTCGCCGCACTGGCCGCCCTCACCCCGGGCGTCTGACCGTGCCGGTCATCGCGACCGCGGGGCACGTCGACCACGGCAAGTCCAGCCTCGTGCGGGCCATCACGGGTACCGACCCCGACCGCCTCGCCGAGGAACGCCGCCGCGGCATGACGATCGACCTCGGCTTCGCCCACGCGACGCGCCCCGGCGGCGCCGTGCTGAGCTTCGTGGACGTGCCCGGCCACGAGCGGTTCGTGGCCAACATGCTCGCAGGTGCGGCGGGTGCCGACGGCTGCCTGCTCGTCGTGGACGCGGGCGAGGGCTGGATGCCACAGACCGAGGAGCACCTGCGCATCCTCGACGCACTCGGCCTGCGCCGCGGCGTGGTGGCGATCACCAAGTGCGACCGGGCCGCGCCCGCGGCGCGGGCGTCCGTGCACACCGAGGTGGCCGCGCGCACGCGCGGCACGTTCCTCCAGGACGCGCCCGTGGTCGAGACGAGTGCACGCACCGGCGATGGCATCGAGCCGCTGTGCGTCGCGCTCGAGGCGCTCGCGACCGCGTCGGTGGCGCCCGACGCACTCGGGCGTCCGCGGCTGTGGGTGGACCGCTCGTTCGCCCCGCGAGGCGCGGGCACCGTGGTGACCGGCACGCTGCGCGACGGGCCCGTGCGCGAGGACGACGAACTCGTGGTGGCGCGCACCGGGGCGCGCGTGCGCGTGCGCGAGGTGCAGCACCATGGCGCGCGCGTCGGCGGGCTGGACCCGGGACACCGCTGCGCGCTCAACCTCGCGGGCGTCGAGCACCGCGCCGTGGGTCGCGGTGACGCGCTCGTGCGCGCCGACGAGTGGCCGTTCGTCCACGAGTTCGACGCCACCCTCGCGGTCCTGCCCGGCGCGACACGCGGCGTGGCCCGGCGCGGGGCGTGGGCCGTGCATCTCGGATCGGGCGAATGGCGCGCGCGCCTGCGTCCCATCGGCGCGCGCGAGGTGGCGCCCGGCGCGCGCGGCCCCGTGCGCGTGCGCCTCGACGCCGCGATCCCGCTGCGTCCCGGGGACCGATTCGTGGTGCGCGACACGGGCCGCGACGCCACCGTCGCGGGTGGCGTGGTGCTGGACGTCGCCCCCGTGCGTCGCATCGGGCGCGCGACACCCGACGGCGACCCGGTGCGCATCGTGCGCGAGCGCGGCTGGGTGACGGTCGGCGACTTCGCGCGCCTCGCGGGTCGGCGCCACGGCGGGGTGGCCGGCGTGGCGGAGTTGGGCGGGTGGCTCACCACGACCGAGACGCTCGAGGAGATGCAGCGCGACCTCGCGACGCGCATCGGGCGCACCGTCGACGGCCTCGAGCTGGCCCGCCTGGACGCCCGCGAGCGCGTGGTCGTGCCGACGCTCGAGGACGTCACGGTCGCCCACGGCGTGGCGCGATCCCGGGGCTCCGACCCGCTCGCCGGCCATCCCTACGTCGCGCGCTTCGCCCGGGCGGGTGCGACGCCGCCCGACCTCGCGGGCCTGGACCGCAACGTGCTGCGCCAGCTGCTGCAGCGGGGGGTGCTCGTCGAGAGCGACGGCGTGGTGTTCCACGCGGGCATCGCCGAAGAGTTGCGCCCGCACGTGCGTGCGCTCGTCGCGGCGCACCCGGCGGGATTCACCGTGTCGCAGCTGCGGGAGCGGCTGGGCATCACGCGCAAGCACGCGGTGCCGCTCGCCGCGCTGCTGGATCGTCTGGGCATCACGCGCCGCGAGGGCGACGCGCGCGTCGGGGGAGCGCGGCTCTAGTCGCGCCCGCGCCGCTCGCGGTAGTCGCGGGCGCCGCCCACGAGCGGCTCCACCTCGAGCGTCACGCCGTCGATCGCCACCACGCGCAGGCCCGCGCCGTCGGCGATGGGGGTCGCGCGATTGGTGCGGGCGCGCCAGGTGGCGTCCTCCACGCGCGCCACGCCCTCGGGCCCGATGGCGCCGACCGCCACGCCCTCGCGACCGATCATCCATTCGCGGCCGATCGTCGGGGTGGCGAAGCGCGTGCGCACCATGCTGGGCATCCCGACGGTGAAGGCGAGCACGGTGCCCGCCACCGCGGCCACGAGCGTGGCGATCGGCAGGCGGATCGCGCCCGCGTCGCTCGGGCCGAAGAAGGTGAGCGCGGCGACGAGGTAGAGCACCGATCCCGTCGCGGTGAACACGCGCGGGATCCCCACCTGCACGTCCACGGCGAAGGCGAGCATCGCGGCGAGCAACGCCACGGCGCCCAGCGGACGGATCGGCAGCGTCGCCACCCCGTGGCCGGCGAGCACCACGCACAGCGCCGCCACCGAGCCCGCGATCCCCACGCCGGCCGTGTACAGCTCGAACACGAGCAGGGCGAGTCCGACGGTGGCGAGGAGGAAGGTCACCGCGGGGCTCGCGACGGTGTGGAGCAGGCGCTCCCAGGCACCCAGCTTGAAGAAGCGTGCGGTGGTGGCCTCGCGCACCACACCCGCGCCGCCGTTCGTGGCGTCCGTCGCGTCCGTCGCACCGTCGGCCGTCTCATCGGCTGCGTCCTGCGTCGCGGGGCCGTCGCGCACCGTATCGAGCACCACGCCGCGCGCCGAGAGGCCGTCCATCGCGAGCAGCATGTTGCGGATCACCGGCACGCCCTCGTCGGCGATCGGCAGGCGCAGTGCGCCGAGCGCGCGGGCGCGGTCTTCGTCCAGCGTCCCCGTGCGCAACTCGTCGGAGGCCTCACCGAAGCCGAGTGCGGCGCCACCGGGCGCAAAGGGGCGTCCCGTGCGGCCGATCCGCGTGCCGGGGGCCATCGCCGACACGTCGGCCGCGGCGAGCAGTTGGGCGGCGGCGCCGTAGGCGCGCGCCGTGGTGGGACCCACCCACACCCCGATCGGCACCCGCGAGTCGGCGATGCGGGCAAACATGGCCTCGAGGCGTTCGCGCGAGGCGACGGCCCCGTCGGAGTCCACCTGCAGCACGAGCGCCTGGGCGTCGCCCGACTCGGCGCGGGCGATGGCGCGCTCGATGGACCGCACCACGATGTCGTCGATCAGTCCGTTGACCTCCACCACGTCCACGGGCGCGAGCGCCCCGCCGTCATTGGCTGGCGTTGCGGCCGTCGTCGGCGCGGCAAGCGCCGCCGCGGGCGACGCACACGCGAGCCCGAGACACGCGATCGCGATGGCACGGCGCAACACGGCGCCTCACCGTACCGCGCACCGCGCGGCACGTCTTCGTACCCCGTTCTGCACGGGTAACATCCCCGCGTGCACGTGCTCGTCGCCACCGACGCACAGTGGGTGCTCGACGAGGTGCACGCGGCGCTCGGCTCGCCCGACACCTCCTTCAGCGTCTGCACCGACGGGCGCGGCGTGACGCAGGCGGTGCTTGCGCGGCGGCCGGACCTCGCGGTGCTGGACCTGCAGTCGGGCTCCATGGGTGCGATGGCCGTCACGATGAACCTGCGTCTGGACCACGACGGCGGCCGCGTGCCGCACGTGCCGGTGCTCATGCTCCTCGACCGCGCCGCCGACGTGCACCTCGCGCGCCGCAGCGGCGCCGAGGGGTGGCTGGTCAAGCCCCTGGATGCGTTGCGGTTGAGGCGAGCCGCCGCCGAGGTGGCGGGCGGTGGCACGTGGCGGGAGTCGGCGTTCGACGGTGCGCCACGGTCGGCGCGGGCGGGAGCCGTCGGCGGTCCCCGCAGTTAGGATCCTCGGGCCAACCAGCCGGGGAGTAGCGCAGCTTGGTTAGCGCGCCACGTTCGGGACGTGGAGGCCGGGAGTTCAAATCTCCCCTCCCCGACCATCTCGCGACCGTCAGCGCGTGAGGCCCTCGTGCACGAGGTACTCGGCGATCTGCAGCGCGTTCAGCGCGGCACCCTTGCGCAGGTTGTCGTTCGACACGAACACCGCGAGGCCCCGCCCGCCCTCCACCGACTGATCGACGCGGATGCGCCCGACGTAGCTCGGGTCCTTGCCCGCCGCGAGCAGCGGGTGCGGGACGTCCACCACGGCCACGCCGGGGGCATCCCGCAGGATCTTGGTGGCCATCTCGGGGGTGATCGGCCGTTCGAACTCGCAGTTGAGCGCGAGCGAGTGGCCGGTGAACACGGGCACCCGCACGCAGGTGCCCGACACCCGCAGGCCCGGGATGTGGAGGATCTTGCGGCTCTCGTCGCGCAGTTTCTTCTCCTCGACGGTCTCACCCATGCCGTCGTCCACGAAGTCGCCGGCGTGCGGCAGCACGTTGTACGCGATGGTCGAGGGGAACTTCTGGGCGGCGGGAAACGACACGGCTCCGCCGTCGTAGGTGAGCGTCGGTGCGCTCCCCGACGCACCGCGCACCTGTCCGTCCAGTTCGGCCACGCCCGCCACGCCCGCGCCGCTCACCGCTTGGTAGGTGCTCGCCACGAGCCGCACCAGCCCCGCCTCGTCGTGGAGCGGCTTGAGCACGGGCATCGCCGCCATGGTCGTGCAGTTGGGGTTGGCGATGATGCCCTTGCGTGCCTCACGCGCATCGGCGGCGTTGACCTCCGACACCACGAGCGGCACGTCGGGGTGCATGCGCCACGCCGAGGAGTTGTCCACGACGATCGTGCCGTGGCTCGCATAGCGCTCGGCGAGTGCGCGCGAGGTCGTCGCGCCCGCGGAGAACACGGCGATGTCCAGACCGCTCACGTCGGCGGTCGCGGCGTCCTCCACGCGGATCTCGCGACCGTTCCACTCCAGGGTCGAGCCGGCCGAGCGCGCGGAGGCGAAGAAGCGCACCTCGTCGGCGGGGAAGCGGCGCTCCGCGAGCAGCACACGCATCACGTTGCCCACCATGCCGGTGGCGCCCACGATGCCGATCTGACGGATGCGCCGGGTCATTCCGTCACGCTACCCGTGCCACGAGCCACCAGTGTCCGCGGTGCAGTCGCGGCAGCGCGGCGACACGGGCACGCGGGTCGGCCTGCGGGGTGGCACCGCGCTTGTCGGCGACGAAGACGCGCGGCTCGGCGAGCCTCGCGCCGAGCGCGTCCAGCACCTCGCGCGCCCCGAGGCGGTTGGCCTGCCAGCCGAGCCGGGCGGCCCACCGCCAGCGGGCCGCGCGCGGGCCCAGCACCGGCACCCTCCAGGCGAGCCGCACGAGCGCGCCGAGCGCGAGCAGCGCCGCGTCCCCCCGGAGCCGCCCGCGGAAATTGAGCGCAACCGTGCCGCCGGGGCGCGTCGCACGCACCGCCTCGCGCGCGAGTGCGATCGCGACGTCCGGGGCGCAGTGCTGCAGCGTGAGATACGAAAAGGCGAGGTCCACCCCGGCGTCGGGTGCGTCGATGCGCCGACCGTCCACCACCCGTGCGGTGCGCAGTCGGGCGGGGTCGCCGTGTCGCGCCACCGTCTCGCGGCACCGCTCGAGGAACGCGGGGTCCACGTCGGCCGCGAGCACCGTCCCGACGCGACGGGTGAACGGCGCGGTCATGCGCCCGATGCCGCAGCCCAGCTCGAGCAGGCGCGCGTCGGCGAGGCCCGGCGAGTCCAGGCCGAGCACGCGCAGGTAGCGGCGCACCTCGCGCTCGCCCGTGGCGACGAAGTCGGCGAGCGTGAGACCGTCGCCGGTCACGTTGTTGAAGACCCAGCCCGTGTCGCGCACCACCTCGTCGGCGTCCACGTCGCGGTCGGTCGCATCCCCGGCGCGCCGCCACGGCACGAGGTGCGTGCGTCGGGTCACGGGCCCCGCCGTCAGGAGCGCTCGGGGAGCGGTGCGGAGTAGTCGGCGTCCGCGTCCAGGTCGAAGGCCGTGTGGAGCGCCCGTACCGCCGTCTGCAGCATCGGCGCGGCCACCACCACCGAGATGCGGATCGTGGAAGTGGAGATCATCTCGATGTTGACCCCGTGGTCGGCGAGGACGCGGAACATCTTGGCGGCGATGCCGGGGCTGGACTTCATGCCCGCGCCGACGAGCGACACCTTGGCGATCGCGTCGTCGTGCGTCACGCCGCCCGCACCGATCTCGGTCGCCACGGCGCGCACGATGCGCTCGGCCGTCGCGAGGTCGGTCGTGGGACAGGTGAACGACAGGTCCGTGGTGCCGGCCGTGGAGGTGTTCTGCACGATCATGTCCACGTTGACGCCCCCCGCCGCGAGCGGCTCGAAGATCGCCGCCGACACGCCGGGGCGGTCGGGGACCGACAGCACCGTCACCTTGGCCTCGCTCGCGTCGTGCACGACGCCCGAGATCACCGGATCTTCCATGGCTCCATCCTCCCTGATCGCACCCGCGGGCGGGCGTTGGTCGCTCACCCAGGTACCGGGCTCCCACGTGAAGCTGGACCGCACGTGGATCGGTACCTCGTGGTTGCGGGCGAACTCGACGGCGCGCAGGGCCAGCACCTTGCTGCCCGCCCCCGCCATCTCGAGCATCTCGTCGAACTGGAGCCACGCCAACTTGCGTGCGCGGGGCACGAGGCGGGGGTCGGCGCTGAACACCCCGGTCACGTCCGTGTAGATCTCGCAGGCGTCCGCCCCGAAGGCCGCCGCGAGTGCCACCGCGGTCGTGTCGCTCCCGCCGCGGCCGAGCGTCGTGATCTCGCGGTCCGTGCTCACGCCCTGGAAACCCGCCACCACCGCCACCTTGCCCGCCGAGAGCGCGTCGCGCACTCGGTCCCCGCGCACCTCGAGGATCTTGGCCCGCGTGTGCGTCGTGTCGGTGATGATGCCCACCTGGCTGCCCGTGAAGCTCACGGCCTCCACGCCCGCGTCGTGGAGCGCCATGCACAGCAGCGCCATGCTGATGCGTTCGCCCGTGGTGAGGAGCATGTCCATCTCGCGACCGGGCGGGTCGGCCGACACCTGGCGCGCGAGTTGGATGAGGTTGTCGGTCGCCTTGCCCATCGCGGACACGACGACGACGAGGTCGTGGCCCTCTCCGCGCGCATCTGCCACGTGGCGCGCCACGCGTCGCATGCGCTCGGGGTCGGCCACCGAGGTGCCGCCGTACTTTTGCACGATGAGCGCCACGGACACGAAACGCTAGCCGCGCGCATCCGACGGGAATCGTGCGTTTTCTCGCGTCGGTAGCCTGAGCGCGCCGTGACGACCGCCAAGCGAATGCGCAAGAAGGAGAACCGTCAGCGGCGCCTCGAGTCGCAGCTGCGCTCGTCGCGTCGGCGCACGGTGCGCCGACGTGCGCTGCAGGTGCTCGCCGTGCTCGTCGCGATCGTGGCACTCGCCGGCACGGTGTTCGTAGCGGGCGGGTCCGACGAGGGTGCCGCCAACGATACGGCCGACACGACGGGCGACACGGCTGACACGGCGACCGACACGACCGCCGACACGGCGGGCGACACGAGCGCGTCCGCATCCGACGAGCCGCTCGGCACGCCCTTCGGCGACGGCGAGTGCGCACCCTCGGACGGCACGGCCGCACCGGTGCGCTCATTCACCGCCGCGTTCCGCGACTGCCTCGAGGACGGCGTCACCTACCGCGCGCTCGTCTCCACGAGCGCCGGCGACTTCACGATCCAGCTGGATCCCACCGCGGCGCCGGGCGCGGTCAACAACTTCGTCAACCTCGCGCGCTCGCGGTACTTCGACGACACGACTTGCCACCGCGCCATCCCCGGGTTCGTCGTGCAGTGCGGCGACCCGACGGCCACCGGCTCGGGCGGCCCCGGCTACCGCTTCACCGACGAGTTGCCCGTCGCGGGCGCCTACCGCCTGGGCAGCATCGCGATGGCCAACTCGGGACCCGACACCAACGGCAGTCAGTTCTTCGTCATCACCGGCGAGCAGGGCGTCA
>Ga0233424_10001816_pt1 | contig 17074 bp, 11 predicted proteins | sample Watercolumn_Towu_FD_181011 | JGI IMG/M metagenome (GOLD analysis project Ga0233424, IMG submission 181011) | Freshwater microbial communities from Lake Towuti, South Sulawesi, Indonesia - Watercolumn_Towuti2014_125_MG | ecosystem: Environmental > Aquatic > Freshwater > Lake | place: Indonesia...
TTCAACATCGGCGTCTCGGTGGGGCTCAACTACTTCTATTAATCGATCGTAGACCTCACGCTCCGCGTGAGGAACCATCACGCGGAGCGTGATGTCTACAAACAACGACGGAGCGTGGGCTACTTCCCGCGCTCCGTTTGCGTTCCGGCTTCACATCACGACGCGCGATTCATATCCTGAGAGCAATACAACCTGAAGCAACCGGAACGATAGCCATGAGCATTTTGGTCGATAAGAACACGCGCGTTCTCGTGCAGGGCATGGGCAAGACGGGCCTCTTTCATGCCCAGCAGTGCCGCGACTACGGCACGAATATCGTCGGCGGCATTTCGCCGGGCAAAGGCGGATCGGTCAAGGACGGCTTCCCGCAGTTCAACACCTGCTACGAGGCAGTCAAGCAAACCGGCTGCAACGCTTCGGTCGTGTTCGTGCCTCCCGCCGGCGCCGCGGATGCGATCATGGAGGCGGCCGATGCGGGGATCGCGGTCATCATCGCCGTCACCGAAGGCGTCCCCGTCCTCGACATGGCCCGCGCGCTCCGCTTCCTCAAGGAACGGCCCAACGTGAGGCTCGTCGGCCCCAACTGTCCCGGCGTCATCACACCAGGCCAATGCAAGATCGGCATCATGCCGGGCTACATCCACAAACCGGGGCCGGTCGGCGTCGTCAGCCGTTCGGGCACGCTCACCTACGAAGCGGTCTGGCAACTCTCAAACCTTGGCCTGGGCCAATCGACCTGCGTCGGCATCGGCGGCGACCCGGTCAACGGCACCAACTTCGTCGATGTCCTGCGGATGTTCAACGACGACCCGCAGACCGAAGCAATCCTCATGATGGGTGAAATCGGCGGCAACGCCGAAGAGACGGCTGCGGCATTCGTGAAGGCCCACGTCAAGAAGCCGGTCGCGGCCTTCATCGCCGGGCAGACGGCCCCGCCCGGCAAGCGCATGGGGCACGCCGGCGCCATCATCTCGGGCGGTTCCGGCGCCGCCTCGGACAAGATCGCCGCCCTCCGCGCCGCCAACATTCTCGTCGCCGACAGCCCGGCCGACCTGGGTTCGACGTTGAAGAAGGCGATGAAGCGATAGAACGGATTCGTCGAGAAATCTTCACCTGGCGCCGGGTAGGAGGAGACGACGATGAAGAACCATTTCGTGCGCCTTGCCGTCGAGGTCCTCGAGGATCGAACCCTCTGCGACGTCAAGCTCTTCGACAACGGCCAATTCGCGGTTTGGGCCAGAGACCTGGCAACGATCTCGGAATCCGCCGTCCCGCTCTATTATCAGGGGAACTTACAAGGCAACTTCAAGGTCGTCGAAGGTTACTACGGAGATGGCACGGGCGGTTTCCCACAGGCCTGGGCCGACGAAATCGCCAACACCTTCATCCGGCCGACCTATCCGAAAGGGGACGGCACCACGGGGACGCTCGCCACCTCCGTCGCCGGCACGTTCTCGTATCGTACTGCCGGTGGCTTGCAACTGTTGCCGACGATCAGCCGAGCCGACGTGACGGTCAACAACCAAACCGTCGTCATCAGCCTGACGGCCAACTTCGGGGCGGCAGCCACGGAAGTGATCACCCGAACTTATTACCAGCCCTTTGGCGCCAAGACCTTTATTGACCTTTCGGTGCAATTCACGGCGAACCAGGACATCGTGCTCGACAATGCCCTGCTCGGACAGGACGCCCTGCGTGCGCCTACCATCGAAACGATGTTTTCCAGTGACACCGCCTACGACACCAATCTTGCCGAATGGCTGGCAACCGACCTCACGCAACGTACGCAGCGATTGCAATCATCCACGCCGCGCGGCGCCCACCTCTTCGCCAATCCGATGGCGATGGCGAATGAATACGGAGGATTGAAAACGCCCGGCTCGACTTTCAACTCCGATGGGCCGTCGGTTTACGTGCGCGGCGTTTCGGTGAACGCGGTGTATCCGGGCCAGGCCCCCACCCCGTTGAATCTCGGCGCGCAGGGCTTCCTGGCCAACACGACGAACACGTCGGACGACAGCCTGACGTTCTGGCCGGAAATCACCAACGCCCCCGGAACGATTGCCAACGGAACGGTCCTGTTGTTTGCGGGCCAGATAAGCGGGTTTCCGCCGGGGCCGCTTGCCTATTACACCGATGCGAGCAATGGGCTAATGGCCGTGCTGGACGATGGCAGCACTGTCCGAATTGGCAGAAACATCAAGGCGCTCAGCGTTGGCGCCGACAGGACCGGGGAGGCCGAGGCCTACTGCCTGGACCAGAACAACCACCTCTTGCGCTACCAAAAGGGAGAACTGAGCGACACGGGTGGTTTCGGCGTCGGCCTGGCCGCTGGGCAGCAGAAGGTCTTCTTCCTCGACGGCGCAAACCGCATCTATGTCTACGCCGACAACGTCGGATTTACATTCACCGGCGGGTACGCGATCGGATTCGAGATTGGCCGCAACGCTGCCGGACAGGACATGCTTGTGTTTCTCGACGGCGCGAACCGGCTATACACGTATAACCTGGGCGTCTTCACCTGGACCGGGGCGTATGCCACGCGTTATGCGGCCGGGCGCAACGGCGAAATTGCATTTTTTGACGGCAACAACCAGCTTTGGCTTTACAGGAGCGGCGTCGGCTTCACGCAGACAATCGCCTATGGCCTGCAAATCGTTGCCGGCCTGGACGCCGCACAGAACAACGTTTTCTGGTTCACCGATGGCGACAACGGCGTGAATGCTTACCGGAACGGAGTGTTCACCGACGCGGTGTTTCCGGCCATCCGCCTCTCCGCAGGCAGCCGCGCAGACGTGACCATCCTGGACCCTTTCAATCGCCTCTACGTCTACCAACTCGGCATGGGCGGCGTCACGGCGACAGGCGCGTTCGGCATTGCCTTCGACATGAGCGCTTCATCGACGCTGCCGCCGGAGTTCTATTTCCTGGACGGCGCGCGGCGACTCTACCGCTGGCGGCAAGGCCAGTTTCGCACGATCGCGCCTTTCGCGGCTTTGTTCGAGTCGCCATGACCTTGGGCCCATAGTTAATCAGCTGCCGCCTAAAGGCGCTTCGGCATCAGCGGGGGGGCTGACTTGCCCAATTCGCGGCGTGCCTTTTGCTCACGCTCGAGTTGCGCGGTAAGGAGCGCGACCTGGCGCTGCAAGATTTTGATGCGCTTCTCGTGGTCGTCCTTCAGAATCTCAAGTCTACGCCATGGTGGGGAGATCAAGCCGATTCGAAGATCGAAAATCATTGACAGCGGCCTCTCGACGCCGATACGTTGTGTCGGTGTGAAACCAGGTCCACTCTGCAACCCAGGTGACGTATGAAACGCATGACGCCGCTTGTCCTTCTGGCGCTTTTCGCCACGAGCCAAGTTTACGGCCAAGATCCGCCCAGGGGCAACCTGCCTGCGGCGCCCAGCGAACGCCACAAGGCGGCCGCGCGGAACCTCGCCAAGCTGTTGCCGAGCGAGCATCTTACGCGGCAAGCCTTCGACCAGGAAACGGCGCGGCGCTGGCGCGTGATCTTTCTCAAGGACCTCGATGCCTACAAGATCATCCTGGACCAAAAAGACGTGGACGCATTCGCCCAGCGCGACAAGGAGATCGCGGCTGGTTTGCAATCCGGCGATCTGCAATTCGTTCTCGACATCTATCGCCTTTTCCTCGAGCGTTTCGAGCAACGCGTCACGCTGGCCGACGAGGTCTTGAAGGAGAAGCTCGACTTCAGCGTCGAGGAATCGATCGTCCTGGATCACGCGAAGGCGCAGTACGCCGAGAACCCGCAGCAGGCCCGCGACGCCTGGCGAAGGCGCGTCAAGTACGACCTGCTCGCCCTGAAGGCGGGCGGCATGAAGGATGCCGAGGCGCTCGAGGTCCTGCGCAAGCGATATGCAGCCTGGCGCGACACGCATCGCGCGCTCGACGAGGATGCGCTGATGACCATCGCGTTCACGGCGCTGGCGCAGGCGCACGACTCCCGCAGCGGCTACGTGTCGGCCAAGGCCTGGGAAGAAACGCAGAACAATTTCCGCAACGAGTTCGAAGGGATCGGCGTCAGCATTCGCATCATCGACGGCGAGTGCGTCGTGACCCGGCTCATCCCTGACGGGCCTGCCATGAAGGATGGACGCATCAAGGTCGGCGACCGCATCGTCGGCGTCGCGGATGCGTCCGGGAAGCTGCAGGACATCGCGAATTACAAGCTCAGCGCCATCGTCGATCTGATTCGCGGCCCGCGCGGCAGCAAGGTTCGGCTCGAAGTGATGCCCGCCGGCCAGACCGAACGCCTGCTCTACACCTTCCCCCGCGATCGCGTCGCCAATGTCACCGCCCGGGCAACCTTGCTCGAAGCGGGCAAGAAAGCGGACGGCGCAGCAGCCAAGGTCGGCTACATCTTCCTGCCGTCGCTTTATGGCGAGGTCGTCACCGACGGAAAGGTCGGCCGGAGCAGTACCGGCGACGTGCGCGGCTTTTTGCAGAATGCCAACGATGGGCTGATCGCCAAGGGCGCGGAGCTGGTCGTGCTCGATTTGCGAACCAACAACGGCGGCACGCTCCGCGAAGCACTCGGCGTATGCGATCTCTTCCTGGACGGCGGACCGATCATGCAAATCAAGAACAAGTCCGGGAAGGTCGAAAAGTACGACGTGGACAACAAGGGCGCCGCGTGGAAGGGCCCGCTGGTCGTGCTGACGAGCAGCCAGACCGGCGCCGGCGCCGAGATCATCGCAGGCGCCCTGCAAAGCCATGGACGAGCGCTGATCATCGGTGAACCGACTTCGGGCAACGGCACGGTCCAGCGTTTCTTCGATATCGAGTCGATGGCGCCGCTCGGCAAAACCACCGGCAAGCTCGGCTTGGCGCGAATCACCGTGCAACAATTTTACCGTCCCAACGGCGAGACAAACCAGAAACGCGGCGTCCTTCCCGACGTGGAATTGCCCTGGCTGACGGGCGTCGCCGAAACCGACGAGTTCGCGATCGATTTCGACCGCATCGACGCGTTGCTCGTTATACGCGCCCCGTTCGGCATCGACGAGAAGATGCGCAAGACGCTCCGTGCCGCCTCCGCTGGCCGACGCGCCGAATCGGACGATTTCAAGAAGCTAAGCCAGGCACTCGAAATCGCCGCCAAGCGAAAAGAGCGCGGCGCCATCCCGCTGGAGGCCAATCGCTACCTCGCCGAGCGCAGGCTGCTCGGCAACGACTCCGCGCGCATCCAGCAAGTCGAGGACACGCTGCCGGTCCTGCGCGACTTCTACATGAACGAGGCACTTGCAATCAGCGCCGATTTTCTTGGCTTGGCAACGAAGAAAAGCGAGTGAACCGGCGAGCCGAGCCCCGTAAGGGGCCGGTTGATGCTGCGTTCAACCGGCCCCTCACGGGGCTCGGCTCGCCGTGGGTCCTACAGATTGATGAACACCGCCCCGGAGTAGGCCACTTCCGCGAAGTTCTCCGTGAACGATTGCACCATGAACCAATGCGTGCGGCCGCTCACGAGGTTATTGATGATGACGGAGTTGGTACCGCGCGTCACTTGCATGACCGGCATCCATACGGCGCCGGACCAGACGTACACGCGATAGCCCACCGCGCGGTCCGGTTCGGTCCATGAGAGTTGTACGCTGTTCGTGCCGGCGTAATCGACGTCGAGCTGCGTCGGCGGACCGAGCGGCAGCGCGATGGTCGTCGTGGCACTCACCCAGCCGGAGTTGGCGATCGCCGTGGCATTGAATGCCTGCACGTAGAACCAGTAGGTCTTGCCGGGCAAAAGGCCGGTCGCTTGATAGCCCGTCGTGTTGGCTGCCAGCGTCGCGATCAGGACCGCCGAGCTGGCCGAGCTGCCGTCCCAGCGATAGACGCGATAGCCCGTCTCGGTCCCGGCATCGGTCCAGCTCAGGCCGATCGTGCTGGCCCCGAGCACTTGCGTCTGCACGTTGGCGGGCGGCGACAGCGACAACGACTTCGTCGCGGCGGCAACCCAGTCGCTGCTGGCGCTGTTCGTGGAATTGAACGCCTGCACGTAGAAGTAATACGTCAGGCCCGGGCTCAGATTCTGCACCGTGAATGCGTTCGTCGTGTTGTTGGCCGAGCCTACCTGAGTCGAGCGCGTTCCGTCCCACTGGAAGATGCGATACCCGGACGCGCCGTTGACGAAGCCCCACGTCAGCGTGACCTGCGTCAGCGTCGTGGACATAACATTCACCGTCGGCGCGGCAATCGGCTGCGCCGGCGTCTTGATCGACGCCCAGGCGCTGCGGGCCGACGAGCTGAGATTGAACGATTCCACCTGGAACCATTGCACCTGGTTCGGCGCGAGCGAGCCCATCGTGAACGTGGTGACGTTGGCGCCGACCGTACCCGCCAGAACCGCCTGCGTGCCGTTCCAGCGATAGATGCGATAGCCGTTTTCGCCTGCGACGTCCATCCAGTTCAGCTTGACCTGCGTCGAAGAGAGCGCAGCCAGCGTCAGGTTGGCCGGCGCCGCGACGGCAGGACATTCGCGTGCTTCGAGTTGTTCCAGTGTCGGATGATAGACAAGCGATTGCTCGAGCGATCCCCGGTTGCTGCGCGAGCGTCGCTGCAAAACCATGTCAATGAGTTCCATGGCCCAAACCTCCCTGTCAGGGCGTTCTGCGAAGAGTGCACGAAGCCATCGCTCCGCACGAGAAATAGATCATCGACCTGTCGTTGAGAACCTACCCCGCCGGTCTTATGCCAGAAATAGCGAAGTTGTCCATCCCGACTTGGAGAAATCTCGGCGCGAATGCGCAGCCGCGGCAAACTGGAGAAATGTCCGGGGCTGAAAAAAGCTTAGCGCCACCCGTGGAAGCTCTCGCTCCTCGCAATCCTGCGGCTGCTTGCATGTGATTCGTGATCGGCAGGCTTCCTGCGCACAGACTCCCTGGAATTTTCTACGTTTCGCACGGCCAGTCCTGATCGCGAACTGGTGATCGCGGGGCACGGTTTCGTGGCGGAATGTGAACGCGGCGTGGTCCGCGATTCGAATTCGCTCTAGGATAGGGATGGAGGGTCGTGCCATGGACGAACCGCTGAAAAACGTTGACGCGTTGTGCGTCGAGCACAAGTTCGACGTGAGGAAACTCGCCGATCTGACCGGCCTCGACGAGCCGCGCGTGGTTGCGATCATACTCGGGCGGTGGACTCCGAGCCCCGAGGAACGCGACAAGGTGGCGGCGGCGTTTGGCCTGACACGCGACAAGATAGCCTGGGGGCACAAGACGCCGGTGCAGCACATCTACGGCCACGGTCCGGGATGATAATTTGCTGGCGTCCCTTGCAAATCGCGGTAATATCCATCCCACAACTCGGCGCCCATTCCTCGATTTGCGTTCAGCGCGTCGTGGGCGCCGATCGCAAGATCGAGTGGCTCATGGCATCCGAAAAAAAGAAATTTAAGAAACCGGCCGAAGGTTCGTCGAGCACGCTCTGGATCGTGCTGGGCACTGGGGCCGCGCTGCTTTTGTGCGTGTGCGGCGGCGTCGGCATGGGCGTCGGCTTGATGCTGCCGGCCTGGAGAAAAGCCGCCGAGGTTGCGCAGAAGGACCTTGGCGCCAAGATGCCAGACGGCCCAGGCGACGCCGACGCGCGCGACCTGGTGCGCCTGCCCGAGGTGCGCGTCGAGTTGCCCGCGCATTTGCACTTGAAGGAAAAGCCGCACCTGGTGCTCGATCCGCAGGGACACAGCGCGACGGTCGCGCGCGTCATGCTGACGCCCGACAAACGCCAGGTCGTAACGGCGTCGATGGACCGATCCGTGCGCGTGTGGGACGTCGAGACGGGCGAGGTGGTTCGCGTGTTTCGCATGCCCGCGGGACCGGGCGACGAGGGCGCCCTCTACGCCGCCGCGCTCAGTCCTGACGGGACGCGGTTGGCTGTCAGCGGCGTGCCGATCGGCCGCGGCAAGCTGGGCGTCTTCATCTACCTGATCGACATGCAGACCGGGCAGGTGCAGAACGTCCTCACCGGGCATCGCAACTTTCTTTCCGACCTGGCCTTCTCCGCCGACGGCAAGACGCTGATCTCGTCCTGCCACGATTTGACGGTGCGGCTATGGGACCTGACCGCTGCGGGCGCTTTCAAGGAGTTGCCACACCCGGATCGCGTGCGCCAGGCATTTCTCTCACCGAGCGGCGAGCGCGTCGTCAGTGTCACCTACGATCAGCGCGTCTTCTTGTGGAATGCAGCTTCGGGCCAGATGATTTGCGAGTTGAAGGAGCCGCGCGCACCCTATATCAGCGTGGCCTGGAGTCCCAGCTCGTCCACAATCGTGACCGGTTCGGTGGACGGCGCCTTGCAAGTGTGGTCCGCCGATGGGGCGTTTCAGAAGCAGGTCAAGATCGTGCAGGGGCGCAAGCTGCAGCCAGCCACCATTCAGTTCGCCAACGAAAATGAAGTCGTTTACGGAGGTGTAGAGTTCAAGGGGGAAACCGGCATCGTCAACCTGCAGACAGGGCAGCGCCGCGATGTGCCGCTCCACAGCAACACCGTCGTTCACGCCAGCCTTTCCGCCGACCGCACGTTGGCGGTCTCGACGGGGGGCGACGATCATGACACGTTCGTTTGGCGCGTCGCCGACGGCTCTGTCGTTCAGCATCTCAAGGGGACCGGCAAGGTCGTGTGGGGCGTGGGTTGGAGCCGCGACGGCAAGACCATCGCATGGGGCAACACCAATCGCGGCCAGCCTCATCTGGCGCAACCGCCGCTGGAGCGCACCTTCCGGCTAGAAGATCTCGACTGGGGCCCGGCGCCCAACGCCGACTTCGTGCGCTTGCCCGCGAGCGTCGATGGCTATTCGCTGGAGTCGATCGATTTCTTTCAAATGGCAATCAAGAAGGACGGCAATCCGCTGCACGTGTGGAAATCCCCGCTGCCGGACGACCGAATCTATTGCTTTACGCCGATCCCGGGAGGCCGCGCGGTCGTCGGCACCGGCTTCGCGCTGTTCCTTGTTGACTTGAAAACGAACCAGGTCGTCCACAGCTTCGACGGGCATTCGGGAAGCGTCTTTGGTGTGTCGCCATCGCCGGATGGGCGCTATTTCTTGACGGGCGCCAGCGATCAGACCGTGAAACTGTGGCGTCCGGAGCAGCAGGAGCCGTTGCTGACTCTCTTTGCCACCGGCGATGACTGGATTGTGTGGTCGCGCGAAGGCTACTACGCCGCGTCGGCCTATGGCGAGCGGCTCATGGGCTGGCAGGTCAACATCGGCACCGATCGCCTGGCCATGTATTACCCGGCCGCTTACTTCCGCGCGTCCCTCTATCGTCCCGAAGCGATCAAGAAGCTGCCGCAGACGGGCGATATGCAGAAAGCGCTGGCGTTGACCGACTCGCGCGGCGGGGTTCGCAGCGTCGGCCAGGTGCTGCCCCCCGCCGTTGAAATCACGTCCCCCGGCGGGGCGGCCAAGATCAACAAGCGCCGGCTCGAAGTCAAGGCCGTCGCCAAGAGCGTCGGCGAACATCCGGTAACCGCTCTGCGCCTGCTCGTGGACGGACGGCCATACCATGGCGAAAAGGGGGTCCGACGCTTCGATACGCCCAAGCTCGGCGAGGTCGATGGCGTATGGACCGTCGATCTCAGTCCCGGCAAGCACGTGCTGGCCGTGCTGGCGGAATCGTAGGCGAGCAAATCAGTCTCGTCGGTTCGCGAAGTGACCGTGGACGGCGTGGGCAAGGAAGAGTTGCCGAACCTGTACATGGTTTCGATCGGCATCTCCGAATACCCCGGCAAGATGGCGCTCAAATATGCCGCCAAGGATGCGATCGTCCTGGAGAAGACGGTCCGCGCCAAGACGGCGGGCGTTTTCAACAACGTCGAAACGAAACTCATCACCGACAAGAAGGCGACGCGCACGGAGATCGAAGCGAGCTTGAAATGGCTGGAATCGAAGATGACCGCCGGGGACGTCGGCATCCTGTTCTTCGGCGGGCACGGCGCCCGCGATCCGCGCGGCAAGTTCTATCTCGTGCCGGTGGATTTCAACGAGCGCAACCTCGAAAAAACTTGCGTCTCCGGCGATCTCGTCAAGCAAACGCTGGCGTCCATGCCCGGCAAGCTGATTGCCATGCTCGATGCCTGCCATTCGGGCACGCTCAGCGAGGCGCAGCGCGGCCGGGCCGACGACCTCGTGCGCGATCTCGTTTCCGAGGAATACGGCGTCGTCTGCATGTGCTCGTCGCTGGGCCGGGAGTTCTCTCTTGAGAGCACCGTCGTCGAGCACGGTTACTTCACGCTCGGCATGATCGAGGGCCTGAGCGGAAAAGCCGATTACAACAAGGATGGCTTCGTGTACATTCACGAGGTCGATTACTACGCCAGCCGCCGTGTCCGCGAACTCAGCGACGGCGCACAGAACCCCGTCACCGGCCGCCCGCCCAGCATTCGCTCCTTCCCACTCAGCCGGCCGTGAGCGCGTTCCCCGATAAATGGGCGACGGGCGCCCTGAGCAAACAAGCGGACGCAATCATCGCCGAGCATGACAGCGTGCAAAAAGCTATCGTAGATCAGATGAAAAGGCTGAAGAAGTAGGAAAAAAAGACCGAGCGCGGTCAGAGAGAAAATCCGAGCGCGCTCGCATTGGCAAGTAGTCAAGAGTCTCTATCGAATCCCCGCCAGTTCCTGCAGCAGACGCCAGTTTTCAAGCCGGTCCTGCTTGGCGGCGAGAAGCGTTTGCGACGGGTTGCCTTCCTTGTCGAAGTGCTTGCTGAATCGGCCTTCGCTGCGGGCGAAGTCGATGAAGCTCAACTCCTGGTTCGTCTTTGGGTTGACCCACCAGTCGCCATTGACGTTGGGGTTGCCCTGGAGCGACAGGCGCTTCTTGATCGTTTCGCCGGCGCGGGGATCATAGATGAGGAGCGGGAAGGCGCGGGTATCGACGGCGAGCCTTGCCTGTTCGCCGGCCATGTTGTCGGCCACGCCGTGCTCGGGCTGGCAGGTCGTGTAGCAGCAGACGATGGCCGGGCCGTCGAATTCGAGAGCGCCGATCACCGACTTGTAGAAGTGGTTGATGTGGGCGCAGGTCGTCTGGGCCACGTAGGTGAGCGGATGCATCATGGCGATCTGGGCGATTTCCTTGCGGCGTTCCTGCTTGCCGCCGAAGACGGAGCCGTGGACGCTCATCTTGGTGTTCTGGCCGGTGTAGGTGCTGGTCGAGGCCTGGCCGCCGGTGTTGGAATAGACCTGGGTGTCGAGGACGAAGACCTTGATGTTCATGCCGGAGGCGAACATGCGGGACAGCGCCTGGAAGCCGATATCGAACATGGCGCCGTCGCCGCCGATGCACCAGAGCGGCTTCTTGCCCCATCCCATCTGGTCCCAGCGCATGCGGACGCCGATTGCGTAGGTCGGAGCGTTTTCGAAGAGCGAGTTCGTCCACGGCACAAGGTACGGGTTGTACGGGTAGGTCGAGGTGTACACCGTATTGCACCCGGTCGCCGCGACGATGCCCCAGTCGTCGCCGAACTTGTTGCCGGTGGCGGAGCACATCATGCGAAGGGCGGTGCCTTCGCCGCAGCCGGCGCAAGAGCCCGCGCCGCCGACGTAGATGTGCGTCTCTTCCTTGAGCATCATGTCGATCAAGAGGCTGTTGGAGATGTACTTGGGGTTGCTCGGGCCGATGTTCTTGAAATAGCGATGGCTCTTGCGCGAGTTCTCCATGACCTCTTCGGTCTTGGGAATCATCTTGAGCGCGAGGTCGTCGCACACGGTCACGCACTCGGCAAAGCACTTGCACTTGGACGGGTCGATGATGATCTGGAACATGCCGCCGACGCCGGTCTTCTTCTTGCCCGCGTCATAGTATTTCTTCGTATTCGACCATTGCTTGCGGTACATCTCCCGGTCGGCTTCGGGGATCATCTTCATCTTTTCGTTGAGTTCCTCTTCCGACAGGACCTTGCCGAGGATCGCCGTGTCGGGGCACTCGGTGACGCAGTCCATGCAGCCGGTGCAGTTCTCGGTGATGTATTCGGGGATTTCCGGCGCGATGTTGCTGAAGTCTCGCAGCGTCGCCGTGCCGGCGGGGACGATCGATCGCGCCAGCGACAGGTCGGCGGGCAGCTCCTTTTCGCCGTAGCCTTCCTCGTAGCCGCGAATGATGCGTTCGTTGAAGTCCTTGACGTCGAGCACCGGCAAGTTGACAAGCTTGTAGCCGGAATCGACGATGGTGCCGTAAGAGTTGTTGTTGAACGGATCGCGTGCGCTCGCTTCATTCATCGAAGTGGCGGGTGCGTTTGCGGACATATCTTCACTCCAAAGTCGTTAGATGCTTCTTGTTAGTTCATGCCGGACTAGTTGGCGGCCTGAAGCCGATCTTATCGCGGACCGCGTCGGGAAGCCGTTCCAGGATGCGGCCGTGTTCCAGCAATATCGCTTCAATTCGGGCAAATCGCTGAGCATTGAGGCGATTCGTCTCTGCAATATCAGCCTTCAACTCGCGCATTCGCGCGTCCGATTCGCGCATGCTGGCAACGAAGGCTGCCTGATCCTGAATCAGCAACGCCATCGCTTCTTCTAGGCGGTCTTGGCCGTTGTTCTTGCTGCGTGCCATGCTGCCAATTTCCGGTAGGCTTCGTTTGTGGCTTGGCGTTCGGGCGATGGCGCCGCGCTGCTCGGCGCACCATACCGCGCGCTAAGCCGCAAGCGGCGAATTCCTAGCCCATAATCCCTTGGGGAATCTCTTGCATCTCGCCGTAGCCGCGTTTGATGCAGGTCATGTTGTCCTTGACGATCTGCTCGCCACGCTTGCCGAAGTATTTGCGCAGCGCCTTCTCGACGCCCGCATACACCTGATCGTCGGACATGTTGCTTTCCTTGGCGTACGGCGTCAACTTGAGGAAGGCGCCCAGGAGCACGATGCCCTGCATGCGCATCTGTAGGTCGGCGGCCGTCGCCACTTCGCGGGCGATCTTCACCATGTCGGCGAAGTAGACGCGAATCTTGTTTTCCTTGATCTTCTTGCGATTCTCGGCCGGGATGCGCTTCCACACGTCGGCCGGGTCGGTGTAGGTCGATTGCATGAAGATCGCCCCGCCCGGTTGCAAGCCCTTGAGCGTCCCGCCGCTGAGCATGGCCGTCGGGTCGTTGACGCAAAGCAGATCGACGTGCTCGAGCTCGCAATGGATGTTGATGTGCGTGTCGGCGATCGTGAGGTAATACGTCGTCGGCAGGCCCTTCTTCTCGGAGCCGTACTTGGGATAGGCTTGCACGTCCTTGCCGAAGACGTTGCCGGCGATGGTGGCGATGACCTTGTTGGTGGTGACGGAGCCGAACCCGCCGACCGAATGGCCGCGCATCGAGAAGCCGCCGGTGGGCCGCAGGTCAGGATCGATCTTGACCTTGAGCGCGAGAGCGTGATCGACGCCCACGCAGAAGAAATCGGGGCCTTCCTTGATCATGTTCTCGAAGCAGGCGATCAGGTCGCCAGGACGCACATCGCGGCTGCCCAGGCCGGCGGCGCATCCATAATTCCGCGGAATCTTGTCGATCTTCTCTTGCCCGTTCTGTCCCGTCATCGCATCGGCGAAGGCGGCTTTGATCTCGCGCGTCAGGTGGTTGCCCGTCGTCGAAAGCGGATCGTCCATGCGTTCGAGCACCGTGAACGCGACGCAATCCTTGAGGGCCTGCACGAGTTGCTTGGCCGGGAACGGGCGGAAGACGAACACCGTCAGACAGCCGACGTTGAGCCCCTTCTTCTCGCGGAGGAAGTCAACCGTTGCCTTGGCCGTCTCCATGTAGCAACCCATGCCGACGAGGATGTAATCGGCATCCTCGCAGCGGTACGATTCGAGAAAGCCGTACTTGCGGCCGGTCTTGCGGTAGAACTCCTCGAAGGCGTCGGTAAGGGCCGGCTCGACGCGGTCATAGTACCAGCGCTGGGCCATCTTGCCCTTCATGTACGAGTCCTGATTCTGCACCACGCCCGTCATGACCGGATTGGCCGGGTCCATCAGGTTGATGAGTTTCTCCTTCGGCGAGCCGATGTACTCCTTCATGAACTCGAGTTCGGGCAGGCGCACGGTCTCGACCGTGTGCGTCGTGAGGAAGCCGTCCTGAGCGTTGAAGAACGGCGTGCTCGTCCCCTCGGCCGCCCTGCGTGAGATCAGACAGAAGTCGCCCGATTCCTGCGCGTTGCGGGCGAACAGCATGCCCCAGCCGACGTCGGCGACCGACATCATGTCATCATGGCCGGCGTGCACGTTCAGGCCCTGGCTCGTCAAGGCGCGGGCGCCGATGTTCATGACGACCGGCAGGCGCTTGCCTGCGATCGTGTAAAGGACCTCCTTCATCAGCACCAGGCCTTGCCCGGACGTGAAGTTGGTAACGCGCCCGCCGGCCACCGCGAAGCCTTCGCAAACCGATGCGGCCGAGTGCTCGCTTTCGGGTTCGAAGAACTGCAGCGTGTCGCCCCACAGGTTTTTGTAGCCGTTCATGCAGGCCGCGTTATAACCGCCGCCCATGTTGGTGGAGCTGGTGATGGGATAGGCGCCGGCGGCCTGGGAGATATTGATCTCGACGTGGACGACCGTTTCCGAGCCGTCGCAGGTCGTGGGGATGCCGGGATACTGAAAGCGCGTCGATTCAGCATCGGGTTGGGTCTCTTTCGTGCGAATCGGTTCGGTGGCAACTGCGCTCGTCATGCAAGCACCTTTCGAGTTATGGGCGCGATGCTACAGGTATTTGTTCGTATGGGTCGCCCAGGCAGGATCGTTCGCCCAACCGCAGGCGTCGCCGGAGAGAGGAACGCCGGGAGTGATCCGTCGCGTGAAGCCCGTCAAGCGCGATCCATCTTCTAACGAGGATTCTAGTAAAAATGGGCACGGCAAAAAAGATGACATCCGAAAAGGACGCATGGCCCCAAAAAGCACATAGTCTGCGGAGATTGCCAAAGTTGGACAACAGCCTCGCGAACTCGACTTCCGACTCAATTGCGGCTTGCCTGCCACCGTGATTCCCGCAGCATGGATTTCCGACGCGTTCTACTTCCATGATATCGCCGCGGCGCAATTCAGCAACTTCACGCCTCGCCGCACCCCTCGAAGAGGACCGTGCCGAGCCGCACGAACGTCGCACCTTCCTCGATGGCGACTTCGAAATCGTTGCTCATTCCCATCGACAAATGATCGAGCCGGTGTGCAGGCAACCGCGCCTGCACCTGATCGCGCAGTTGGCGTAACGCGGTGAACGTCGGGCGGCACGCTTCAGCATCCTGCAGTGCGGCCATCGTCATCAGTCCGCGCACCTGAACGTGCTTGAGCGCATCAACCTTTGCTGCGAGATCGAGGACGCCGGCCGGTGCGAACCCTTGCTTGTTCGCCTCGCCGCTGGCGTTCACTTCGAGCAGCACATTTACATGCGTCCCACAGGCTTCGAGCGCGTCGAGCAAACGCACGCTGTCCACCGAGTGAATCCAGCTCACGAGCGGCAAGGTGCGGTCGATCTTGTTGCGCTGCAAATGCCCGATGAGGTGCCAGCGCGGACCAGCCAGTGCCGCGGCCTTGCGCCAAAGCTCTTGCGGCCGATTCTCCCCCAGGTCGGCGATACCCAGTTCCAGCAGCGCCGCAGCGACCTCCGGCGTCACGCTCTTGGTGACGGCGACGAGCGTGACGTCCTCGCGGTTGCGTCCGGCTCGCGCACAGGCGCGGGCGATGCGCTCCTCGACGCGCGCCAGGTTGTCGCGCAATCTTGCCTTCATGCTGTCAGATTACATGGCTGCGTCGAAAAGACACGATGAGCCACTACAACTACATCGTGAGACCGTCAACCAACCTCGCGCGGGGCTCGGCTCGCCGATCGGAGAATCGTCATGGCTGAAGTGTTGCCTTTTCGCGGATTCCGTTATGACCTCGCACGCGTCGGCACGCTGGGGGACGTGGTCGCGCCGCCCTACGACGTCATCGATCCGGCGCTGCAACAGGCGCTCTACGATCGGAGCCCGTACAACGTCGTGCGGCTCATCCTCAACAAGGAAGCCGCAAGCGACACGGCGAACGATAATCGCTACACGCGATCGGCGCAACACCTGCGCGAGTGGGTCGCCGACGGCATCATCGCGCAGGACTCCGCGCGATCGCTCTACGTTTACCACCAGGAATTCGAAGCGGAGGGAAAACGCTATACGCGCAAGGGCTTCATGGCGCGCGTCCGCCTGGAGAAGTTCGGCCAGGGCAAGATCTACGCTCACGAGGAGACGATGTCGGGCCCGAAGGCGGATCGGCTCAAGCTGTTCCATGCGACGAATATGAACCTCAGCCAGATCTTCGGCATGTACCCCGACGAGCAAGGCGCGGTGCAGGCCACGCTTGATGCCGCCGTCGGCCGGGCGTTGCCGTTGCAGGCCACCGACCATCTCGGGGTGGTGAACAAGCTTTGGCCTATTGCCGACCAGCACGTCATCAGTTCGATCCAGGCGTTGCTCAGCCCGAAGCCGATCTTCATCGCCGACGGCCATCATCGCTACGAGACGGCCTTGCGCTATCTCGACGAGAAGCAGCAAGCCGGCGAGGTCGCCAATGCCGAGGCGCCGGCCAACTTCGTGCTCATGATGCTCGTCAGCATGCAGGACCCAGGGCTTATCATCCTGCCCACGCACCGCCTCATCTCCGGCATCGGCGCCATGACAGCCGAGCAAGCGCGCGCGATCCTTGCCCCGCACTTTGAGCTAGAAATGATCGGCACGGGGCCCCAGGCGGCGACCGAGACGTGGGAGCGCATCGAGATGGACGGCACGCAGGACCTCCTCGGCTTCGGCGCCGTCGCCGACGACACATGGATGATTGGCCGATTTCGTTCACAGGAGTTGATGGCGCAGGTGGCAAAGGAGCACAGCGACGCCTGGCGCGGCCTCGCGGTGGCGGTGCTGCAGCGCGTCGTCCTCGATCGCCTCTTGCCGGGCGCCCGTTCGAAGGAGCCGAAGTGCCGCTATGTGCACCTGCTCAAGGAAGTGACCGACGCAGTCGCCGAACGATCCTGCGAGTTGGCCGTGCTGGTTCCGCCGGCGACGATGCAACACGTCGAGGACATCGCGGGGCACCTGGAGAAGATGCCGCCGAAATCGACATACT
>Ga0233424_10001818_pt1 | contig 17049 bp, 2 predicted proteins | sample Watercolumn_Towu_FD_181011 | JGI IMG/M metagenome (GOLD analysis project Ga0233424, IMG submission 181011) | Freshwater microbial communities from Lake Towuti, South Sulawesi, Indonesia - Watercolumn_Towuti2014_125_MG | ecosystem: Environmental > Aquatic > Freshwater > Lake | place: Indonesia...
ACGCCCGCGGAGGGCGCGGCGCTGGGCTATGGCGTGCTGTTGCTCGGCTCGGGTTCGACCATCAACGTCAACATGAACGACATGAATGTCGACACGATGGGCACGGGCATCATCTTCCACGACAAGATCATCTTCACCGGTGCGTTCACGCTCACGTTGAACTCCACCGACACGGTCGCCGCCGGTGAGAACATCATCATCACTGGCAACGTGACGACCACCTCTTCGGCGGCGCGCCTAGTGCTCGTGGCCGGCACCGCTGGCAGAATCTCCATCGGCGGCAGCATCGGCAGCGTGGCGACCCCGCTCGGGGCCATCACCATCACAAGCGCCGCCGACGCGACGTTCTCCGGCACCATCCGCGCCGCGAGCATCGTCCAGACCACCGGCACCGGCACGACCACGTTCCGCGAGAACGTCACCACCACGGCGGCGGCGGGCTTCAACATCAACACCGCCACCATCAACCTCGACGGCCTCACGGTCTCGGTCGGCAACAACCCGATCCTCCTCACGGGCGCGACCACGCTGTCCAGCGGCGCGGTGACGCTCAACGCCGGCACGAGCACGATCACCTTCGCGGGCACGGGCACCATCAACGGCGCGCAGGACCTGATCTTGTCTGGCACGGGCGGCGTCACCTTCGGCGGCGCGATTGGCGGGACGACGCCGCTCGGCAGCCTCGACGTCACGGCGGGCGCGACGGCCGCCACGGACATCCAGTTCAACGGCGCTTCCGTGATCACCTCCACCGCGGGCGGTTTCTCCGGTGCGCAGAACTACAACACCGCCGCGCAGCTCGGCACCACCGCTGGCAATACGACGACGCTGACCAGCAACGGCGGCAACATCCGCTTCTTCTCCACGCTCGACGGCACGACGGCCAACACCGAGAACCTGACCGTCAACCCTGGAGCGGGCAACACCACCTTCACCGGCAACGTCGGCGCGACGACCCCGCTCGGTGTCCTCACCATCACCGGCACGGGGGCGATCACGTTCACGGGCACGGTCACGGCCACCAGCGTCATCACTCCCTCGGGCAGCACGACGACCCTGGGCGGCACGGTTACGACGACGACGGCACAGACTTACGGTGGCCCGGTCGTGCTCACCGCGAACACAACGCTGAACGGCCCGGCCTTCACGTTCAGTTCCACGGTCAACGGCGACGCCAACGACCGCAACCTCGACATCACGACCGGCAACGCTACCTTTGGCGGGCTGGTCGGCAACACCTTCCGCCTCGGCACGGTCCACGTTGGCGGCACCACCGCCTTCAACGGTGGAAACACAGGCGGCCCCTCGGTGACCTCGTCGGGAACCCAGACGTATGACGGTGCGGCCACGCTTGGCGCGGACACCACGCTCAGCGGCGCGGGAGTCACCTTCAGCAGCACGATTCAGAACGCGACCACCCGCAGTCTGACCATCAACAGCGGCGCGACGGCGGTGACCTTCACAGAAGCCATCGGCACGGCGGCCAACCCGCTCGGCGCAATCGTCGTCAACTCCACCGGCGTGACGACCTTCGGCGGGAACGTCAATGCGGTGAGCCTTACGACTGACGCGGGGGCCGGCTCGACGGTTTTGGGCACGGGCACGGCCATCACGTTGCGCCTGACCGGCAACTCCACCACCTTCAACGACGCCTTCGTGCTCAATGATCCGCTCACCATCAACGAAGTCGGCTCCGGCACCGTGACCTTCGGCAGCACGGTGGACAGCCAGGCCAATGAATTCAACGGCCTGACCATCACCACGGCGGGCGGCAACGTCACCTTCACCGGCGCGGTCGGCGCGACTGCGGCGAACCAGAGGCTCGGCGCGATTTCCGTGACCTCCTCCGGCGTCACCACGTTCACCGCCTCGGTCGGCACCGGCGCAGATCCGGGTGCGACCAGCATCACGACTGACTTGGCCGGTTCGACGGTGTTCGGTGGCGCGAACTACCGCACGACGACCACGCAGACCTACAACGACAGCGTCTCGCTCGTGGCCGGCAGCAACCCGACCTTCGCCTCCACCGCCGCGGGCGGGAATATCGTGTTCAACGGCAACCTGTCCGGTAACAACAACACCGTTACGATTACTCCGTTGACGGCAAATGACAGCGTCACCCTGGGCAACGACGGTGCCGATACGCTCACCGGCCTCGGGTCGCTGGTTGTCACTACTCTTGGCACGGGAAACATTTCGATCGGCGCGGCGAACATTCAGTCCACGGGCGCACAGACCTACACGACAGCGGCTGCCGGCGCGGTCGTGTTGGTGAGCGACCTCTCCATCTCCGCTGGCGGCACGGTTCGGTTTGCCAGCGCGCTCACCGGCACGACGGCGGGCCAGCAGAGCCTCACCATCACGGGCAATGCGCGCTTTGACAACACGGTCGGAGGGACGCCGCTGGAGTTCCTGACGGTGAACGGCTCCACGACGATGAATGCCGCCGCCGTGACGACCTCGAACGCCGGCGCGGGCACGGGCAACCAGACCTACAACGGCACCGTCACGCTGGGAGCGGGTGTGAACTTCACCGCCACGGGCGGCACGGTCACCTTCAACGACCCGGTTGTCGGCGGAGCCAACACCCTGACCGTGACGGGCAACGCCGTCTTCGGCAATGCCACGGGTGACACCGTGACCGGCGTGGTTGACCTCGATGTCACCGGCAACGCCACAATCAACACCAGCACGATTACCACGACCGGCACGCAGCGTTATCAGGGCACGGTCACCCTCGTCACGGGAACGACGCTGACGGCCACGGGCACGGGCGCGCGCTTCGACGGCAACATCATCGGCGGCGGCAACAACCTCACCATCACAGGGAATGCCCTCATCGGTGATGCGGCTGCGGACAGCGTGACGGGCATTGGCGCGCTTTCAGTTTCCGGCGACACCACCATCACGGCGGGCACGGTGAGCAGCAGCGGCACGCAGACCTACGGCACTGCCGTCACGCTCGGCGCGAACACCGCCCTGACTGCCTCGACAGTTGACTTCGGCACGATGATCACGGGCGGTGGGTTCAACCTCGGAATCACTGGCAACGCCACCCTCGGTGGCCCGGCAAACGGGCTCGGGACATTCTCCGTCTCGGCCAACGCCACGCTCAACAACGGCACGGTGAATTCCGGTGCCAATGCGCAGACCTACGGCGGAACCGTCACGCTGGGCGGCGCGGGCGCGCTGACAGCCAGCACCGTCACCTTCAACGGCGCGGTCGTGGGCGCGGGCAACTCCCTCACGGTGACTGGCGCGGCGGTCTTCGGCAACGAGGTCACCGACAGCGTGACCGGCGTCAGCACGCTGTTCGTGAGCACGACGACGACCCTCAACACGGCCAACATCACCACCACCGGCACGCAGACTTACGGTGGCCCGGCCACGCTCCGCAACAGCACCACCCTCACCGGCACCACGGTGACCTTCAACGACACGCTTGCGGGCGGCGCGAACAGCCTCACCATCACGGGCAACGCCGTCTTCGGCAACAGCGCCGGCGACACGGTCACGGGCTTGGCCAACTTGAGTGTTAGCGGCACAAGCTCCTTTGCCACGACGACGTTGACCGCCACCGGAACGGTGAACCTCACCAGCGCGGTCACGCTCGACAACCAGAACGCCGGCACCGACATCACGATCACCGGCTCGACCGTGACGTTTGGCGGCACGGTCAATGGCACGGGCGCGGGAACAGCCGGCCTGACTGTGTCGGGCAATGCGGTGTTGAACGGCGTTGTCGGCACGACTTCGTTGGAGTTCGTGACCGTCTCCGGCACGACCGCGCTGAACACCACGGCCGTCACCACGGCTGCGGCCCAGACCTACACCGGCGCGACCACGCTCGGCGCGAGCGCCACGTTGAGCGGCACGGCCATCGGCCTCGGCGCCGTCAATGGCAACAACTTCAACCTCACGGTCAGCGGCTCGGATGCCACGACGTTCAACGGCGCTGTTTCCGGCGTTGCGAACCTGACTTCAAGCGGCGGCAGCACGACCACCTTTAGCTCCACCGTCTCCGCCGGCTCTGTCACGACGACAGCGGAAACTTCGACGACCATCAACGGCGGCTCGGTGACCACCACGGGTGCGCAGGCTTACTCGGCGGTGTTGCTGGGTGCGAACACGACGTTGACGGGCGTCGGGATCAGCGCGACCACGGTGGACAACACGTTCAACCTGACGGTGAACGCGGGCGGCGGGGCGGCGACCTTCACGGGCAACGTGGGCGCGGGCACGGCGCTGGGCGCGCTGTCGGTCAACAGCACCGGGGCGACGACCTTCGGCGGGACGGTTGCGGCGGCCAGCCTCGTCACCGACGCGGGCGGCACAACCTCGCTCGGCGGTGCGGTTATCACGGCTGGCGGCACGCAGACCTACAACGACAACGTGACGCTCACGGCGCCGGTCAACGCGACCGGCACGACAGTCACCTTCAACGGCACTGTGACCGGTGGTGCCAACAGCCTGACCGTGACCGGCAACGGCGTCTTTGGTGATGCGGCATCCGACACCGTCACAGGCGTGACGGCGCTCTCGGTGACCGGCACGACGACGATCAACACGACGACCGTCACGACCACGACCACGCAGACCTACAACGACAACGTGACGCTGGGCACGGGCGCGACGTTGAGCGGCACGACGGTCAACCTGAACGGCGGGGTGAGCGGGCAGAACTACAGCCTGGCCATCAGCGGCAACGCGCAGTTGGGCAATTCGGCCGGGGACACCATCACCGGGGTGAGCAGCCTGAGCGTGAGCGGGACGACCTCGGTCGGCACGACGGCGATCACGACCACGGGGGCGCAGAGCTACACCGGGGCGGTGACACTGGACAATCAGGACGCGGGCACGGCCACGACCTTCACGGGGACGACCGTGACGTTCGGTGGCGCGGTCGATGACAATGCCGGGGCCAATGCGGCCCTCACGGTGACGGGCAACGCCGTGTTCAACGGGGCGGTCGGCGGCGGGAACACTCCGGTCTCCGTGAGCGTGAGCGGCACGAGCGCCATCAACGGCGGCGCGGTGAGCACGGCGGCGGGCCAGACCTACACGGGCGCGACGACCCTCGGCGCGGACACGGTGCTCACCGGCACGGCCTTGAGTCTCTCCAGCGTGACGGGCGGCGGGTTCAGGCTGACCTTGACCGGAAGTGCGGCTGGCACTGTGTCTGGCACCATCAGCGGCGTGAACGTGCTGACGATTGACGGCACCAGCACGACGACCCTGGGCGGCGCGGTGAGCGCGGTGAGTGTGAGCGTGAGCGACGCGCTGACGATCAACGGCGCTTCCATCAGTTCGACGGGTAACCAGTCCTACACCGGCACAGTGCTTCTGGGGACGGACGTGACGCTGACCTCGACCACCGGCACGGTGACGTTCGGCGGCGCGGCGACCGTGAATGCGACCACGGCGGGCCAGCAGGGGCTGACCGTCAGCGGAAACGCCGTCTTTGGGACGACTGTCGGCGTGGGCGAGCCGCTCGAATACGTCAGCGTCAGCGGCACGACCAGCCTCGGCGGCAGCGTCACCACCTCCACGGCAGGCGGCGGCACGGGCGCGCAATCCTACACCGGCGCGGTCACGCTCACGGCCAGCCCGGTCCTCACGGGCGTGAACCTGACCCTCGGCGCGGTGACCGGCGGCGGCAACGCTCTGACCCTCACGGGAAGCGGTGTGAACACGCTCAGCAGCGTGGCGGGTGTGACCGCGTTGTTGGTCAACGGCGGCGGCTCGACCGTGGCCAACGGCACCATTGCAGCGACCAGCGTCACCGTCAGCGACGCGCTCACCTTGAACGGCGGGACAGTGGACACCACGACAGGTGTGCAAAGCTACACGGGAGCAATCACCCTCGGCTCGAACACCACGCTCACCAGCACCGGCGCGGCGGCGGACATCACCCTGGCCTCGACGGTCAACGGCGCCTTCTCGCTCACCATTGTCACCGCCGGTGGAGCGACGACGTTCATCAACGGCGCGATTGGTGGCACCACTGCCATCACGAGCCTGACGACGGACGCGGCGGGCACGACCTCGATTGGCGCGGGCACGATCCGCGCCAGCGGGAACAGCACCACGTTCAATGATCCCGTGACGCTGACGGCGCCCCTGACCGTGACCGAGACCGGCTCTGGCAATGTCGCTTTCAACAGCACGGTGGACGGCGCGTTCGCCCTCACGGTGAACACGGTCGGCGGCGGCACGACGACGTTCGCCGCCCCGGTCGGCGCCGGCGCCCCGCTTGCGAGCCTCACCACCGATGCGGCGGGCACGACGGCCATCAATACGACCACGGTGACCACGACCGGCGCGCAGACTTACAATGACGCCGTGACGCTCGGCGCGGGCGCGCTCACGACACTGACCACAACGGACAGCGCGGTCACCTTCGGCGGCACGGTGGGGAATGCGGCGGCCACGGCCCTGACGGTCAGCACCGGCACCGGCAACATTACGTTCAACGGCGCGGTCGGCTCCGGCACCGCGCTCGGCGCGATCACCGCGAACAGCACCGGCACGACGGCGCTCAACGGTGCGGTCAGCGCCGCGAGCTTCACCAGCAACGCCGGCGGCACCACGAGCATCGGCGCGAACGTCACGACGACAACGACACAGACCTACAACGACGACGTGACCCTCGCCGCGAGCGCCACGCTCACCGGCACGACCGTCACCTTCAACGGCAACGTCACCGGCAGCGGCACGCAGAACCTCACCGTCAGCGGCGCGGCCGTGTTTGGCGACGCGAACGCCGACAGCGTGACGGGCGTGGCCAACCTGAGCGTCAGCGGCGCGACGACCATCTTCGCTGACACGGTCACGACGACCGGCACGCAGACCTACACGGGCGCGGTGACGCTCAACGGCGCGGCCGCGAGCACGACCACCATCACTGGCACAGCGGTGACCTTCAGCAGCACCGTTGCCGGCACGGCGGCGGGCAGCGAAGCCCTCACGGTCAACGCGGGCACGGGCAACATCACGTTCACCGGCGCGGTCGGCGGAGCCACGCTGGGCGCGCTCACGGCGAACACCTCGGGCACTACCACCTTCGGCGGCACGGTCAATGCGTCCACCGTGACCACCGACGTGGGTGGGACGACAGTCCTGACTGGCAGCGTGACGACGACCACGACGCAGACCTACAACGACAGCGTGAGCCTGGCGGGCAGCGTGACGCTGACCGGCACGGCCATCATCACCGCCGCGGTCACCGGCAACGCGTTTGACCTCACGCTGGCCAACACCGGCGCGGCGACGATCAACGGCGCGGTGAGCGGCGTGGGCGCGCTCACGGCCAACGCCACCGGTGGCACGCTGACGGTGAACAGCACCGTGTCCGCGGGCAGCATCACCGACAATCAGCCCACGACTCTGGCTGGCGGCAGCGTGACGACCTCCGGCACCCAGACCTACAACGGCGCGGTCACCCTCGGCGCGAACGACACGATCACCAGCACCGGCGTGGGCGCCTCTGGCAACATCACCTTTGGCAGCACGATCAACGGCGCCTTCACGCTCGCGGTGAACACGGCGGGCACCACCGCCTTCAACGAAGTGGTGGGCACGGTGGCGTTGGCCAGCCTGACGACGGACGCGGCGGGCGCGACAACGATCGGCGCTAACATCACGACAACAGGCGCACAGAATTTCAACGACCCTGTGACCCTCACCGGCGCGGCGGCAACCCGTGTGCTGACCGGCACCGACATCTCAATGGCGGCGGTGACGGGTGGCGCGAACAGCCTGACGCTGACAGGCAGCGGCGTGACCACGCTCAACGGCGCGGTCGCCGGCGTGGCCGACCTGCTCGTCAACGGCGGAGGTTCGCTCGTGGTGAACAGCACCATTGCCAGCGGCACTGTGACGGTCAACGACGCGGCCACACTCAGCGGTGGTGCCATTACCACGACCACGACGCAGACCTACAACGACGCGGTCGTCCTCGGCGCGAACGTCACACTGACGGCTGGCGGCGCGAACCCGCAGGTCACGTTCGCCACGACAATCAACGCGGCGGCGGACGCCGTGCAGGAGCTCATAATCAATGGCACGGCCTCGTTCGGCGGCATCGTCGGCGGCACGGCGCGGCCTTCGGCCCTGACTGTCACGGGCGAGACCACCATCGGCACCACGGCCATCAGCACCAGCGGCAACCAGAGCTACGGCGCGGTGACGCTGACTTCCAGCACGACGCTCACGGGCGCGAACCTGACCCTCGCGGGCGTGACCGGCGCGACGTTCAACCTGACGCTCAGTGGCACGGGCGTGACCACGATCACGGCCGCGACCACGCTCGGCACGGGCAACTTTGTCAGCAACAACGGCGGCTCGCTCGCCGTCACCGGCGGCATCACCGCCGCGACGGTGACCGTCACGGACTCGCCGTTCACCATCAATGGCGGCTCGATCATCACGACCGGCAACCAGACCTACACCGGGACGATGTCGCTCAACGGCAACACCACGCTCGATACGGGCGCGGGGAGCATGACCCTCGGTGCGGTCGAGGGTAATGGGTTCAACCTCACGCTGAACTCGTTGGGCGTCGGGACGGTGAACACCCTCAGTGGTGCCATCACCGGCGTGAACAACCTGACCGTGACTGGCGGCGGAACGACGACGCTGAACAACGGCACCGTCACGACCATCGGCAACCAGGACTACGGCACGGACACGGTCGTCCTCGGCGCGCACAGCACGCTCAACGGCGTCGCGCTCACGTTGAACACCGTCACGGGCGCGGGCTTCGACCTCACGCTCAACGGCAGCGGCGTCACAACGCTCAACGGCAACATCACGGCCGTGAACCGGCTTGTCACCAGCGCCGCTGGCGGCACCACGATGGCCGCGGGCTCGACCACCATCACCACCACCGGGTCGCAGACCTTTGGTGACCCAGTCACCATCACGGGCAGTGCCAAGATGCTCACCGGCGTGGGTATCACCTTCAGTCAGGCCGTCAGTTCGACCGATGCCAGCGACCTGACGGTGAATGCGGGAACGGGCGATCTCACTTTCGCCAGCACGGCCGGCGTCGGCGGCGCGATTGGCGCCCTCGCGGCCAACAGCTCGGGCAAGACCACCTTCGAGGGCGCGGTCGTCGCCGCGAGCCTCACGACGGACTTCGGCGGCACGACGGCCATCAACGGCAGCACCGTCACCACGACCACCACGCAAACCTACAGCGACACCGTCACCCTCGGCGCGGGCACGACGCTTACTGCTGGTGCCGGGGCCAGCACCGTGACGTTCAACGAGCCCGTCATCGGCAACGCCAACAGCCTTACGGTCGCGGCCAACGCAGTCCTCGGCAACGCGCAGGCCGACACGGTTTCCGACCTGACGACGCTCACCATCACCGGCAGCACGATCCTCAACGCCGCCAGCGTGACCAGCACCGTCTCGCAGACCTACGGTGACGACGCGGGCGACACGTTCACCATGGAGTTAGGCGCCAAGACCCTCACGGGTATTGGCGTCAGCTTCACCGGCACGGTCAACGGCGCCGGCCTCGGTCTTACCGTCAACGCCGGCAGCGGCAACGCCCTGTTCTCCGGTGCGGTGGGCAACGGTGGCTCCATCGGCGCGCTCGTCGTGAACAGCAGCGCGACCACCACGTTCAGCGCGGCCGTCACCGCCACCAGCGTCACGACCGACGCCGCGGGCACCACGGCCATCAACGGCGGCAGCGTCACCACGGCGGCCGCGCAGACCTACAATGACAACGTCACCATGGCTGTTGTGGTTCCAACCACGCTCACCAGCACCGCCGCGGGCAACATCACGTTCGGCGGCACCGTCACCGCCGTCAACTCGGTGGCCGTGAACACGGCCGGCGCGACGACATTCGGCGGCGCGGTCACGGCCACGGCGGTCACGACCGACGCCGGCGGCACCACGCGCATCAATGGCGGCTCGGTCACGACGACCGGTGAGCAGGCCTACGGCGACAACGTCACTCTTGGCGCGGCCACCACCGTGATCGCGAGCACCGGTTCCGGCAACGTGACCTTCAGCGGCACGCTCGACGGAGCGACCGAGCTCACCGTCAGCACCGGCGGCACCACGACCTTCACCGGCGCGGTCGGCCTCGCCACGGCGCTCGTGACCATCGCGACCGACGCGGCCGGCTCCACGGTCATCAGCGGCGGTTCGGTGATCACCACGGGCGCGCAGGTCTATCTCGACGACGTCACGTTCACCGTGTCGGCGGCAACGCTGGTGGCCAGCACCGGCAACGCGGTGATCTTCTTTGACGACACCGTGAATGGCGCGACGGCCCTTACCGTGACGACCGGTGGCAACACCATCTTCGACGCCGCGGTCGGAACGACTGTAAACTTGCTGAGCCTCACCACGGACGGCGGCGGCATCACGGAGATCAACGGCGGCACGGTCACCACCACCGGCGCGCAAACCTACTCGGAGAACGTCACGCTGGGCGCGAACACGACGCTCAACGCCGTGGGCGTCTCCATCACCGGTTCCGTGGCCAATGCGGTCTCCCGCAACCTCACCATCAACAGCGTCGCGGGCAACATCCTCATCGGCGGCTCCGTCGGCGCGAACACGCCGCTCGGCGCGCTCGTCGCCAACAGCACCGGCGCCACGACGTTCGACGGCACCGTCGCCGCGGCTTCCGTCACCACCGACGCGGGCGGCACGACGGCCATCAACGGCGGTTCGGTGGTCACCACTGGCCTGCAAGCCTACGGTGACAACGTCACGCTCGGCGCGCCGACGACGGAGATCGCGAGCACGGGCAATTCGACCATCACCTTCAGCGGCACGGTGAATGGCGCCTCGGCACTCAGCGTGGTCACGACGGGAGCGACCACCTTCACGGGCGCGGTCGGCACGACGGCGGCCCTCACCAGCCTGACGACCGATCTTGGCGGCACAACCGCCATCAATGGCGGCGCGGTCACCACGGTTGGTGCGCAGACCTACAACGACGCCGTCACGCTCGGCGCCGCGACGGTGCTCACCAGCACGGCGAACCAGGCCATCACGTTCAACACGACGCTCGACGACGACGGCACTGGCGCAAGTTCTGCGCTCACGGTGACCACGGGTGGAACCACGACGTTCAACGGCGTCGTTGGCGGCGTGGCGCTCACGAGCCTGCTCGTCAACGGCGGTGGCGGCACGGCCATCAACGGCGGCGCCATCACCACCACCGGAACGCAGCAGTATGACGACTCGGTCACGCTCGGCGCGGACGCGGCGCTGACCAGCACCGGCGCGGCCGGCACGGTTACATTCAACGGCACGGTGGACACGGCGGCTGCCGCCGTCGCGCTCCGCGGCCTCACCGTGAACACCACCGGCGGCGCGAACACCGTGTTCAACGCGGCCGTCGGCGGCATTCGCGCCCTCCGCAGCCTGACCACGGATGCTCCAGGCACGACCATCATCAACACGACCACGATCAACATCAACGGCAGCACCGTGACGTTCAATGATCCCGTGGTTCTCGGCGCGAACCTGACCCTCACCGAGTCCGGCACGGGCAGCGTGACGTTCGCCCAGACCGTCAACGGCGCGTTCGCGCTCGTCGTGAACAGCACTGGCGGCGGCGCGACCATCTTCAACGGCGCCGTCGGCAACACGGCGCCGCTCACCAGCGTGACGACGGACGCAGCGGGCACGGTGCAGATCAACGGCGGATTCGTGACCACCACGGGCGCGCAGTCGTTCAACGACAACGCCACGCTCGGTCTTGTCACGACGCTGACGAGCACGGCCGCGGGGAACATTACCTTCGGCGGCACGCTCAATGGTGCCTTCGCGCTCACGGTGGACACGTCCGGCACGACCACGTTCGGGGGCACCGTCGGCGGAACGGTGGCGCTTGTCAGCGTGACCACGTCATCCGGCGGCACGACGGCCATCAACGGCGCGGGAGTGACGACGACGGGCCCGCAGACCTACGGCTTCGGCGCGGCTGAGGCGGTTACGCTCGGCGGCCCTGTCACGGCGCTCACCAGCACGGCCGGCGGCTCGATCCTGTTCAACAGCACGGTCAACGGCGCCTCCGCGCTGTCGGTCACCACGGCCGGCCTGACCACGTTCACCGACACCGTTGGGGCCACGACTGCCCTCACAAGTGTGACGACGGACGCGGCGGGCACGACGACCATCAGCGGCGGCGTGGTCACCACGACGGGCGCGCAGACTTACAACGACCCGCTCACGCTCACGGCGGCGACGGTGTTCACCAGCACGGGTGCCGGCAACATTACCGCGGCGGACGCCATCACTGCGGGCGCGAATGCCGTCACGGTCAACACGACCGGGACGACGACGTTCGGCCGCCCAGTGATGGCCGGCAGCGTGACCACCGACGCCGGCGGCACGACGGCGATCAACGGCGCGACCGTTACGACGCTTGGCGCTCAGACCTACAACGACAACGTGACGCTGGGCGCGCCCACGGCGCTCACCAGCACGCTCGGTGGCGCGATCACGCTCGCCGGGACGGTGACGGGTGGCGCGAACAGCCTCACGGTCAACACGTCGGGTGGCACCACGTTTGGCGGCGCAGTCGCGGTGGGCAGCTTGACCACCGACGCAGCCGGCACCACAACCCTCGGCGGCGCGGCGATCACCACCGCTGGATTGGTTGGCATTGGCGACGACGCCACGCTCACGGCCAACACGGTCGTGACCAGCACCGCCGGCGGCGCGGTCACGTTTGGCGGCACCATCAACGGCGCCTTCTCGCTCACGGTCAACACGGCCGGCGCGACCACGTTCACCGGCGCGATCGGTGCGACGACACCGCTCACGACCATCACCACGGACACGGCGGGCACCGTTGCCATCAACGGCGCCACGGTCACCACGACCGGCGCGCAGACATACAATGACGCCGCGACACTCGGTGGCGCGGTGGCAGCCAAGGTTCTGACCGGGACGACCGTCACATTCAACGGCACGCTCAATGCCGCGGCCGCGGGTGTCCAGGGCCTCACGATCACGGGCAACGCTGTGTTCGGCGACGCTGCGGCGGATGTAGTCGGTGGCGCGGCGGCGCTGAGTGCGATGACGGTGACCGGCACGACCACGATCAATGCCGGAGCCATCACCACGACCGGCAACCAGACCTACACCGGGATCGTCACGCTCGGCGCGAGCACGGTGCTGACAGGCACTGGACCGGCGTCGGTGATCAGCAGCGTGGCAGGGGTGCCGACGAGCCTCGTCGTCGTGGGCGCCGGCAACAGCCTCACCACGGCGTTCAACGGCGTGACCGTGATGGTTGCGGACCAATACACGGGCTTGAACAACCTGACCGTGCTCAACGGGCCGCTCGACGCGTCGGTGACCTCCATCGCGGGCAACCTCACGGTGACGGGCACCATGACGTTCAACCGCATGGTGCTCACGGGCAACCTCACCGCGATCAGCACGACCCTCGGCATGTTCAACTTCGGGATCGTCTCTTCCGCGAACCCGCAGTTGCTGACGGTGACCGCGAACCCGACCAGCCTCTACGGCATCGTGGCGAACTTCGTGAACTTCGTGTTCAACACGGACAACACGGGCGTGTTCGTGAAGAACCAGTCTCCACTCTCGACGAGCTTTGTGAACTCCGTGGACGGGCGGACACAGGTGCCGCACCTGACCGTGCCTGAGTTCCGGCCCGGCGAGGCGGTCATCACTCCGGAGTTCTTCGACCTGTTCGAAAACGTCGGCTTGCAGGCCATCCCCGGAACGGTGCACAGCGTGGACCAGTTCAAGAAGAAGAAGAAGTAGGCCCGAACCCGCACCGAGCCACCCAGCCCAACGACCCATGAAACGGATCCTTCAACTCAGCCTCATCCTCCTGCTCGGCGCCGCGTCGGCGTCGGCCCAGAACGCCGAGCGCAACGCGCCGCGCCTCCCGCAGGGCGGCGCGGGCGCCCGGGGTGCCGTGGGCGCGCCGACGCCTTCCACGCTCGCGGACGGGCCTGAAATCACCATCGTCGAGACGCTCAAGGGCATCGTCATCGTGGATCAACCCCGCACCATCAATCGCGCCGGAGCACGTGGCATTTCCGGCCTGCTGGTCAAGGGGCCGGGATTCCTGATTGACACCTCGTTTGCCGGCGTGGTTGCCCCCTACCTCGGCGCGAAGCTGACGAATAAGAAGCTTGCCGCGATGCAGGCCGACATCGTCGCGTTTTGCCGCAAGAAGGATCATCCGGTCGTGGACGTGCTGTTTGAGGAACAGGAAATCGTGGAGGGGGTCATTCAAGTGACCGTCCTCGTCGGCAAGGTCGGCAAGGTCCAGCTCCGGAACGAGGGCGACCAGTTCTTCAAGAGCAGCGTCATCTCGCAGCAGTTCCGGTTGCGCGAAGGCGAGGATATCAAGGAAAGCACGCTTGTCGGGGACATCAACTGGATCAACCGGAATCCCTTCCGCACGATTGACGTGAAGCTCAAGCCCGGCGACGTGGGAAAGGTGGACTTGGACGTCGAGGTAAAGGACCGCCTCCCCATCCGCGCCTACATGGGTTTTGAGGATTCGCTCACGCGGCTCCTCGAGGGCCGCCTGTGGTATGTGGGCTTCAACTGGGGTAACGCGTTTGATCTGGATCACCAGTTCAACTACCAGTTCTCCGCGAGCACGGACTTCAACCGCCTGAACTCCCACTCGGCCAGCTACATCATCCCGATCAACCGCTGGCGGCACACGCTGACGCTCTACGGGTCGCACACCGGGGTCGAGCCCAACATGGCCGTGCTGGGTTTCCCGCTCCTTCGCCAGCGGGGCGAGAGCACGCAGGGCAGCGTGCGCTATGGAATTCCACTCCCGCGCATGTTCAACCGGCTCGATTCCGAGATCACGTTCGGATTTGACTACAAGGGTTCCGACAACAACCTCGAGTTCGGAGGCACGAACGTGTTCACTCGCCCCACGGACATCGGGCAGTTCTCCGCCGGCGTCCGTGGCTTCGTGCCCGATGCCCATGGCACAACCACCATTGGCGGCACCTTCGTCAAGAGCCCCGGCGGCATGTTCTCCCGCAACAACGACACATCCTTCATCCTCACCCGCCCAGGCACCACCGCCAGCTACTACTACGCAAGGGTGGACGGCGAGCGCACGACCAAGCTCCCGTGGGGCTTCACGTGGGTGCTCAAGGCAACGGCCCAACTCACGGACGACGCGCTGCTCCCCAGCGAACAAATCGGCATTGGCGGCTTTTCCACGGTGCGCGGCTACGAGGAGCGCATCGCCAACGGCGACCACGGCTGGGTCGTGAACAACGAGTTGCGCACGCCGGCGTGGCAGGTCAGCAACATGACGGGCAACCCTGACACGGGCGACAAGCTGCAGTTCCTCGTTTTCTACGATGCGGGCTCCACGGCGCTTTCCTATTACCTTCCGACTGACGATCCGCATCGCGACCTTGCCTCCGTCGGTGCAGGGCTTCGGTTCACCGTGGGCAAAAATATGTCCCTGCGCATTGATTACGGCCATCAAATCACGGAGCGATACCTGAGTGGCCGCAGCAACCGCGGGCACGTCGGCCTGCAGCTCGCGTTCTAGTCCGGTTCGGCATCCCATTCCCATCGCAGGCCCGGTCGGAACGTCCAGCCGGGCCTGCTGCCTTTGAAGACCGTCTCATGCGGCTTGTCTGCGCGTGTTCTTCACTCTGAAAGTGTGAAGTTCGCGCTCCGGATGGCGCGCGATTCGGCCGCGCTCGATGCAAACCATTGGAAATCAGCCGATGGGCAGGCGTGGCACCGCCGTTGCTTAGTGCAGGCGAACCTAAGCTGTCGTCAAGTATGGAGTCGCTCTCCAGGCGCGGCTTGCAACCCCGGGAAAACAGAATGATCAAACACATGCGCAGCAAGAAAGTCGGCGCGTTCACGCTCATCGAACTGCTGGTCGTGATCGCCATCATCGCGATTCTGGCGGGCATGCTCTTGCCGGCTCTGGCCAAGGCAAAGGCAAAGGCCGCACGAATCAAGTGCGTCAACAACCTCAAGCAGGTCGGTCTGGCGTATCGCGTCTTCGCGAACGACAACGACGACCGTTATCCGTGGCGAACCACGGGCACGTGGCTCACCGGCACCACCGGCGTCGCAACGGGAGCGACGGGTCCCTGCATAACTCCCGGCGTAGCCCGCTTCCTCCGCGTCAACGGCGAGGCTTGCATGGACACCTACGGTTTCATGTCGAACGAAATCGGCAGCGCGAAGGTGCTCATGTGCCCCGGCAACCGGTCGCGCCTGAACAGCATGGCGGTGGACTTCTCACAGGGCAACACGGCGCCGAACTTCGGCTGGTATCGCGGCGCGGCAGCCAACCACATCCCGAACGGCAACTTTGCCAACGGCCCGTTGAGCTACGGCGCCTGCACGGACGGCGACGAGACTCGCCCGCAGGTTCCGCTCGCGTTTGATTCAAACGTGCTGTTCGGCGGAAACCCCAACAACGTGCTTCAGAACCCCAATACGATGGGCGCTGGCATGAACACCACGCGCTTTGGCCTTGTCGTGGCTGCTCCGGGGACCGGACAACCCCAGTGGGTTCAGGGCCTCAACTCCGGCACGACGGCGGGCGCTGCGCTCGCGCACCACGACATCGCGGGCAACACCACGTTGTCGGACGGCAGCGTGCAGCAGCAGACCGCCTCGGCGCTGTCGCAGGCGTTCCAGCAGGCGACCAACGCCATTGGCAACATCAACCCCGCGGTCATCTTGCCGCAATAACGGCTGGTTGATTTCAGCTTCACGGCGCCCGAAAGGGCGCCTTTTTTTTTGCCTTGATGCTGTCGAGGTCGGCGGTGAGTCGCACGACCTCGGCGGGCTTCCGGCACGGGTGGAGCCCCGTCAGCCGGGCCAGCTTGCCCACTTCCGGCCGGCGTCGCTGCATGTCCTCGAATCCCGGCGCGTAGGCCGCTGCATATGGGATGCGGACGATGCGCGAGCGCGACCCAAGTTCGCGGCGCACACAGCGCGCGAGTTCGAGGATGGACACCTCCTCGGTCGATCCCACGTTCACCACCTGTCCGACGGCCGCCGGACAGCGGAGCA
>Ga0233424_10001820_pt1 | contig 17039 bp, 13 predicted proteins | sample Watercolumn_Towu_FD_181011 | JGI IMG/M metagenome (GOLD analysis project Ga0233424, IMG submission 181011) | Freshwater microbial communities from Lake Towuti, South Sulawesi, Indonesia - Watercolumn_Towuti2014_125_MG | ecosystem: Environmental > Aquatic > Freshwater > Lake | place: Indonesia...
CTTCCGGTGGGAAATCCCCATGTGTTGGGCGGTTTCCGGGATCGTAAAGCCGGCGAAATATCGCATTTTTACGAGTTGCGCCGCCTCGGGGTTGTTCAATTCCAGCCGCGCGAGCGCGTCGTGGATCGCCAACAATTCATCGGCAGGGATGGGTGAAGCAATGCCGTCAGCCACAAACTCCCTCCGGTCGAGGTGCCCTCCGTACTTTTCGCGTCCCTTTCGGCGGGCTGATTCAACCAGGATCCGCCGCATCGCCTCTGCGGCGGCGGCAAAGAAGTGCCCCCTTGAATCCCAATGCTGAGCTTGGTCAACGTCCACAAGTCGGATGTAGACGTCATGCACCAGCGCCGTGGCCTGGAGTGTCTGCCCCGGCCTTTCCTGGGCCAGCTTGGCCGCCGCCAGTTTTCGCAGTTCCTCGTAGACCAGCGGCAGCAGCTTCTCCGCCGCAGACGGATCGCCGGATTCAATCTGCGACAGGATGTGGGTAACGTCGGACATGAGTGCCGATTGTACTCGCTCGATGCACTAACTATTTGGCTCGGTGCGCCGACTTGTGGCCAACCAAACGCCCACGAGTGGAAGGTATGCCAATCGCTACGGCCACTGTTTTTGGGCAGCTGGTTGAATTGCGTCTCCGATTCAAATGGCAATCGATGTTACCAAACAATGTTGGTTTGCGACCGACATCTGGCAACATCGGTCCAAAAGACCAAAAGTCTAGTCCTGTTCCCCAAACGGTACAAGAAGGACTCTGATCGCGGAAGAGAAGTGGCAACAAGCCTTTGCGAACGCGTCCGACGAATAGGTCCAAGAATTTATGAACTTGAGAGTATTCGGACAGCGTCGGCAATCAATTCGAGGTAAGTCTTTGCCCGGTAAAGTACACCCAGGAGGGCTCGAACCTCCAACCTTCGGTTCCGTAAGTCGGTATCTCGATCCCCCAGGACACTTTCGCGATCGTTCGGAACTTGTGTGGAGAACACAGCTAGCGACGCTCGATGGGCAACCCTTCGAACCGCTCACTCGTCCAGAATGTACAACGAATTCGAATGGTTACCAATCGATTCCGTGCCGGAATCCGTGCCACGTTCGCGATGCGTTCCCAGTTGAAGACCCAGTCAAAGCAATTCGGAAAACGTCCGTAGAGTTCCTACCGTTTGCGGTAGTGATTGCTGCTCAAGGGCGTCCAAAAGCTCGTCGACCGACTTCGGTGGATTCTTCAAGTTCTGCCTTTGGCGCTTCACGGCAGCGCACACAACGTTCGGAGCCAAGTCCACTAGGTGCATGATGAACTCGTCCGGGTGCTGGGCTTCGATGCCGAACTTCCCGAGCACATCGGCGGGAAAGTCTTTGAGGTTGTACGTTACGATCACGTCGGAGCCTGAACGGATGGCAGCGGCCAAGACGTGGCGGTCATCGGGATCGGGCAGAGTCAGCGCTGGAATCAACTCCTCGTAGTTTGTCACGAGGCAGTCCCGGACGTGGGAGTTCATTAAGTTACGCGTCCGTTCAAGCTGCTCCGGTGTCAAGTCGGGCAGGTCCTTGAGCACGCTCCGAATCCACTCATCGTGGATGTCGTTGGTCCATTTCGCCTGGAACACAGATCCGCGAGAGTGAGATGCATTAACAGGTCGCGCAGCGGGGCCGGGTAGAGGACGCAGGCGTCGTACACGGCGGTGAAACTGCTCACATCAGTAACCCATTTTCAGGTCCTGAGCCTGGGCTGCCAATTCTTCCAGAGTCTTCAGGCGGTTTTCATCCATCCGCCGTTTGTACGCCATCAGGTCCTGAAACAGAATCCGACGATGCGTTCCCACCTTGCGAAAGGGGATTGTCCCTAGTTCGAGCTGCTCGACCAGAAAAGGGCGGGAGACGTTCAAAATGTCTGCCGCTTGCTGTGTTGTGAGCTCAGCATGTACCGGTATCAGCGTGACGGCGTTTCATTTCCCCATTTCAGTGAGGATGTCGGAGAGCAGTTTGAACGCTGACAGCGGGATTGCGATCGCCTCTTCCGGCCCGCCATCAGGTTCCATGCGGAAACTCAGGCTCTTTCGCTTGCGTTTTCCGCTGAGAATTTTCGCCAATTGTCGGCTCGACGTTTGCGCGAGCTCGGCATCCGCTTCAGTCGGCGTTATGGTTTCCGGGAAATCAATCAGAGTGGCAGCCATATTTCGGACTCCTTGCGTCTCTAGAGAGTCTATCGTCTAAACGAAGCAAAAGCAACAAACGAAACAAACGAATTCGCTCGGTCAATTATTGTGCCTCCTGCTGCCGGCTGGCTTTATACGACGCAACTATCTGCCATTAATGCCTTTATGGCGACGTGTTGTATTGGCAGATCCGCCGAGCCTGGCGCGCGGCCGGTTCGCCCATCTGTTGGGCCATGACGTCAAGTTGCCGGTCCATATCGTCCGCCGCACGGAACGCTCGAGCCACCTGATAGCTCACACGAAAGGCTTGCGCTGTGCGCGTGCGCGGATCGCGTCGAACGCTTCGTTGAGAGGCTGGTGTTCGTCGCCGGCCTGCCAGTCATCGACCGCAAGCTGGATGGCCGCCGCGTCGCGATCGAACTCCTAAAGGACCTGTAAAGCGTCACGCAGCAGTTCGTCCTCATTCGTATATCGCCCCGTGGCCATCTGACTGGCGATGAGCTGCTGAACGTCAGTGGGAAAAGGATAGGACATGGGAAACTGTCTCGCTGCAACGTAGGGAAACGAAACCGTATAGCTGATTTTACAATCCTGGCGAATACCCCGCCACCTTCTGCGTGAACTCGGCGGAATCGCCTTCCGCCGCCTTGAGCCATTGTCCCCGGGCTGCTTCCAGATCAGCCCGAATCATCCGTACGACATTGGTTTCATGGGGCATGCGGAATACGAAGGGTGCATTTTCACGAGCGGTTTGCTGGGCCGCCAAGTCTCGGGCCAGTTGCGAATTGATGTACTGTCTCGCGTCCTTGCGGTTCTTCGTCGCGCTTTCCGGCAAGGTACCGGGAGGACTGGAAAGGAAAACGAACAAGATGATGCAGCGCGATCTGCAGCGGGCACGCGAGGCGTGGAAGTCCGATTTCCTGAAGTACGAAAACAGCGATGGCTTGTACGCCGAATTTCACTCGAATCGCCACTTGTTCATCACGAGCCTGGAAAGAGTAGGGATTACTCCCAAAATGGCGCAGACGTTGGCTCGGCACAGCGACGTGCGTCTGACGCTGGGGATTTATACGCACGTTGGTATCAACGACCAGGCGGCGGCAATCGAGTCGCTGCCAGCCCCACCGGTGGCGTTGGCGAGTGTCGCGGTGGACGAATGGGCAAGCGCTACGGGGACCGATGGCCACACACCAGGCTCGAAAAAGGTGCCAACAGTGGTGCCAAGAGGTGCCAAAAATGGTGCCATTCGGCTCGCACCGAAGAGTCGCACCGACTTGCACCGGAGAGGCCTCCGAAGGGTCGCGGAACGAGCACCACCGGGATCGCCCGAAGTCTCGAACGGGTGTCACGATACGCACCGCTTCGCACCATTCCGCATCGCCTTGCACCGACGCGGAGGGCGGAAAAAGAGAAGTACACCCAAGTGGGCTCGAACCACTAACCTTCGGTTCCGTAGACCGATGCTCTATCCAATTGAGCTATGGGTGCGGGAAACGGATGACTGTCTGCACAAATTCTGCCGCAACCGAGGGTCATTGCGAATCGTTGGGGACGACGGCCATGACGGGTCGCTGCGGTGGGCGGCGCCTGGCGTGGGCGGCCGCGGGAATCGTGGCGTCATTCTGACGATTCGACGCGGGAGGTGTCAAGCCGTTGTGGGGCGACCGTGGGGCGACGATCGGCCGTCGGCCAGCCAGCGGAACTGATTCGGACAGCGCGCTTTCCAGGCAAAGACCTGTTTCGGCTCGATCAGCCCCGCGGCATTGCGGGATTGGTGGGCCTCGGAATACCTCGACCCACCCTACACCCCCTACACCAACCTACACCAACCGTACATTTACTCGACGCCGAGTCGCGGAGCGACTCGGCCACCTATGGCAGGCCGTTATTCGCGGTCACGGTTTGGCATACTGCACGTGGAAGCCTTTGGCTTTCAAGCGGATGCGGTAGAGGCTCGTGTCGATCGTCACATACAGTGTATTGATCTCGTCGCCAATCCCGAACTCCACGTTACTTGGCATACCGACGGCGGGATGGTCGTCGTCGGTGACCTGGTTCTGGGGTCCGGTGGGAATAAACGCGACTTCTTTGCCGGACGGGTTGAGCACCTGGACGCCGGGCCGTTTCAGGCTTCGCGTCGTCAGGTAGATATTACCGGCGGCGTCGACGCACATGCCGTCGCAGCCGGCCTGATCGCCGTAATCGAGCAACGTTTTGCGCGCGCCATTGACTTTGCCGTCGGCTCCCAGCGGGAACGCGTAGATCGCCATCGGGCCATGCTTGGGCGGCGGCGCGGTCGGATCGATCTTGTCCGTTCCGTTATCGTGGTCGGCCACATAGAGCGTCTTGCCATCGGGGCTCAGCGCGATGCCGTTCGGTTTCGAAACCTCATGCGTGATCTCGATGACCGATCCATCTTTCTCAATCCGGTAGACTGCCCGATGTTCCAACTCCCGCGGTTCATCACCCAGATACCTGGGGTCGGTGAAATAGACGCGACCCTGGCGGTCGAGGCAGCAGTCGTTCGGCGCGTTGAATTTCTTGCCTTTGTAGCGGTCGGCGAGCGTGGTGCGCTGTCCCGTTTTTACGTTCCATTTCGAAACCCTTCGCCCACCCTGGTCGGACCCTTCGCAGGCGATCAAGTCGCCCTGGCTGTCGAAGATCAGCCCATTGGCTTTGCCGCTGTCGATGGTAAAGGCGGCGGTATGTCCGGAGACCGGATCAAACCGCATGATGTAGCCTTTGTCGTCACCGACGGGAATATCGGTGTAGTAGATGCTTCCGTCCGGCGCCACAGCCGGACCTTCCGCCAGCCCGCCCTTGATCGGCGCTTGGCGCGTGAACAGAAGCTCCAATCGCGCGTCCGCCGCCACAATCGTATCGCCCTGGGGGCGCCCCGCGTCGAACGCATTCAGGCCACTGGATACCCCGGCGAAGAACATGATCCCGATCGCAACTTTACTCGACCATCGGCCACAATCTTGATTTAATCGATGCATGCCTGACCCCTCGTAACGATTCTCGAATCGATTCTGGAATTTCTCTGGCGCCGGTGATGCCGGTGCGGCGCCGGATACGGCTTCAAAACCGCCGTACCGTAGAGCACGAGGATAGGGCAACCAGTTCAGATTGCAAGCGTTGTGGTGAAAATCTTGATCGCGGTCCGCGCATGCGGCACAATGGGCCTGGAGTGCGGGGAGACATGGCCCCAGGTCGGCCTGGGGTGCCCCAGGGCCTGGGATAACGTGGCGACAGCTGGGAGACCTTGATTTGGAAGCGCGGCCTGTATTGATGATCGCTCGTCGGGCTGGCTCGAAGCAGCAGGTATTTGCCGCCGAGCCGACGTTGGCGGACCGTCGGCGCCACGCCAATTTGGTCTCCTTGTTTTTTGTCGTGGGCGTCGTGCAGACCGCGCCGGCGGTCAGGGAGCTGCTGCTGCGACATTTCGCGGCGCCGGGGACGCTCGATTCGCCGTTGTGGCTGCAAGGGGTGTTGCTGATCGCCATCCTGGAATTCGCCGTTGCGCTCAGCCTGATGCGGGTTGTCGACTATGCCGCCTTGTGGGTGCTTTCGATGTTGGCGCTGGCGATCGCCATGTCCCACGCTTACCTGCTGGCACTGATCCTGTTCGCTCGGCAGGGCACGCAACTGGCGGCGCTTGACTTGTCCGACGCGGCCCGCGGGGCCACCCTGCCCTGGATCAGTCTGTTGCTGCTCTCGGCGCATGCCGTCGTCGCCTGGGTGCTGGGCCGGGCCGCGACGCGCCAGCAGTCCGAATCCAACCGCCGATTGCGCGGTTCGTAGCGGTCGTACGCTTTCCAGGACAGATGCCGGCGTAACGGTGTGCAGAACCGGACCTCCCACTGAACCTGGAGGTGTTGCCACGCCGAGTTCTGAGGTAATCTCTGTTGAGATTGACCCGCCATGGATTCGCTCACTCCTCACACCACGCTCCCTGACCCGCTCCTGGCCGGCGCGGCGCTTCCCGGTTCGCCAATTGATGAGCCCCAACTCCCTGACTACTGGCAGGAATCGGCACGGCCCCTGGTAAGTCTGGCGTTCATTGCGCCGATGCTGGCAGCCTACGAACTGGGAATGGTCGTGCTCGGTCCGTCCGCGGTGCGTAACGGCGCCGAAGTCTGGTTGCGTCAGTTCTTGGACTGGATCGGACTTGGCCAGTATTTCTTATTGCCGCTGCTGACCTGCGGACTGCTTCTGGCCTGGCATCATCTGTTGCGGGCCCGTTGGTCGTTCCGACCGTCCGTGCTTTGCGGAATGACGCTCGAATCGGCCACACTGGCACTCGGTCTGCTGGCATTTGCCCAGCTGCAAGGCGCGATCTACGACCGGTTGGGCAGCGAGCTATTGAGCGCGGCTAACGGCGCGTCGGGGGAAATGGAACTGGCCGGCATGCTGGGATACCTTGGTGCCGGACTGTACGAGGAATTACTGTTCCGTTTGACGATGCTGCCGCTGGCGACCATGTTCCTGCGCGGGTTGGGCATCCGCCCGCGAATGGCGCTGGTGCTGGCAGTGCTCGCAGTCAGCCTCTGTTTTTCATTGGCTCATTATCGCTGGGACCTGGATCTGTTCGGTTGGCAGCTGCATACAAGCGGCTACGCCTTCGATTGGTTCAGCTTTTCCTTTCGCTGCGCCGCGGGCACGATATTCTCCGTGCTGTTTGTCTGCCGCGGATTTGGCATCGCCGTTGGTGCGCATGCCCTGTACGACGTCTTCGCGGTGCTGATTTGAGCTCCGTTCAAGACCGATCGAGGAGCCAATGCAGGAACTCGCTATGTCGTCGAACGTCTGCTAGCTTCCAAGGAGGTCGCGCGGAACCTGACGCTCAATGAATGCTGATCAATCGTCGCGACACGATATAGACGCAGAAAGGTCGCGTGCGCTTGCAGGTGTGGTATCCGTACGCAGCCGACCAGAAGTCGCACGATCTTCATGCGTGGGAAAAATTACAGGCGCATCGATCATCGCCGCACCTGGTTTGAGATGCCGGTAACGGACTTTGTCAAGCCCCATTTTTTAGTTCGTTGACCGATTTGAAAAGTGGCTTTGTTCGCTGCGCGTCCCACGCTTATAATGCGACTCGTACGACGAACGCATCTCACGAACCTATCGATCTCTCAAAAGGAATTTCACCGTGCTAACGGTCCGACCGAAAGTCGCCGAGTTGGCATTTCAAGTATATGGACGGTCGCTGCACCCCGAGCTGTTCGACATTTACCGCTCCCGCACCGTGGAACGTGGCGGCTACCAGGCGCGTTTCGACATTACCAGCGCCGGGCATGTGGTGACGTTCCGCTTCCAAGGGTTGACGCTTACCGAGGTTGCGGCTTCGGCTCAGCATCCCCTGCCGCAGAAGCGGCGGATCATCTCCTATAAGCTGCGTGGCCAGTGCGACGATCGAGTTGACTGCCGCGGCGGACTGCGTTACCAGTTCAACTTCCAGCTGGAACCGGTGACGCCCGAGGTATTCTGGACATTCCAGGAGGAGTTGGCGATCGACGGGCTGCGGAACGGGATCCTGCACCGTTTCGATTCCAGCGGCCGGATCGCCTTGGGAGCGCTCAGCTTTATCAATGTCGAGACCCGCAATCGCAGCTTGTTAATCCAGGCATTTCATACCTTCCCGGACGACTACGCGATCGTCAAAACGCAGTCGATTTTTGAAGTTCCCAAGTCGTAGCGCGGCAGAGCGGCAATGCGCCCGAGTCGCATGTGGCCGAGTCGCATGTGGCCAAGTCGCATGTGGCCGAGTCGCATGTGGCCGAGTCGCATGTGGCCGAGTCGCATGTGGCCGAGTCGCATGTGGCCGAGTCGCTCCGCGACTCGGCGTCGAGTTGCGGAGCAACTCGACCACAGGTTCGTGTCGCCGATACGCAAAACGAGCGGGGCGGTGGCAGTTCAGCGCATCCGCATCCAGCGGTTACGTTGGTTCATATAGTCGATCAGCGAATCGCCCAGGTTGCGGGACGTGTCGAGCGGGATCCACTCGCAGCGGTTTCGCTGGGCGATGCCGGCCAGCCGTTCGTTATGGGCGCGCAGCGCTTTCAAATAGGCGACCCGCAGATCTTCGGGCTGCACCAGATACTCGTCACTCACCTCCAGCCCCATGAACTTCACCGCGCCGTCGAACTGAAACGCCAGTTCGTCGTGGTGCAGTACCTGGAACAGCACCACCTCGTGCCGCTGGTAGCGGAGGCGTTGCAGCGCGTCCTCGAGCCCGTCCAGGCTGCCGAAGAAATCGCTGATGACGAACACGATCTCGCGCCGGCCGATCCGGCCCGACAATTCGATCAGGCAATCGGCAATCCGCGTCTTGCTGACCGGTTCGATCTGATCCAGATGCTGCGTCATGCGGAGGATCTGACCCATGGAATTACTGGGAGTGATGAATCCGCGCAGTTTTTCGTCGAACGTCGCCAGCGACGCCTTGTCGCTTTGGCGGACCACGGAATAGCCCAGCGTGGTTGCGGTGCGGGCCCCGTAGAGCATCTTTTGTTGGGGGCCTTTGCCGTAACGCATTGAGGCGCTGACATCCAGCACGAAATGGCAGACGAAGTTTGTTTCGAGTTCGTACTGCTTGACGAAATACTTTTCGCGCGTGTAATAGACGCGCCAGTCAATATGTTTCGGGTCGTCGCCCGGCACGTATTCACGATGCCCGGCGAATTCGACGGCGAAACCGGCAAGCGGCGATTTGTGAGCGCCTGCCAGGTTGCCAATCACCAGGCCCTGCGGCTCGAAGTGCCGGTCGGCGACCTGGCCGAGCGTTTCGGGATCGAGATAACGGGACAGGATGGAGTCGGCCATGGGATCTTCTTATGCCGCCGGGCGTTCGTACTTGCGATCGGCTGGAATCGCCTGCATCAGCAGCTCGATTAACTTCTCGCTATTGACGTTGTTGGCCTGCGCGGCGTAGTTGCCGGCGATCATGTGCCGCAACGCGGGCTTGGCGATCGCCTGCACATCCGCGACCGTCGCATGATAGCGTCCGTAAAGGATTGCTCGGGCCTTGGCGGCCGTCACCAGGGTCAGCACGCCGCGCGGCCCCGCACCCCAGTTCACCCACTGATTCACAAAGTCGGGCGCCTCGGGCGTCCCCGGACGCGAAGCCCTGACCAGCGCCCAGGCATATCCCAGCACCTGATCGCTGACCGGGACGCGCGTCACCAGACGCTGGATTTCGATAATCTCTTCGCCGGTCATGCACGGTTCGATTTCGCCGAGTTGCCCGGTGGTCACACGTCGAGCAACGTCCCATTCCTCCGCCCCGCTGGGGTAGTCGACCTTGACATAGAGCAGGAATCGGTCGAGCTGCGCTTCCGGCAGCGGATAGGTACCTTCCTGCTCCAGCGGATTCTGCGTCGCCAGCACGAAGAACGGGGAGGGCAGCGGGTGCATCGTTCCTCCCGCGCTGACTTGCCGCTCCTGCATTGCCTCCAGCATTGCCGCCTGGGTCTTGGGCGGCGTGCGATTGATTTCATCGGCCAGCAGCAGGTTCGCGAACAACGGACCCGGCAGGAATCGGTAGCGTCGTTCGCGCGTCTGCAGATCTTCCTGGATGACCTCGGTTCCGGTGACGTCGCTGGGCATCAGATCGGGAGTGAACTGGATGCGCTTGAAGGTCAGATGCAGGGAGCGGGCGAGCGAGCTTACGAGCAGCGTCTTGGCGAGCCCCGGCACGCCCTCCAGCAGCGCGTGCCCGCGTGCGAACATGGCGATCAGAACCTGCTCGATCACGTCGTTCTGTCCTACGATGACTTTGGATAGTTCATCGCGCAACCGGTTATACGACTGTTCGCAGCGCTGCACGGCCGCTACGTCGTCTTTTTCATTGCTGGTCATCCGGAATTCTCCTCAATCGATGCTTTCAAAATAGCGTTTCAATCGTTCCTCATAACCGCGTGGCGCTTTGCCGCGCGAACGGGCCTGGATCGCATTGCGCAGGGAGGCCGGCAACTTGGCGAACCAGGGTTCCTTGTCGAAGTTTCGTTGAACTCCCTCCTTGCCGGCGTTGGATTCGTCGTCGCCGCGACTATCGCCTTTGGGCGTCGGGTTGAGTTGCGGCGATTGATCCTCCGCCTTTTCGTTCTGTTGCTCGCTTCCACCTTTCGACGCGGTGCCGGCGCTGGTGTTTCCAGTCGACTGGCCTTCGGAGGAAGGCTGGTTGTTGGGCGACGCTTGCTGCGCCGAATCGGGAGTTCCCGGCTGCGCGGCGCGCTGGCTGCGGCTGCGGTTTGCGGCCGCCTGGCCCAACGCCATCTCCGCTCGACGCCGCGCATTCTCCCCTGCGATCTGGTCGGCAGTCACTTCCGGCGCGTTGGGCACCAGTCCGGTGCCGAGTTCCCGGGACTGGGGATCGGCCGATCCATAGGGGTTGGAGGCGTCGGCGGAGTTTTGTTCCGCGGCGCTTGACCTGTCGGCGCTTTCCGACGGGGCGCCGTCGGGACTGTTGTCGGTCGGCGCCCGATCGGTCGGTGCCAGAGGCATCGGCGAGGGCTGCGCGAGCGGCATCGGCTGTGCGGAGGGCGATGATTCACCTTCGGAGCCAGGCGGCAGCGGGATCGACTCCGCGCCGAGCTGTGACGCCGTTTCCAGTCCTTCTCGAATCGGCTGGTTGGCGACCTCTTTTTGTCCTGACACTTCGGCCGCGCCTTGGCCGGTCGCGCGCTGCGCTTCCGCAAACCGCTGGGCATTCTCCTGGAGTTTCCTGGCGGCGGCGAGTTGTTTTTCCTTGTTCGGTTGGTGCGGGTCGCTGGGTTTGCCGGCAGCCGCGCGCTGGGCATCGGCTGCGGCGTCCGACTGTGCGGCGTTCAGTTCCTGGGCGGCGGCCTGGAGCTGATCGCGCGCCTGCTGTTGCTCTTGCGCCAGTCGGGCCAGCGCTTCGGCGATATCGCGATCCCGCCGCAATTGGCTTTCGCGGGCGGCGAGACTTGCTTCGGCTCGTTCTTCCGCACGAGTCACCTCGGCCTGCGCATCTCCCGCCGAGCGGCCATCCGCCGGGCTGGCGATCGGTTTTGCGGAGTTCGACGTTGCGGGCGTCGCGGCCGGGTCGGTCGGCGGCGAATTACGTTGGGCGCCTTGTTGGGCGGCCCGTTCGGCTTGCCGCAGCGCCGCAGTCGCGCCGGCATCAACCTGGCTGATGGTGGGAGTCAGACTGGCGAGTTGTCGAGCCTGTTCGGCTAATTGTCGGCTTTGTTCGGCAGCCAGTTGTGCGGCGGCCTGGGCGAGTTGTGCGGCAGCTTCACCCAGGGCCTGGGCGGTCTGCTCCTGCGGGCCTTGAGCATTCTCGGGCTGCGACGATTGCAGTGCGGCGTTGGCCTGTCCCGCTCGTTCCGCGGCCAGGTCCAACGCAGCTTGTGCTTCGGGGACGGTGTTGCGCGTCAGTTGGCTCGCCTCGGCAACGCGGTCGCCGACGCGCTGTTGGGCGGACGCATCGGGCGAGCGATCGGGCGCCTTTGCCGATTCGGCCGCGGCCTGCTGTTCCGCTTTTCGTTGTGCGGTGGCAGCGGCGGCCTGCGACTCCTGGCGTGCGGCCTCGCTGCGGGCCGGGCTACCGTTGAGTGTCTCTTTAGCGGCCTGGGCTGCGGCTTTCGCAGCCTGCCGCAACGAATCGCCCAGTTCGTCGTTGCGGTCGGCGGCGATATTCGACAGCGCCTCGGCGACCTTCTGCTGCTCGCTGGCGGCCTGCACCGCAGTGTCCGCTTTGCCTTGTTGGAAGTCGCGCAGCGCGCGATCGGCGGCCTGTTGCTGGTCCATCGCCCGCTGGATCGCTCGCGCCGTCTGGCGGGCCTCCGCCGCCGCGGATCGTCCCGTGGCGCGCAGCTGTTCGATACGAGCCTGCTCGACCTTGTCGCGCGCCGCGGCGATCCGAGCCGCCATTTCGGCCTGGCTCGCCGGCCTCGTCGACATCACTTCCTCCACCGCTTCCCGCGCCTGGGTAACCTGCGCCAGCTGTTCACCGGCGAGTCGCGCCAGTTCGGCGGCAGCATCGCCTGACGCCTGTCGCAAAGCAGCGGCGGCATCGGCGAGCTGCTCGGCTGCCTTGCCGGCCTGGGGCGCCGAACGGGCAAGTGCCTCCCGCGACGCCTGGGCAGCCGCCGAATCGTTATTCGTGTCTGCCGCCTGCTGCTGTCGGCCCGCCTGCGCCAGGTCCTGACCGACGCGCTCCAATAACTCTTTCGTGCCTGCGAGCATTTTCGCAACTTCAGGTGTCGTGACCGAGACTCCTTCGCCGATCTTCGCCGCCACGGTCGCAACATCACTGTTGTCGCCGAGCACTTCCTGCAATTGCGATTGCGCCAGTCCCTCCTCGGCTCCCTGCGCCGCCTGCGCCGCGACATCCCGTTCCGCCGCGGCAGCCCGTTCCAGCGCCTCGGCACCTCGAGCCAGTTCACCCACCTTCACCGCCAGTTGGCGGCGCTGCGTGTCAGCAAGTTGCGACGCCACTTCGGCCATCGCCTGCCGGATCGAATCTTCCGCCTTTTCCCCCGCCGCCGCGCGCGACGGCGGTGCGGCCTGCGAATCCTCGATCGCCTGCCTGGCGGCGGCGACGCTCTCCTTGGCATCTTCGATCCGCGACTCGATGACCGCCGGCAGGTCGTTCATTGCATCGGTCCTGGCAAGTTGTTCGGCAACCTGCTGTTCCAGTTGCCGGGCGGCCGCCAGCGCAGCTGGCTGTTCGGCCGCGACTGCCGCCTTCTGCTCGGGAGTCGTCGCGGCATCAGCCGCCTGCGCCGCCTGTGCCGCCTTCTCCGCCTGACTCGTTGCCTGTTCCTGCGTCTGCAGCGCCGCGCCCAGGTCCTGGTGTAATTGCTGCAGTTGCGCAACTTCGGCCGATAGTTGATCGGCGCTCTTGTTCGTCTGGTCATTCAAGGCCGCGCGGCGCAGTTGTTCCTCGATCTGCGCCAGGCTACCCAGCACCTTGCCTTGCTCCTGCAATGCCTGTGGCTTATCGTGTTCGAACAGCTCGTTCGACGCTGCGATCGCGGACTCTTTCGCTTGTTCCGCTAATGGTTCCGCCGTCGGGTACTTGGCCAGCGCAGCGGCCAGGTCGCCCAGCTCGCGGTGTACCTCTTCCTGCCGCGCGACAAGTTCCTGGGCCGTCGAATCCTTGAGTTCGGTGCGCCTCGTCTGGTCGCGCAATTCCTCCTGCTTCTTCATCATCGCCTGGACCAGTTTGATGGCCGCCTCGCGGTCGGAACTCAACAGCCCGCGCGCCTCTTCCAGTTTCTCGAGCAGAGCCCGCAGTCCCTTGATCACCGCCATTTCGCTCTGGAGTGCCGTGTCAAATCGGCTCTTTTCGAGTTCCCGCAGTACGGTCTCGAGTTCCTCGTCCACTCGACCTACTTTCAAAATCCGCAGTCCGTCCGAAGCGCCGGCGGCCACGGCGCCGCTCCAATGCGTCAGATCGTGCAGCGTGTCCAAGAGCGTTATGTACAATGCTCCGACGTCGCGCTGGTCACCCAACGTCAAGACCAGCCTCGACTCGCGTTGCTCCTTGGCCTGCTCAGGCAACTGCCGGGTCGTCGAGTAAACCTTGCTCTCCATCGCGATCAACTGCTGGACCTGGGCGGTCACTTTGGCGATCTGCAATCGCCGGTACAACTTTTGTCGCTCGGCCATCAGCTGCACCACGACTTCCCGCGTCTTGTCGCGGGCCGCATTGAAGCTCACCAGGCGCTCTTCGCGGCTACCTTGCTGGGCGCGCACCAGCAATTCCACTACGTCCTGCATCTGGTCGTTCAGCAGGTTATCGACGTGAGCGCGCATGCCCTGGATGTCGCCGAACACCGGTTGTTTGTCCAATCCGTTCTCGCGCAATTGCCGCAACTGCACGTCGAGCACACCAGTAACGAGTTCCCTGGCCAGCAATCGGGCCTTGTCGTGCAACTGCTGTTTGGATCGTAACGCGTCGGGTTCGGCAGCCACGGCCGTCAGCGATCCCGCCAGTCCGATCCCCGTCGCAATGGCCAGAAAAGCGGAAACTCTGAAACCGGATGCGCGCAAACAGGTCATGGTGTCTCTCCTATACCAAGTTCGCGTTGAATGATTTCGGACAGTTGTTTTTCCGACTTCTGGTCGGCTTCCAGGATCGCGGCGTAGACTCCGTTCTCGTCCGAGACTTCCAGCACCAACGGATCGCTGACGGTCGACGCACCGGGCGACGAGCCGCGAAAGTCCTTCACTTCCAAGGTTATCCTGACGCGATCGCCCTTCGCCAGATTGAATTCGGAAAGATCGATGGTTTGACTGCCCGCAATCGGCAAGTCATCGCCACGAACGATACCACGATCAGGGTTCAACAATTCGATTATCTTGGTCGGCGGCTCCTCGTCAGGCTGTCCGTTTCCGGCTTTCGGCTCGCCGCCATCGCCTGCGTCATCCGTCGCGGACTCGGCGGCCGGCCTCGGCAAGGGCATGGAGGACGCCGATTCGACCTGAATCAGCAGGCGGAGGCTGGCGATTCCAAAGTCGTCACTGGCTCGATATTCAATCTTGGGCTTGGCGCGGGGCAGGACGACGCGATGGACGACTTCCTGGGAGCCCGAAGGGGGTCGATCGGTCCTGAGTCGCAGGAACCCTTGCAGCGGACGCTCCAACGTCATGTTATCGACGTCCCGGACCTGGACCTCGAAGCGCAGTTCTTCCTGGATGTTACGGAACGGAGAGTCGGGATCGGTGAGGCGCCAGAGCTTGCGGGATTCGCCTTGTGGCAGCAGCGGGAAACGCAGCGGTTCCGGTTGTCGGCGCACGATCACCCAGGCTTCTTCGAGCCGTTTATCGTTGAGCGCTGCAAGCGAAAAATCGACGCGCGACCCTTCCAATACTGCGAACTGCCGGGCGGCGGGACTGCCGGACGCTTCCATTCCCCGAGCGTACTCGGGAGGCGTGACATCCAATCGCAATTCGACGGCGGGCAGCGGGATCATCTCCACGGCGGCCGAATCGGTCCAGGCGTCGCCAAGATAGATTTTGTAATGGAAGGCGTCGACGAGCCGCGGCATTTCACCACTGTAAATGGCCGATGCCGCATGCGGACCGGGCCATTCCGAGATTGCATCGGCCAACCGGTCCCGGCATTCTTCGACGGCGTCGCGCGACAATCCGGCTTGCCGCACAAAGTCGGCGACACCGGGTGCGTCGAGTTGGATCGCGCCGCTGATTTCCACGCGCCAGGCGTCGCGCAGGATCGCCTCGGTATCGTCGATCAATTCCGTCAATCGGCGTTCCGCCTGCCGCAGGCGGGACAGCCGCTGTTCCAGCGTCAGGCGTGTCAATTCCAGGCTGCGGCCACGGACCAGACCGCTGGAGATTCGCAGGACGCCCGACTCGGGCAGCGCACCGTCGCAGAGCAGATCGAAACGCAGCGCCTGCCCTTGCGGCGCCTTGTACGCATGCGGCGCCATACCGTCCAATCGGGCATCCAGGACCTGGGTTCGATTGATCAACACCCGCTGCACACGCGTTGCGGTTGGATAGTGCCGTGCGGCGAGCAGCAGGCGCTGCAGAAACGTCGCGACATGCGTGGGGTAGGCTATTGTGACGGACAGCGCGGCGGCGAGCGTGACGCCGAGCAGGATGGCGCGACGGGAAAGTGCTTCCTTGGACAGTCCTTGAAATACATCCAGTCCGGTGCCCAGTTCCGCGACGTAGTCGATCACGGCTGTCTCCAGCTGCACCGACCCCCAGCGGGATGCCTGGGGGCTTTCGAACTGCAGCGCCGCGACCAGATCGCTGTCGATCTGATGTTCGCGTTCCACCAGCAGCGCCATATCGGTCTCGTCCTCGTGGACTCTCATCAGTGGCAGCGTAAACCGTCGGTAGGCGGCGACAACGACGGCGGCGGCGGCTGCGATAACGACCAACCGCTGCAGACGACTCAATTGAAACAGCAGATCCACCGCGAACAGCAAGCCGAGCGCCCAGGACACCGCCAACGCCAGGCTGGCATACCCCGCGCCCCGTCGAATCCATCGCCGGGTCTCGCGGAGCGAATGCAGTTGTTGTCTCAGGGGCGCAATGCGGCTCATGACAGACGGATCCACTTTCGGGCGAACCATTCGCCCAGCATGAGAATCATGATCACGGCAAACCACAGCGGCGTAGTCCAAAGGGCGTGGTTGCGGGTTTTGGTTTCGATGCGCGGTTCGGCCCGCAGATCGTCAAGGAAATTCTCCACATTCGTGAGGTCGTAGGCCCGGCCCTGCGTTCGGCCGGCCAGTTCCCGCTGCAGGACCTCGTCCCGTACCGCGCGGCTACGTTCCGCCGAGACGCTGGTCACGTCGAATCGGCGTTCCTCAAATCGTTCCGTCACCGGATCCTGGACTCGGATGGCATACTCGCCGGGAACGAACACGGGAAACCGCGCTTCGAATTGGCCCTTGCGCAGCAGCGGGACTGCCAGTTCGCGCACCTGGGTGGATCCGCCCGGACCTGGCACAAGCAGTTCCGCGCGCAGTGTGCGGTTCGCCAGACTTTCCTCGGTCAGCGGCTCGTAGTTCTCGTCGTAAGCTTCGACGCTGAAGGTCACCAGTTCCTCGGCGCGGTATTGCTGCCGATCGAGTCGCGGAACAAACCGCTTACTGTCACCCAGCGCGTGGCTCATTCCCAACCGATAGATCAACTGCGACCAGAACTGCCGATAATACTTCTCTCCGAACTTTTTGCGCAGTCGCCAGGTTTCGTTGAATCCCAGATAGACCACTTCCCCTTTCCCATAACGGCCGATCGCAACCAGGGGTTGCGGCGTTTCACCATCCGCGCATTTATCAAACGGGTGCACCGCCAGCGCGGTCGCCTTTTTGTTCAGGGCCGCGACCGGCTGGTACCAGGGCAGTGGCCCGACGTTCTTCCAGGCCTTTTCGTTTT
>Ga0233424_10001823_pt1 | contig 17025 bp, 10 predicted proteins | sample Watercolumn_Towu_FD_181011 | JGI IMG/M metagenome (GOLD analysis project Ga0233424, IMG submission 181011) | Freshwater microbial communities from Lake Towuti, South Sulawesi, Indonesia - Watercolumn_Towuti2014_125_MG | ecosystem: Environmental > Aquatic > Freshwater > Lake | place: Indonesia...
TGAGCTTCACCGTTTCCAGGCCGCCGTCGATCTCACGGGTGACCGTTGCCTGGCCATCGGCCACTTCGACCTTCGAAGCGAACGTCGCCTGCGGCAGGTCCGCCAGCGCGGCCAGCATCTGGCCGGTCTGGTTGCAGTCGTCGTCGATCGCCTGCTTGCCCAGGATCACCAGTTGCGGCTGTTCCTTGTCGACCAGCGCCTTCAGCAGCTTGGCCACCGCCAGCGGCTGCAGCTCGTGACCTGGACCTTCGGGGGTCTCGACCAGGATCGCCCGGTCGGCGCCGATCGCCATCGCGGTGCGCAGCGTCTCCTGGCACTGCGTGACCCCGCACGACACGGCGATGATCTCGGTGACCAGGCCCTTCTCCTTGAGCCGCACCGCCTCTTCGACCGCGATCTCGTCGAACGGGTTCATGCTCATCTTGACGTTGGCCAGGTCCACACCGCTGCCGTCGCCTTTGACGCGAGGCTTCACGTTGTAGTCGATGACCCGCTTGACGGGGACGAGCGCTTTCATTCCATCACTCCATTGATGCAGTTCGGTCAAGGCCAACGAGTCTAGGAAGGTGGGAAGGCAACCCGTTGCGGGTTTCCTCTTGACTACCCTTCGTGGGTGGGGGAGGCCCGTCAGGCGCGCCACGCTCCGCACAGGCCGGCGCGCGATTGCGTGGCATGACAAGAAATCTTCGTCATCGATCAAGACGCCACCGCCGCATCCCCTCAGACTCTTCGCCAGGACGAAGCACCTTTGAGGACGAAGTGACCTTGTACAACGCACCCCTGGACGACATGCGCTTCGCGCTGAGGGAGTTGAGCGACCTGCAGCGCGTGGCCGCCCTGCCGGATGCGGATGCACTGGCCGATGTCGAGTTGACCGATGCGATCCTGGAGCAGGCCGCACGCTTTGCCCACGAGGTGCTGGCGCCGCTCGACCTGCCGGGCGACAAGGAAGGCGCCCGCTGGTCGCCGCAGGGGGTGGCGACGCCGACAGGTTTCCGCGAGGCGTACCAGAAGTTCGTCGAGGCCGGCTGGAACAACCTGGAAATCTCGGCGGAGCTGGGCGGGCAGGGCCTGCCGGCGCTGCTGTGCAACGCAGTCTCGGAGATGTTCGTCTCGGCCAACAAGTCGTTCTCGTATTGCCACGGCCTCACCGGCTCGGCGGTCAAGACGCTGGCGGCGAACGCCCATGAGGCGCTGCGATCGCTCTACCTGACACCGCTGGTCAGCGGCCGGTGGGCCGCGTCGATGAACCTGACCGAGCCCCACGCGGGCTCCGACGTCGGGGCGCTGCGCACGCGGGCCGTGCCGCAACCCGACGGCACGTTCCGGCTGTTCGGCCAGAAGGTCTTCATCACCTACGGCGAGCACGACTTCACCGACAACATCGTCCACCTCGTGCTGGCGCGCGAAGCCGGTGCACCCGCGGGGGCCAAAGGGGTGTCGCTGTTCCTCGTGCCGAAGTTCATCCCCTCCGAAGAGGGCGAGGTGGGCATGCGCAACGACGTGGTCTGCACGGGCATCGAACACAAGATGGGCAGCCACGGCAGCCCCACCTGCACGATGGTCTACGGCGGTGACGGTGAAGGGGCGGTGGGCTGGCGCGTCGGCCAGCCCTGCAAAGGGCTGCAGGCGATGTTCGTGATGGTCAACTCTTCGCGCCTGGCGGTGGCCCAGGAAGGCGTTGCGACCGGGGAGCGCGCCTACCAGCTCGCCCTGGCCTATGCGCGCGAGCGCGTGCAGGGCCGCCTGCCTGGACAGCCCGAGGGGGAGGGCGTGCCCATCATCCGCCATCCCGACGTCTGCCGCATGTTGATGCTGATGCGCTGCCAGACCGAGGCGATGCGAGCGGTCTCCTACCTGTTGGCCGCGGCGCGTGACCTTGCCGCGCGACATCCCGACCCGGAGGTCCGTCGCGAACGCCAGGGCTTCCTCGAACTGATGATCCCGGTCTTCAAGGGATGGGCCTCCGAGACCGGTGTGGAGGTCGCCTCGATGGCGATCCAGGTGCACGGGGGCATCGGGTACGTCCTGGAGAGCGGTGCGTCGCAGCCGCTGCGCGACGTTCGCATCGCGACCATCTACGAAGGGACCACCGGCATCCAGGCACACGACCTCGTCGAACGCAAGCTGGTGCGCCATGGCGGCAGCACCTTGCGCAGCTGGGTCGCCGAAGTCCACCGCACGCTGCATGAACTCGACGCCACGGAGGACACCGCGATGAGCGCCATCGCTGAACCGCTGCGCCAGGGCATCGACGCGGTCCAGCGTGTGGCGCAGTGGGCGATGGACCGCTACGAACACGACCCGCTGACGGTGCTCTCGGGCAGCGTGTCAATGCTGAGGATGTTCGGCTGCGTGCTGGGCGGCTGGCAGATGGCCCGCGCGGCGCTGGCGGCACGGCGGCTGAGTCTCGAGGGCCGCGGTGATGCCGCCTTCCTGCAAGCCAAACGGGTGTCCGCACGGTTCTATGCCGCCCACGTCCTGCAGCCGGCACTCGCGCTGGCAGACGTGGCGATGCAGGGCGCCTCCCTGGTGCGCGAGGCAGAAGCCGCCTTCAACTGAACGGGGCGGCGAGGTACCCCCCGCTGCCGCGCTACTGCGGCAGGAGACCCAGCATGCGGGCGCGCGCCACCGCATGCTTGCGGTTGGCGCCGCCGAGCTTCGTGAAGAGATTCTTCACGTGCCACTTGATGGTCTGCTCGCTGATGCCCATCGCCAGCGCGATTTCCTTGTTGCTGAGGTTCTGGGTCAGCAGCGCCAGGACTTCGCGCTCCTTCGTGGTGAGCACGGCGCCACCTCCCACCGAAGCCAGCGACACGGTGGACGGCTCGGGCAGGGCGCCGGGCCCGGCGGCCAGCGCAGGAGCGGCCGGCACGCCCGGCCGTTCGGCGTCGTACTGCGCGGCCAACCGGTGCAAGCCGTTGGCCCGCGCGAGGCTGATGGCCTCGCGGCGCATCGATTCGGCGCCGGCATCCCCCGAGCGCTCCATCACCTCGGCGCGCAGCAGCTTGACCTCGATCGATTCGGTGCCCATGCTGAGGCTCGCCGCCAACGATCCCGCCGCCTCGACCGCTTGCAGCGCCTCGGGGAGCCGATCGCCCCCGTGGGAGGCCATCGCGGCATGCGCCCGCGCGATCTCGACCTGCAGCATCGACCAGGACTGGAGGAGCTGCGGCACCGAGGCGCGCTGCGCGTCGAACAGGGCCGCCAGTTGCCGGCTGAGCAGACGCGCGGTGTCGCCGCGCCCTTCGCGGGCATGTTGGCGCACCATCTCGCACTGGGCCGCGATCTGCAGCCGTGGGAGTTGGCGGGCCACGCCCACCGCGCGCAGCGTCTCCAGCAGCGTCATGGCCTTGTCCTGGCGGCCTTCCTTCTCGGCGATGCGGGCCATCGTGAGGTAGGCGTGCAGCAGCGCATCGGGCAGGCCCTGTCGTTCCAGCACGTCCAGCCGCAGCGTCAGCAATTCCTCGGCTTCCTCGTCGTGTCCCAGCTCCCAGCTGGCACGCGCCAGCAGGCTGGCGAGCATGCAGGCCACGAGATTGCGCCGGTCCATGCGTTCTTCCGCGCGCAGCAGCGCCGGTCGCAAGGCGCGCTCGGCCAGCGCGCAGCGGCCCTCCCACAGATACGCGAGCCCCGTCCCGATGTCGGCGAAACCGTAGGACATCGGGGTGTAGGTCGTGGTGCGATCGAAGGTGCCGATCCGCTGGCAGAACAGGCGAGCCTGGTCCGGTTGACCCTGGAAGAGCGCCAGCATCGATCGCCCGACCCAGTAGATCGGGACGTCCTGCGCGCGGGCCTGCGCCGGGGGCTCCGGCCATCGAAGGGCGTTGACGAGCAAGTCGTCCGCCCGGTCGGCGAAGCCGGCGATGGCCGCGGTGATCAGCGACGCCTCGAAGCGGTCGGCCTCGCTCAGATCGGGCCGGTTCTCGATGGCGTCGATCAGCGGGCCGGCATCGGCGTGGCGGTCGCTCATGGCCAGCGCCCAGGCCATCGGCATCCAGAAGCCGGGGTGGCGTTGCAACGCTTCCTTGGGCAGGCGGTTGCGCCACTCGAGCACCGCCCCGATGTGGCCCTGCGTGAGCATGCGGCGCAGGCTCTGCTCGGCCCAGCCGTAGGCGACCTCCGCGTCGCCGGCCGCCAGCGCCTGTTCGGCCGCGGCCTCGAACAGCCCATGCTCGGCCAGCCATTGGCTGCCGCGTCGTGCCAGCGTGCGACGCTCGTCTTCCGGCAGGGCGCCCAGCCGTTCGGACAGCACTTCGCGCGCCAGGGGGTGCAGCCGCATCCAGTCGCTGCCTTCGGCACGCAGCAGGACGGGGGTGTCCTTGAGCAGCGCGTCCAGCAGCTCGGCCACGGGGCCGGCCGTGCCCATCACGGCAGCACAGAGCTCGGGATGGAGCAGATCGAACTGCGACATCCGCACCAGCAGCTGCACCGTCGCATGTGATTGCTGGTGCAGCAGCATGTCGACGAAGTACCGGCGCAGGTCCGCCGTGGCGATGCCGAGCAGGCTGGGCAGGTCGCCATTGCGACGCAGCGCCGCCACCGCCAGCTGCACGCCGAGCGGCCAGCCCTCGGTGAGGTGGTGCAACTGCAGGCCTTCCTCCAGGTTGAACTGCGGTCCCAGCGCCGCCTGCAACACGGCCAGGGTTTCGGCCTGGCGAAAGCGCAGATCCGACGCCAGCACGCGTGTGTGCGGCGTGCGGCTCAGTTCGCCACTGGCCATCAAGGCCGCTGCCGGACGGGCGCCCAGCGCAATGCGCAGGTTGGCGGGGGCATTGCCCAGCAGGTAGGCCAGCACGGTGGTGCGCGTGGACATGGGCGCGCGTTCGACTTCGTCGAGCACCAGCAGCACCTCGACGGACAGCCGCGCGACCTCGGCCAGCCACAACGTGGTCGCCTCGATCGGATCCTGGAACTGCTCGAGCTGCGACAGGAACTGTGGACCGAAGCCGCGTTTGCCGACCGACTGGCGGGCGGCGTGCGCGAGGCCGCTGACCATGCGCAGCGGCTCGTCGCGGGCGTCGAGGTTCAGCCACAGCGCAATGCCGCCGCGGCCCAGCATCTCGCGCCGCCATTGGGCGAGCTGGGAGGTCTTGCCGAATCCCGCAGGCGCCATCACGGCAATGACCTGCGCACCGGCCACATCCAGGCGGGTCAGGCTCAGCCGCTCGCGTTGCAGGAGGTCGCGGGCCACGCGAGGCGGCGTGGCCTTCAGGATCAGGGCAGGGTCTTGATGCGGTGGGGCGTACGTCATCGGTCGGCAGGGCTCGCGCGCATCATCCGGCCGGGCCGCGCGTTGCGCAAGGTCGGCTCGTGGCGACGCGGTGAACCATCACAACACGGAGGGTTAACCCGATCAAGCGCCCACTCTCCAATGGGTGTGTCGAAGCGGGGAGGGGGTCCTATCGTTGTGCCCAACAACACGAGGACACAGTCCATGCAGTCATCCCTGTATGTGGTCGGCGTCGGCATGACGCAGTTTGGCCGCCACCCCGATCGCAGCGTCGCCTCCATGGCCGGTGAAGCACTTGATGCGGCCCTGCAGGACGCGGGCGCGGAGCGCTTCCAACTCGAGCAGGCCTTCTACTCCGGTGCGACCCAGGGCCCGCTGCAGGGCCAGAACGCCATTCCGGGTCAGGTGGTGTTCGCGCAGATCGGCCTGCACGGCCTGCCGGCCTACAACGTGGAGAACGCCTGCGCCTCGGGAACCTCGGCCTTCCAGCTGGCAGTGCAGGCGCTGCGCACCGGCGAGTGCGACATCGCGCTGGCCATCGGTGCCGAGAAGATGAACATCGCCGACAAGGCCCGCGCCCTCGCGCTGTTCGAGGGCGGCTGGGACGTCACCCGCGCCGAAGAGAACGCCAAGACCCTGCTCGCCCTCGGCGAGGGCGTCGAGGTGCCCCCGGGCAGCGAGTCCGACCGTCCCTACAGCCGTTTCATGGCGATCTACGCCGCCATGTGCCGGTACTGGATGAAGACCTTCGGCACGACGCAGCGACAGATCGCCGCGGTCGCTGCGAAGAACCACATGCACTCGGTGCACAACCCACTGTCGCAGTACCGGCAGCCGTTCACGATCGAGGAGGTGCTGGCCGCCCCCCCGATCACCTACCCGATCACGTTGCCGATGTGCTCCCCGCTCTCGGACGGCGGCGCAGCGGTGATCGTCTGCACCGAGGCTGGACTGAAGCGGCTCGGCGTCGGGCGGCGTCGTGCCATCCGCATTGCGGCCACGGCGATCACCACGGCCACGCCGCGGGCCGCCGATGCGTTCGATCAAGCGGCGTGCCGGCGCGCCGGCCGGCTGGCGTATGAGCGCGCGGGCATCGGGCCGCAGGATGTTTCGGTGGCCGAGGTGCACGATGCCAGCGCCATGGGCGAGATCATCGCGGCCGAGTACCTGGGCCTGGCGCCGATGGGCGGCGCCGGTGTCGCGGCCGAACGGGGTGAGTTCTCCATCGGCGGCCGGCTGCCGATCAACCCGTCCGGCGGCCTGGAATCGAAGGGCCATCCCATCGGTGCCACCGGCTTGGGGCAGATCCACGAACTGGTCACCCAGCTGCGCGGCGAAGCCGGCAGGCGGCAGGTCGAGGGCGCCACGGTGGCGCTCCAGGAGAACGGCGGCGGCTCCGTCGGGTTCGAGGAGGGTGTGGTCACGGTGAACGTCTTCACCCGCTGATCCACCGGAGTTCACAGGAGACAAGGGATGTCCTCACCCCATGAAGTGCCCGTGCCCGCCGTGGGCGTGGCAGGGTTCGATGCCGGCCTGAACCCCGATGAAGAAGCGGTCCAGGCGGCCCTGCACCGCTTCGCCAAGGACGTGATGCGGCCGATCGGTCGGGCGTTGGACCGCCTGCCGGCCGAGCAGGCCTACCTCCCAGGGTCGCCCTTCTGGGACTTCCATGCCGAGATGGCGCGGATGGACTTCGGCCCGGAAGCCATGGCGGGGCTGTCGCCCGCAGACGCGGCGCGCATGGAAGGGCTGGTCGTGCAGGAGCTCGGCTGGGGCGACGTCGGCTTGGCGGTGTCCAGCGGCGCGGGCGGCATGCCGATGGTCATGGCACGGGCGAGCGGACAGCAGGAACTGATCGACCTGTGTGCCGGCAAGCTCGGGTGCTGGTGCGCCACGCAGCCCGACCGCGGCTCCGATGGTCTGCTCCTCTACCCGGAGGAGCGTCATCCCGGCGCCAAGGCGAACAAGGGCAATCTGCAGGCCACTTTCACGGCGGACGAGGTGGTCTTCAACGGCCAGAGTTCGGCCTGGGTCTCCAACGGGGCGGTCGCGCAGGTGGCCTTGGTGGACGTCGTCGCGAACTACGGTGAAGGCTTCTGGGACGAGCAAGGCAATACCTTCGGCTGCAACGTCATCGTGCCGCTCGACCTGAAAGGCGTCTCGCGCGGCAAGCCGCTCGAGAAGATCGGCAAGCGGCCGCTGCCGCAGGGCGAGATCTACTTCGACAACGTGCGGGTGCCGCGGCGGTTCGCCATCGCCACCCGCGATGACTACGACTTCAAGCACGCCCAGGCGTGGGCCCATGCCGGCACCCATATGAACCATCTGGCGGCCGGCCTGGCCCGCGCGGCGTTCGAGCTGGCCCTGCAGTACGTCAACGAACGCCGCCAGGGCGGCGCCCTGCTGGCGGACCTGCAGCTCACGCAGTACCGCATGGGGGGCATCGGCATGAAGGTCGAGGCCATCAAGGCGATGGCGCGGCACGTGGCGCACTACACCAAGTGCTCCGCGCAGCCGCACCCGTACTTCACCGCGGCCGGCAAGGCGTTCTGCAACCACGAGATGTTCGCCGTCGTGCGGGAGTGCCTGGCCCTGTTCGGCGGCGTCGGACTGACACGCGAGTTCCCGGTGGAGAAGCTGCTGCGCGACGCACAGGCGATGCAGATCGAGGACGGCGAGAACCACCTGCTGCAAATGCACTACGGGCACCTGCTGAGCCGACTGCACCGGCAGGCGGGTTACGCGAAGCCCTGACACCTGATCCCGATCCAGCGATCGGAACCCCGAGGAGACACTCTTGAGCAACGAATTTCCCGTCGTCGTCTACGGCGCCAGCGGATACACGGGCCGTCTGGTGGCCGAACACCTGCGTGATCTGGGCGTGCCCTTCATCGCCGCCGGCCGCAGCCGCGCCCGCATCGAAGAGGCGATGAAGCTGGTGCCGGGCATCGAAAGCGCCCGCTACGAGATCGTGGAGGTGGAGCACACGGTCGAATCGCTGACCCGGTTGCTGAAGGGCCGCAAGGTCGTCTGCAACACCGTCGGACCCTTCATGCGGTATTCGCCACAGGTGCTGCAGGCCTGCCTCGAGACGTCGGTCCACTACATCGACACCACCGGCGAGCAGCATGTCGTGACGATGATGCGGGACGAGTACGGCGCCGCCTTCGCACGGGCCGGCCTGGCCCTGATCCCGTCGATGTCGTGCATGTATGGCGTCAGCGAGATCGGCGCCCGCTTCTGTCTGGAAACTCCCGGGATCGACTCGCTCGACATGACGGAGGTGGCCCAGGCCGTGCCCACGGTCGGCTCGGCCAACACCATCCTCGATGCGGTGCGCCATGCGTCCTACTACCTGAAGGACAACGAGCTGGTGCGCTACCCGGGCATCGAGACCAGCGACATCGCCACGCCCTCCGGCCGGGTGCTCAAGGCATCCAACTGGGGTGGCACCTCGAACCCGATCTGGTTCGCCGCCGATGGCCGCGTACGCAACTGCAAGATGTCCGTGGCGATGTGGAACCAGGAGCTCTACAAGAAGGAGCTGGAACTCGAACGCGCCTACAAGGTGCAGTTCCAGTGGATCCCGGAAGACGACCTGCCCGGCATCCTCGACGCGATGGCCCGCGGCATCACGCCGGCCATGCCGCCGCGCGAGGCGCGCCAGGTGCACCGTGCCATCGACGTGTGCTTCGCCACCGGCAACCGGGTGGCGGTCAAGAGCACGCTCATCAGCACGGGCGGCTATTTCACCACCGGGCTGCTGCAGGCCTACGCGGCACGGCGGCTGTCGGTGGAAACGCCGCGGGTGGTCGGGTTCCGCTCGCCCAGCGAGGTCTTCGGCCACCGCGAGCTCATGGGGGCCTTGGAGAGCTACGGCTACGCCGCCATCAAGGTCGAGCAGGTCGCCTGACCCCCGGACACGCCATCTCGAGGATCCGACATGAGCTTCAGCACATTCACGCTTCAACAGGACGGCGCGCTGCTGCGCGTCACGTTCAACAATCCCCCGGTCAACCTGATGAGCTTCAGGATGATCCAGGACCTCTTCGCCCTGGGCGGTCGATTGCACGCCGACCGCGACGTGAAGGTGGTGCTGTTCGACAGCGCCGACCCCGATTTCTTCATCGCCCATGTCGACATTTCCGACTTGTCCAAGGAAGTGCAGGGCGAGGTCGCGGGCAGCAAGTACCCTGACATCAACGGCTTGCAGGCCCTGACCCTGAGCTGGAAGGCGCTGCCGCAGGTCAAGATCGCCAAGATCGACGGTCGCCTGCGGGGCGGCGGGCTGGAGTTCGTGCTCGGCGCGATGGACATGCGTTTTGCCACCGAGGGATCGAAACTGTGCTTCCCGGAGGCCAGCGCCGGTTTCCTGGCCTGCGGCGGCGGCACCACCTTCCTGTCGCTGGCGGCCGGCCCGGCACGCGCGCTCGAGGTGCTGCTCAGCGCCCGCGACTTCAGCGGCGTGGAGGCGGAACGCTATGGATTCATCAACCGCGCGCTGCCGTCGGCCCAGATCGACGACTACCTGCAGGACCTGATCGGTCGCCTGTTGGCGCGCTCCCGCGACGTGGTGGCCATGCACCGGGCGGTGCAGGCCAAGTTGTTCGCCGGGATCATCGAGCCGCTGTTCGGGGCCCTGGCCGCCGAGTGCGATGGCCTGCGGCTCGGCGAGGCGGGACCCGACATGCTGCCGGGCATGAAGGCGATGCTGGCGGTGGGACAGACGCGCGAGAACGAGCTCGATCTGCCGGCGACGATGGCGCGCATCGCCGCCGCCGGTGGAGAGCGGGGCAGCGACTGATGGCCATCATCGACTTCTTCGACCGCGGCTGGTTGCTCAACCGCCACGGCGTCGCCTTCGCGATGGAGGGGCAGCGGTGGTCATTCGATGAAGCCCACGGCATGACCTGCCGGATCGCCCACGCGCTGGGGTCCGAGGGCTTCGGCAAGGGCCAGCACGGTGCCGTGCTGGCGGCCAACCATCCCGTGGCCTGGATGTCCGTGCTCGGCCTGTGGCGCGCCGGTCTGGCCTGGGTGCCGCTGAATCCTCGCAGCAGTACCGACGAAAGTGTCGAACTCATCAACGGGTTCGACGTCGATGTGCTGTTCTTCCAGCAGGCGTTCGCCGAGGTGGTGGCGCAACTGCGGCAGTCCTGCCCACGCATCCGCAAGTTCATCTGCCTGGACGGCGTCCAGGAAGGCGCCTCGTCCTTGCCGGACTGGACGGCGATGATGCCCCGGACGCCGCCGGCGATCACGTACGACCCGGAGGACGTGGTCGCCATCATGCCCACCGGCGGCACCACGGGTCGGCCGAAGGGGGTGATGCAGACCCATCGCAACCTCGGGCTGTCGTTGATCAACGGCATCGTGAACAACCACTACCCGCCCGGCGAGCGCATCTGCAACCTGGCCGCGGCGCCGATGACGCACACCGCGGGCTTCCTCTCGCTGGCGGCGAGCGCGCGCGGCGGTACGGTGGTCGTCCTGACCCGTCCCGATCCGATGGGGCTGCTCGATGCCATCGAACGCCATGGCGTGACCGAGCTGTTCCTGCCGCCGACCGTCATCTATCGGCTGCTGGAGGTGCCTTCGCTTCGGGAACGCCGGCTCTCCTCTCTGCGCTACCTCATGTACGGTGCGGCGCCGATGTCGGTGGGCAAGCTGCGCGAGGCGATCGAGGTCTTCGGCCCGGTGCTGCTGCAGGGCTACGGGCAGACGGAGGCTCCGGGATCGATCGCGTTCCTGCGTCCTGGCGACCACTTCGTGGAGGGCCAGCTCGCGCCGGACAGCCGGCTGTCGGCCTGCGGGCTGCCCTCGGTCACCAACAGCCTGGCCATCCTCGACGATGCCGGGCAGTCCGTGCCGCCGGGAGGCAGCGGCGAGATCTGCGTGAAGGGCGACATCGTCATGAAGGGCTACTACAAGCAGCCCGACAAGACGGCCGAAACCATCGTGGACGGCTGGCTGCGCACCGGCGACATCGGTTTTCTCGATGACGAAGGATTCCTGCACATCACGGACCGCAAGAAGGACCTGATCATCTCGGGCGGCTTCAACGTCTATCCCAGCGAGGTCGAGCAAGTGCTCTGGAGCCATCCGGCCGTGCTCGACTGCGCGGTGATCGGCGTGCCGGACGACACCTGGGGCGAGGCGGTGAAAGCGGTGGTGGAGCTGAAGCCGGAAGCCAGCGTGGCGACCGAAGACCTGATCGCGCTGTGCAAGGAACGGCTCGGCTCGGTGAAAGCGCCCAAGAGCGTGGACATCGTCCGCCAGCTGCCGCGCAGTCCGGTCGGGAAGGTCTTGAAGAAGGATCTCCGCGAAACGTACTGGCGGGGCTTGTCCCGACGGATCTGATCGTCGTGGCCCACGGGCGAAGGAGGGAGGGCCCCACAGGGGCCTTCTATTGGAGGAGTTGTGCCCGTGGGCCGGCCGACCGCTCATCGTGAGGAGAACGCCGGCACTGTGCCGGCCGACAGCGTATGAACCAGAAGCAAGCAGGCCGCGGCGCGGTCCTCGTCACCGGCGTGTCGAGTGGCATCGGCCTCAGCATCGCCGAAGCCTTGGGCGACGCCGGCTACCAGGTGTTCGGCAGCGTTCGAAAGGACGCCGATGCCGACGCCGTGACGGTCCGCAGCGTCGGCCGTGTCATCCCGGTGGTCTTCGACGTCACCGACGCCCAGGCCGTGCGCGACGGCGTGGCGAGGATCGCCAGCAGCGTCGGTGCGGCCGGGTTGCAAGCGCTGGTCAACAACGCCGGCGTCAGCATCGCCGGGCCGTTGATGCACCAGCCGATGGAGGAACTGCGCAGCACCTTCGACGTCAATGTGTTCGGCCTGCTGGAAGTCACGCGCGCCTGCCTGCCGTTGCTCGGAGCCACCGAGGCGCCGCGCGCCCGACCGGGCCGGATCGTCAACATCGGTTCGGTCCAGGGCGCGTTCAGCGTGCCGTTCCTCGGGGCCTACGCCGCCTCCAAGCAGGCGCTCGAAGCGCTGTCGCAGGCGTTGCGCCGCGAACTGCTGCCCTTCGGCATCGAGGTGTCCACCATAGAACCCAGTTTCGTGAAGACGGGGCTGTTCGACAAGGCGGCCGCCCTCGAGCGCACCCATCCCTACCGCTTCACCGCCTATGCCGAGGGCTGGGACCGCTTCAATGCCACGCTGCGCAAGGAAGAGGCCGGTGCCCCCTCGCCGCAACGGGTGGTGGCCGCGGTCCTCCATGCGATCCAGTCGTCGTCGCCCAGCACGCGCTATCCGTTGCATCCCATGTGGTACGTCGGGCGTTGCCTGCCCGACCGGTGGTTCGACCGGCTGATCCTGAAAGCGACCGGCCTGGACCAGATCCTGCGCCGCCGCGAGGGGACGACATGAGCGCGAGCCCCACGGAGGGCCTGCGGCGGCGCGACCTGCTGAAAGTGTCCGCCCTCGCGGCCGCCAGTCCGCTCGCGATGGCCGCAGCCGCGGCCGAACCGGTGGGGTCGGCACTGCGCCGGCCGGCCGTGAAGGTCGCGCGGCCGACCCAGGCCGTGCTGCAGGCGGCAGCGAGGGCGGGGACGCGGTGTGTCGCCGTCGGCGAACGTGGCCTCGTGCTGCTCAGCGACGACGACGGCCGCCAGTGGCGTCAGGTGCCGGTGCCGGTGAGCGCCGGCCTGACGGCCGTGACCTTCGTCGACGCCCGGCATGGCTGGATCGTGGGCCATGGCGGCGTCGTGCTGGTCACCCATGACGGCGGCGAGTCGTGGGCGCAACAGCTCGACGGCCTGCGCATCGCCGCCCTGATGATGAAGGACGCGGAAGCGGCCGGCGACACCAAGGCGATGGCAGAGGCCAAGCGGCTGATCGCCGACGGCGCCGACAAGCCCCTGCTCGACGTGCTGTTCCGCGACGCGCTCCACGGCATCGTCGTCGGCGCGTACAACCTCGCGCTCGCGACCTCCGATGGGGGCGCCACCTGGCAGCCGCTGTCGCGCGCGCTCGACAATCCGAAGGGCCTGCACCTGTATGCCGCGCGCCAACGCGGCGACGAGGTGCTGCTCGCGGGCGAGCAGGGCCTGGTGCTGCGTTCCACCGACGGCGGCCGCCGCTTCGCTCGCTTGGCCACGCCCTACCGGGGCAGCTTTTTCACCGTCGCGCTGGACGGTGGCGAGGACATCGTGGTGGCCGGGCTGCGCGGCAATGTGCTGCGCAGCCAGGACCATGGCGCCACCTGGCAGCCGCTGCCGATGACGGTGCCCGTGTCGTTCACCGCCTCGGCGGTCGACGAGACCGGCCGGTGGTGGCTCGCCAACCAGGCCGGCATGACGTTTGCGCTGCTCGGCAATGGCCTGCAACGGGTGCCGGGCAAGCTGGCACCGATCAACGGCCTGCTGGTCTTGCCGCGGGGCCGCGCCCTGGCGCTCACGACGACCGGCGTGATGCCGTTCGATCTTTCAGCAGGAGTTTCCCGGTGAGTACCGTTCACGCCATGCCGTCGGAGGCCGTGATCTCGCGTTACGAAGACTTCGACTCCCGATCGGGTTCGCGGGTCGAGCGACTGCTCTTCAACCACCGCTGGGTGGTGCTCGTGCTGTGCTGTGTGGCGACGCTGCTGCTGGGCTGGCAGGCCACCAAGCTGCAGCTCAATGCCAGCTTCGAGAAAACGATCCCGGTGCACCACCCGTACATCGTCAACTACCTGACCCACCAGTCCGAACTGGCCGGTCTGGGCAACGCGGTGCGCGTGGCGGTGGTCCATTCGCGTGGCACGCTCTACGACAAGGACTACCTCGAGACGCTGCGCCAGATCAGCGACGAGATCTTCCTGATCCCCGGCGTGAACCGGGCTCAGATGAAGAGCCTCTGGACGCCGAGCACCCGCTGGGTCGGGGTCACCGAAGAAGGCCTGGAGGGCGGCCCGGTCATTCCGGACGGCTACGACGGCAGCGCCAAGAGCCTGCAGGCCCTGGAGGCCAACATCGCCCGCTCCGGCGAGATCGGGCAGCTGGTGGCGCCGGATGCCCGTTCGTCGGTGATCTATGTGCCGCTGCTGCAGAAGACGGCGGACGGCCAGCCGCTGCAGTACGCCCGGTTCTCGCGGGCGCTGGAAGACCTGCGCGTCAAGTACCAGGGCCGAGGCGTCGAGATCCACATCACCGGGTTCGCGAAGATCGTGGGAGACCTGATCGAGGGCGTGCGGACCGTGCTGCTGTTCTTCGCCGTGGCCGTGGCCATCGCCACGGTGGCGCTTTACGGCTATACACGCTGCGTGCGATCGACGCTGCTCGTGGTGCTGGCATCGCTGGTGGCCGTGGTGTGGCAGCTGGGCGTCCTGCCGACGTTGGGGTATTCGCTCGATCCGTACTCCATCCTCGTGCCGTTCCTCGTCTTCGCCATCGGCATGAGCCACGGCGCCCAGAAGATGAACGGGATCATGCAGGACATCGGCCGCGGCACCCACAAGCTGGTGGCCGCCCGCTACACGTTCCGTCGGCTGTTCCTGGCGGGCCTGTCGGCACTGCTCGCCGATGCGGTCGGTTTCGCGGTGCTGTTGGTGATCGACATCCAGGTCATCCGCGAGCTCGCAGTGGCTGCCAGCCTCGGCGTCGCCATGCTCGTGTTCACCAACCTGATCCTGTTGCCGGTGATGCTCAGCTACACCGGCGTCAGCCAGCGTGCCGCCCTGCGCAGCCTGCGGGAGGAGCAACGCGAGGGCAAACATCCGATGTGGCGCTGGCTGGACCGTTTCACCGAACGCCGCTGGGCGACCGGTGCGGTGCTCGCCGCGCTCATCCTCGGCATCGCCGGCCATGCGCTCAGCACGCAACTCAAGATCGGCGACCTCGACCCGGGCGCCCCCGAGCTGCGGGCGGACAGCCGCTACAACCGCGACGTCGCGTTCATGAACCGCGCCTACGGGGCGGCCAGTGACGTGCTCGCCGTGATGGTCAAGACGCCGGAGGGGCAGTGCTCGGCCTACTCGACGCTCAACCGGGTGGACGCCCTGGAGTGGCAATTGCGGCAGATCGACGACGTGGAGGTCACGAACACGCTGGCGCTCCTGAACCGCCGGGTCCTGGTGGGGCTGAACGAGGGCAATCCGAAGTGGTACGAGTTCCTGCCCAACCAGGACATGCTGAACACGGTCACCGCGGGCGCTCCGCGGGGCCTCTACAACGACAGCTGCGGTCTGCTGACGGTGTACGCGTACCTGCGCGACCACAAGGCCGACACGCTCGACCGCGTGATCCGTCACGTGGAGGACTTCGCACGGGCCAATGACACGCGGGACGTGCAGTTCCTGCTGGCGGCCGGGAGTGCCGGCATCGAGGCGGCGACCAACATTGCCGTGCGCAACGCCTGGCGGGAGATGCTGTACCTGGTGTACGGGGCCGTCGTGCTGCTGTGCTTCATCACGTTCCGCAGCGTGCGCGCCGTCATCGTCGCGGTGCTGCCGCTGGTGCTCACCTCGGTGCTCGCCGAAGCACTGATGGCCGCGCTCGGCATGGGCGTCAAGGTGGCGACCTTGCCGGTGATCGCGCTCGGCGTGGGCATCGGCGTGGACTATGCGCTGTACATCCTCACCACCACGCTGAGCCGTCTGCGAGAAGGGGCCAGCCTGTCCGACGCGTACTACGGGGCCCTTCGCTTCACCGGCAAGGTGGTGATGCTGACCGGCTTCACGTTGGCCGTGGGGGTGGTGACCTGGGTCGCCAGCCCGATCAAGTTCCAGGCCGACATGGGGCTGCTGCTGGCGTTCATGTTCCTCTGGAACATGCTCGGCGCGATGGTCCTCTTGCCCGCGCTCGCCTACTGGGTGCTGCCCCGTGGCGGCCACCGCAGGCCCGCGGCGATGCCGACCAACACCACACAGCCGGCCTGACGCGACGCCGGCTCCCGCACGGTACCGACACGGAGAACACGAGATGAAGACTTCAGGACTCAACCGCCAATGGCTGCTCGCACATCGGCCGGACGGACTGGTCAAGCCCAGCGACTTCGTCTACCACGAGGGCCCTGTGCCGTCGCCGGGCGACGACGAGGTGTTGGTCAGGGTGCTCTACTTTGGTTATGACGCCAGTCAACGGATCTGGCTGACCGAGCACGGCGGCTACATGCAGCCCATCCTGATCGGCGAGCCGATGCGGACGATGGGCATCGGGCAGGTGGTCGAGTCCCGCAACCCCGGCTATGCCGTGGGTGACTTCGTCGAAGGCTTCATGAGCTGGCAGGATTACGTCATCGCGCGGTCGGACGGGCCGATGCCCCTGCGCGTGCTGCCCAAGGCGGACCACCCGCTGTCGTGGCACCTGGGTGTCTTCGGCGTCGGGGGGTTGACCGCATACTTCGGCGTCACCGACGGCCTGAAGGTGCGCGAAGGCGACACGGTGGTGGTCTCCGCGGCCACCGGGGCGACCGGCTCGCTGGCCGGCAGCATCGCCAAGTCGCGCGGCGCCAAGAAGGTGATCGGCATCGCCGGCGGCCACGACAAGTGCCGCTGGATCGTCGATCACGCGGGCTACGACGCCGCCATCGACTACCAGAACGACGATCTCCACGAGCGTCTGCGGGCGCTCGCGCCGGAGGGTGTCTCGGCGTACTTCGACAACGTCGGCGGGCCGATGCTCGAGACGTTGCTCGACCACATGGCCCCTCGCGGTCGCGTGCTCATCTGCGGCGCGATGTCCACCGGCTACACCGACGTCTTCAAGGATCCGGGCCCGTACAACTTCATGCACATCTGCACGAAGATGTTGACCGTCCAGGGCATCCTGCTGTTCTTCTACCGCGACCAGATGCAGCATGGGGCGATGG
>Ga0233424_10001827_pt1 | contig 16981 bp, 14 predicted proteins | sample Watercolumn_Towu_FD_181011 | JGI IMG/M metagenome (GOLD analysis project Ga0233424, IMG submission 181011) | Freshwater microbial communities from Lake Towuti, South Sulawesi, Indonesia - Watercolumn_Towuti2014_125_MG | ecosystem: Environmental > Aquatic > Freshwater > Lake | place: Indonesia...
GATGCTCGCGTCGTGGTTCCACACGCTCGGCGACCCCAACATCGCCCTCGGCATCTCCGCCGCCATCGCGCTTGCGATGCTCGCGTGGCAAAAGCGCTCGAGCCTGTCCGCGCTCGGCGCCGCCACGCAGGACGCGCTCGGCGAGGCGGGCCTCATCATCCTCATCACCGCCGCCGGTGGCGCGTTCGGTGGCGTGCTGCAACAGAGCGGCATCGGCCCGCGCATTCAGGAACTTTCCTCGCACTACAACATCGCCCTGCTGGTGCTGGCTTTCTTCGTCACAGCGCTCATCCGCATCGCGCAGGGCTCGGCCACCGTTGCCATGATCACCACCGTCGGCATGCTCGGCTCGATGGCGGACCCGGCACAGACCGGCTTCCACCCGCTTTACCTCGCGCTGGCCATCGGCTGCGGCTCCAAGCCCGTTCCGTGGATGAACGACAGCGGCTTCTGGGTCGTGTGCAAGATGAGCGGCCTGACCGAGCGCGAGGCGCTCAAGTTCTACTCGCCGATGGTCACACTCATGGGCTTCGTCGGCCTCGTTGTCGTGATGCTGCTGGCGAAGGTGTTCCCGATGGTGTAATCGGACGTCATGCCCGACGACTATCAAATCGGTTCCGACGCCGAGTGGCTCAAGCACTCCAACGAGGAGATCGCGCGCCTGGTCAAGAAGCGCGACAGGCAGTTGCTCCTGCTCCGGTTCGTGCTGCTGCTCGCACTCGCTGCGCTTGGCTGGACCGTTTGGAAGTTCAGCCAGAAGGCGCCCGTGAGCGAGTTGTGGAAGTTCTGACCGTTTCGGTTCGTGCTTCCTCGCGCCCGGTCAGCGTGGCACGTTCGCGCGCATGACTTCCGCCGAGTCCGCCGTGCGTCAGCGTTACGCCGCCGCCGCGCAACAACGCGAGGCCGCGCTCTGCTGCCCCATCAACTACGACCGCCGCTATCTCGAAGCCATCCCGGCGGAGGTCATCGAGCGGGACTACGGCTGCGGCGACCCCTCCAAGCACGTCCGCCCCGGCGAGACCGTGCTCGACCTCGGCAGCGGCACGGGAACAATCTGCTTCATCGCCTCGCAAGTGGTCGGTCCGACTGGCCGGGTCATCGGCGTGGACATGACCGACGAAATGCTCGCCCTCGCCCGCCGCAACGCGCCCATCGTCGCGCAGCGGCTCGGCTACTCGAACGTCGAGTTCCGCAAGGGCCGAATTCAGGACCTCGTGCTCGACCTTGAACGTCTCGACGCCGAGTTGAAGTCCCGCCCCATCGCGGACGCCAACGCCTTTCTCGCAGCGCTGGAACTGGCCGACGACCTGCGCGTGCGCGCGCCGCTGGTCGCGAGCGGCTCCGTGGACGTCGTGGTCTCCAACTGCGTCCTCAACCTCGTCGAACCCGCAGCCAAGCAGCAGCTCTTTGGCGAAATCTTCCGCGTGCTGCGCGAGGGCGGGCGCACCGTCATCAGCGACATCGTGAGCGATGCGGGCGTGCCGGAAGCGCTGCAAACCGAGCCGCGATTGTGGAGCGGCTGCATCAGCGGCGCGTTCCGCGAGGACCTGTTCCTGCGCGCATTCAAGGACGCGGGCTTCACGAGCGTGCGCTTGATCGAGCGCAGCGTGACGCCGTGGCAGACCGTGGCGGGCATCGAGTTCCGCAGCGTGACCGTCGAGGCGTGCAAGGGCGCGAACCTCAATGCGGACGAGTGCTGCGGTGGCGGCCGGTGTTGTTGAACCACTGCCTGGCCTGATTTGATTTGCCGCCATCCGCGCGCGCCGTTTTCATCGGCGCGTGACCCGCGCCGCAAGCTTCGCGAAATACTGGCTCCCCGTCGTGCTGTGGATGGCGCTCATCATCGGCGGTTCCACCGGCGCGCTCTCCGCGCAGCGCACCTCGCGCGTCATCGGCCCGCTGCTGCGCTGGTTCAAGCCGGACGTGTCGGACGAGACCATCCGCGCCGCGCAGTTCTGCATCCGGAAGACCGGGCACGTAACCGTCTATGCCGTGCTCGCCTGCCTCGTGTGGCGCGCGCGCCGCAAGCCGCTCCGGGGCGACACGCGTCCGTGGCACTGGCGCGAAGCCGCCGAGGCTGCGGGCTTCGCCGCGCTCTACGCGGCGACGGATGAATGGCACCAATCGTTCGTCCCCTCGCGCGAAGGCTCCGTGGCGGACGTGTTGCTCGATGCGTGCGGTGCGTGGCTCGGGCTCGTCGTGTTGTGGCGCGTTGGCTTGCGACGACAGTGGTGGCCGGAGCCGCCCAAGATGACGGCCACATGAAGCGCCCGCTCGTCCCTGTCGCGCTCGCTTACGCGGGCGGCGTGCTCGGAGCCCGACTGTGCGCCGTGGAACTGCCGTTGTGGTGGCTGCTCGTCGCAGGCGCGCTCGCCGCGACGCTTGCCCTCGCTCGCGCATCGTGGCGCGCGTGGATGCTGTGGCCGCTCCTCGTCGTGGCGGGCTGGGCGAATCTCACCTCACGCACGGCTGTCCTCGCGCCGCACGACCTTCGCGTCATCGCCGGGCCCCACGCCGAGCTGGTCACGCTGCGCGGTTCGCTTGTCGCAACACCGACGCACCGGGTGTTCATCCGCGACCAGCAGGAGTCCATCCGCACTCACGCCGTTGTCGAGAGCACGGGGCTTCGCCGCGGGGACAAGTGGTTTCCCGCGGCCGGCGAAGTCGCCGTGACCACTCCGGCGTCGCTCGGCGTGGAGTTCTTCGGCGGGCGCGCAGTAGAGGTGTTCGGCGTGTTGCATCCGCCGAAGCCCGCGGTGGCCGAGGGGCTTTTCGATTATCGCGAGCACCTGCGCTGGAAGGGGATTTACTTCCAACTCGACACGAAGGGCACGAACGACTGGCGGCTCGCCGCGGGCGTTCCGCAACCGGCAACGCCGCCGATGGCGGACCGTTTCTTCGATTGGGCACAGCAAACCCTCGCGCTCGGACTGCCGGAGGAGGACCTGTCGCTCCGCCTCTTGTGGGCGATGACGCTCGGATGGAAGACCTCGCTCACGGACGAGGTCAGCGAGCCGTTCATGCGCTCGGGCACGATGCACATATTCGCCATCAGTGGGCTGCACATCGCGCTGATTGCTGGAATCCTCGTGGCGCTGCTGCGCGTGGCGCAGCTGCCGCGGGCGTGGTGCGGGCTGGTAGTGGTGCCGCTCATCTGGTTCTACACGGCGGCGACGGGCTGGCAGGCGAGCGCCATCCGCTCGACCATCATGATGACCGTCATCATCGCCGGCTGGTCGCTGCGACGGCCAAGCGACCTGCTGAACTCGCTGGCGGCGTCCGGTCTCATCATCCTCGTGTGGCAGCCGGAGCAGTTGTTTCAGGCGAGCTTCCAACTGTCGTTCTTCGTGGTGCTGAGCATCGCGCTGCTGATGCCGTCGTTCGAAGCGCGATGGAAGCAGTGGCTCGCGCCCGACCCGTTCCTGCCGGATGATCTGCGTCCTGCCTGGCGGCGCTGGCTCGACCGGCCCTTGCGCTGGGTGGCGACGAGCACGGCCACGTCGCTCGCGGCGTGGCTCGGATCGCTGCCGATCATCGCGTATTACTTCCACCTGTTCACGCCGGGCAGTCTGCTCGCGAACCTGCTCGTCGTGCCGCTCAGCGGCGCGGCGCTCGCGTGCAACCTCGGCGCGCTCGCCTGCGGCTCGTGGCTGCCGTGGCTCACGGAGCCATTCAATCACAGCGCGTGGCTGTGGATGTGGCTGATGGTTCTCATCAGCGAATGGGCCACCACGCTGCCCGGCGCGTGGTGCTACGTGCGGCCGGCGACCCCGTTCGAGTTCGTCGCGTTCTACTCTCTCGTGCTGCTCACGGTGAGCGGCTGGCTTTTCGCGCCGGAACGGCGCAGGCGCGGCGTGGTCGCGGTCGCGCTGGTTGTGGCGTGCTGGGGCGCGGGGCTTGCGCGGGAGCGGGCGACGACGAGGATCACGGTGCTCGCCGGCGCGAACGCCATCTTCGTGGATGCGCCCGGCTCCGCGAACGACCTGCTCATTGACACCGGCGCGCAAGGCGCGGCGGATTTCATCGTGAAGCCCTTCCTGCGCGCGCAGGGCTCGGGCCGCGTGGTGACCCTCGCGCTCACGCACGGCGACCTGCGCCACATCGGCGGGTTCACGAACATCGTGGCCGAGTTCCGGCCCCGCTGCGTGGTGACGAGTGGCGTGAGGTTCAGGTCGCAGGCCTATCGCGGAATCGTGGCTTCGTTGGAGGAAACTCCCGACCGCTGGCGCCAGGTGAAGCGCGGCGACACGTTCGCGGGCTGGACGGTGCTGCATCCGGAGGGCACCGAGAAGTTTCCGCAGGCGGACGACAACGCGCTGGTGTTGCGCGGCGAGTTCACCGTCACGCGCGTGCTGCTGCTCTCGGACCTCGGCAAGCCCGGCCAGCGGGCGTTGCTCGCCAGCGGGCAGGATTTGCGTGCAGACATCGTCGTCGCCGGCATGCCGGCGCAAGGCGAACCGCTTTCGGACGCGCTGCTCGATGCGGTGAAGCCGCGCGTGATCGTCGTGCAGGACAGCGATTACCCGGCGCAGCGTCGCGCGACGGAGGCGTTGCGCGAACGGCTCAACCAGCGCGGCGTGCCGGTGTTCGTCACCACGGTGGATGGAACCGTGACCATCACGCCGAAACGGCTTTACGACGAAGTGAGATCATCCGGAAGGCCGCGCGAAGTGATTTGAGTCCGAACTCCGAAGCCGACTGGGGAGCGCGCCCGCCCCGGGCGCATTGTTCCGCGCCCGCGCGGAACAATCGGCGCGCACGGAAGGGTCCCGCAGGTTCGTGGGCCGCACCTGCGTTCGGGGCTGGACGCGAGGGCGCGTCCAGCCACACGCGGGGCGCGTGTGCTCTCCCTGCTTCGGAGTTCGGGTTGAGTCCGAACCCCGAGATAGAAAGCAGGAGGCAACAGAGGGAACAGAGTTTGATTCGGTTGGGAATGAGGAGTCCGAAAACTTGTTCCAGCCCTTGACGCCCCTCCAACTTGTTCACCCCCCGTTTCCTCCGTTCGCTCCTGTAAGTCCTGTTTCGAAAGTCGAACTGAGGCACGGGAACGCGACACCCGCGTTCAACCGCTCGCGGCAGCGCTTGCTGCGCGTCACCAGACTCTCCGATACAGCTCGATGATTTCCTCCGCTGTCGGCACGATTGGATTGTTCTGCGGACTGCCGGACGCGAGCGCGGCTTCGGCCATTGCGGGCAGCTTCGACTCGAACACGCTGAAGTCCGCCTTGATGAAGTCGCGCAACCGGCCGATGCCGAGGCTCGCGTTCAACTTCTCCAGCCACTCGGGAAGCGCCGAGGCAGCGTCGTCGTCCGAAGCATCGCCAGCTACGGCTCCGACGAGCCTCGCGACCTGCGCGTAACGGTTCGTCGCGCCGCGCAGCGACCAGCGGGTGATTTCAGGAAGCAGCAGCGCATTCGACAGTCCGTGCGCGAGGTGAAAAATGGCGCCGATGGGCCGGCTCATGCCATGCACGAGGCACACGCTGCTGTTCGCGAACGCCATTCCGCCAATGCACGCCGCGAGCATCATGCCTTCGCGCGCCGTGCGGTTGCCCGGTTCGCGCCACGCCGTGAGCAGATGCTTGGCGGTCAACTTCATGCACTGCTCGGCCAGCGGGTCCGTGAGCGCGCTGGCCTTGCGCGACACGAAGGCCTCGAGCCCGTGCGTGAACGTGTCAACGCCGACGTGCGCGGTGAGCGCGGCGGGCATCGTGATGCTCAACTCGAAGTCCGCGAGCGCAACCGTCGCGAGCAGGTGCGCGTCGAGCATCATCATCTTCACCTCACGCTCGGTGTCTGTGATGACGGCCGCCTTCGTCACTTCACTGCCCGTGCCCGCTGTGGTCGCAATCAGGATGAGAGGCAGCCCCGCTCGAGGCACGCGGTGGTATCCGGCGAACTCGCGAATCGGCACGTCATTCGTTGCGGCAACGGCGATGACCTTCGCGGCATCCATCGGACTGCCGCCACCGAGGCCGACAATGAAGTCGCACTGCGCGGCTTGCAGCGCGGCGAGTCCGTTGCGCACGTTCAAGTCCGTCGGGTCCGGCTGCACATCGGAGAACACAGTCGCCGCGATGCCCGCCGTCGAGAGGTCATCCGCGCAGCGCTGGGCGACGCCGCTGCTCACCATCGTCGCGTCCGTGACGAGCAGCGCACGACGACCGCCGAGCCGCTTCGCCTGCGCGCCGACTTCGCGGCTCGAACCTGCGCCGACGAGGATGGTGGAGGGGACATTGAATCGCGTGCTCATGCGTGAGCGGAGTGCATACGGCGCCGGCTCAGGCATTGGAAGGCAGATTCCTCGTGTCGCGGATGGACTTCGCCCCACACCCGGCGCACCCTGTCCACCATGCGAATCCTCCTGACCGCGCTGCTGCTGTGTTCTGCCCACGTCACTGCCGCCGCTGCGGAACCACAAGCCGCGCCGTGGAAGGCCGGTATCGCCACCGTCGTCATCACGCCCGACACGAACATGTGGATGGCCGGCTACGCGAGCCGCACGAATCCCAGCGGCGGCAAGTTTAACGACCTTCGCGCGAAGGCGCTCGTGCTCGAGGACGCGCACGGCGCGCGGCTCGTCATCGTGACGCTCGACCTCATCGGCGTGCCGCGCACATTGCGGCTCGGGCTGGAGAAGCGCATGAAGGAGAAGTTCAACCTGCCGCCCGAGGGACTCCTGCTCAACGCTTCGCACACGCACAGCGGCCCGGAGTTCCGCGTTGGCCGCGCGCCCGCGGACGACGGCGAGTTCAAGCCCACCACGCTCGGCGAGCGTTACGGAGTCGTGCTGGAGGAGAAGTTGTTCAAGCTCATCGGCGACGCGCTGGCGAACAGCTCACCGTCGCGGCTCGGCTTCACACACGCGCGCTGCGGCTTCGCGATGAACCGCCGCCTGCCGACGCCCACCGGCTACGCGAACAGCCCGAATCCCGACGGCCCCGTGGACCACGATGTGCCCGTGCTGCGCGTGGACGGCGCGGACGGCACGCTGCGCGCGGTGCTCTTCGGCTACGCGTGCCACAACACGACGCTCGCGCTCTTCAAGTTCAGCGGCGACTACGCGGGCTTCGCGCAGGAGGCGATCGAGGCGGACAACCCCGGCGTCACAGCACTGTTCATGCTCGGGTGCGGGGGCGACCAGAACCCGTATCCGCGCGGCACGGTCGAACTCGCGCAGCAACATGGCCGCACACTCGCGACCGCAGTGCAGGCGGCGCTGCTGCCCAAGTCGAAGCCGCTGGCGGGAAGCCTGCGCTCGGCGTTCGCGACGATTGACATTGACTACGCGCCGCTGCCGACGCGCGAGGACTTCACGAAGCGGCTCGATTCGAAGAACCGTTACGAGAAGCAGCACGCCGAGCGGATGCTCGCGAAGCTCGACAAGGGCGAGAAGCTGCCCGTGACGTATCCGTATCCCGTGCAGGTCGTGCGCCTCGGCGATGAACTCACGCTCGTCGCGCTCGGTGGCGAGGTGGTGGTGGACTACTCACTGCGCTTGAAGAAGGAACTCGGCGCGCACTCGCTGGCGGCGTGGATCGCCGGCTACTCGAACGACGTGATGGCCTACATCCCGAGCCGGCGCGTCCGCGAGGAAGGCGGATACGAGGCGGAGGGCGCGATGCGCTTCAGCGCCACGCATCCGGGTCCGTGGGCGCTCACCGTGGAGGAGAAGATCATCGGCAAAGTTAACGAGTTGAACAAGCGCCTGCTCGCGAGGTGAGCAACCCGCGGCAGCAGCGCTCGCGCACTGCACCGCGTCAGCGAGGTCGCGCTTGTATCCGGCACGGACCCGGTTAACTTGAACCGCATCCAGCGCCATTCCCGCATGAATCTGAAGTTCCGAATCCTCGCCGCGGCGCTTGTGTTCGCGCCGGCCTGCGGCCTTGTCGCTCAGGTCGCGGAGCAGCCCAAGCCCGAGTCGGGGCGCAAATCCACCGCGCTCGTCATCGAGCCGTTCATGCGGGTCACGAACACGTCGCCGGACATGGTTGAACTGCAAATCGCGCTGCGGCGTTTCACCGCGCCGGGGGGACGCGGGCCCTCGGTCTGGCTCAGCGGCGTTTCCCACATCGGCGACACGAATTACTACGCGGCGCTGCAGAAACACCTCGACGCGCAGGCGCTCGTGCTGTTCGAAGGAGTGCACGCGCGCAGTGCAAAGACCAACGCAGCGGGCGAAACGAAACCGCCACCCGCGAAGTCCGCGGTTGAAACCAAGCCGCCTGCCCCAGAAGCCGGTTCCACCACGAAGGGCGGACCTCCAACCAAGGACGCGCCCGAGGGCGAGCGCGCAAAGACGACGTCCATGCAGCAATCGCTCGCCGAGTCGCTCGGGTTGGTCTTCCAGCTCGATGCGATTGATTTTTCGCGCGACCACTTCCGAAACAGCGACCTGTCCCTCGCCGAGTTGCAGCGCATCATGGAGGGCGACCCGAAGGACGCGCCCGAGGGCGACACACCGAGGAAAAACGAGCAACTCGATCGGCTGGTCAAGTTGATGGACGGCAGCTCGTTCCTCGGCATCATGTTCAACGGCGTCATCAAGCTCGTGGGCAGCAGCCCGAAGCTGCAAGGGTTCACGCGCCTCGCGCTCATCGAGACCCTCGGCCAGTTGCGAGGCGACATCTCGCAGATGCGCGGCCTGCCGCACGACGTGCAAACGCTCATGAAAGTGCTCATCGTCGAGCGCAATCGCGCCGTGATGAAGGATCTGAAAACCGAGCTCGAGAAACCCGCACCGGCGAAGTCCATCTCCGTCTTCTACGGCGCGGGCCACATGGAGGACTTCGAGCGCCGCGTGCGACGCGAACTCAAGCTCGAACCGGTCGAGACCAAGTGGGTGCCGGCCTTCTCCGTGGACCTCGGCAAGTCCGGGCTCACGAAGTTCGAGGCCGAGCTCATCCGCGGGCTTGTGAAAAAGCAGATGGAGCAAATCCTGCCGTGAAGCGCGTGACCGACGCCACGCGCGCGCTCATTGCGCCAGATTTGAATCGGGCCCATTGCGCGACCGTCTTGGCGGTCGTTCTCGGCTGGTCCGCTGTCGCGCAAGGGCAATCCACCAACCGTCTCACGATCCTCCAGCGCCTCGAGCCCGCGCAGCTCAAGGCCACGCGCGAGGCTCGCGAGAAGCTCGCGCGCGAGCGCCAACCGGTGCCGGACTTCGGCCACTACAACGACTACCGCGCCGTGCTGCACGTCCACGCCGAGGACAGCGACCACACGAAGGGCACACGGGAACAGGTGCTGGTCGCCGCGAAGAAGACCGGCGTGCAGGTGGTGATGTTCACCGACCATCGCGGGCCGAAGCCCGACACGTGGCGCGGCTTGCGCGACGGCGTGCTGTTTTTTGCGGGCAGCGAAGTCGGGGCCGGCGGCGAACTGTGGTTTCCAGAATTCGCCGCGGACGGCAAACCCGTCGAGAAGAGCGGTCTGCGCTTCCTCTCGCACATCGAGGAGCGTTACGACGCGGACTCGAAGGGCTTCGCCGGGCTGGAAATCGTCAATCGCCACACCGACGCCAAGCTGGACAAGGGGCTGCACCTCTACCTGCTCGCCAACTCCGTGAGCGAGGCGTCGTGGCAGAAGCTCGTCGCCACGTTCCGCGAGTATCCGGACGAGTTCTTCGGCGCGGGCAGCGATTACCGCGAGCTCATCATGGCCAAGTGGGACCGCGAACTCGCATCCCGCAAGTTCTTCACCGCCATCGCCGCGAACGACGCGCACCAGAACCAGGTTTTCAAGGACACCACGTTCGACCCCTACGACGTGAGCTTCCGCAACCTCACCACGCACATCCTTGCGCCGGAGCTGACCGAGCGCGCCATCCGCGAGGCGCTCGTGACGGGACGCGCCTACGTCGCGCACGACTGGTTGTGCGACCCGACGGGCTTTGGCTTCGCGTGCGTGAACAACCTCGGCACGTTCGTGATGGGCGACTCCGCGCAGGTCGGTGTCGGCAGCGGGCGCGCGCGGCTCGTCGCGCAAGCGCCGGTGCCCGCGCGCTACAGGCTGATCCACAACGGGAAGGTCATCGCCGACCGCACGGCGCTGCGCTTCGAGCACGAGCCAAAGGAGAACGGTTCCTATCGCATCGAGGCGTGGCTGAACATCGCCGGCGAGGACCGGCCGTGGATTTACGCGAACCCCGTGCACGTCGGCGCGAGTTCGCTCAACGGCGTGCGGATGACGCCGCTCGAAGCTCCTGAAGTTGCCGCGACGAAAAACCTCCGCTACTCCGAAACCGGCGGGGCGGACCTCGCGACCAAGCAGATGCTCGACGTGTATTCGCCGAAGGGCGCGACCTGCGCGCCGGTGTATGTGTTCCTGCACGGCGGCGCGTGGCGCTTCGGTGACCGCAACCTGTATCCCTCGCTCGGCACGTTCTACGCGCGGCACGGCATCGTGTGCGTGGTGCCGAGCTACCGACTCGCGCCGCGAAGCCCGTGGCCGGCGCAGGCCGAGGACGCCGCGGCTGCGTTCGCGTGGACCGTGAAGCACATCGCGCAGCACGGTGGCGACCCGAAACGCGTCTTTCTCGGCGGCCACTCCGCGGGCGGACACCTCTCGGCGCTGCTCGCGCTGAACCCGAAGTTCCTCGCCACGCACGAACTAACCGCGAAGAACATCAAGGGCGTGCTCGGGCTCAGTGGCGTTTACGACATGAACGTCGAGGGCCTCACGTCGGTCTTTGGCAACGACCCCGCGGTGCGTCGCGACGCGTCCCCGTTGCAGTTCGTGAAGCCGCCCGCGCCGCCGTTCCTCGTGAGCTACTGCCAGTTCGACTACTTCACGCTGCCGGCGCAGGCTCGCGCGTTCCACAACGCGCTCCGCAACGGCGGCATCGCGTCGCAGCTTGTTCACACACCGGGCGAGAATCACATCATGGAGGTCTTCGCCTTCCTTCAGGACGAGAATGAAACGGCCAAGGCGATCCTGAAGTTCATCCGGCAACCGTGAGAAACCGCATTTTGGGATTCCGTTTGCGCGTGTGTGCCGGTAAGGAAGTTCATGCCACGTCTCCTGTTCCTGCTCGTGATCGCATTGGGGTTTGCCTCGCCGTCACACGCCGCAGCGCTGAAGCGCCCGAACGTCCTGTTCATCCTCTGCGACGACCTGCGCTGGGACGCCCTCGGCTACGCGGGCAATCCGCACGTCAAGACGCCGCACATTGACCGGCTCGCGCGGGAAGGCGTGGCGTTCAGGAACATGTTTTGCACCACGTCGCTCTGTTCGCCAAGCCGCGCGAGCATCATCAGCGGGCTCTACGCGCACGCGCACGGCGTGATGAACAACTTCACCGAGTATCCCACGAACCTGGCGAGTTTCCCGCGCCAGCTTCACGCCGCGGGCTATGACACCGCCTACTTCGGCAAGTGGCACATGGGCGAGGAAAACGACGCTCCGCGGCCGGGCTTCAACTGGTTCGTCACGCACAAGGGGCAGGGCAACTACTTCGACACCGAGTGGAACGTCAACGGCCGTCGCCGCGAGACGCCCAAGGGCTACTACACGCACGTCGTCACGGACTTCGCGACCGAGTGGCTCAAGCGCGACCACGGCGGCAAGCCCTGGTGCCTCATGATCGGCCACAAGGCGCCGCACAGTTTCTATTTCCCCGAGCCGAGATACTCGAACACGTTCGACAAGGTCTGGATTCCCTATCCCGAGAGCGCGTTCCACCTCGGCGACAAGCCCGCGTGGCTCAAGGACCGCATCTCCACTTGGCACGGCATCTACGGGCCGCTTTTCGAGTGGCGGAAGAGTTTCCCCGACGACCGCCCCGAGGCCGTGAAGGACTTCGCCGCGATGACGCGCGCGTATTGGGGCACCATCCTCTCCGTGGATGACAGTGTGGGCCGGCTTTACGCCGAGCTCCAGCGCCGTGGCGAACTCGACAACACCCTCATTGTGTTTATGGGCGACAACGGCCTGCTCAACGGCGAGCACGGCATGGTGGACAAGCGCACCATGCACGAGGCGAGCATCCGCATCCCGATGGTCTGGCGCTTCCCGCGCTCAAGCGGAGCGCCGGGAAAAACCATCGAACAACAAGTCCTCACCGTGGATGTCGCGCCGAGCATCCTCGAACTCTGCGGCGCACCCGCGCTGCGGAACATCCACGGCAAGTCCTTCGTGAAGCTCGTGCAACGCGGCGACCCCTCGTGGCGCACATCGTGGTTCTACCACTACAACTACGAGAAACAGTTCCCCTACACCCCGAACGTCCGCGGCGTGCGAACCGACTCGTGGAAATACACCCACTACCCGCACGGCGACCGCTCGCCCGACCGCCACCTCGCCGAGCTCTACAACATCGAGTTCGACCCCGACGAGCGCCACAACCTCATCGCCAACCCGAAATACGCCGGCGTGGTGAAGCAGTTGCAGGGCGAACTCGCCAAGGTCATGAAACACACCGGCCTCACCGCCGCCACCGACAAGATGCCGCTCGACGAAGGCATCAACATGGAATTGCCCGACCAGAGAATCCGGTGAGATTACGGCAAACGGACAGTCACGATGAGCACGCCGTTGCCACCCGAGATTCGCGCCGAGCCGACTCGTCACGGCACACGCTACATCCTGCCGCGTCGCCAGACGGGCGCGCTCAAGGCCTTCGGCTGCGCTACCATCGCGTTTGGTTCGGCCTTCGCAGGCTTCGCAGTCTTCTGGATTTGTGCAGCAGCCTTCGCGACGCAAAGGGGCGGATTCAGTCTCGGCGGCGTCCTCTTTGCGATGTTCGGCATTCCGTTCGTCCTCGCCGGGTTGGCCATCATTGGATTCGGGGTGATCGCAATTCACGGGCACTGCGAAATCGAATTCGAGGGCGGCGAACTTCGCGCCCGCGAACGCGGAGGGCCATTCCGCTGGACACGCCGGTTCCAACTCGCGTCCATCCGGCGCTTCATGGTGTCCTCCGGCGCCGCGACCATCAATGACCAGCCCGTCACCACCGGCCCGCTCTCGGATGTCGGCGCTTTGATGGCAGAAACGGATGCTGCAAGCCCGAGGCTCGTCGTGATGGGTTACCCGCGCGCGTGGATGGATGCGCTGGCAGCACGATTGTCGGCGGACGCGGCCGCACAGCGCGGCAAGCCGCTGGGCGAAACACTCTCCATCGCGCCGGGCTCGACCATGGAGGAATCACTCGTCAAGGAGGACCGCCTCGAACCGCCGCACGGCACGAACATCCGCGTCACGCAACAGGGCGATGCGGTCCTGGCCATCTTGCCTTCGACTGGTTTCAAGGGACAAGCCCGGTCGCTGCTGGTGTTCGCGATCGTCTGGCTGCTCATTTCGACCGTGGTGCTCGCCGCGTTTGTCGCTGCGTCCGTATCGGACAACGTCAAGGGTGACAAACCACCGTGGTTCATCTTTGTGTTCATCGGCCTCTTCGAAGCCATCGGAATCGCCATGCTCACGGGCGCCATCAACTACGCGCGCCGCAAGGCGTCACTCCGGGCCTCTCGGACCGACCTCATGATCGTGCGACAATCGCCGTTCGGGTCGAAGACCTTCAAAGCCGGCCGCTCCGACATCAACTTCATCCGCGTCGGCCCGAGTGGAACGACCATCAACGACGTGCCCGTGATGGAATTGCAGGTGCACTCCGCCGATGGGAAGAAGCACGGGTTCTTCGCAGGCCACTCGAACGAGGAGCTTGCGTGGCTTGCGACCCACCTTCGTCGCACTCTTAACGTAACAGCCGACGAAGGCGAGTCGCTCGAACCCCCGAGGCAAGACGCGCAGTCATGAAGTCAGTCGAGTGACTCGGCGGGCCATTCCTTGGGGCAATCGGGGCTTCGAACACGGAGGATCCAAAGCTGAAAAACAGGCACTTGACATCTGATTTCTAAATGATATTACTTTGCTAGCTCAGCTGCGCTGGGCTCTCAATCCAAACCGAACAACACCTTGCAAACGAATCACGACCTCCCCACCACCGTGGAGCGCGCCGGCTCCGCCTCCAACGGATGGACCATGCTGCCGTTCACCTTTGGCGCGATGCTCGCCGGCCTCGCGTCCCTCATCACTGCCGCCGTGCTCGCGGGGCATCGCAACGGCGAAACAGCGCAGGTCTTCCTGCTGCTCGGCCTCGCCGCGGGCCTCTTCGGCTTCATCATGGTTTGGGGGCACTTCACCGTGCAGCCCAACACGGCGCGCGTGCTGATCCTCTTCGGCGATTATCGCGGCACCGTGCGGGCCACGGGCTTTCATTGGGTGAACCCCTTCATGAACAAGCAACCCGTGTCGCTCCGCGTCCACAACCACATCACCGAGAAGCTCAAGGTCAACGACAAGCGCGGCAACCCCATCGAAATCGCCGCGGTCGTCGTCTGGCGCGTGAAGGACACTGCCGAGGCGGTTTTCGACGTGGAGGACTACAACGACTACGTGAAAATCCAGAGCGAATCCGCCGTGCGCCACGTCGCGAACGCCTTTGCCTACGACCACGGCGAGCAGGACGAGGTCACGCTCCGCGCCGGCGGCGAGGAAGTGGCCAACGCTCTGCGCCGGGAATTGCAGGAGCGGCTTGCGAAGGCTGGCGTGCTCGTGGACGAGGCGCGCCTCACTCACCTCGCCTATGCGCCCGAAATCGCGCAGGCGATGCTCCGGCGTCAGCAGGCCGAGGCCGTCATCTCCGCGCGGCAGAAGATTGTGCACGGCGCGGTGAGCATGGTGGACATGGCGCTCCGCGAACTGGCGGAGAAGGACGTCGTCCACCTCGATGACGAGCGGAAAGCTGCGATGGTCAGCAACCTCCTCGTGGTGCTCTGTGGCGAGGCCGAGGTCAGTCCCGTCGTGAACACCGGCACGCTCTACCAATGAGCGACGAGCGAAAGCCCTTCCTGCTGCGCATGGATCCAAAGCTCTGGGACGAATTGCAGGGCTGGGCCGAGGATGAAATGCGCAGCGTGAACGGGCAGATCGAATTCCTCCTCAAGCGCGCCGTGAATGAGCGCAAGCGAAGCGCGGCGCGCGACTCCGAAAGCCGCTCCGGCGGCCGTTGAGAGGACACCACCAATGAACTCACCATTCAGATGCCTCCGTTGCGGAGGCCAGATGCAGGAGGGATTCGTGCTCGATCATTCGCACTCGAGCCGGCTCGTCGCCTCGTGGGTTGCCGGCAAGCCTGAGAAGTCCTTCCTCACCGGCGTGAAGGTCCGCGGCAAGGAACTGATTGCGACCGTGACCTTTCGTTGCGCGCGCTGCGGCTACCTCGAATCGTATGCGCCGGAGCCGTGATTACTTGATCGGCGCCGGATCGCGCCACACGTGGCCGGATTCCGAGAGCAAATCCTCGGCGGCAACGGGGCCCCACGTGTTCGCGGAGTAAAACTCGCGGTTCGTCAGCGCCTTGCCCTCCCACGCCGCGCGGATGGGGTCCACGAAACTCCACGCCGTCTCCACCTCGTCGCGCCGAATGAACAGCGTCGCGTCGCCCGCGATGGCCTCGAGCAGCAGCCGCTCATAAGCCTCCGGCGTGTAGGCGCCGAACTCCGTGTTGTAGCTGAAGTGCATGCGCACCGGCCGCACCGCGAGCGTGGTGCCGGGAACCTTGCCGTTGAAGCGCAGGTAAATCCCCTCGTTGGGCTGGAGCCGCAGCGTGATGGCGTTCGGGTCAAGCTTGCCCTCGCACTTCGCCGAAAAGAGCACGTGCGGCGTGGGACGGAACTGCACGCGCACCTCGCTCGCCGAGAGCGGCATGGACTTGCCCGTGCGCAGGTAGAACGGCACGCCGCTCCAGCGCCAGTTGTCAATGGTGAGCTTGAGCGCGGCGTAGGTCTCCACGTTTGAGTTGGTCTTCACCTTCGGCTCCTGCCGGTAGCCGGGGCGCAACTCGCCGTCCACCATGCCCGCGAAATACTGGCCGCGGACAATCTGCTTCGCGACGTCCGCGCCGCGGATGGGCCGGATGGACTTGAGCAGCTTCACCTTTTCGTCGCGGATGGCCTCGGCCTGCAACGACACCGGCGGCTCCATCGCGATGAGCGAGAGCACCTGCGAGAGGTGGTTCTGCACCATGTCGCGCAGCGCGCCCGCCTCCTCGTAGTAGCCGCCGCGCCCGCCGACGCCGACCTTCTCGCTCACGGTGATCTGCACGTGGTCAACGGACTGCCGATTCCAAAGCGGCTCGAAGATGGAGTTGGAGAAGCGGAACATGAGGATGTTCTGCACGGTCTCCTTCCCGAGGTAGTGGTCAATGCGGTAAATCTGCCGCTCGTGCGCGAAGCGCGTCAGCTCGTCGTTCAGTTTCGTGGCGCTCGGCAAATCCGTGCCGAACGGCTTCTCGACGACAATGCGCTGCCAGCCATGCGGCTCGTCCTTGTGCAGCAAGCCGCCGTGATGCAGCCGCTCGACAACCTCCGCGAACTGGCTCGGCGCGATGGCGAGATAAAACAGCAGATTGTGCCGAAGCTGCGAATTGCCAAAGCCGCCAAGCATCTGCTCGAGCCTCGCGTAGCCCGCGGGATCGCCGAACTCGCCCTGGCAATAGTGCAGGTTCGCAGCGAACGCCGACCACACCGCGTCCTCCACGGGCTTCGTGCGCGAGAACTGGTCGAGCGCCGCGCGCAACTCGGCTCGAAACGAATCGTCACTCTTTTCGCGCCGCGCGAAGCCGATGACGCGGAACGCCTCGGGCATCTGCTTCTCCTTGAAGAGATGGTAGAGCGCCGGGATGAGCTTGCGCGCGGTCAGATCGCCGCTGGCGCCGAAGATGACGACCGAACACGGCACGACGGTCTTGCGCCCGTCGTCGAGGCGGCACGTCATGAGTTCGTCTAGCTGCTGGAGTTCGTCCATGCGGCGGACGATGCCGAAGGGAGTCGGCGATGGCGAGATTGAAAGCGGGCAGTTCCGCGCGAACTGAAGCGGTTACTTCTTCACCCACTCGATACAGTTCACCAGCAGGGTCTTGAACTCCGGCAGGTCGTGGGCGCGGGCGTCGTGGCCGAGGGTGAGGCCGGCGATGCGG
>Ga0233424_10001830_pt1 | contig 16970 bp, 14 predicted proteins | sample Watercolumn_Towu_FD_181011 | JGI IMG/M metagenome (GOLD analysis project Ga0233424, IMG submission 181011) | Freshwater microbial communities from Lake Towuti, South Sulawesi, Indonesia - Watercolumn_Towuti2014_125_MG | ecosystem: Environmental > Aquatic > Freshwater > Lake | place: Indonesia...
TCGGTGCCGGGGGTGGACCCCGATTTCTCGTTGACCGGCAAGATCACGCAGGTGAAGCGGCAGGCGGGCGATGTCCGTCAGGCGACCTACACGTTCCGGCTCACGCTCACGAACTTGCGCACCGGGCTTGAGGCGTGGACAAAGGTCGTCGATGTGACGAAGCAGGGAACGAAGAACGCCGTCGGTTTCTGATCGGTGAGGTTGGCGCGCCTTACGGGCACGCTCCCCAGGCGCCGAGCAGGATGCCAAGATCAACGGCATCCGTCAGACCGTCGCCGCTGATGTCTTGCGCCGATGTGCCCCACGCGCCGAGCAGAATGCCAAGATCAACCGCATCGACATTCGTGTCGCTGTTGCGATCGGCCGGACAGACCACCGTGCATGAGGTCGTAATGGTCCCAGTGCCGGAAGTGGAGCCCGGCGCACCGACTCGGATGTACCAGACTGATCCCGCGGTCGCATTCCATGTGGCGCTGCTCGTGTTGCCAGCACAGCCTGGCGCGTTGTCGGAGCATGCGACGACCGCGGAGGCTGAAGTCGGACAGGCCGACCCGGCGTAAACGGCGATGCGCGTATCGAAGTTCGCCGCGCCGCAGGTTGACACGCGCGCCTGACCGCCGCAGTTCGCCGTGTATCGGTACCAAATGTCCTTGTTGAGCGCGACACCCGCACCCTCGTCGCATGACGCGGGCAGATTGAGAGTCGTCGTGGTAGCTCCGGCCGTGTTGAAGGACCACGAACCATTCCCAATCGTGGTCGCAGCAGCGCAAGTGTCGTTGGACGGCACCGGCGTTGAGACCGAGATCGTCATCACGTAGTCGTTGCGCGTATCAGTCGCGAGGAAGACGCGGAGGTAGAGGGTCGTTGCCGGCCCCGGATTCGTGTACGAGATCGTGTCGTTGTTGACATTGCCGAGCCACTGCGCCACGGCTGGCGCGCCACAGGCGTTGAAGAGCTGCAGGTCTATGTCGCCATTGGCGTGCGTGTAAGTGAAGGTTCCGCTGAGCGTCGCGCCGACGCCGACGCTAATCGCGTACCAGTCTTCATCGAGCCGCTTCACGATGTTCCCCGAGTAGGTGCCTGGCGCGAGCGTGAAGGGGGCCGCACAGGAGTCGTTCGGCTCTCGCGCGTCGTCGGTTCCTGCGGCGAGCGGCGTCGCGAATCCGCCGCTGTTTACCGCAACATCCCATCTGCCGTAGCCATCATCGCCGCCCGGGTTCGAGCACGCACTCGAGCCGCAGGTGAGCACGCCGTAGAGCTTGTGATCGCTGTCGCGGTACATCGCGGAGCCGGACGAGCCGCCCTCCGTGATGCCGTTGGTCCAACTCACTTGAGCCCAGTTCGATCCTGCGCCGCAGTAGTTGTTGTTGGTGACCTTGGAGCCGAAGGAGATCGCCTGCGGTGTGCCACTTGGGTGATGAAGGCAAGTCGAGGCCGTGCCGTTGGCTGGCGTGGTGTTGGTCCACCCCGCCCACCAGACGCCCGCCGGAAGCGCTCCGCGAACCATCATCAGCGTGCAATCGCTAGTCGCGTAGGTCACGGTGAGGTCGGCGGCGGAGACAGTTGTGCCAGCCGAGTTCGCGCCTGTGCATGTGTTGGATCGATAGAAGAACTGGAACTGGCAACTATTGGCCTCGGCTGCTGTCGAGATGCAATGATTCGCAGTCGAGACATAGGGGGTCTCATCGGCCGCCGTCGTCGCCATCAACTGTCCGGAGCAGAGGTAGCCACTTCCGCCGCTCGTGAAGGTGAGCTTGCACGTGGCGTTCGACTCGTTTGTCCACGCCGTGTAGCACGCTGGATTGAGCGAGCATGTGCCGCCGAGTTGATCGAACACGCCAAAGACATCCCGGTATCCGTATCCGTTGTACGCCTCGTCAAACGGCAAGCGATCGACCTCTTGCCCAGCGGGCACGAACCACTCGATGCGAACCCGTTCGCTCGGCCCGCAGATGCCGTATGCCTCGCCTGTTCCGAAGTCACCCTTTCCGGTTAGCACGCCAGTCATCTGTTGTTCAAGTTCTGGCGTGACTATTGCGAGTTCCTGACCAGCTGCGAGTTGCAGACCAACTAGATGGAGACGCGAACTGAGTGCGCCTTCCATCGTGATGTCGGCCCGCCAGAGCCGACCACCCTCGACCTGAATCCATTGTCCGTTCGCAAGCGAGATGTCGAGCGCGCGTTCGATGGAGAAGCGGAAAGGCAAGTCCTTGTCGGCGCGTTCGTCTTCTTGGAGATATCGCGTTGCGTCCAGCGGTGGCAGCGTGGTAACTGGCGGAGGGGCGAACCAAAGTCCGTACCGGTCGGTGAGGGTGGGCTCCGCGGCCTCGGCGATCGCCGGCTCAGGGAGTGGGCCGTGCGCGTCAGCGTCACGACGATCGGCCGCGCCTACCGAGGTAACGACAAGCGACGACGCCAAGAGTGTGATCGTTGGGGAGGAGGTGGCCATTTCTTTCTGCTCCGTCAAACTGGGGATGATGAAACCGAGCGGAGGGACCGTAGCAATACCCTAGGCGTCAACCAGCCACATTCAAGTACGAAGACGCGAGATCGGCAAGCACATCCCGGAATCCCGCAGATCGCGCCGAAATCGCGTTTCGCCAGGCGTGCCTACTGCCCGGTGCAGGGACCCCACCCAGCAAGCAGGTAGCTCAGGTCGAGTCCGTCCGTCGTTCCATCTCCTGTGCAATCGCCGTCGGGTCGACTCCACCCCGAGAGGATCGCAGTCAGATCGGATCCATCTCGAACCCCGTCGAGGTTGAAATCACCCGGACAGGGATCGAGCCCGTCGACGATCGCTCCAGAGTGTGAGCCGCCTGCGGCGACGGTCCAAGCGTCGCCGAGAGTCGCTGGGACACTCGCTTGGCCACTCGTATCACTGCCCCAAGCGACAACACCACCGATCGTGGTCAGAACGAGAGCATGCGCGCCGCCGCCGGCGATATCCGCTCCCGGCACCGCCAGCGTAGGCACATCGTGAAGTCCTCCCCTCGGCGATCCCCAGTAGCGCACAGAGCCGTCGCTCGTGAGCGCGACCGTGCCGACACTCGTTGCTGAGATCGCTGCGCAACTTCCCGGGCGTTGAAGTTCTGCGGGAGTCGCGGTCGGGCTGATCCGCTCAAGCAAGGCATCGATCAGCCGACCGCTAAGCGCCGAGTATCCAGCGGCGGAGAGATGGACAAGTGTGGTCTCCTCATACCAATGATTCTTGTGCATCTCATCGATGGTCACGAGATCCCACAGGTCGACGATGGTGAGGTTGGGCACCTGCGCCGGCAGCGTGCGCGCATGTGCACGCAACGCGCCTAAGTATCCATCGTTCTCGATGAACGGATGCGAGACCATCGCAACAAAGGTGATGTCATCCAACGGTTGGCCCATTCCCATCCACGCGGACTCGAGCGCGTTCTTGATCGCTACGACCGCAGTTCCCCAGCTCTCTGGCGTGCCAGCATCCTGATTGATCCCTCCCTGAATCCACACGATGACTCGTCCTGAACCACCGCTCGCCCTTTGGCGAGCGAGTAGTTCATGAAGCCACAACTGTTGAGAGGGAACGGGCATGGCCATCACTTCCTCTGCGATGCGCGTCATGGTTGCGCCACCGTGATAGTTGAGTGGTTGGGTTGCCCATCCACGACCATCGCGGCGAACCGAGTGGAGTGCGAAGCCCATCGGCCCTTGAATGCCGAACGATTGCCCGTATGACCCGCCCGCGCAGGTCGCGCGAATCGAAGCGAGAGGGCGCGTTGGGTCTGCCTGAAGCGTGCACTCATCCGCGATCCAACCGAGAACCGGTCCGGCACCAGAGCGCGGGATTGGGGGAGTGATGGCGACGCCGCTTAGGAACTCCCAACCCGGTGAGTAGGTGCCCTGTGGAGTAGGCGCGGAGTTTTGCGAACGGAACATGCGATAGTGCAAGCGACCTCGAACATCCATCTGACTCTGGGCATCGATGCTGACGCCGCTGCTCCCGAGGTAGAAGCGGTTGGTCTGTGGGGGTACCCACGCGAAGTCGAAGGGCACGCCGTTCGGGTGGATGACCGGGCCACCTGGAGTTGATCCGGCGGCAATCATCCCCGCCAGATCTCGTGGCGCGTGTTCGACTCCGCTCTCGTTGATCGCAGTATCCGCACCACCGGTCCAGCCTGTGCCTTCCGGCATCGACCACGACTGGGACCACCGACCAAATGTCGTCCCGACCGGCATCACCGGGAGCATCGGCGTCGCGTATTGCCGGAATCCGCGCTCGGTGAGTGCCATCGCGACGCCGTCGCACCAACCACTTACAGGTTGGCCAGCGCCGGAGTTGAACCCAGTGTTGCTGTCGCCGCACCAGAGAATGTCGACGCTGTCAGACCCATTGAGCACTGCTTCGAGGAACGCGCGCGCCTTCGCCGGGCCGGTGATTGCGGTTCGCGTGTTCCCCCAGCAGATGACGCGACCATCAGTTGTGAGCGCGACGGAGTGATCTCGACCGGCGGCGATCCGCGAACACGCCGGCAGTGAGCCCGGTGGCGTCGATTGCCCCAGATCGTCCGCGCCCCAGCAAGCGACGCTGCCGTTCGCGAGCAATGCGATTGAGTGTCGCCCGCCTCCCGTGGCACAAAGCGCTGCGGCGAGCGAGGTCGGTACCGCGCACTGACCCGAGTCATTGCGACCCCACGCGCGAACGAGTCCGGATTGGGTCACGGCGAGCGAGTGATCGAATCCAGCGCCAACCGTTGAGCACGCCCCGACGAAGGGGGGCGTCATTCCTTGTCCGAACTCGTTGCTGCCCCAACAGAGCACAGCCCCTGAAGTGTGCAGCGCCACGGTGTGCTCTGCACCAAGTGCGAGAGCGACGCACGAGTCCGAGCCAGCAGGCGATCCTGATTGCCCGTAGACATCCGATCCCCAACAAGCAACCAGAGTCCCGTCGGCGCGTGCGAGAGAAGCGAGAGCCACAAGCGCGAGCGTGGCGACGAGACCACAGCCACTCCCGACTGTCGGTCGCGGGCGCGCAAGCATCCCGATCAGTATGGAGTGAACAACCTGCAGCGCAAGTGGCGGTGAGGCGATTATCGGAAGGGGCGGGGATCCAGCGTCTGTGTGTACGCTCCAAACATGCACGCCTCACGAATCCGCGTGCTCACTATGGTCGGCTGTGCGCTTGCCGCAGTGAGTTGCGCGACCACCGGGTCGAAGTCGGGAACCACCACGCACGCGTCGACAGGACCTAGTGAGTGGGCCGATGTCATTGAGAGTCAGCCCGACCCCCGCGTCGTGACCAACGCCGAGTATCGCTCGCGGATCTCCGCGACCGGTCTGCCTTGGCGAGTTCGCGAGCGTCTCACTGGAGTCGAAATGCTGCTCGTGCCGCCAGGCGAGTTCGTCATGGGGATGAGCGTGGGGGATCCCGACGCGATGGATGATGAGCGCCCAGCGCATCGAGTCACAATCTCACAGCCGTTCTATCTGGGGCGCTACGAACTCACGCAAGGCGAGTGGGTGGGCGTGATGGGCTACAACCCGAGCTATTTTCAGGAGGCGAACTTCGCGATCCGCGTCGCACCCGACGCAGAGGCGCGCATGGCGGAACTTGTCGCAGAGGGGCATACAAAGGAGGAAGCGCAGGCGCTGGTGAGCGCTGGCGATCTCGTCGAGTCAGATGCGAATCGCTGGCCGCTCGAGACCGTGACTCCGGCAGATGTTGAGCCGTTCCTTAGGCGGACTGGGCTCCGGTTGCCGACGGAAGCCGAGTGGGAGTACGCGTGCCGAGGCGGGTTGCGGGAGCCGCGATATGGCGAGCTCGACGAGATCGCTTGGTACACAGGTAACTCAGAACAGTCGACGCATGTTGTCGGAAGCAAGCTGCCCAACTCTCTCGGATTCCACGACATGATCGGTAATGTGTGGGAGTGGTGCTCCGACTGGTACGGGTCCGACTACTACACGGACTGCGAAGGTGGGGTCATTGACCCGACCGGGCCAGGGGCTGGAGACTTCGGAGTTGCGCGCGGTGGCTCGTGGGATCATGTCCCCGCGAACTGCCGCTCATCGTTCCGCGAGAATCACTTCATGCCGGACCCGCGCATCACCGACTTCGGCATCCGAGTCGCGCGCAATCCATAGACCCTATTGAAGAACAGAGACAACGATGATGACACTCATGACGCGAGCGGGGCTCACAGCGGGCGTGATCGGATCCATTGTGATGGCGATGGCAGCCTCCGAACAGTCGGCGACTCCGCCATCAGGTGCTAGCGCGAGCGATCCTTCGTCGAAGGTCGCTTGGGCCGAGGTCATCGAGGCCGAGGTCGATCCGCGCGTCGTTACAAACCCCACGCTCGCCGATGCCATTCGCGCGACCGGTCTGCCATGGCGAGTCCGAGACAAGGCGACTGGCATTGAGATGCTCCTCGTGCCGCCCGGCACTTTCAACATGGGGATGAGCCCTGGCGATGAGTTCGCGAACAGCGACGAGCGACCTGCTCATGAGGTCATTCACTCGAAGCCGTTCTATCTCGGACGCACGGAAGTCACGCAAGCGCAGTGGTCAAGAGTCATGGGCTCCAATCCGAGCTACTTTCAGGATGTCAACTTCAAGCCGATGACCAGCGAGGAGCGCGCCGCAACGATCGAGCGAATGGTTGCGGCAGGTTTCACCCGGCAGCAGGCGGACACGAAACTCGGGCCGCCGATCATCGCGCCGATCTCGACGGCGAACTGGCCAGTCGAAACTCTGACCTGGGAGGATGTGCAACTCTTCCAGGAGCGCACGGGGTTGCGCCCGCCGACTGAAGCCGAGTGGGAGTTCGCATGTCGCGCGGGAACAACCGAGCCAACCTATGGTCGCCTCGATCAGGTTGCCTGGACGACGACGAACTCGCAGGAGCGCACCCACCCGGTTGGTGCGAAACTTCCGAACGCGCTCGGCTTCTACGACATGATCGGCAATGCGTGGGAGTGGACGAACGACTGGTATGCGGCTGACTACTACAAAGCGTGCGAGATGGGGGCTACTGATCCACGCGGGCCGGGGCCGAGCGCCTTTCGAGTGCTGCGCGGTGGATCGTGGGACTACGACGAACGAAGTTGTCGCGCTTCGTTCCGATTGAATCACTTTTTGGGCGATCCGCGAATCACAGACTTCGGCCTCCGGATTGCTCGGACGCCGTAAGTCGTTGCTGGGGATTGCGTTACGCGGCGTGAGGAAGCCGGAGCGGTTTTCCACACGCTGTCGGAGCGCGGACAAATCGTCAACGCCGCGGTAGCGTTAGCGTCTCGCCTCGAGGGTTCGCGTGTGCGTCTCCTCGGTCTAGGAAAAGAGCAAGAAATGTCAATCATCGTACTCACCGCCATCGTTGGACTCGCCGATCCTTCCGTCGCCCGTCCCGCCATTGATACCGGCGACGATGCACTCACGCAGATCGAAGACCTGAAGCGGCAAATGGCGGCGATGGAGGCTCGCCACGACGCGGAGATCGCCGCCCTGAGGAGTGAGAACGGTGACAAGTGGCTGACACAGGCGCGCGCGATGGAGGTCCGCGAGTTTGTCGGTGAGCTGCTCGCCGACAGCGAGACTCGATCGAGCCTTCAGGGGACCGGCGCGACCGCCGGATGGGACAAGGGCTTCTTCCTCGCGAGCGCGGACGGCAACTTCAAGATGGCGGTCGGCGGGCTGATGCAGGCTCGCTACGCGTTCAACAATCAGCCGCCCGAGAATCAGGTGGCGACAGCATCGAGCCCGATTGTCGTCAATGTGTACGGCTTCGAAATGCGTCGCGTGGAACTTGAGTTCGTTGGGCACATCATGGATCCGAGCTGGGAGTACAAGGTCAAGCTCTCCTTTAACTCCAACAATGCGACTGTGCAGACCAACGGTGGATCGCAGACCACTTCCAACGCTGCAGTGCTAGAGGACGCGTATGTTCGGAAGGTTCTCGACAACGGTTTCGCGCTGAGGGTCGGCCAGTTCAAGAGCAACTATGACTTCGAGGAGACAATCAGCGGAGGCTCGCTCCAGTTTGCCGAGCGAAGTTTGCTGAATTCCTACTTCAGCACGAAGTTCATTCAGGCGGTGCAACTGGAGTATCAGAACGACTCAATCAAGGCGCTCGTGAACTTCAATGACGGTGGCGGCAACCGAAATGTGAGCGCGATTGGCACCGGCAACAATGTCGAGTGGGCAACGGCAGGCCGCGCGGATTGGAAGCTCTTCGGCGACTGGAAGCACTTCCGTGAGTTCACATCTTGGCGCGGCACCGACGCATCACTCATGGTCGGCGCGGCCTACAACTGGCAGCGCGGCGGAAGCCAGAACGCGTTCAATCCCAACTTCATCGGCAATAGCGACAGCATGAACATCTCATACACGGCCGATGTGAATTGGCGGTGGGATGGTCTTAGTGTGTTCGGCGCCTTCCTGGGCAACTCCTACTACGCGCAGCCCAACGGCGCAGGATCCGTCACCTCGCTTGGCGTGATTCTTCAGGGGGCGTACCAGTTGACCGACAATCTCGAGGCGATGGCTCGATTTGAGTATCTCAATGTCTCGGGCGGAGGCGCAACGACGGTTGCGAGCTCGCCATCGGCGATCAACGCGCAGCGCTTCAACATCTACACAATCGGCGCCAACTACTACATCTCCAAGAACAAGGTCAAGCTCACCGCCGATGTCGGTTATGTCGTCGGCGGAATTCTCTTCTCGAACGGCATCTACGGCCAGAACATCGTTGGTACGGACTACCGAACGGACGAGACGAGCGACGCGACCGGACAGGTCGTGGCGCGCGCGCAGTTGCAGTTCGCGTTCTGAGCCAGGTGCGTTGGCGCCCCGTCACGGGACGCTAACGCACGGGCGTGATTTCGTAGGGTCGCGAGCGGAAGTCGCGCCAGTCGGGGCCGACTTCACCGAGTTCGGCGAGGTTTCCATCGCGGCGCGCGTCATCGCTCGCGGCTTCAGCGAGCACATACTTAGCGCCGCGGTACTCCACGAACTGCTCGCCAGCGCGTGCGTCAACTCGCACCCCAAGGAGCGCGTGCCCTGAGCCATCCTTCGCCTTTAGAGTGACGATGACGACATCCGCGATGGACTTCGACCGAATGAGCGCCGCCATGAGCGCGGACTTCGAGTCGCAGTCGCCCCCTTTGAGTAGTGTCGTCAGCGGCGTGCGCATCCCACAGCGGTCGCGTCCGTCTGGTAGGTCATCGATGCGCTCGTACGGGATCGACTGAATGAAGCGGAAGATCGCTTCGACCTTGTCACGCGTCGAGATGAGGCGTCCAACCCGGTGGGCGCGAAGCACGCGATCCGTTTCAGTGAGGACCGCTTGCGCCACCGGCGCGATGCTCGCGCGGCAGGTTTCGATGAGCCAGGCGTAGTCGGGCTCCAGCATCCCGAACGATCCGTCGCTGCTCGGCACCACACGCATTCCGTGGTGCGCGAGTTTCGCGTTCTCAAGGCGCTGCAGCTTGCGTTTCTCCTCCTCGCTGGTGTAGGAGAACTGGATCGCGTCCAGTGGCGCGCCGAAGTGCCGCTCGATTGCACTCGCGCGGGCTTCGTCGATTGACGCGTTGATTGAGAACGACCAGGGTGCGATGGTGGGATCTCGATACCGCACTCCGTCGCGCATCGTGATGGCGGGCGTAGCGTCCAGCCACGAGTATTCGCGGCGCACGATCTTCGCGGGGACCTTGGGGATCTCGTTGGGGGTTCGCAACCATGCGTTGAACGCCTGATTGGCCTCTGTGGCCGGTCTGGGCGGAGCGCCCTGCAACACCACGCCCGCCGCGAGTGCAATCGATATCAGAGTGGAAAGCGCCACAGCAGCATCCTAGGAATCCGTCGCGCGCGAGACATTCAGGGCTAGGGCGTGAGGATGCGCGCACTCCAGGTTCGGAGTGATCAGGCGAAGGGCGTTGGACATCGACTTAGACTCGCCGCACGATGGCCGACTTACAGGGATCCTCGACCGACCTCTCTGCCAACGCGATCGTCGACTACAGCACTGTCGCGGTCTCAGAACTCATGGAGCCGGTCCATGCCAAGTTCGACGCGACTGACACGGTTGGAGAAGCGATCGAGCAGATTCGCACGCTCGTTAGAAGCACTTTCGTCACCTACGCCTATGTCGTCGACGACGATGGCAAGTTGGTGGGCGTTGTCACGATGCGCGACCTCCTGTTCACTGATCGCACAGCGACGCTAGGCGCGATCATGTTGAAGGATCCCTTCTGGATTCCTGCGGATGTGACGGTGATCGACGCAATGAAACTGGTCATCAAGAAGCACTTCCCGGTTTACCCGGTGTGCTTAGGAAGCGGACAGCTCGTCGGACTCATCCGTGGGACGACGATGTTCGAGGCGCAGGCGGTCTAGATCAGCGCGCAGGCGGGGTCGATGGTCGGCGTAACGAAGGAAGAGCGCCTTTCCACCCCGTGGCCGCGCAGTCTGCTTGCCCGTCATCCATGGTTACAACTCAACCTGCTGACTGCATTTGTTGCCGCCGGTGTGGTTGCCATCTTCCAGCACACTCTCGACAAACTGGTGATCTTGGCGGTGTTTCTGCCGGTTCTTGCAGGGCAGGCAGGCAATACGGGGTGTCAGACGCTAGCCGTCGCCCTTCGGGGTATGACACTCGGCGAGTTCAAGTCGGGAAAGGAGCGGGCGCTCGTCCTCAAGGAGGGGCTCTTGGGGCTTGTCAACGGAATCCTGGTCGGCATCTCCGCCGGAGTCGGGATGTACATCTTCGCAGCGATGCAGCCCCCGCCGGAAGATCCATTGGTGTTGGCGCCAGCGGAGCGAGCGTTCATGCTTGGATTCGTGACATTCGCCGCCATGATCGGCAGTTGCGTCGTGAGCGGGCTCTCAGGGGCGTTGATCCCGCTGACCCTCAAGCGGCTGGGCGCTGACCCATGCACGGCGTCAAGCATCTTCCTGACCACAGCCACGGATGTCGCCAGCATGGGGATCTTCCTCGGCTTGGCGACGGTGCTCATCTCGTAACCCGCGGACAAAAGAGAAAAGAGGTCGGAGCGCACACCGCTCCGACCTCATTCATTGAAGAACGAAGTTCAGCCGACTATCAGGTCGTCGACGACTTCTTGGCGAACACGGCCACGATCACGAGCATCGCGATCAGACCAACGAATCCGCCATTGCCCAACTGCATGATGAAGTTGGTGAGGTTGGTGGTGATCCCAGCGAAGAACCCGACATTGTTCGAACCAAAGATGATCTGCACGAGAACTCCCAGTGCGATGAAGAGCAGCATGATGTCCATGAGCTCGCGTGCCCAACCCTTGATCCATGTGAATGCCTGCATGTTTTATGGCTCCTTGTGAGTCCGAACCTGAGCACCCTGCAACATGCAGCGCACCCAATCTCGTTATCGGCAAGGTCGGGAGGATTTCGCCAGTACTCCGAGCAAACGAGTGGTCGTAGGGCAGGTGGTTGGGACGCTGCCAGTGCCGGAACCGGACCCAAAAACGCTGTTATCGTTCCAGAATCGCGGGTTGTCCGACACCCGTTGGTCTGGCACATTCGTAGTATCTCCCCCCAAACCGCCATGGAATCGTTCATCGATGCGACTGGCTTGACCAAGACTTTCGGGGGGATCCGCGCGGTCGACGGGGTCTCACTGCAGGTCAATCAGGGAGAGGTGGTCGGCTTCCTCGGGCCAAATGGCGCTGGGAAGACGACGACCATGCGCATGCTGACCGGTTTCCTAGAGCCCACGGCGGGAACGGTGAAGCTCGCTGGCGTTGACATTGACAAGGCACCGATCGCCGCGCGACGCCACTTCGGTTACTTGCCAGAAGGTGCTCCCGCCTATCCGGACATGACCGCTCGCGAGTACTTGAACTTCGTCGCTAGCGCGCGGGGGTTGTCGCGAGCGGAGCGCGCGGCCGCGGTGGATGCGGTCGCCTCCCGCGTTCACCTGACGCGCGTCCTGGATCAGACGATCGAGACGCTCTCCAAGGGGTTCAAGCGGCGGGTCGGCATCGCTCAGGCAATCCTGCATGATCCGAAGATCCTCATCATGGACGAGCCGACTGACGGGCTCGACCCGAATCAGAAGCACGAGGTTCGCGAACTCATCCGTGAGATGGGCAAGCGCAAGGCGATCGTCCTCTCGACGCACATCCTTGAAGAGGTCGAGGCCGTGTGTACGCGAGTTGTCGTGATCGCTGCGGGGAAGGTCGTGTTTGACGGAACGCCGGGCGCGTTCGAGGCGCGCGCGCCCGAGGGCGTGCGGCGCAACCGTATGGACCATGTCTTCCGCGAGCTGACCGCTTGTAGTGCCGAGGTCGCATCGTGAGCGCCTCCCGGCCATTCAGCGTTGTGGCGCGGCGTGAACTGCGCGGGTACTTCGCGACACCGCTCGCGGGCGTCTTCTTGGTCGTCTTCATTTTTCTCGCGGGGGTCTTCACATTCTCGCTTGGCAATCTCTTTGAGCGCGGCGAAGCTGATCTGCGCCCGTTCTTCCAGTTCGTGCCGTGGTTGTTCCTCTTCCTTGCGCCCGCGGTTTCGATGCGCCTCTGGTCGGAGGAACGGCGGCTCGGAACGATCGAGGTCTTGACGACGCTACCGATTCCGCTCTGGCAGGCCGTGCTTGGGAAGTTTCTCGCGGCATGGTTGTTCTGTCTCGTCGCGCTGGGCGCCACCCTCCCACTCTGGATCACGGTTTCGTGGCTCGGAGATCCAGACCAAGGGGCGATCGTCGCTGGGTACGCCGCGACGGCGATGCTCTCGGGGCTCTATCTCGCGATTGGCGGTCTGGTGTCGGCGCTCACCAAGAATCAGGTGATCGCCTTTGTCGTCACGGCGGTCATGTGCTTCCTCGCGCTCCTGTGCGGGTACCCGATAGTCCTAGACTTCTTCGAGGGTTGGCTCCCCGGCGGCGCGCGCGATGCCATCGCCGGTGTCAGCGTCTTGACGCATTACCAGAGCATGATGCGCGGCGTGATCGAACTGCGCGACATCGTCTATTTCGCAAGCGGCATCGTCGTGCTCGTCACGGCGACGACCATCGCCATCGACTGGCGGAAGGCAGGCTGAAGTGGTCAGCGGTCACCGTTCTCGCTCGGCGGTTCTTGCGCTCGCCGCGCTCGGCATTGGATGGATCGCGCTCAACTCACTCGTGAGCGCGCTTCCTTCATCGGCGCGAGTCGACTTGACCGAGGGAGAGCTCTACACGCTCTCGCCGGGGATGCGCAGCATGCTCGCATCGCTAAGCGAGCCTGTGCGCGTCGATCTCTACTTTTCCGAAGAATCGACGAAGGAGATCCCACAGTTACGCAATCATGCGATGCGCGTGCAGGAGTTCTTGGGCGAACTCGCGCGCGCGTCCGATGGGCGTGTCGCCGTCGAAGTGGTCGACCCTGAGCCGTTCTCAGAAGCCGAGGACGCTGCGAAGGCCGCGGGAATCGCACCGATCACTGTCGATGCTGCGGGGAGGCAAGCGATGCTCGGGCTTGTAGTGACCGGCCCGACCGATCGTCGCGAGGGTATCCCGTATCTGAACCCACAAGAGGAGGCGTTCCTCGAGTACGAACTCGCGCGCGCGATCGTCAGCGTAAGCAGAACGACGCATGCAAAGGTCGCGCTCGTCACGGGACTCCCGCTCGACGCGTCATACGACCCCAGATCGCAGCGCATGTCACAGCCATGGCAGGTGCTAGTGCAGATGCGATCGCTCTTCGATGTTGAGATCGTCGCGCCGAGCGCCGAGAAACTGCCGGAGCGCTTCGATGCGCTCGTCATCGCACATCCCAAGGGGATATCCGAGTCGCTCTTGAAGGCGATCGACGCATACGCAGTTGGCGGTGGACGCATCCTGCTCTTCCTGGATCCATACTGCGAGTCGGACGCGGCAGCAGCTGGGCCGGCAGGATTCGGCGCAGGAGGATCTGCGAGCGATCTCGGGAGCCTGCCAGCAGCGTGGGGGATTCAGTGGGTGCCCGGAAGCGCGGTTGCTGATCGCAAGCACGCACAGCGCGTGCGCGCGAGGACTGAAACGGGTCTCGCGACAATGGAACATCCCGCCTGGCTCCTGCTAGACAAGGAGACGATCGCGAAGAGCGACCCGGCGTTTGGTTCGCTACACACTCTTGTGATGCTCTCGGTAGGCGAACTCGGAACGACCGAGGGATCCTCGCTGACGATGACCCCGCTTGTCCGCAGCTCCACCGACTCGATGATGATCGACTCCACGAAGCTAGGGCCATTCGCCGACCCTGCCGCGCTGCTGCGCGACTTCAAGTCCGACGGGGTATCCCACACGATCGCCGCGCGATTCGTGGGGGCCGTGAAGAGCGCCTTCGCTGCGCCAACGCCCGAGGGGGCATCGGCATCGATCATTGTCGTCGCCGATGCGGACATGCTCCGAGATGAGACTTGGATTCAGGAAGAGCGGCTCGGTGCGCTAAGCCTCGGATGGCGAACATTTGCCGACAATGGAGCTCTGCTCATGAACAGCGTTGAGCAGCTGTGCGGCTCAGCAACGCTCATGTCTCTACGGGGGCGCGGTGAGAGCCATCGACCTTTCACAGTTGTGTCGGAGATTCAGCGAGCGGCCGAAGATCGCTTCCGCGCGCGCGAGCAGGAACTGCAAGCGAGGATCACCGCCATCCAAGAGCGCATCAATGAGGTCCAGCGTCAGAAGTCGCCGGATCAGATGTTGATCCTGACTCCCGAGCAGCAGGCGCAGCTCGAATCGGCGCAGAAGGAGATTGGTGAGGCTCGCAAGGAGCTCCGGCAGGTGCAGTTCAGCCTGCGACAGGAGGTGGAGGCGCTCGGGCATCGGCTCATGCTCGCCAATGTCGTCGGCTGGCCGCTCGTCGTGGCAATCGTCGCCGTCGCGATTGGAGTGCGCCGCAAGGTCACTTCATCGCGAGGGGGAGCTGCGCTCCCGCGTCGAGGTGCTGCGTGACGCACTCCCGCCTGACTCGAGTTGCGATCGGCGCCGCGTTCGCAATCGTCGTGGTCGCTGTTGTAATGCGCGCGTTCGGGCCCAACAAGGTGGACGCGTCGGGCATCGGTGAATCGTGGGTAGATCTGGCGGCAGTGGCTTCCAAGATCAATCGCATAGAAGTCGAGACGGCCTCAGGGGTGACGCAGGCGCAGCGTGTAAATGGAGTGTGGACGCTTCCATCGCGGGACGGTTTTCCAGCTAAGGAGGAGGCTCTGCAGAGCCTCGTGCGCGGGTTGATCGCGCTCAAGAAGTCCCAGCGCATGACGGCGATGCCTGATCGGCACGGCGAGCTTGGGCTGGCGTGGCCCGACGCAACTGGTGAAGCGCGGCTCGTGCGCATCTACGAGGAAGGCAGCGAGGCGCCCGCTGTTGAGGTGTTGGTTGGACGATCGGTTCAGTCGCCACCGGGCGTCTATGTGCGATCTCCAAACGAGATCCAGTCATGGAAATGCACAGGCACGCTCGCGACGCAGGAACTTCCGGCCGCGTGGCTCGATGGTCCCGTAGCGGACATTCCGGCCGATGACCTCAAGTCGATCGAATGCCTCGGGAATGTGCTGACCAAGGAAAACGGTCAGTGGAGTGGAAAGCTCGCCGACGGATCGACGCACGCGCGCGAGGCAGCAATGCGTTCGACCCTCCCTTATCTACTCTCGGGTCTCGCCATCGATGACGCGCGCCGCGAGAGGCCGGAAGATCTCGCGCGCGAGGGTGGTGTTACTGCGTCGTTGCGACTCGACGATCAGCACGCGATTGACGCGCGGCTCTGGCGTGATGCGGACGCGGTCTGGGTACACCTCGCGCCGGGCGAGTGTGGTGATGGAGCGACGCCTGAGAAACTGGCGCAGCAATCGCCGAAATGGCAGGGGTGGGTGTTCATGCTCCCCAAGTGGAAGGCGGCGCAGTACCGCGGGCTCTTCGAAGATCCCACGCCGCCCGCGCCCGCGAATCCCGCTGCGATCGCACCCGACCCGGGCGCGCCTGCGATCCCGCTCGCACCCGCCCCGGGTTGAGGGCTGTTGTCGCGGTCGGCAAGAGTGGCGGGGGATTGTTCGATGTGGGATGATCCTGCGCATGGCGACCCCCGCGCAATCACCAGTCACGACGAACGCGACGGCTCCGAGCCGCATTTATGAGGGCGACGGTGATCGACTCGTAGAAGTGCCGGCACAAGGTCCGCGCGTGACCATCCTTCCCTCCGGAGATCCTCGAAGTGCGAATGCGCGTCGTCAGGTTCGCATCATGTGGGGGCAGCACTTGCTCGACGATCTTCTCGCGGGCAAGTACCGCACGCTCATTTGTGCCGTCAACGACACGGACAACACGCATGGAATCCTGGGCGAGATCCTCAATCTAGTGCCGACCAGCCAGTGGACGCTCGCGTCAGCCACCAGCTACGCGAAGGTGTTTCGCTCCGCGGTCCAGTTGCACGCCAAAGAAGATCGCGAGCCATATGTCCTCAAGTTCGATCTCGATCGCGTCCTTGTGCTCGCGCTGCTGCGGCCGACGGGGCGCGATCACCTGAATCTCGAGGACATTTACCGTGGGTTCCGAACGGTGTCACAGATGCTCGAAGGGAGAGCGGACCGGCGTCCCGCGGCAACCATTTCGTTCTTGGGAGCCAAGAGCAATCGGCTGCGCGATCACAGTGGCAACGAGCCGAGTTGCGAGGCGGTGCTCAAGGCGATGTACGACGCGGGATATGACGGGGACTTCTATCCGCCGGTTTCGGCTTGGGATTCTCCACGAACTGGCGTGTTCGCGAGGTACCCATTCCCCGAGGGTGTCGACCGAATGCGCGAAGGCAGCAGCTGACGAAGTCAACCGCGGCTATCGAACGATCCCGCGGCAGGCGAGGGCTAGCAGAGCTCCGCGAAGCGTGGTGAACGCGCCGAACGAGAGGCCGAAGGCGTCGACGAACGCCCACTCAAGTGGCGCCCACGAGATCATGAAGAGCATCGCGCAGGCGAACGCGGCCCATGCTGGAGTGGCGCGCGATCGCCGTAATCC
>Ga0233424_10001832_pt1 | contig 16955 bp, 8 predicted proteins | sample Watercolumn_Towu_FD_181011 | JGI IMG/M metagenome (GOLD analysis project Ga0233424, IMG submission 181011) | Freshwater microbial communities from Lake Towuti, South Sulawesi, Indonesia - Watercolumn_Towuti2014_125_MG | ecosystem: Environmental > Aquatic > Freshwater > Lake | place: Indonesia...
GCGATCAGGGCGCGCTGGACGCTCTTGACGCCGTCCTCGTTGATCATGCCGGCCTGGTAGGCGCTCATGAGGTCGGGCACGGCGATCATGCTGACTTCCTCGGCGATCTCGAGGCTCTCGATGCCGCTGCGGCCGTCGACGCTGCCCACGAAGTCCTGACCGCGGATCTCGCGGCCCTGCTCGATGACGTTGCTGTCGGCCTGCAGGACGTACGCGCCGGGTTCCGGGGCGCGCTCGACGAGGGGGCCGGCGCTGCTGGTCTCCTCGATGGTGATGATCGCGCTTTCCTTGTTCACGACCTCGGCGACGCTGCGGGCATGCTTTTTACCCATGCTGACGTTCGGGAACGTCTCGGTGACGTCGTTGCGGGTGACTTTCAGGGTGAACAGGCCGTCGCTGCCTTCCTCAGGGTCCGTCTTGCCGTCCTTGCCCTTGGGGGCCTCGCCGGGCTTGATGGGGTCGGCGGGCAGCACCTCGATCTGGATGTCGCTCTGACGGCCGTCGCGGGCGGCGATGCTCAGGCTGGGAACGGCCTTGCTGGCGCGGCTGGGCAGTTGCAGGGGCCGCGCGGCCTCAACGGTGCGTTTGGCCTGGGTGGCCTGGGCGGGCACGAGGCGCACGACGTAGCAGCGGGTGCCGCCGTTGTTGAAGTACGCGTAGACGCTCTGGGCGAGGTACGCGCCGTCCATGAAGGGGTTCTTCTCGCCGCGGGCGTCGGTGGTGCCGAAGATGTCCTTGAACTGCTGCCAGTTGGCCACGAAGACGGGCGTGTTGGCGGGGCCGCTGGGCGCGAAGCCCACGAAGGCGGCGGTGGTGGTGCTGATGCCCTCGATGGGGCGGGGTCCACTCTGGATTTCTTCGACGTAGACGCCTGGGGATAGGTATTCAGCCATGGGTTCCTCCGGTGAAAGTGCAGTGTTTGACGGCCCCCGCGGCTGTTGCGTGGGTGGGCGTTGAACGCTGAGGTCCACAGGCTTCCAGAACTGACCCGGCGTGTAAACCGCATGTGAGCAGACGCGGGGGGGCCTTCGTTTCTATACTGACCAGTCACGCAGTTATGCCTGAGGTTTGAACTTTGAAGAATAGCCCTCTGCAACGTCATTTTCGAGTGAGATACCTCGCATTCCACCCGCTGGTGGCAGCCGTGGGGGCGTGCGGATTGCCCGTATATCTGTCTAGACATCCGGGGGTGCAGCGTGATTGCTGACGTCCAGCAGGCCCTGCGCGACCTGATCTACACCGAGGCGCAGCTGCCACGCGACGCCATCGACATCCGCTTCGCCGCGCCCACGGGCAGCTGGGTCAGCAGCCTGACCCGCCCCACGTTGAATCTCTTCCTGCACGACCTGCGGGAGAACGCCGGGCTGCGCTCCATGGAATTCAGCCACGCCCCCGGCCCCGGCGGCGTGCAGCGCCAGCTGGCCCCCCGCCGCATGGACCTGCGCTTCCTGATCACCGTGTTCTTCAAGGCGCAGCTGGACGAACTGGGCCGCGACGAATGGAACGTGCTGTGGCGCGTCCTGGCCGCACTGCTGCGCCAGGACGAATGGGAGGACCGCTACCTGCCCGACGAGGCCCGCCGCCTGAACCTGGGCGTGCTGGGCAGCGTCACGCACAGCGACACGCCGCAGTCGGTCTTCACCAGCCTGGGCCTGAGCCTGCGCCCACACCTGCAGTACACCGTCACCGTGCCCCTGGACCTGAACGTCGGCACCTACGCGCCGCTGGTCCTCGAACGCGACCTCGCCGTGCGCGGCGGCCCGGACCGGGACGCGCCGCTGGCCTCGCAGCGCCGCCGCAGCTCCTGGCAGCTACGCGCCCCCGACGGCCGCCCCCTGGCCGACGCGCTCGTGCGCAGTGACAGCGGCGCGCGCGGCTACACCGATCCCACCGGCACCGTGCACCTCGACGCGCCGCGTGATGCGGTCGGCACCCTGCACGTCCTGACCCTGGACGGCCAGACCCACACCCTCACCCCGCACACCGAGCAGGCCCGCCTGACCCTCGAGCCCCCCGGAGGCCCCGCATGACCCGACCCCTCACCCGCCCCCCGGCCCGCGACGTGCTGGGCACCGGCCTGGCCTTCCCACTCGGCGTGAACCCCCGCGGGCAGCTGGGCATGGTCAGCGGCGAACGCGCCGTTGCGCAGGCCATCATGACCCTCCTGATGACCGCCCCCGGGCAGCGCGTCATGCGCCCCGAGTACGGCTGCCGCATCCACGACCTGGTGTTCGCGCCCGGTGACGCCACCACCCTGGGCCTGGCGTCCTACTACGTCGACGAGGCCATCCGCCGCTGGGAACCCCGCGTCACCGTCGAGCGGGTCCAGGCGCGCCTGGACCCCGCCGACCCGGGCCGGATCATCGTGGACCTGCGCTACGTGCTGCGCGGCACCCCGGACGCCCGCTCCCTGATCTTCCCCTTCTACCGCGCCCCCTGACCCCCGGAGACCCCACCGTGCCGCTACCCACCGTGAACCTCGACGACCGCCGCTTCGACGACATCCTGGAAGAGGCCCGCCGCCTGATCCCGCAGTTCTGCCCCGAATGGACCGACCACAACCCCAGCGACCCCGGCATGGCCATCCTGGAGGTGTTCGCGTGGATGACCGACCTGCTGCTGTACCGCGTGAACCAGGTGCCGGACAAGCTGCTGATCGCCTTCCTGGACCTGATCGGCGTGCAGCTCGCCCCGCCCCGCGCCGCGCAGGCGCCCGTCACGTTCTACCTCTCCGCGCCGCAGGACACCCCCCTGGCCATCGCCCCCGGCACCGAGGTCGCCACGCTGCGCACCGAGGTGAACGAGGCCACCGTGTTCTCCACCGAACGCGCCGGCGTGATCCGCCCCCCGGTCCTGACCGGGCTGTACACCGCCAACACCCTCGCGCAGGTGCGCGGGGACGCCGACGATACGCGGGGCGTGCGGCATGACCTCGCGCAGCTGGGCCTGCCCGGCTACCGCTTCCCGATCTTCCAGCCGCAGCCGCAGCCCGGCGACGCGCTGTTCGTGCAACTTCAGGAGGACCACAGCGACCACGTCCTGGCGCTGCACTTCGGCGTGGAACTCGCCGGGGGCGCCGGCGTGAACCCCAACCACCCTCCGTACGTGTGGGAGGCGTGGCAGGGCGGTGTGAGCCGCTGGGCACAGTGCGAGATCGAGTACGACGGCACGCAGGCCTTCAACGTGTCCGGCGAGCTGATCCTGCGCCTGCCCACCCTGCGCGAGGGCACCTTCTTCGAGACGCGCGGCTACTGGCTGCGCTGCCGCCTGACCAACGAGCAGATGCACGCCGGGTACCGCGTCAGCCCGGACCTGGAAACCCTGCGGGTGGACGCGCGCGGCGTCACGGTGCCCGCCCGGCACGCCACGGTTGTCCGCGGCGAACTGCTCGGGCAGAGTGACGGCACGCCCGGGCAGCGCTTCACGCTCCTGAACGGCCCGGTCCTGCACCTCGATCCGGACCGCGACCTGATCGAGGTCCTCACCCCCGAGGGTGATAGCACCCTCTTCACCCCGGTCACGGACTTCAGCCTGTCCTCACCGCTCGACCCGCACTTCACGTTCGACACCGCCACCCGTGAGGTCGCGTTCGGGCCCAGCGTCCTGCAACCCGACGGCAGCGTGTACCGCTTCGGCCTGACCCCCGCGCAGGGCGCGACCATCCGCATGCGCCGCTATCAGTACGGCGGCGGGGCGGTCGGGAACGTCCCGGCCCGCAGCCTCAGCGTCCTCAAGAGCAGCCTGCCCTACGTGGCGCGCGTCACCAACCACGCCTCCGCCGTGGGCGGCCGCAACGCCCAGCAGCTCGAGGACGCCGTGCAGCGCGTTCCGCAGCTGCTGCGCACCCGCACCCGCGCCGTCACCGCCGACGACTACGAACACCTCGCCGCGCAGGTGCCCGGCGTGGCCCGCGCCCGCTGCGTCACACCGAACATGCACGCGCCCGGGCAGACCTACCCGGGGCAGATCCGCGCGCTGCACGTCCCGCCCGGTCAGGTCACGGTCGCCGTGCTGCCCGAGGTGCGCCCCGGCGACCCTGGCGTGGACGCCGACCCGCTGACGCCGGGCCGGGTCGCGCCCGACCGCCTGACCCTCAGCGCGGAACTGCGCGCGGCGGTGCAGGAGGAACTCGACCTGCGCCGCCCGGTCGGCACCACCCTGGACCTGCGCGCCCCGCAGTACGTGTGGGTCAGCGTGACCGCCACCGTCCTCGCCGCGCACGCCGCCAGCCGCCCCGCCCGCGAGGACGTCCGCCGCCGCGCCCTGCACGCCCTGTACACGTACCTCAGCCCCTACACCGGCGGGCCCGACGGACTGGGCTGGCCCTTCGGCCGCACCCTGACCCTCAGTGAACTGTACGGCCTGCTGCGCGCCGTGCCGGGCCTGGAAGTCGTCGAGGACGTGCAGGTCGTCCTGACCGAACCCGGCCAGCCCGAGACGCGCGAGATCGTCACCGGGAGCCTCCCCATGCCCCCACAGGCGCTGATCGTCAGCGACGTGCACCACGTCCGGGTGGAACAGGGATGAGCGCGTCCCTTCAGGTCCGCCGGGGCGGGGAGGTGCAGCGGGTCCTGCCGCTGGCCCGCGCGCTGTCCATCGGCCGCACGCCCGACAACGGCCTGCCGCTGCGTGACCCGTCGGTCGCCATCCGCCACGCCGAGATCAGCGCCGAGGGCGGCGCGCTGCTCCTGACGCACCTCGCGGGCGGTGAGCACGTCACGTTCGTGAACGGCCACCGCCTCGCGCCGAACGAACCGCGCCGCCTGGAGGGTGGGGACGAGATCCAGATCGGGCCGTTCACGCTGGCGTTCCTGACCGCCGCGCCCGAGGCCCGCCCCGCACCCGCGCCCGCCGGACGCGTGCGTGAACAGGGTGACCTGGCCGCCCGGCCCGCCCGCGCGCCCCTGCCAACCTACCCGCCGGAAGCCCCGGCGCGTGGCACGCTGGCGCTGTACACCGAATTCCTCCCGCCCTTCTTCCAGGAGTCCGAATTCCTGTCGCGGTACCTGAAGATCTTCGAGGCGATCTGGGAACCCCTCCAGCGCCGCCAGGACAGCGTCGACATGATCTTCGACCCCAGGGTCGCGCCGCCGCGCGTGCTCGCGTGGATGGCCGGGTGGCTGGGCGTGCCCCTGGACCCCCACTGGCCCGAGGCGCGCCAGCGCGCGTGGCTGCGCGAGGCCGTCACCCTGTACCGCTGGCGCGGCACGCGGTACGGCCTGAGCCGCGCCCTGGAAACCGTGTACGGCCTGAGCCCCGTCCTGCGCGAGGACAGCGCCCAGCCGCACACCCTGACCGTGCGCCTGCTGGACCCGCCGGACGGGGACGACACCGCCAGCCGCGCGGCCGTCACCGCGTTCATCCACGCGCACGCCCCCGCGCACACCCGCGTGGACGTCGAATGGATCAGCGCCGACGCGGCCAGTCCCTCCCCGCCCGCCCCGGCCGACGCCGCCTCACCCCCTGAACCCGAACCGGTCAATGCCCAGCCCACCCCGCCCCCCGCTGCCCCCGACGGACCCACCGCATGACCGACACGAAGATCTTCCACCACTACCAGCTGACCCGCCCGCTGGGCGGCGACTGGCTGGGCGCCATGCACGTCGCCACCGACCTCGACGAGGGCCGCGAGGTGGCCCTGCGCGTCCTGGACGAGACCACCAGCGGTCAGTCGTTCCTGCTGATGCAGCTCGAGCGGCTGCTGCTGCGCGTCAGCACGCTGAAACACGCGCACCTGCTGCCCACCGGGGAACTCCAGACCCGCGCCGGGCGGGCCTTCTACGCCATGGACCTCGGCCGCGCCGGAAGCGCCCGCGCGCTGCTGCAGGCCCAGGCGAAAGAGGCCCGGCCCCTGCCGCTCGTGACTGCCGTGGAACTCGTGCGGCAGGCCGCCGCCGGGCTGGCGCACGCGCACGCGCACGGCCTGATGCACGGCAACCTGAAACCTGAGAACCTGATCCTCCAGCCGGGCCGCGCCCTGCTGGGCCACACCGGGTACGTGACGCAACTGTCGGACTTCGGGCTCGCGGAACTGCGCGCCGGCAGTTATGGCACGCACGACCGCGCCGTCGTGAACGCCCTGGCGTACATGAGCCCCGAACAGTGCCGGGGCGTACGCAACGAACTGCGCACCGACCTGTACGCCCTGGGTCTCGTGCTGTACGAACTGCTGACCGGTCTCGTGCCGTTCGACATCCGCGACGCCGCCGACGCCCTGGAAAAACATCAGCACGTCGCGCCCCGCCAGCCCAGCGCCCTGCGCCCCGAGATGCCCGAGGCGCTCGAGGAGGTGATCCTCACCTGCCTGGCCAAGGACCCCGAGGACCGCTACCCTGACGCCGCCGCGCTCGAGGGCGCGCTGCAGGGCATCCTGAACGACCTGATGCCCGGCGGTCCGGAACCGACCGTGCGCCTCAGCGCCCTGCCGTTCCTGCCCCCCCCACCCCCGCTGGACGGCGTGACGCCCGGCACGGACCTGAACCTGCTCATCTTCAGTGAACGGCACGAGCTGCTGCGCACCCTGCCCGTCACCGACGCCACCCTGACGGTCGGCCGCGCCCACAGCAACAGCGTCGTGCTGGAACACGCCGGGGTCAGCCGCCATCACCTGAACGTCACCTTCCAGGCCGGGCAGGCCAGCGTCACCGAACTGACCGCCACAAACGGCGCCGTCATGGACGGCCTGCCGCTGACCCCCATGACCCCGCTGCGCTGGCCCGAGCGTACGCCGCTGTACCTGCGGCCCTACTGGCTGGTGCTCGTCCCGCCCCGCCGCGCGCCCACCCGCGCCCGGATCGTGGTCACGCCCGACGTGGACCGCCTGACCCTCACGCCGGGCCGTCCGGCGGAGCTGCACCTGAACCTCGCCAACACCGGCGTGACCGTGGACCACTTCCGCCTGAGCCTGGACGGCATCCCCGAGGACTGGGTCCTCGACGCGCACCAGGAAGTGCAGCTCAACCCCGGCATGCAGGGCAGCGCCACCCTGACCGTGCAGGCCCCCCGCGACAGCCGCGCCCGCGCCGGAACGTACGACGTGACCATCGTCGCCCGCTCCCGCGAGAACCCCGAGGAGACCGGCAGCGCCCCGCTGCAGGTCGTCGTCACGCCGTTCCACGAGACGGTCGCCACGCTGCTGCCCCCCACCCGCCGCACGTGGCGGCACACGACCTACACCCTGAAACTGGAGAACAGGGGCAACACCGACCTGATCCTCGCGCCCGTCCTGCGGGACAACGAGGGCGAGGTGCACGTCCTGCCCAGACTGCAAGACCTCGTGCAGCTGCCGCAGGCCCCCAACGCCGCCGGGCACGTCGTGAACCCCGAACAGCTCGCCCGCGAGGCCGCGCGGCAGGCCGCGATGGAGGCCCGCAACCAGGCGACCAGCGCCGCCCGCCGCATCCTGATGGGTCAGGGCCGCATCCGCGTGACCGACATGCCCGCCCGCGTCACCCTGGCCGCCGGGGCCCGCAGCGAGGACACCATCAAGGTCCGCGTGCCGCTGCGCTGGTTCGGCAGCCCCAGCCAGCACACCCTGCAGGTGAACGTCCAGCCGGTCAACGAGCAGAACGAGATAGAGGACCGCGTCGTCACCAGCGCCGAGGGACAACTGCACCACCTCCCCCTGATCCCGCTTTGGCTGCTGCCGATCCTGATCCTGCTGCTGGGCGTCCTGATCTGGTGGCTGACCCGCCCGCCGCAGATCACGCAGTTCGACCTGTCCGGCAGCGACACTGTCGTCGCACCTGGGCAGCCGTTCACGCTCCGGTGGGACACCAGCAACGCCCGGAACGTCAGCATCCTCGAACTCGGCGGACCCGGCCAGAACCTGAGGGGGGACGGCCAGCTGAAAGTCGACGGCATCCAGAAGGACCAGAAGTACACCCTGGTCGCCCGCTCGCTGCTCGGACGGCGCGTGGAACGCTCGCAGGTCGTGCAGGCCCGCTTCGAACGGCCCGTCATCGAGCAGTTCGACGTGACGCCCGCCCGCGTATCTGGCAACCAGCCCGTGACCGTCACGTGGCGCGTGAAGAACGCCGCGCAGGTCAGCATCAGCGAACTCGGCAAGGTCAAAGCCAGCGGCACCCAGAAATTCATCCCGAACAAGGACACCACCTTCACCCTGACCGCGCAGAACGGCAGCGAACGCGAAAGCGACCAGCGCACCGTCAGCGTCCTCGGGCCCGAGGTCAAGGAATTCAAACTCACACCCCCCCAGGTCAAGAAAGGTGAGAGTGCCGTCCTCTCCTGGAACGTCGAGAACGCCACCCAGGTCAGCATCGACGGCCTGGGCACCGTCGCGGCCCGGGGGAAGCGCACCGTCACGCCCCGCGACGAGGGCAGCGCCACGTACGTCATCACCGCCACCGGCGCCGGCGGCCTGACCAAGAGCGCCAACATCCGACTGGAACTCGTGACGCCCAAACCCGAATTCACGGGCTTCGAGGTCACCCCCAACCCCGTCGACAGCGACCAGCAGTTCAAGATCAGCTGGAAGACGAAGAACGCCACCGCCGTCAGCGTCCAGTACGGCGAGGGCACCGAGGAGAGCGGCCCCGTCGGCGAAACCATCAAACAGGCCCCACTCCTGAGTACCACCATCACCCTGACCGCCCGCAACGACGCCGGGGACCAGGTGTCGGTCAGTAAACAGCTGAACGTCAAGTTGATCGATCAGGCGGCCAAGGCTGCCGCCGAGGCCGCCAGGCAGGCCCAGCAGCAGGAGCAGGCCGCGCAGGAGCAGGAAAACACCAACGTCGGCAAGGTGTCGTTCACCGCCGAACCCCAGACGATCACCGGGGAAGGGGACGTGACCCTGAACTGGCAGGCCGACGGCTTCGCGGAAGTCAGTATCAAACCCCTGATCGGCAACCGCCCGAACGGACGATTCGACCCGACCGGGACAAAACGCATCGAGAAGGTCAATACCACGCGCACCTACACGCTGGTCCTGTACCTGCGCAACAACAGACAGAAGACCATCGAACGGACGGTCAAGGTCATCCCGCTGCCCGTGAAGATCAACGCCTTCACCCTGAGCCAGACGCAGCTGAGCGCGCCCGGCACCGTCACGCTGACCTGGGACGTCGCGAACACCCAGACGGTCCGTATCGCCGGACTGAAGGGCCCCCTCACGAACGGCCAGTGGCCTGCCAGGGGCAGCACCCCCGTGCCTGTAGGCGCGACCCGCACCTTCACCCTCACGGCCGGGAATCAGGTGCAGAAGCAGACCGTGCGCGTTACGCTGCCCGCTCCGGTCGTGCAGTCGTTCACCCTGAGCCCCACGCAGATCACCGGGAAGGGCGTCGTCGTGCTGAACTGGAAGGTGCAGAACGCCGCCGCCGTCCGGATCGACGGTGTGAAGGGCCCCAACCGCGACGGCAGCTGGCCCGCGCAGGGACAGACCACCGTCCCGGTGAGTGCCACGCGCACATTCGTGCTGCGCGCCGGAACTGCCAAGGCCACTCAGGCGGTCGCCGTCACGGCCGCCCCCACCCCGCAGATCACGGGCTTCACCGCCACCCCCAGCGTCCTGACCGGACCCGGCGCGGTCACGCTCAGCTGGACCGCGCAGAACACCAGCGCCGTGCGCCTGAGCGGACCCGCCGGGGCGATCGGCACCACGTACCCCGCCAGTGGTCAGACCCGCGTCCAGGTCACGAAGACCGGGACGTACTCCGTCACGACCGGCGGGCAGAGCCGCAAGGTCACCGTCACCGTGAAACCCGCGCCTCAGACCAACTCGACCGTGACGCCTCCGGCCGGTGGCACGGGGACTCCGCCCGTCCAGAGCGAAGGCACCAGGATCACGAACTTCCGGGCGAGCCGCAGCGCCATCAATGCCGGGGAGAGCGTCACCTTCAACTGGTTCACCATCAACGCGAAAGTCGTCCGCATCGAAGGGGTACCCGGCGACCTTCCCCCCAGGGGGCAGATCACCATCACGCCCAGCCAGACGCAGACGTACACCCTGACGGCGGACGATGTCGCCTACAAGACGCCCATCACGGTCCGCGTCCGCGACACCGGCGGAGCCGACTACAGCGACCTGAGCGGCACCTGGACGCACCCGTTCGGCGTCGTGACCATGACCGTCAATGGGAAGGCCGGTACCGGGACGTTCAGCAGCAACCGCCCCGGCGTGCCCGGCGTGACCATCGAGCTGGTCTTCAACGGAGACACCGTCAGCGCCACCTCCCAGAAGAATCCGGACTTCAGTTTCGTCGCGTCCCTGCGCTCGGGCCGCAAGGCCATGCTGGGCACGTACACCCTGAAAGGCGAGCAGGAACGCTGGTGCATGTACCGTCCGGGCACGCCCCGTCCCGCCGAGTGCAGGTGAGGGTGGCGCAGGTGGGCGCAGATCAGGTGGGTGGAGCGCAGATCGGTGCAGGGCAGGTCATTCAAGGAGGGTCATCATGATCGACATCGCAGGCAACAGTGGCGGCGGGCAGTTCATCAAGGCGCAGATCGTCCCGATGGAAGGCAAGAACAGCCGCTCCCCGATCGAGTGCATGTTCAACCCGCGCGAGTACGCGATCAGCCGCAGCGTGAACTGGAAGACCGAGAGCAACGACAACAACGACAACGGGAACAAGGTGTACCTGGGGGGCTCCCCGGCCAAACTGACGCTGGAACTGTTCTTCGACACGTACGCGCGGCGGCAGTCGGCCGGCGTGGTCGAAGACGTCCGCAAGTACACGGCGGCCCTGTGGGCCCTGAGCGAGATGGAAACCGGGGAGGGCGCGAAGGGACAGGGCAGCAGCATCAAGAAGGGCAAACCGACCAGCGTGCTGTTCCAGTGGGGGCAGACGTGGCACTTCCAGGCGGTCATCACGGACATCGAGCAGCAGTTCACGCTGTTCATGCCGGACGGCACCCCGGTCCGGTCGGTCATGAAGACCACGTTCGAGCAGGCCGACACCGCCACGTCCTTCGAAGGCAAGGGGGGCCTGAAGAGTTACCACGTCAGTCAGGGCATCCGGGACGCCGCCGGGAAACGCGGCTTCGTGGGAGACCTGCGCCGCACGCCGTTCGGTAAGGGGCAGACGTGACGCGGGTGCAGCGTGACTCGCTGGAAGGCGCGGTCAGCACGCTGTACCTGAACCTGGACGGGCGGGACATGCCCCAGGAGCAGTTCCGGATGATCGACGAGATCACCGTGGACAGCAGCCTGCAACTGCCGGACGTGGCGACCGTCACGCTGCGCGACCCGGCCGGGGAACTCGTGGACGACACGAGTTACAAGCTGGGCGCGCGCATCAAGGTGGTCGCGCAGGTCAAGGGCAACAAGGAGACCGTGTTCGACGGGGAGATCGTGGAGATCGAGCCGCGGTTCACGCGGGGGACGCAGCAGCTGCGGCTGCGGGCCTTTGACCGCCTGCACCGGCTGGCGCGCGGGACGCACACGAAGTCGTACCAGAACGTCAGTGACATGGATCTGGTGAAGAAGATCGCGTCGGAGGCCGGGCTGACCGCGAAGACCGGTCCGGCCAGCGTGGTGCACGGGTACGTGCTGCAGCACAACCAGTCGCATCTGGCGTTCCTGCGCGAGCGGGCCGCGCGGCTGGGATACATCCTGTTCGTGGACGGCACGACGCTGCACTGCGAGCCGGTGCGGGGGCAGGATCCCATCACGCTGACGTGGGGGGATAACCTGAGTGAGTTCCTGCCGCGCCTGAGCAGCCTGAACCAGACGAGTGGCAGCACGGTGCGCTCGTGGGACCCGAAGCAGAAACGCGCCGTGAGCAGCGAGAAGCAGAGCGGTGAGGGCAAGGCGCAGGTGCAGGAGGGGACCCGCAGCGAGGGGGTCGCGCAGGAGGCGTTCAGCATGAAAGCCCCCGCGACGAGCAGCGCGTTGATCGTGCGGGACCAGGGGTATGCGGACGCGATCGCGCAGGCGCAGCGCAACCGCGTGGCGGAGGGGCTGCTGGAGGCGCGCGGGCAGGCCGCCGGGTACCCGCGCCTGACGGCCGGGACGCAGCTGGACATCAAGAATGTCGGGCGGCGCTTCAGCGGGTCGTACGTGGCGAGCAGCGTCCGGCACGTGTACCGCAACGGGGAGGGGTACAGCACCGAGTTCGCCGTGACGGGCAGCCACCCCGATTCCCTGGCCGGGATGATCCGGCAGGCGACCGGCGGCGCGGCAGGCAGTGCCGGCGCCTTCACGCCCGCGCTGGGCCTGATGATCGGCATCGTCACGAACAACGACGACCCGGACAACCAGGGCCGCGTGAAACTCAAGCTCCCCGCCCTGACCGAGGACGACGAGACCGACTGGGCGCGGGTCGTGAACCTGGGTGGCGGCCCGAACCGGGGCTCGCAGCACACCCCGGAAGTGAACGACGAGGTGCTCGTCGGCTTCGAGCACGGCGACATCCACCACCCGTACGTGATCGGGGGACTGTGGAACGGCACGGACGCCCCGCCGCGCCCCACCGCGAAGGTCATCAAGAACGGCAAGGTGATCCAGCGGGTGTACCGCACGCGGCTGGGCCACGAGTTCATCTACGACGACCCGGAGGATCCCGATCCGCCGAAGATCACCGTGCAAAGCAGCAAGGGGCACGCCATCGAACTGAACGACGACAAGAAGAAACCCTTCGCGGAGTACCGCACGAAGGCCGGGCACCGCCTGACCCTGATGGACGACCCCAAGGGCCCCTTCGTTTTGCTGCGCGACAAGAACGGCAACGAGGTGAAGCTGGACAGCAAGAGCAACACGCTGACCATCACGAGTACCGGGCGACTGGAACTGAAGGCGACGCGCGGCATCCGCATCGACGGGGGCGGCGGGAACGTGGACGTGAAGGGCGTCCTGATCAACCTCAACTGATGGACGGGACACGAGTGCAGGCCCTGCACGCCCTGTGCGACGCCCTGAGCGCGCAGGTGCTGGACGTCGCGCTGAACGAGCAGGCCGAGCCGGACGTGCGGTACGTGGTGGCCCCGCCGGACCTGGGCGGCACGCGACTGGCGGACGTGCAGGCGAGGCTGGACCTGACGGAGTTCGAGGTGGGCGTGCTGGCGCTGGCCCTCTCGACCGAACTGTTCCCCGAGCGGATGCTCGCGGCGTGCGCGGCGGCGCTGCAGATGGACAGCCTGTACGCGGCGTTCCTGACGCCGTCCCTGACGCGCCGCTGGCTGCTGGGAGACGACTGGGCGCAGGGCGAGGCGTTCAGCCCCGAGCGGCCACTACTGGCCTGCGGCCTGATCGAGTTCGGCGTGAGCGCGAACGCCAGCGTGCTCGAAGCCCTGACGCCGCTGCGCCTGAACGGGGCGCTGCTGGCGGACCTGCGCGGCGCGCCGGACGTCCCGCCGGACCTGCGCGGCGTGCTGCGCGCCCTGCCGCCCGGCGGCCTCCTGAGCGACTCGCAGGAGGCGCAGCGCGAGACGCTGGCCCGGCACCTGAAGGGCGGCGACCGCGCGGCGCTGCTGTTCGGCACGAACGCGGCCGGGATGCAGGCGGTTGCCGGGCAGCTGCTGGGGGCGGGCGCGCACCTGCTCGACCTGCCCGTCCTGGCGTCCCGCCCCGCCGAGGAGCAGGAGGGCGTGCTGCGCGCGCTGCGCCGCGACACCCGACTGCGCGGCACGCGGCTGGCCGTGGACGCCGCCACGCCCCTCCCGGACGCCCAGCCGCCGGAAGGGCTGGTGGACCGCGTGCTGGATGTCGCGGCGGGCCCCGTGGTGATCCTGGCGGCCGACCCGCTGCCGCTGGAGTCCCCCCGCGCGGTCCTGAGTGCCGAGGTCGGGGCGCCCACGCCCGCCGAGCAGCGTGAACGCTGGGCACACGCGCTGGGCGTCAGCGGGGACCAGCCGCTGCTGCGGCAGCTGGGCGACCAGTTTCACCTGAACCTGGACCGCATCGACGCGCTGGCCCGCGACGCCCGCGCAGCCCTGCCCGGAAACGCCAGCCACGCCGCCCGGCTGGAGCGTGCCTGGGAAGCCGCGCGGGGCGCGAACCGCCGCCTGATGGGCAGCCTCGCGCAGCGCATCGACACCCGCGCCGCCTGGGCGGACCTGATCCTCCCGGACGCCGAGCGGCTGGCCCTGGAGCAGATCGCCGCGCATGTCCGGCACCGCTCGGTGGTGTTCGAGGATCTGGGGCTCGCCCGGCCGGGACGGGGCCGCTCAATCACGGCGTTGTTCAGCGGCCCCAGCGGCACCGGCAAGACCCTGAGTGCCGAGGTCCTGGCCCGCGAACTGAACCTCGACCTGTACCGCGTGGACCTGAGCAGCACCGTCAGCAAGTACATCGGCGAGACCGAGAAGAATCTCAAGAAGATCTTCGACGCGGCCGACCAGGGCGGGTGCGTGCTGCTGTTCGACGAGGCCGACAGCGTGTTCGGCAAGCGCGGCGAGGTCCGCGACAGCAACGACCGCTACGCGAACACCCAGGTGAACTACCTCCTGCAACGCCTGGAGACCTTCAACGGGCTGGCGCTGCTGACCACCAACCTGGAGAGCAGCATGGACGTGGCGTTCATGCGCCGCCTGCAGTTCGTGATCAACTTCCGCGCGCCGCAGGCCCCCGAGCGCGAGCGGCTGTGGCGCGGCGCGTTCCCACCCGCGCTGGACACCACCGACGTGGATTTCGCGCGGCTGGCGCAGGCGGACGTCGCGGGCGGCAACATCCGCTCGGTGGCGCTGAACGCCGTCTTCATCAGCGTGTCGCGCGGGCAGGCGCTCACGCACGCGCACGTGGAGGAAGCGCTGCACCTCGAATACCGCAAGCTTGGGCGGCTGGTGCTGACCTGACCGGGTCCGGCAGGTCCGCCGGGGCATGTCGTATGCTGGGGCGTTCACCCGCGCCCGCCTGACCGGCGCGGTCACGTTCCGGGCCGCGTCACGCGGCGGCCCGCCCCGCGGTGCTCCATAACGGAGACCATCGTGTGGCGGGCTCAGGACAGCCGGGGAGACCCCCGCGCCCACCCCGGACGTGCTGCCTGTCCTGTACCCGCGCGGCTCGCAGCGCCGCGTTCCCACTCACCCGAAACGGAAGTCACCATGTACCTGCTTGCCCACGTTCCCGCCGCGCGTGCCACCCTGGAGCACGTCCACCAGCAGCTGACCGCCCAGGGCCTCACGCACCCCACCCTGGCCTTGCCGGGGCGTGAGGACGCGCTGCCCTTCGACCTGTTCACCGGCCTGCACGTCGTGGATCACGAGACCCGGCAGGCGCACTTGAAGTGCCTGCTGTGCCCCCCGGGCAGCGGCCACCACCTGCGCTACGAGTTCCGCGTGACCACCCTGGGCGGCGAGGTCATCGGCCCGATCGGGAGTTCCTGCGTGTTCGCCCGCGTCCTGGGTGAGGAACGCGGGCGGCAGGTGGGCGCGCACCTCACCGATCAGGTGGGCGCGCACGTGCGGCGCACGCAGGTGCAGACGCAGGCCGAACGCCTCGCGGCCGCCGTGAACTGGCGCGAGTACCTGCGCGCCCAGGGCCTCGACTGGGTTCTGACCGCCATGGCGGGCGGCGGCGGCCTGAGCGCCGAGCTGCGCGAGAAACTCCAGCGCCTCCAGGATGAAGGAAAGCCCCTGCCGCTGGCGGTGCTGTCCGAACTGCGGATCCTGACCCGCGCGCGCGAGGACACCCCGGCGCCCAGCGCCTTCGCGCCCACCCCCGCCGCGTTCCAGGCGCAGGCCACCCCGGACCTCGCCCGGCCGAAGAAGACCCGCAAGGCCCGCGCGGGCGCCGGGAACCGCATGGACCACACCGAGTGGGAGGAGTACCTGCGCGCCAGCCGCCTCACGAACCTCGTGGGGCACTGGACGGCTGTGCAGGACCGCCTCGACCTGCCCGAAGACACCCGCGACTTCCTGCTGGAGACCATCCGGGGCCGCCGCCCCTTCCGCCTGGAGGACCTGACGCTGCTGCAGGGCCTCGCGCGGGACGAGACGGTGCTCGAGCAGCTGCGCGACCTCGGGCCGCCCGAACGCCTGCGGCCCGCCACCCGCGCCCCCCGCACCGTGCGCGTCATCGAACCCGAGAGCGGCCTGGAACTGCTTGACGTGCGCGACGACACGCACGTGCAGGGCGCCCGCGAGTGGCTGTGGGGCCTGAAGGCCGTGTTCGGCGCCGCGCAGTGGCGGCGCGTGGAGGCCGGGATCAACACCGGCGCGCTGCGCGCCGACGACTACGCCGCGCTGAGGCAGACCCTCCTGGCGCTGCCCGAACAGGCCGAACCCGGTCAGCCCCGCACCCCGCGGCAGTTCCTGACGTACGTGGCGCTGCTGCTGGGCCGCGAGAAACGCGTCGAGCGGGCCCGTGAACTGCTGCACCAGCGGCGGCAGACCACCAGCCTCCTCGTCCTCGACGGGCTGTGGCAGCGCTACCGTGACGGGAAACCCATCCCCGAGAGTGAACTGATCGGCCGCGCCCTGAACGGCACCCGCAAGGACAGCCCCGCCGCGAACGCCACCCAGCAGGCAGGACAGAGCCGCAGGAAGGGCGCGCAGACCCCCGCCACGCCCCCGGCCCCACCCGCCGCGCAGGCGCAGAGGAAGGAAACCCAGAAGAAGCAGAAGGCGCAGACCCCGAAGGCGCAGCAGCCTCAGAAGACTGACGCCCCGGCGCCCGGCGACCCGCTGGCCGCCGAACGCACCGAGTACCAGGACGGCTGGGGACGCGGACTGTCCAGCCTCGTGCCCTCAACGCACCGCCGCGCCGTCAGCCGCGCCGTGCACCAGCCCCCGGGGAAACTCACCCCTGAGCAGGTGCGGCTCGCGCGGCACGCGCTGGACGTGTACCGCCGCATCACCCGCGCCGGCACCCCCCCGAAAAAGGTCTTCATCGCCCCACCCCGCCCCCGCCCCCCCGACGCGTACGCCGCCGCCCTGGCCCGCCTGTTCACCGACCTGGGCGTCGGGCACCTGCGCGTCCCGCTCACCGCGCGCGGCGCCGCGTGGCTTCAGGCGACCTTCCCCAGCCCCCTGAAGCACTTCGAACGCACCGGCGA
>Ga0233424_10001835_pt1 | contig 16916 bp, 33 predicted proteins | sample Watercolumn_Towu_FD_181011 | JGI IMG/M metagenome (GOLD analysis project Ga0233424, IMG submission 181011) | Freshwater microbial communities from Lake Towuti, South Sulawesi, Indonesia - Watercolumn_Towuti2014_125_MG | ecosystem: Environmental > Aquatic > Freshwater > Lake | place: Indonesia...
GGGCGCCCACTCGGTCTCCTCCTCGAACGCGGCGGTGAGCACGTCCTTCCAGTCGTAGGGCGTGGCCTGCCTGGTGCTGCCGTCGCGGCGGGTGATCACCAGCGGCACCTGCTTGGCGATGTCGCTCAGCGCCGGCCACATCGCCGCGTTCTGGTCCAGCGTCCGCTTCGGCTCTTCCAGGGTGATATGCACCGGGCCGCCTTTGAGCCATTCGTTGATGGCTCGCACGACGTTGGTGATCACCTGCGGCCAGTTCCGGTTGTTCGGCGGGTCGATCAGGAAGGTGCGCTTCATGGCCACTCCTCATCCTTATCGGCGAGCATTTGCTGGTATAGCCCAACCGGCACAACCAAAAGCACATGACCCTCTGGCGGCGTACAAGCGGCACGCAACCGACGAATCTCGGTCAGACAATCGGCTAGGACCAAGTCAGGGTCAGTCTGGTCCGCAGGGACCCGCATTGGGCCTTGCCCCGACGTGATCCGCTCGATTGCTAAGGCAATCCTCGCTTCGATTTCGGTCACAGCTTCCTCCTCCACCGCATGCATCGGTTGCAGTAGACGTTCCCGCCTCCGCAATGGCCGCACTTCGGTTCCTCAAAATAGAACTCGGTGCAGTCGCCGCAGAATCGCGTCCAGCACCAGATCAGCCAGTACCAAGTTCCCTCCACGCAGCGTGGGAACCACAGGAACTGACGCTTGTATTCAGGTCGAGGCAATCCCCACTTCATCCCTCCACCTCCGGCGGAGCGGGCAGCGGCATCCACCACTGATATGGAGCATGATCCTTCGGAACGCGGCTCCCCGGTGGCGCCACTGCCTGCGCATGCTCCACCAGGTTGGCGTGATTCACCCACATCCCATCCTCGATGTAGTCGAACTCGTGGCGCTCCGGATTTTCTGTGTCCTCATCGTCAAGCCAGCAGACCACCACCAGCTCGTCAGCGGGCGCCGACTCAATAGGCTGCCACTGCGGGGCGCGGGTGTTCCATGCTTGCACCGTGTCCGGGTCATAGCCAGGGCAGCTGGATATTCCTTCGCACTCACATTCAGTGCAATGCGCCTTTTGCCACTCCACGATGGCGTGGCTCCACAGATCCTCGTCCTGCCACTTTCTGATTCCGGCCTCGCCGCCACAGAACGGACACGCCTTCAATTCGATCTCGCTCATCCCCGCTTCCTCCTGATCTGCTCGTCTCGTTCGTCCCAGCCCTTCAACCATTCCCGGCGCAGCGCCAGCCCGTCCTCGCCCATGGCGTAGAGCGGGACCGAATTCCGGTCCTTGTGTGCGTCGCGCATCCACCGGCCGGTCTGGCGGGCGCGCTCCAGTTCGTACTGAGCGATCACGCAGCCTCCCTTGCGGAGAGGTGCATTTGTCCTGGCCGGCGGTCTTCCTGAGCAGCTGCATGCAGCAGCCGACTGCGTGCGATAAGCACGACGGCGGCCGGCTCAGGGATCTGCATCGCCGCGGCGATCTCCTGGGCGTTGCAGCCCTCGCAGTACAGACGGAACACGTCGGCGTCGGAGAGGTTCATACGGCTCATGCGCGCACCACCTGAGCATTGGCCAGAGCCTGCTCGCGGCTGCACTGGTCGCAGATACCGGGACCGCCACAGCGGGCACGCCGGCCGTCAGCGCGGGGATGCACATTCCCGTGGCCGTTGTCGGCCTTCTTCCTTGGCGGCGCGGCCAGCATCTTGCCGATCTGCTCGAATCGCTTCTTCATCGCCGGCGACTCGGGATCAGCAGGGATCGGCTGCTTGGTCAGAGCCAGCTGTTCACGAGGCGGCAACGCTTCGAGGAAGTCAGCCGGGGCCGGCCACTGGCGCCGGGTCTGACTCAACTTGACGAAGGCGCGGCGGAAGCGCGGCGCGTCCGGCTCCTGCTCCCAGACGCGGTCGTTGGTCAGCGCCTCAGCCCACATGGCGGCCGTCCCTGCGATCAGGTCCGATGCCGGGGTCCGGTCCAGGCCCAAGCAGAGCAGCTTGCTCAGCCCGTCCAGAATCTCGTCGTGGATCCAGGTTTGCATGTGATTTCATCCCTTGCAGGGTTTGAATTGCGGTAAGGGTCTTGCTGGGCTGCATCGGCTGATTGCTCGCGGGCCCTGCTCTCGCCGGCTCACGCGGAACGTCCTGCCAGCGGGCTTGGTTGAGGTAGGTCGACCCCATCGGCACGTAGCCACGGATCCATCCGTCGTCCTCCGCCTGCATCAGGCGGACGTGGGCGATCAGTTCGTCGCAGCGGTCGTCCAACTTCCGGCGGCGCCAGGTCTTCTCGGCCTCTTGCTTGCCCTTCTTGTTCGGGTAAGCGGCCCAGAACTCCTCGAAGCGGCTGGGTGCGGCCGGAGGCTGCACACGCTTTTGCTTCTGCTTCTCTGCTTGGTTACTGGTGTCTGGTGTCTGGAGAGCATTGCCTTCGCTATCCGGCCGCATTGCGTTCGCATTGCGTTCGCTATCCGATGGCATTGCATCCCTGCTCCAACGGGCAGCAGCACTAGCTCGGGCCTTATCCTGCTTGGCCTGATAGCGCTCGATTTCCTCGTCCGCACGCTTGTTGTGCCAGCCGTCGTCGGTCAATGTGAAGAACTCGCCGAGAATCGCCTGCACGGCAGCCACTTCCTCCGGGGAACGGGCGCCAGCCAGTCGGGCAACCTGCTTCACGTCCGCCGGCAGCGCCCCCTCCTGGCGGTAGTACCTGCGGAGCAAGCGGCTGTAGACGGCGTCCTCCACCAGCGTCAGGTGGGCGGTCGCCGCCGCGTAGTCCCCGATGTGGTGTTCGAAGTAGTTCACGGTCAGCCCTCGCGCTCGAACAGCGCATTGATTGCTGCCAGGCCGGCGGCTGCAGCGGCTTTGGCTCGGCTCATGCCATGGACCAGGGTGAAGATGTGACCGGCCGTCTGATGGCAGCAGGCGAACGGGTCATTCCAGACTTCGCTGCCGGTGAAGCGGATGACCGTCAATCCCTTCTCCAGCATCCAGCGGTCGCGAGCCCGATCCTTTGCGGCCTGCTCTTTGGTGCGCTCGTGGAATTCATGGCCGTCCAGCTCTACTACCAGCCGCTTTTCCTGTCCGTCATCGGTCTTGCAGACGAAGACCACGTCTGCGCGGTACGGACCAAACTCGACTTGCTGCTGCATGACAACAACCGGGGCGTCCGGCACCATCAGATGCCGGCGCATGACATAGAACGTCGCCGTAAAGAGCGCCTCGATAGGGCTGTCTGATTTCTCCCCCGCATACCGGCGGCTGAGGAAGTCGCGCCATCCGTCCTTCTTCATGGCCAGCGGACCCCCAGCTTTGCCAGCGTGCCGCTCAGGCCGGACAACTGCTTGTGCAGTTCGGCCAGCGCTTCGGCGGTCGCCGCCTCCGGAGTGATCAGGTAGCGTTCGATCAAGTAGTGGATCGGCGACACGTCCTTGGTGACCTGGACGTAGCGCTCCAGGTCATCGATCGAGAGGCCGCGCGGCTTGCCGCTGCTGTCGCAGCCCGCCAGCTTCTCGCTCAGCTTCGACGGGGCCATATCGAGCTGCCCGGCCACAGCAGTGAGGCCAGCGCCGCGGTGGACCATCGACGCCATGTGATCACGCAGCGTTGCGTTGCGTGTCAGGCCGTCCTCAAAGGTGATTTGCAAGCTTTTCATGCACTTACCTGGTTGGTGGGAAGCCAGGGGAATTCCTTTTCCCCTGCGTTCCCCTGGTGGGTTCTGAAAATGGCCACTCCCCAATCGAGAGCAGCCATCCGTGAATTCAGAGGTGAGGCGAGACAGCGACGTGGTTGAACTGGTGCCGGTTGCCGGCCGGCTGTTCGTGCTGAGGCGCTACGGGGATCGGGTGCGAATCACCCAGGTGGAGCGAAAGAACCCGCCCGCTCCCGGCAGCGGCACCGTGGTGCCCTTCCCTGCCCGGGGTCGGTGAGGTGGTCATGTCAGGCGCTCAAGGCCAAGGCGGGCGCCCTCTCGCGGTAGGATGCGAATGCCAGTCCGCAACCTGCCAACGAGAGGGATCCCATGAGCATTTGCCCGCACTGCAAGAAGAGCTTCAGCACCGTGACCATTGGCGAAGTAAGCGCGAGCGTTCCGTTCGGGCGAAGGACGTTCAAAGCGCTGTCGTACAACTGCCCGCACATCGGATGCGGGGTTTCCTTGGGCGTCGAAATCGACCCCATTGCAGTTCGCACAGAAATCGTGGCGCAGGTCATCGACGCGCTCCAGGATCCGAAACGGAAGTAGTTCGCCAGCACCCGCATGCACCCGGGTCGCCGCTACCGAGGCAGGTGGCGGCGTGCCCCTTGCAAGGGGCTGTGCCGGTGGCCGTGCTGTCCGACTCGCCGTGGCCGAGGACGCGGTTCAATAGGTCGATTTCTGCAACCTCAGCCACCTGGGCCAGGGTCAGCGCACCGTGCGGACTTAAGTCCTTCTCGGCGTGCAGCACGACATGGGCGGAGATCGCATTGCCGTCGGCATCTGCGACCACTCTCAACGCAATCCATCCGAGGTGGATGGTCTTGTTGTCATCACGCTGCACGGCTGGCCCCCTTCTTCTTGGGGGCTGGGCCGAACACATCGGGCCGCAGCTCATGGCGAGAGACGCCAGTCTTGCTTTCGATGGTCAGACAATGATGGGCTGCCACAGGCCTACGCCCGCTCACCCACTGCCAAACCAGGGCCGGTTGAACTCCGACAGCCTTGGCGAGTGCGCTCTGGCTGCCGACCTTGTCTATCGCAATAGCAATTGGGCTGTTCATGCCCGAACAATAGCGTTGCTCTTGCTTATTGGCAATAGCGCCGCTCGTGGAATCCGATGAACGGTATGAATAGCATTGCTTTCATGAAGTCGAACGCCCCAGAACCCACGCGGGAATCCAGAATCCTGGCCGCAGCCATCAAGGCCTCTGCCGCCAAGAAGAAGGACATTGCGGACGCCGTTGGCGTCAGTGCGCCGGAGCTCTATCAGTGGGAAACGGCCAGGCGGCCGGTGCCGCCGGAGCGAGCTGCAACTTTGGCCAGGGTGCTGGGAATTGATGACCCTGCGCAGATCAGTGCTGGCTATGCAGATGTAGCGGCCAGCACTGATGGCGCACTGGCACTTGCCAATGGCCAATCCGCCCGTGGCGGAGAGGCTCCCGCCGATCTATCTATTGCCCGCCTGCAGAACGATGTCCACGCCCTGTCCCTTGCTCTGGGAGCATTGACCACGGTGATGGTCGCCCACCGACCAACCGAAGCACAGGACGTGGCTTCGGCGCTTCGACGCAATGTGCCGGCGAAGTTTCGAGATCGCGGCCTGATCCATGAACTAATTCAAGTCCTGGAGAGGAAACGTTGAACAAGGGCTCTGCCCTACGCTTCGCTTCCCGCAGGTCCTGCATGCGTCCTACGAAAGACCCGAACACGGAATCAATGAAGTCGTCCACGGCGATCCTCCCTGTTGGACGCGCAGATTAGGGTGCAGCAGTCGCTCTAAGTGAGACAACGTGTGTAGAGAAGGCTCCGAGAAATCGGGGCCTTTTTCTTTTGCATCAATAGCTTAAATGTGAAGGCTACCGTTCGTCGGAGAAATAGCAATTTTATGTAGCGTCGCTATTGCGCTATTGCCGTAGCGTTGCTATCGTTTTTCCAACGCCGCGACACACCCACTCCCGGGAGCGGCTTGGAGACGAAGATGGGTCTGCACACTGCAACCGACATCGAACGAAACGCCCAGCGGAGCTTCGATAGCCTGCTGCCGCCGGATACCGAAGAGGCGTTCCAGGACGCCTGCAACTCCCTTGCACGCACCTACGACCGTGAGGGCAGCACCGCCGAGCTGATCTCGGTGATGGTGACCTCCGAGCGCGCACTGGACTACCTAGTTTCCGAGGTCGAGGTCCCGGCGCACCTGCTGCACGACCTGCGGGAGCTGCTGGACATGCAGGCCCGGGTCGTCCGTCAGGTCGAGCGCTCGAAGCGCGCTGGCGGTGCGGCATGACCGCCGCCGACCGAGCCCTGCACTTCCAGGCGCTGAAGCTGGCTTCGGGCTACCTGCTGGCCTTCTGCCTCGGTGTGGCTTTCACCGTCGCGGTGCAGGCGGTGCTGTCGTGAGCCGGGTCGACGTATTGGCGGTGATGGATCAGGCGATAGAGCGCGAGAAGGACGCAGGGCAGCCCTATGCCGCGCAGGTGGCAGCACGCGCGTCAGTCGCCGCCGTCTTCGACGCAGCCCGCGCCGTGCTGAGTGCCAGCGACTTCACAGACCTGCTCCACGCCGAAGACTGCCTGCGCGAGGCGCTGGCCGCCTGCGAACCGGAGACGCCCCATGAACCCGTTTGACCAGCTGGACGCGGCCTTCGCCGACCAGTTCTGCCTGCCGCCAATCGCCCCGCCGATGTCGCTGGCGGAAGCCCGAGAACAACGCAACCGCGAGGCCGTGGACGGCCTGTGCGTGGAGGAAAACGACGATGAGTAAGCGCCTCCGCATCGCATGGGCCGCCGTCGCGCTGTTCGCCGCCGTCGTCGTGCCGCTGCGCATCGCCGAGATCCACCAGGCCCACACCGACCGTGACGCTGCAAAAGCCCGATGGGCTGCAACCAGCAGCGTGCGCGGCTGAGTTCCCCCGCCCTCACGGGCCCCGCGCCGGCCGGGATTCCACGACGCCGGCATCTATTCCCACCCGACAAAGGAACTGCCATGTCCGAAGCCCTGATTCCACTCGAATCCGTCAATGCCGTCGAGGTCTTCACCGGCGGCGGACTGGACGACCTCCTGGCCCGCATTCGCGCCGAGGCCGTCACCCTGGTACCGAACGTCAAGACGGTTGCCGGCCGCAAGGAAATCGCCTCGATCGCCTATAAGGTGTCGCGCTCCAAGACCGCCATTGATGACGCCGGCAAGGCGCTGGTGGCCGACCTGAAGAAGCAGACCGGCGACATCGACTCGGCCCGCAAGAAGGCCCGCGACACCCTCGACGCGCTGCGCGACGAAGTGCGCAAGCCGCTCACCGACTGGGAGCAAGAGCAGGCCCGCATCGAGCGCGAACGCGTAGAGGCAGAGGAACGCGCCCGCGCTGCCGCAGAAGAGGCCCGCTTGGCCGAGATTGCCCGGAAGGAAGAAGAGATCCGCGCCCGAGAGGAAGCTGTGCGTGCTGCTGAAGAAGCCGAGCGCCAGCGCGCTGCCGCAGAGCAGGCCGAGCGTGAGCGCGTCGAGCGCGAGGCCCGCCTGCAGGCTGAGGCCGCAGAGAACGCGAAGCGCGAGGCAGCTGCTGCCGTGGAGCGTGCCGAACGTGAGGCCCGCGAAGCCACCGAGCGCGCAGCCCGTGAGGCAGCCGAAGCCGAGCAGCGTGCCAAGGATGCCGCCGAAAGGGCCGAGCGCGAAAAGGCAGAGGCCGTCGCTGCCGCTGAGCGCCGCGCCCAGGAAGAAGCCGAGCGTGCTGAACGCGAGCGCCAGGCCCAGGCCGATGCCCAGCGCAAGGCGGACGAAGCACGCGCCGCCGACGTCGAACACCGCCGTTCGATCAACCGCGCCGCCATGGCCGCGCTGATCGCACAGGGCATCAGCGAAGACGATGCCGCCACCGTTATCACCGCCATCGTGCAGGGCAAGGTCCCGGCCGTGGCCATCCGCTACTGAGGCACCCCATGAACCAGATGACCACCCGCGCCGCTGCCGGCGCCCTGATGACCAGCGAGCAGGCCGAAGCCATCCGCGGCGCGTTGAAGTCGAGCCTGTACCCGGGCGCCAGTGATGCGTCCATCGACATGGTGCTGAGCTACTGCCAGGCGGCCGGGCTCGACCCGATGACCAAGCCGGTGCACATCGTGCCCATGAAGGTGAAGATCGGCGAGAACCCCGACGGCACCGCGGTCAACGGCATGCGCGACGTGGTCATGCCCGGCATCGGCCTGTACCGCATCAACGCCTCCCGCACGGGCCAGTACGCCGGCTGCAGTGAACCCGAGTTCGGACCAACCTGCACCATGGAGTCGGTGCGCGACGTGTGGTCGGATGGTCCCAATGGGCGCAGGCAGAAGACGCAGAAAGCTATTCAGCTGCACTACCCAGAATGGTGTCGCGTAACGGTCCGCAAGCTGCTCGGCAACCAGGTGGTGGAATTCTCCGCCAAGGAATACTGGCTAGAGAACTACGCTTCCAAGAGCGATGGCAGCCCGAACGCCATGTGGGAAAAACGCGCCTTCGGCCAGCTGGCGAAGTGCGCAGAGGCCCAGGCGCTGCGCAAGGCGTTCCCGGAAGCGGTCGGCTCCCAGCCCACCGCCGAGGAAATGGAAGGCAAGGACATCATTGACGGCGAGACGGTGCGCGCTGATCGCCGCCCCTCCACCGCAGGCGCCGTCACCCGACAGCTGCCGCCGGAGCCGGAAGACACCCCGGGACGGAAGGCGCTGTATGCCAGCCTGCAGGAGTTCGCCGAGTGCGGCATGGAGGAATACCAGGGCGCCTGGGGCCGCCTGTCGAAGGAGCAGCGCCAGCTGATCGGCACGGCCGGCCACGAAACCCTGAAGGGCATCGCCGACCGCGCCAGCGCCACCGTGGTGGAGGAAGACGGCCGGCAGTCGGCAGCCGATGAAGAGGTGCCGCTGTGATCGTCATCGGGTGCGACCAGGGCAGCGAGGCGTGGCACCGCGCCCGCGCCGGCATCATCACGGCCAGCATGTTCGCCACCGCACGCTCGCGCGTGGGCGAGCTGACCGACCAGCAGCGCACCTACGTGGACGCGGTGCTGTCCGGCCTGGCCGAGAAGACCGCAATGGAGCGCGCCGGATACAAGGCCGTGCCGCGCTCGGCAATCATCGAAAAGGCCATCGCCGGCGAGCCCATCGGCGACTTCAGCGAGGCGTCGAAGAACTACGCCTTCCGGCTGGCGATCGAGCGCATCAGTGGCGAGCCGCTGGACGAGGGCTTCGAGACGTTCGCCATGCGCCGGGGCCATGAGCTGGAACCGCAGGCACGCGCCGAGCATGAGGTGCAGTCCGGCCTGCTGGTGAAGCGCGCTGGGTTCGTCCTGAGCGACTGCGGCGACTACGGCTGTTCGGCCGACGGCTTCATCGGCGAAGACGGCGGCAGCGAATACAAGTGCTTCATCAACCCCGAGAAGCTGCGCGCCTTCCACATCGACAACAATGCGAGCGAGGTGTTCGAGCAGGCCCAGGGCTGCATGTGGCTGACCGGCCGGCAGTGGTGGCACATCGGGCTGTACTGCCCGGCGCTGGCCGCCGTAGGCAAGCAGCTGTGGTGGCGCCGCTTCGACCGCGACGAGGCGTTCATCGCCAAGCTGCGCGAGGACCTGGAACCGTTCCGGCAGATGGTGGTCGGCTTTGAGCAGTCCCTGCGCGCTGGCGATCACCAGGAGGCCGCCTGATGGACGTGGCGATCTACCCCAGCCACGCCAAATGCCTGCGCCGTGCCGGCCTGGCCCGCGCCCAGCTGTTCGCGCAGGTGATCGAGGGCAAGCGCTACACCACCAGGCAGGTGGCCGAGATTCTGGACGTCTCGCGCAGCACGGCCTACGACCGGATCAAGCGCGGCCCCTACCCGCTCACCTGGGCCAACCTGATGAAGGCTCGCCTGTCATGAAGACCTGCACGAAGTGCGCGGCCCGGCTGCCGCTGCGGTTCTTCCCCCTGATCAACGGCAAGCACACCGCCGCGTGCGCGCCCTGCCGGAACACCGAGCGACGCCTGCATGACCCGCTGCGCCCCCTGCGCCGCGATCCGCTGCAGGTCCGCCTCAACAACCTCACCAACCTGTGGCACGGGCCAGTGCGCCGCGTGCCGCTTCGGAGCCACGCATGATCGAGCAAATCGCAATCGCAGCAACCGGCGTCACGGCCATCTGGCTGACGCAGTCGAAGAGCGCGCAGGTCCGTCGCTTCGCCTGTCTGTTCGGGTTGGCCGGCCAGCCCTTCTGGTTCGCATCGGCCATCGCCGCCGAGCAGTGGGGCATCGTCGTTCTGTGCTGCTTCTACACCGTGGCATGGGCCCGTGGCGTCTGGAACAACTGGATCTCTACGAAGCGCAAGGGCGCCGACGGCCTAACGCGTGGACAGCGAGCGCTGAAGGAAGCCCACGGCTCTCCCGAGGCATTCGCCGACGCCGTCTGGCGTGCATGCCCTTCCTTCATCAGTGCCGATGAAGCCAGCGCGGCCATCACCAAGTACCGAGCCGAGTGGGAGGCCGCATGACCAGCATCCACGTACAGCCGACCTTCGACCTGGCCACGCAGGCCGAGAAGGACCGCCAGCGGGCCGAGATCGCCGACGACGTGGCGCAGTTCCTGCGCTCGGGCGGCAAGGTCCAGATCCTCGGCAACAGCCCCATCGACCGATCCACCATCAGCCGCCGCCAGGTGGTCGAGGGTGGCCACGACAGCCGCACGAAGAAGGGAGCATCCGCATGACCACCGACAACAAGACTATGGCTGTTGATGTGCTGGCGGTGATGCTGGAGCTTGACGATGAACTCCAGTCGGCCGCGAACTACTCGGGTGAGGGCTGCTACTGGTCCGTCGACGACGATGACCTGCTGCAACGCTCAGCCGCTGCCCGCGCCGCCTTCGCCGAGCTGATCGAGGCGGATGAAGAGTACGACGAAGCTTGGCGAGACATGGCTGGCCGGACCCATACCGCGCTGAGGCGCGAGAAGGCAGGTATTCGCCGCGCCCGAGCCCTCGCCCGCGTCAAAGGAGAATCAGCATGAGCACTGACAAGACCTTGGCTGACGTGAAGCCCGGTGGGATGGTGAGGCTGGGGGATCAGGTAGAGCGTGCGCGGTTTGAGGCATTCCTGAGCGGGAATCCGCTCACAGCTCTGTGCGCTGGCACTGCATGGGAAGTGTGGAAAGCCGCCCTCTCCGCCCGGCCCTCCCCGGGTGGTCAGGATGCGCCGTTCCCATGGGAGAACTTCCCCGCTTACCTGATCGACAAGTGCGAAGGCGACACGATCAGCGAAGAAGGTTTGCAGCAGGCACTGGCAGCGATGGCAAAGGATGAGCGCTACTGCCTCGCCGCCCGCCAGCCGGTGGGGGAGCCGGTAGCATGGCTACTGATCAGCGAGGCGGGGACTGCTATCGGCGCTACTCGGCACGCCAGAGAGCGGGAGTCGTGGGAGGCGGCTGGCGGTACTACTGAGCCGCTCTATGCCACGCCTCACGTGCAGGACGTTGACGGATACCAGGCTGCGTTCTACGAACTGGCCGACATGCTGGGCATTCCCGCGCAGCCATGCTCGCCTAGGGAGGTGTGGGAGGCACAAATGCGGCCAGCAGTTCAGGCAGCTATTGCTGCACAAGGCCCCGTCCCTATGGTCCTGCACTGCCCGCGCTGCCACTTGCAGCACATAGATGCGCCCGACGAACGCACGCCGGACTGGCAGAACCCGCCGCACCGCTCGCACCTGTGCCACGGCTGCGGGCTGATCTGGCGCCCTGCCGACGTTCCGACTATTGGCGTTGATCGCACAAGTACCGCCGGAAAGAGCGATACGCCGTTCGTTCCCCTGCTTTCGACGCGACCTGTTGCCTGCTTGCTGTTCGACAAAAATGGTGTGCTACGACGTACGCGCTCGTTCACTGCGGACGGCAAGTATGTGTTCGATGCCGCTACGTTGGCGCGACTAAATGAGGGAAACCCACAGCTCGCCCCCTTCAAGGCAAAGCTGGTCTACGCCGGTCCTACCACACACCCAGCAGACCTCAGTGAGTACCGTGATGCTGTGATGCACGCATACGGAATCGTAGAGCCGGATGAATACTACGAGAAGCTTGGAGAGCTACTGGACCTGATCGACAGCCAGGCGGTGGGCAAATGAGCTGCGCCCGTGTCGTCTACCGCACCATGCGCTGCTCGATCCCCGAGGGTGGCGAGGTGGTGCTGCATGTGCCCGAGCATATCGGCGTCGAGTCTCTGGACATGGCAGCCGAATGCATTGCGCTGCAGATGCGCATCTTTAAACGGCACGCCGAGATGGCCATGCCAGCGCTGCCACAGGAGCCTGACGCCCATGGCTGACCAGCTGCTCACCGCTGCAATGGTCCACGTGTTCGCCCTGGCCGGGTTTGCGGCCGGCATCGCCACCCTGTGGGCGATCAGCCGCGCATGCCGCGCCGCGCGCAATGGGCTGCGCTGGTGCTGGCGGAGGTGCGCTCATGGCTGATGGACGGCACCCCTATGCTTCGCGCCCAGAGGCAGCAACGCACACCTGGCTGACCCCTCCGGAAATCATCGCCGCGCTGGGCCGGTTTGATCTCGATCCATGCGCTGCGCCAGAGCCGCGCCCGTGGGCAACAGCCGACCAACACATCACGCTGCCGGCCAACGGCCTGAACATCGACTGGCATGGCCGTGTGTGGTGCAACCCGCCGTTCGGCAGGCATACCGAGGCATGGCTGGCGCGTATGGCCGACCACGGGAACGGGATCGCATTGGCGTTCGCTCGCACCGAGACGGCCATGTTCCAGCGCTACGTCTGGCCACGGGCCGATGCCGTCATGTTTCTGGCAAAGCGCCCCCACTTCTGCAGGCCGGATGGCAGCCGGGCCACGGGCAACAGCGGCGGCCCGATCTGCCTGATCGCCTACGGCTGGAACAACGTGGCAGCGCTGATGGAATCAGGCCTTGAAGGCGCGGTGGTCCGATGCCTGAAGGCTGAAGCAACCCAGGCCACCGAGCAGCTGCGCGCTGCGCTGGCCACGAACTGAAGGAGGACACCATGGCCAAGAAGAACAAGGCCGCCCCGGGCGCGGGGGCACTGTGCCTGTCCCGGGAAACGATGCGGGAGCTGTGCGACACCCCGTACAAGGATCGTCAGCTCGCGTTCCTGGTGCTGAACGGCATCCCCCACTTCAAGGGTCTGGATGGGTGGCCACGCGTACTGTGGGCGACCCTCGAAGGAGACAGTGAAGTGGAAACCGACAAGGCGACGGTCGTCGCCGGCTGGAAATCGAACAAGGCGGCATGACGATGGGGCGGAAGCCGAACAAGCCGGGCGCGATTCCGCGGTTCCGTCCGCGCAAGCAGAAGTCGGGCGTGGTGCACTACTACTACGACCTGGGTGGTAAGCCACGCAAGGAGCTGCCGCTGGGCAGCAACTACGCGCTGGCCATCAAGAAGTGGGCCGAGCTGGAGGGCACCCGCGAGGCCCAAGCCGTGGCGGTCATCACCTTCCGCCAGGTGAGCGACGCCTACCGAAAGGAGGTGATCATCCATAAGGCGCCGCGCACGCAGCTGGACAACGGCCATGAGCTGGCCAAGCTGCTGGAATACTTCGATGACCCGCCGGCACCGCTGGATGCCATCCAGCCAGTGACGGTGCGCCAATACCTGACGTGGCGTACGAAGGACGGCAAGGGAATGGTGCGCGCCAACCGCGAGAAGGCGCTGCTCTCGCACATCTGGAACTTCGCGCGCGACAAGGGCTACACCGCCCTGCCCAACCCCTGCGCAGGCATCAAGGGGTTCAAGGAGACCGGTCGGGACGTCTACATCGAGGACGACCAGTACCAAGCGATCCGCGCAGCCGCCGACGTGGTGGTGCAGGACGCCATGGACCTGGCCTACCTGATCGGCCAGCGGCCGGCAGACGTGCTGTCGCTGACCGAAATGGACGTGCGAGACGGGGTGATCAACATCCGCCAGGGGAAGACCAAGGCCAAGCTGCGCATCGCCGTCGAGGGCGAGCTGGCGGTGCTGCTGGAGCGCCTACGCGCGCGCAAGGCTGGCCATGCCGTGCGCAACACCCTGCTGATCGTCAGCGAGCGCGGCGACGCCGTGAGCGTGGACAGCATGTCCAGGCGCTGGGCGAAGGCCTGCGCGGCCGCCGGGATCGAGGGTGTGCAGTTCCGCGATCTGCGTGCAAAGGCGGCCACCGACAAGGCCGAATCGTCGGGCGACATTCGCAAGGCGCAGCAGCAGCTGGGCCACACCACGGTGTCGATGACCGAGCATTACACCCGCAAGCGCCGCGGTCACAAGTCCACGCCGACGCGCTGAAATTCCGCTCCGCAACGGGATTGAGGCGCTTGTGCGCCAAGGCTTTCAAGCCGTCTGGATTGCACGCATTGCGGAGCGGAAATCACCCTGAAACCCTTGTGGCACAAGGAGTTCTGTGCGGACTTAAAATCCGCCGGGGGCAACCCCATGCCGGTTCGATTCCGGCTCCGGGCACCATCGCGCTTTTCACGACGAACGTCAGATTGCACGCGAGTAGCGCGGCTGCTCGCAGGCGGCACGCAGGTACGGGTCGAAGCACATCGCCAGCAGCCGCAGCAACGGCCGTCCAGGCTCGCTGGCGCGCACTACACCGTCACGGTACTCGGCGAGGCCGTCTTCCTGCAGCCGCTGCACCGAACGCAGGTCTTCGGCGAAGTACTGCTCGAAATCCACGCCATGGCGCTGGCCCAGCACCGCACCGTCCACCTCGCCCTGGCACATCAGCTGCTGGATGAGTTCTGCGCGCAGCTGGTCGTCGGCGCTGAGCGCCACGCCGCGCCACACCGGCAACTGCCCCTGGTCCACGGCATCCTCCCACGACGGCAGGTCGCGCGGATTCTGACTGTAGGTGGCACCGATGTGGCTGATCGCACTCACGCCCAGGCCGAGCAGATCGGTGTCGGCGTGGGTGGTATAGCCCATGAAATTGCGATGCAACTGCCCGGCGCGCTGCGCACGTGACAGATCTTCTTCCGGCAATGCGAAGTGATCCATGCCGATGTACTGGTAGCCGGCCGCAGAGAGTTTCTCCACCGCCAGGCCCAGCAGCGCCAGCTTGTCTTCCGGCGAAGGCAAGCGGCGTTCGTCGATCTGCTTCTGTGCGCGGAAAAGATGCGGCAGGTGTGCGTAGCCGTACACCGCCAGGCGATCCGGGCGCAATGCCAGCACCCGTTCCAGGGTGCGGCCAAACCCTTCCAGGCTCTGTCCCGGCAGCCCATAGATCAGGTCGACGTTGACCGAACGCATGCCGCTGTCGCGGCAGGCCTGCAGGATGTCCAGCGTCTGCTGCACGCCCTGCACGCGGTTGATCGCTTCCTGTACCTGTGGGTCGAAATCCTGCACGCCCAGGCTGGCGCGGTTGAAGCCCAGCCGCGCCAGCATGGCGACATCGCGGGTATCGATGAAGCGCGGATCGAGTTCGATCGAGAAATCGCGCTGCGGCGAATCGCTGAAATCAAAGCGCCGGCGCAGTCCTTCCACCAGCGTGGTCATCGCCTCGGCCTCGAGGAAGTTCGGCGTGCCCCCGCCCAGGTGCAGCTGGATGACCTCACGGCCGTCCTCGAACTGCGGCGCCAGCAGGTCGGCCTCGGCCAGCACGCGCGCGACGTAGCTGTGGCCACGGCCGCGGTCGCGGGTGATCACCCGGTTGCAGCCGCAGTAGAAGCAGGGGCTGGAGCAGAACGGCACATGCACGTACAGCGACAGCGCGCGGGCCAGCTGGTTGCTGTCGGCGATTGCCCGGCGCAGTGCCGGCGCATCGAAGCCATCGTGGAAATGAGGCGCGGTCGGATACGAGGTGTAGCGCGGCCCGGGCCGGTCATGCCGGCGCAGCAGGTCGGGGTCGAAGGTCCAGGCCAGACCGCCGGCGGCGGGAGAGAACGTGTCCATGCCGCCAGCATCGCGCCGGGCGGACGCCACCGCCTTGACCCAGATCAATCGCGGGTGGGGATTCCCAGCACCGGCAGGCCGACCTGCGGCCAGCGCAGCATCTGGTAGCGCTTCCAGAAGGTGTCACCGATGCGCGCGGCGACGTCGTTGGCCAGCGCCTGCATGGGCGGGTTGCCGCACTCGGCGGTGGTGATCCGGAACAGCACCAGCCAGCGGTCGAACAGGTCCTTGTCCAGCTCGATGGCCATGTGCTTGGACATCGGCGAGCCCTTGAAGCGGCGCGTACCGCGCAGCATTGCCGACCAGAAATCGACCAGCTGCGCCAGGTGTTCCGGCCAGTCGCGGACGTGTGCCTCGAACACAGGCCCCAACCGCTCTTCCTCGCGCACGCGCGCATAGAAATCGTGGACCAGGCGGGTCACTTCCTGCTCGGTGCACAGCCCGGGCGAGGCGACGGGCAGCACAGGTGGCGATATTGCGTTCATCGGGTACCCAAAGCTTGCCGGCAGTGTGCCGTAGCTGGCCGGCACCGCCGTTGATCCAGATCAATGTCGGCGCAGTCCGCTGCACCTAGGCTGGCACGCCTGCAGGAAGCATGCCCTGCGGATGCTGCGCCAGCCTCGGCGGAGTATACGCGCCGCCCTCATTCCGATCCGGGACAGCATGAACAGACCCTCTCCCAGCCGCCGCCAGCAGCTGATCCAGCACTGGGGCGCCATCCTTTGGCCCAGCTTCATCGCTGCAGGCCTGGCCAGCGTGGTGTTCTTCGCCTTTGTCGACCCGCTGCGTCTGCAGGCGATCAGCTTTCCGGGTACGGCGATCAGCCGCGAACTGGGCTATACGGCAGGATTCTTCATGTTCTGGTCGGTGACCGCACTGTCCAGCGCGGTCACCTGGTACCTGCAGCGACCGATGCCAAGCGACGACGACGACGAGCTGCCGCTGGGATGAGTACGCCCTGCACCGGAATCCCACGCCGCTGGCATTGGCGCGCCGCGCTCAGCGTGCTCTTGCTGGCCTTGTTCTATGCCCTGCCATGGCTGCGCTGGAATGGGCGGCAGGCCCTGCTGCTGGACATCAACGCGCGGCGCTTTGACCTGTTTGGCTGGACATTGTGGCCCAGCGATGTCGGCGTGCTGATCGGGTTGCTGGCGGTGCTGGCGGTGGGCCTCGCGCTGCTCACCCACCTCGCCGGCCGCATCTGGTGCGGCCACGCCTGCCCGCAGACGCTATGGCGCCGCGCCTTCGACTGGATTGCGCGCGCCATGGCCCGGGCCTTTCCAGCGCCCGTCGTGGTCCCTGCCACCCAGCTGGCATGGGGGCTGCTGTCGCTGT
>Ga0233424_10001836_pt1 | contig 16896 bp, 13 predicted proteins | sample Watercolumn_Towu_FD_181011 | JGI IMG/M metagenome (GOLD analysis project Ga0233424, IMG submission 181011) | Freshwater microbial communities from Lake Towuti, South Sulawesi, Indonesia - Watercolumn_Towuti2014_125_MG | ecosystem: Environmental > Aquatic > Freshwater > Lake | place: Indonesia...
GGGATATTCTCCTTCGTCGCGCCTCGCCATTCGGCCTTTTCCGCGAAAACAGGACCCTTTGGAATTTTCGGACACGCTCTTAAGATCCGATTTGCGGCCCGCGTGGCGCTTCTCTATTTAAGCCTGGGGGTTGCGGCCCTGGAAACTCGGGCGCAATCTCCCCGCCACCAGGATTTCCTCTGGGTCGTCACCCATAGAAACGCGACGGTCTATCTCCTGGGTTCCGAGGCCCAGACGTTTATGGCGGAAGGAAAATCGAAGTGTAGCCGGCCGCCTGGGCGAATTCGTGCTATTGGCGATCCGCGGTCACGAAGTGATCGAAGCCGAATTGCATCAGGGCGACATGGAGCAGGTCAGCCGTCCGCACCAATTTATGGAGACTGTGCTTTTTGGAGAGATCAGCGGCAGCTTCAAAAACCTCGTCATGATCGACCTCCAGAAAGCCAAGCGCCCCCGCCTGGAGATGGTGTTCAAAGAAGGCAAGGCCGGCCTGATATTGTGCGGCGGTCAACAGCGGTTGGCCGGACGCGTCTTTGAGCAAAGTCTTGCGCCGGGCTACATGCAAGATTTCGATTTCGTTGAAGCGGGAGAGAAACGCGGGCGGCAGGTAGTTTTGCAGGAGGGCAAAAGCCGCCTGCGAGTTCGGTTCCGGCCAGTAGAGTTTAAAGAGGAACCCACTATCGAAGCAGGCCATCAAAATGGGTCTTCCCTGTCCTGAGCCAGCAGTTCAGTGGCGGTCGGCCCGTGGCTTGGGCCATTGGGAAAATGTTTGCGCCAATGGGCTGGATAATCCGGCCACTTCACCGGAACACGATCCTTCCTAACCTTTCGTGACGGAGGAAAGCACGCAACTGGCGAAAGCCAAGATCCTGGTGGAGTCCGGCACCGCCATGCTGGCTCAGGCGAATGCCATCCCCATTTCGGCGCTGCGGCTGCTGGGCTAGACAGAGATCAGATCACGAACGTCGGAATTGCCCGGTTCTCTCTCTTTTGCACCTGCTCCACTATTTGTTCTGGAAACTGCGATTCAACCGCAGATGCACTCAGATAACCGGAGGGAAGAGGTTGCCCGGCTCCATAACTTGGGGGAAACGGCGGCGAGTTTCTCCATCTGCGTGCATCCGCGTTCCTCTGAGGTTTGTTTTTGATTTTCAACCCCCGAACTTTCGGAACAGGTCCGGTGTTGCTTCAAACAAAGTCGAGAACTGAAATCGGATTGGAATCCATTGGCGGAATCCGTGTAACCTGCGCGCATGCCGAAGAAACTTTTCTTGCTGGACGGAATGGCGCTCGCGTATCGCGCGCACTTCGCGCTTATTCGGCGGCCCATCTTTACGTCCAAAGGCGTCAATACTTCCGCGCTCTTCGGCTTCACGCAAACGCTCCTCGATATCCTCTCCAACCAATCGCCCACGCACATCGCGGTCGCCTTCGACACGGACGCGCCGACGCAGCGGCATCGCGATTTTCCAGACTACAAGATTCAGCGCGAAGCCATGCCGGAAGACCTGAGCCAGGCGCTCCCGCACGTCCGGCGCATGATCGAAGCGTTCAACATCCCGGTGATCGCCCTCGACGGCTATGAAGCCGATGACATCATCGGCACGCTCGTGCGCCGGGCGGAGAAGGAGAGTTTTGAATCCTACATGGTCACGCCCGACAAAGACTTCGGCCAGTTGGTTGCGCCAAAGACTTTCCTTTACAAACCTTCGCGCCAGGGCGATGGCATCGAGATTCTCGGCGTGGATGAAATTCTCAGTAAATGGGGTATCAAGGAAACCAGCCAGGTCATCGACATTCTCGGGTTGTGGGGCGACGCGACGGACAACATTCCTGGTGTCCCCGGCATCGGCGAAAAGACCGCTAGCAAATTGATCGCTGAATACGGCAGCGTGGAGAATCTGCTCGGGCACACCGGGGAATTGAAAGGCAAGCTGAAGGAAGCGCTCGAAGCGAATCGCGAGCAAGCGCTGCTCTCCAAGCGCCTGGCCACAATCGATTGCGCGGTGCCGCTGCCGATCGGACTTGACGCTTTGCAACGCCGGGAGTGGAACGAAGCCAAACTTCGCAATCTCTTCGTCGAGTTCGAATTCAATTCCATTGGGCGCCGTTTGTTTGGCGAGGAATTCAAAGCTGGCCGCGGTTTCACGGGGGAATCCCAGTCGAAAGCGAGCAACACGCCGCGTCAGGAAGAGCTTGCCCCTGCGGAAAGTACCGGCGACCTCTTCCCCCTCGCCCCGGCCCTCCCCACGAACCTTCCCCTCACCCGTCCTCCGGACACCCTCTCTCCCTCCAAGGGGGAGAGGGAGAATCCGCCACTGCCTCCTGGCCAATCCGGAACCTCTCGATCTGCCCCTGCGCAGGATCAGTCCTCCCCTCTCACCGAGGGAGAGGGCCTGGGTGAGGGGGAAGGGAGCGAACTTTCCGCCGTTGAGGCGCAAACCAGCCACGCTCCCTCGGAAGCAGATAGCCCAACGCCCAACGCCCCAAGCCTCAAAACCATCGCGGACATCTCGCACGAATATCACCTGATTCGCACGGCGGAGGAGCGCACGAGATTGATCGGCGCGCTTCGCCAACAAACTTCCTTTTGCTTCGGCGTCGAAGCGACAAGTTCCGATCCGAAGGAAGCGCGCGGGCTCGGCATCGCTTTCTCTTTCGCGCCCCACACCGGTTTTTTCGTCCCCATGCTATCGGACGACGCTCAAGCGCGCGCGATTTTTGAAGAATTTCGCCCGCTGTTCGAGGACGCGCGCATTGAGAAGGTCGGCCACAATCTGAAGTTCGACCTGAACCTGCTTCAGTGGCATGCCGTGATGGTGCGCGGGAAGCTGTTCGACACGATGCTCGCCCACAGCCTGATCGAGCCGGACCTGCGGCACACCCTGGATTATCTGGCCGAGGTTTATCTAGGCTACAGTCCTGTGCCGGTCACAAAACTGATTGGAGAGAACGAGGCCGAGCAGCTCAGCTTGAGCCAGGTGCCTCTCGACCGAATGGCCGATTACGCCGCCGAGGGCGCCGATGTCACCTGGCAGTTGCGCGCAGTGCTGGCGCCGCTGCTGAAAGAGAAGGGACAGGAACGCGTATTTTATGAGATCGAATCCCCGCTCTTGCCGGTGCTGGTGGCCATGGAAAGTGAAGGCGTGCGCCTGGACGCCGGGGTCCTGGGCGAATTCGCCGCGCAATTGTCCAAGCAAATCAGCGCCAGCGAGAGCGCGATCTATCGCCTGGCTCAAATCGAGTTCAATTTGAATTCACCCAAGCAGCTCGGCGAAATCCTTTTCGACAACCTCCGGATTGCCGGTAAACCCAAGAAAACCCGAACCGGCCAATACGCCACCGACGAACAAACGCTCCTGGCACTCGCCGGGGAACACGAAATCGTCCAGCGCATCCTCGAATATCGGGCGATGACGAAGTTGAAATCGACTTACGCAGACACTTTGCCGACGGCCATCTTCTCGAAAACGGGACGCGTCCACACGACCTACCAGCAGGCCGCTACGGCGACTGGCCGGCTGCAATCGCAGAACCCGAATCTGCAAAACATCCCAATCCGCACGGACCTGGGGCAGGAAATCCGGAAGGCTTTCGTGCCGCGAGATGAGAATTATTTGTTGCTGTCGGCAGACTATTCCCAGATCGAACTGCGCATCATCGCGGCGCTCAGCGGTGACGTGGCCATGATCGAAGCTTTCCGCAGCGGGCACGACATCCACACTGCCACAGCCGCGAAAGTGTACGGCGTGCCGCTCGGCCAGGTAAACGCGGAGATGCGGCGCAAAGCGAAAATGGTCAACTTCGGGATTATCTATGGCATTTCTGCCTTCGGCCTGGCGCAGCGCCTGGGCATTCCACGCCAGGAAGCCGCGGCGATTATCGAGCAATACTTCCTTCAGTTCCCCGGCATCCGGAAGTACATGGCGGACACGATCGCGTTCGCGCGCGCGCAGGGTTTCGTCCAGACGGTCACCGGGCGCCGCCGTTACCTGCGCGATGTCCGGTCGTCGAATGCGACGGTTCGCGGCGGCGCGGAGCGGAACGCCATCAACGCGCCAATTCAGGGCAGCGCCGCGGACATGATCAAGATTGCCATGGTCAGAATCCACGGTGAATTGACACGGCGCGGGCTGAAAACTCGAATGCTGCTGCAGGTGCACGACGAACTGATCTTCGATTTGTTCAAACCGGAGGAAAAGGAGGTCCGGCTGCTGATCGAAGAAGGAATGAGAGCCGCAATTCCGCTGGATGTGCCGATCGTCGTGGAGATGGGCGCTGGAAGGAATTGGCTGGAAGCGCATTGAAGAGTGGGATGGGGCTACCCTGGGCGCATCTTGACACTGCCACCGAACGCCGGACGCTGACGAACGCGGACCGTAGCGCAGATTTTCAATCTGCTGTATCGCCGACTTGCAGCCGGCCAGGGCTAGGCAAGGCGAAAGCCGCTGACTTGCCGGGCGGCCCGCGGATTGCAAATCCGCGATACAGCAGAATGCAATTCTGCGCTACGGTGGCAGTGTCAAGATGCGCCCGGCTGCCCTCTGAGATTGCGGTCAGCCTAGACAGAGACCAGCGGCAAAGTTAGAGTTCAGAAAGTATGGCCACTCCGTTGACAGATCCCGCAACACCTCGGAGCGAACACCCACCACGGCGCATTCCCCCGCTGGAGACCGGCGACCATCTGAGCGCCAGTGAGTTCTTGCGCCGTTACGAAGCCATGCCGGACGTGAAGAAAGCCGAACTGATCAACGGTATTGTTTATATGACCTCTCCAGTCCGACTCGATCAACATGGCGAACCCGACAACTTGCTGCAGACTTGGCTTGGGACCTACAGCATCGCCACCCGCGGCGTCCGCGCGGCAACCAATGCCACGGCACGACTCACCGCTGACGATGTACTCCAGCCTGATGGTTTGCTCAGAATTTTGCCCGAATGCGGCGGCCAGACGCGCCTCGACGCCAAAGGCTATTTGGTGGGCGCACCCGAACTCGTCGTCGAAATCGCGGCCAGCAGCGCCTCTCTCGACACGCGAGAGAAGCTCGCGTCCTATCGACGGGCAGGCGTTCGCGAGTATCTGGTCTGGCGAACCGAGGACGAAGCGGTCGATTGGTGGTCACTCGAAGAGGACGAATATCGCCCGCTTGGAGCCGATGCTCTTGGTGTTTTGCGAAGCAAGGTTTTCCCAGGTTTATGGTTGAACACGGCCGCCCTTCTCGCCGGAGACGGGGCGAAATTGATGGCCAAATTGCAAGAGGGCCTGAGCACGGAGGAGCACGCCTCCTTCATCGGCCTTTTGCAGAAACGCCGCGGCGAATGAGACTTCCCTCCGGTTCCCCGGTTATCGCCCGGAATGCTCTCTGATCCAGGCGGAGTCTTCGTTGAGATTCGAATTTCGGGATTTGGCTGCGGCGAGGCCGATCAATCCCCGCCGCTCTCAGCCAGCAACGTCCGATACGCCTGGCGGGCGTGTTCGTAATCTCTTTTCGCCTGCTCCATCTCGTCCGCCTTGTAGAATCGCTCCTTCTGTGACCAGCATTGATCAACACTTTTCAAGCACCACTCCGCGCTGCGGCGCGAAGCGCGAATGGGTTTGCCATCCACGAGGACGAAGATCGGGTTGGTGTGCGACGAAGGCAGAATCCTCAAGGCCACCCAACTGCTGCGGCCAATTTTCACATCGAAATTGATGTCCTGGAGCTTGCCATCCGCGACGATGTGTTTCCGCGCGACGGCGTAGCCATTCACGATGGCTTCGACGGGGACTTCCCGGGTGCCCTCCATTCGCGCCCGCTCAACGTCCCAATACGGTTTCTGATGGTAAGGGCTGCTTCTCAGCGTTTGGTTCGGCTTTTCGTTGAGCAAAGCCGCGACCTTCGCTTTCAAACGCACCGTGTCAGATTTCGCCAGCCGGAGTTCGCTCCCCTTCTCGCCCATGGCGACGTCGTTAGCCTTGAATTCCAGGATATGGCTCTTGCCATCGCCGACATAGTTGCGGCCTTTGCGAATTCCTTCGCACCACTGATCGTAGTTCAACTGGCCGTCGAGCTTCACATAAGACCGCCCCAGGCCAACGCGTTCGCCGTAAATGCACGGAAAATCCGTTTCCCCGCTGATGCGCGTCCGGAAACCGACGTTCAAGGTGTGGTACCAAATGTTCAATTCCCACACGTAGGGCGTGTCCACTGTGGAAATGAAATCGACCGCAGGCACAAGTTTGCCGTCAGGACCGGGCACTTGATGAGTGACATCGACAATGTATTCGTTGGCGCCAATGCCGTTGAAGGGCGGGATGATGTAATTGGGCAACTCATCGGAAAGCCTGACGACTTCTCCGGAAGTTCGGCTGCTCACCGGCGGATTGCCCGCCGGACGCGCTTCCAGGCCCCAGCCCGAATGAGCCGGCCCGCAGACCGCCCCTTGCTTTTTCGCCCAGCGAAGCGTGTTCAGACCCAAGGTGGGCCAGTGATCTTTCGAGTCGCCTCCCGGATACATTTGTTCCTTCAGCCGCAGCAGGCAGAGATGGCCCGATTGGTGCGAGCCAAACCCGGAAACCTCCACGTCATAGTGGAGCAGATACGGATGCCTGGAAACCTTGTCGTCTTGGCCGGTGAAAAACTGCTTCTGATAATCAAAACACGGGCCCCACGTCAGATTGCAGCCGACCTTCAAGTCCTCCCCCAGACAATGGCGCATCATGTCCGGCGCGTGAACGCCTTCGGTCGGGTTCGTGTAATGCGCGCACCCGGCCGCATGGATATGGTGATCTCCCGACCACCAACCGAGCTTCGCAGGATCGATCCATCGCTTGAGCTGAAAACGGACCGTCTTGGGCCGCCCGGACACTTCAACCTGCGTGGTCTCGGTGAAATATTCCGGGCCGCGCCCGAATTCGATGGAATAGGCGCCGGCCGGCAGTCTCACTTTCTCACCGTCCGCCCGATAAACCTGCGGATGAAACGCAAAGTCCGGCGCCAGACGCTTGGCTTGCGAGGGATAAACGCGCCCTTGCTGGTCGCGAATGACGAACATCGCCGTGGTGGGGCGCTTATCCTCATCCAGAACTCTGAAAGTAATCTCCGGGGCTGCGGCGCATCGGAAGGTCAGCGCCACGTCGTTGCCGAGCGCGATGTTCTGGCTGCTCTGGTCAAGGTTGAACCCGATCTTCGCGGGGCGATCACCGGCATCGCGGCTGTAAAGCTGGATGATCCGATATTCCAGACTCAGCCCGCTCAATTGCTCCCGGAGCGGTTGCTTGTTGAACATCTGCAAATCCAACCACAGCTCGGCAGGGCCGAGCGAACCGGTGCTTCCGCCTCGTTTGCGATAGGCTCGATCGGACGCAGTGATGCTGTAGCCGCTTTCGAAAAGGGACAGGGCATTTGGACTGACGGCGCGCAATTCGGCAGGGATGCCCGGTTCGTTGTGAACCTTGACGAGAAATTGACGCCACCCTTGCTGAACCAATTCTGGTTTGGCGGCCCCGTCCGACACTCTCACGCCAGGTTCCAATGTAATTGTGACGCCAAGCAAGCAGTACGGGTCGAGAATTTTTTGAATGGCTTCGGTGGCTTCAGCGCCGCCCAATCCATTCATGGTTCTTTCGAGCGCTTGCTTGTCCGCGGGAGCGAAGGGTGATCCCAGGTAATCGGCGGCTTCGATCAAGCGCCGGACCTGGGCGATGATCGGCTGCCATTCCACGTTTTTAACCAGGGCCAGTGAAGAAGGTTCGGCTGCCTTGACAACCGAATTGGATACGGAGTTGCCTGCAGCAAGCAGAACCCAAAGGAGGATTCTTGTGCGCGACATGGAGTTGCCTTTCGGTTCGGGTAATTGGACGACGCAAGATGGGCGATTTTCTCCCGTTTGCCCAGCCGGAAATCCTGCCGACTCGAACGCTGGCGTTCGGATCACTGTCTCGCCTGGAGAGCCGGCGCGGGAGAACCTCTCCACGCGCTTTGCTTGGCCCAGGCGATCAGTTCGGGATACAACTCGGATTGGACGGGATCGGGCAGATACACCAATTCCAGAGTTTCTTCCCAGATCAGGCCAAAACTTTCTTCGACGGAAAAGCCACGTCTCACGCAGCGGGCCAGGGCGCGCTTGAATCGAAACTGAAACTCAGTTTTCACTTCCACTTCGCGAACCCGGTCTTTCACCTCCTGCGGAGCGACGATTGCGGAGTCCCACGAGTTTTTCATGCGGGAGGAAAACTGAACTTGCGGAAAAAATAGTCAAGCTATCGTGCGAAAAAGTTGTCCACTCTGTTCACACTTTTCACAAGCGCCGCAATTTCTGCCGCAGCAAAGTGAAAAACTCGCGCGCTTGCGGAACTTGGAGCCAAAGCAAAACGGCGCCGTAAAGCAAACTGGCGACGGCAAGCGGAACGAAAACGGCCCCGAGATTTTCCGCCAGGCCCGCGTGGCCCATCCAGCGTTCCCACGCGGCGCTGCCCAGCCACGCGGCTTCGCCGGCCAGGATCGCGCCGCCGGCCATCTGCAGCACGGAGCGGCGAAGCTCGGCGAATTCCAATCGCTTTAGTTTGCGCCGCAGCCCGTAAAGCAGAAGCCAAACGTTGATCGCTGCGCTGAGCGTGTTCGCGATTCCCAGGCCGCCTTGCCGGAACGGTCCCGCCAATCCAATGACGAACACGACGTTGAGGGCCAGGCAAACGCAACTGATTTTCATCGGCGTTTGCGTGTCGCCCAGCGCGTAAAACGCGCGGGCCAGGATGTTCACGGTCGAAAACGCGATAAGCCCGGGCGCCAGGCACGCCAGCGCAAAGCTCGCGCGGCGCGTCGCCAGCGCGGTGAATTCCCCGCGCTCGAAAAGCAGGCGGATGATCGGCTCCGCCAGGACGACCAGGCAAACTGAGGCGATGAGATTCGCGAACATCAGATAGCCGAGCGCCTGGCGGATGGTGGAGCGAAACTCGTCGAATCTCTTCTCCGCCGCCAATCCCGAGAGCGTCGGCAGCAAAAAGGTCGCGAGAGAAATTCCGAATACGCCTTGCGGCAATTCCATGAGCCGGACCGCATAGTCAAACGAGGCGACGATGATCGGGTCAAACCAGAACGCGATGCCTTGCGTCAGCGCCACGTTGATCTGAAACGCCGCCACGCCCATCATCCCCGGAATCATCCGTTGAACGACGATTCGAACGGTGTCGTTGTCCCAGGGCCGCGTCCAACGGTAGCGGAAACCTTCCCGCCAGAGCAGTGGCAGTTGATACGCGGCTTGCGCGAGGCCCGCCGCCAGCACGCCGATGGCCACGGCGAAGATTTGCTTTTCCAGCGTGGCTCCGAAGCGCGGCGCAATCCAGAGCACCGTAACAATCAGAATTCCATTCAACACGGCCGCCCCCATCGCGGGGATAAAAAAGAATCCGCGCGAATTGAGCATGCCCATGAACACGGCCGCAAGGCAGACCAGGAGCATGTACGGAAACATGACGCGCAACAGCTCCAGCATCAGGCGCGTTTCCGGGTTCAGCCAGCCGGCGGCGGGGAAAGCGGGTTTGGCAAACTCGGGCGCCACCTGAGTGTTCCCAACCATCCAGAGGCCGCCCAGGGTTCGCGGCGAATCCGAAAGCAACACCAGAGAAATGCCCAGCAAGACCAGTCCGATGACCGCGCTCGCGGCCACGATCAGGCCGGAGATCACCGCGTTGGCGGCGCGCCACATTTCCTCATCGCCGGCCGTTCGCTCCTTCTCTTTGAAGATCGGGATGAACGCCGCGGTCAGCGCGCCTTCGCCGAGCAAGCGCCGGAAAAGATTGGGCGTCATGAAAGCCAGCTTGAAAGCCCCGGCCACCGGGCCGTCCCCCATAAAGCGCGCATACAGAATCTCGCGGAGCATTCCCAGCACGCGGCTGGCCAGCGTGGCCGCGCCCATCGCGCCGGAGGATTTCAACATCTGCGACATGAAGAGATTGCGCGGTGAGTAAACCGAGAAGGCGCTTCGGTAGCCATTCCAAAAGCGTTCCGTCGGGAGGGTTCGGCGCTGGCTCTCAGACGCCTTGACAGCTCTGTGCGCAGTCGGCTAGCGGACTGAAGCGGCGATGGCGTTTGCCGCCAGATCGCGAGGATGGGGTTTCACGGCTTGCGCCGGAAGCGAAGTCAGGACGACGCAGAGGGTGCGAGTCACCGGGTCGGCCCATGCGATCGTCCCTGTGGATCCCGTATGGCCAAACGTCTTTTCCGAACACCCTTTGCTCCCGGCCGCGACTCCGACGTTCCATCCCAATCCGCGTGGGGTCACTCCCGGTGGATTGTGGTTCCGAACCATCAGCCTTGACGTCTCCGGTTTCAGGCAAGCTCCCGCTTCATGGAGGAACTCCGCCAGGAATTTCCCGATGTCTGGCGCCGAGGCATGAGTGCCTCCCCAGGGGGCGCCGAATTGGCGCCACCACAGACTGTTCCAATCCCAGTCTTTCGCTTTGGGATCACCCGCGCCCGATTCCGGAGCCGCGTGGTCAGTCTGGCATGAGACCATACTTTCCAGTTTGAATCGGCCGAGTCCCTGCGCGGAATGCTGCATCTGGAGGGGCTGAAACACCGCGCGCTCCACCAGAGTCCGGATTTCCGTGCCGCTGATCCGTTCCGCCACTCGCGCGGCCAGGAGGATGGCCATGCTCGAATATTGGTATTTCGAACCCGGGCGAAATTGCCGCGGTGTGCGCATCGCGTGTTCGGCAAACTCAGAAAGCGGCGCGTGCTTGCTTCGCAGCTCATTATTATCGGGCAACTGATCGGGCAACCCCGACGTGTGAGTCAGCAGATGTCGCATGGTCACTTCGTCGCGATGGTCGCCGACGAAATCGGGAAGGAATTTCCTCACCGGATCGTCCAGCTTGAACTCACCCCGCTCAAACAAGGTCATCAGCGCCGTCATGCTGATCGGCTTGGAGATCGACCCCAGGAGAAACATCGCATCGGCGCTAGCCGCCTTTCCGAAGGACCGCGTGAACGAATCCGTCCCTTGGACCACGTGCAACACAGCGGCGGCAACCTGACCATTGCCCGTCGCCTGTGTGAGAATTTCAACTGCTTCGTCCATTCGCTCGCGCCGTAACGCGGCTAACACCGGCGTGCCCAGGCCAAAGGCCAGACCGCCTTGGATAAAACTGCGTCGTGTCATGGAGATAGCTTAGAAGTCACCAGGCGAATATGAAGACTGAAGATTGACGATTTTGCCGGCGCTGTGGGTGACGCGGTGACTGACTTTCTCAGCGAGCTTGGTGAATGGTGAAGCCTTCACGAAAAATGTACTCCAGGAGGTGGAGCACGCTTCGACACGCATCACCATCATTCCAGTTCGTGTTCGGCGAAGGTTTGGATGGCCAGGGCCAGGAACTCCGGGAGGAGTGGGTCGTGGGCTTCGTAAGCTTTGCGCAGTTCTGAGTCAACGATGATTTGGCTGTGGACGACGTAGGATGCGCGCGTGGGCGCCTTCGGCCAGAAAAGCTTTAGCCATCCATGGTGACGGCGGATGATGGTCTGGACCTCCGGGGAATCTTCGGGAAGATTCCGTTTCATCGCGGAGGTCAGGTCCGCGCAAATCTGGTGGAAAGCGAGGCCGGCATTCTGCCAATCGGCTGCTTTCCAATTCTTCACTTTGTTCTTCGATTGGGCGATGCCCCTCTTCATTTTTTCGCCGAAGCGGTTGATAAGGTATTGCTCGTGCCGGGCTTGTTGTTCCGGGTCGAAACCGACAAACATTTCCTGGGATTTCATTTTCTTTTTTCCTTTCAAGTGCTCGATGGTCTTATCGATGGTGCGGATGAGCGTTTGCGTGCGGGCCAGGTCCTTCCTGAGGACCTTCCGGTGCGATTGGAGGGCGGCGATTTTTTCGAAATCGGCCCGGCCGAGGATTCGTTGGATTTGCTTCAACTCGAAGCTCAACTCCCGATAGAATAGGATTTGCTGGAGGGTCAGAAGCTGCGGCTCCTCATAGAACCTGTAGCCGTTCGCGCCGACATAGGCAGGTTTCAGCAAGCCCACTTCATCGTAGAAATGAAGCGTGCGCACGCTGACGCCGGACATCCGCGCCACTTGTTTGACGGTATAAGCCATCGTCGTTTCTCCGCCGGACATCACACTGATGCCCGCGGCTGCAGGGACTGTCAGGCATCACGTAACGTGAGGGTCAAAGGATCTTTTCGGCTTTTCTCGCGGGCTACTGCTCAGACCGTGGGATAGGATACACTTTGTTGCTCCGCTTTTGGGCTCTGGCGAGGCGGGAACGACGGAGCATACCCGCAGCGGTCTGTGACGGAGTGAGCAACGAAGCCAGAGCCCAAAAACGGAGCAACCCGCCGGGCCAGGGGTCTTTTGCCCAGCCGCTTCGTCACTCGCTCGTTGTGGATCCCTTGGATACACCGCCTCGCTCGTTCCTCGCGGCTGGCCAAAATCCCTCCTGGAAAAGTGTATCCTATCCCACGGTCTGAGCAGTAAGCTCCATGAGAGGATGGGCTGATACCGATATTCGCGTCGCGAGAAAAATGGACGAGCATCAGGGTTAGCGCGCCCAGTATCCCATGCCCGATGCTGAGAGGGGCGCGAGTTGACGAACGTCAGGCATTGCTTGCTGCCAAGGCGGAACGGTTGAAAGTCGCTTCAACCTCCATCAGCCGGTTGAGTCGAATACACTTGCTCGCCGCCTGCTCGACAGGCCATGCGCTCACACGCCAACCGGTCGTGAAGCACCACGCGTGTCCATCGCGCAGAAACGTGCGGCGTTGCGGACGCGCCTCGAGCCAAACCAAGAAAGCTCAGGCTCCCAACCGCAAGAGCGCGGAGTTTCGATAGTGCCGGATCGAGAATTCTTTCCGGTCCAGGATCTCCTCGACCAATTCAAATCGATCCTCGAACGCCGGGAAAAAAGCATCGCCCTCGACGCGCCGTTTGACGAACGTGAGATACAGGTCCGAGCAAAGCGGCAAAGTCTGCTCATAGACTTGGGCGCCGCCGCAGATGAAGATCTCAACCGGAAACTCAGCCGGATTCAACTTTTCGAGAGCGCGGAAAACCAGAATGTCCTCGTCATGGTTTCCATCAATCCTCGTAAAATGGAATTGGTAGTGACGCTTGAGGCGGTTTCCACCTCTCCATTCCCTGTAGGCGCCAAAGATTTCGGGATGAGTCCTGATCAGTCGTCTTGGGTGTCGAGTCAGAATCAGGTTCTTGCGGTTTACGAGCGGTTTGGCCAGGCTCTCAAACGTCCTTCGCCCCATGACCGTAATATTCCCCATCGTCATCTTCTTGAACCACTGGAAATCCTCCGGCAAATGCCAGGGAATCTTGTTCCCTTGCCCGATCACGCGGTTTTCCGACATCGCGGCGATGGCTTTGAAATGTTTCATCCGACCGCGCTATCTTCTGCGCCATCCGCCAAATTCCAAACCAAAACCAAAGCAAAGCCGGGTTGACGAGGTTGAAAATCGATTGCGGCGCCTTGGGTCGCGCTGTAGGACATTTCTGAAAATTCTGGACGGCTGAGGTGCCTGTCGTTGGGCAGATGCGGCATTCGGTCCGGATCATTTGGTGCGCACCGTGCGCGCGTCATTTCGAGTTGCAAATTCGGTTTGTTGGATAAACCATCGCCGCGAATTTAGTCGAAACCAAACCGAAGATTATTTTATGGCTCACGTCGTCACCTCGAAATGCGATGGATGCAAGTTCACTGATTGCGTTGAAGTCTGTCCGGTCGCCTGCTTCTACGAGCTCGACAACCAGTTGGTAATCCATCCCGACGAATGCATCGATTGCACGGCGTGCGTGGCGGAATGTCCCGTGGAAGCGATCTACGCTGACAGCGCGGTGCCGGACGAATTCCAATCGAGCACGGAGTTCAACGTGACCGAATCCAAACGAGTCAAGGAAGCCGGCCAGGCAGCCATCACCGCCAAGAAAGAGCCTTTGCCCACGGCCGAGAAACGAAAAGCAGAGCTGGGCTACTGAGCCATCCTTCCATCTAACAGCGAAAGATTTGTCACACAATCGTAACGTTGTCTCCATAAGAGCGCCACCAAGCCGGCCTAAGTTCCCCATCGCGATAAGTTCTTCCGGGTTGATCCGAGCTTGAAAAAGCGGCTTGGTAGAGCGGCGCAACAGAAAGGGAACCATGAAACGAAAGCAGCTTCGTAAGTTGCTGGTCGGCAGCCTTGGTGTATTAGCTTCCGCTAGCTTTCACAACCCAGCGCAAGCGCAATCCTCCGATGCGCTTCTGAACAAACTTGTCGAAAAAGGGATTCTGGCGACGAAAGAGGGTCATGCCCTTCGCGATAGATTGTGCGAGTCGAACTACTTCTACAGTCCACGAAAGTTGTGGCCTGTCCCTCTGCCCCTTCTTTGGGTTGTGCTCCTGGCGGTCGGATGTTTGAGCTGGGGACCGAGCACGGGACTTGCCCAGTCGGACGGCGCGGCCGCGTCACGGCCGGACTCGGAGAGGATTGAGAAACTGGAAAAGGCAGTCCAGCAGCTTCAAAGGCAAAACGAAGAGTTGATGCAAGTTATCAAGGAACTCAAAGGAAATGCGCCTGTGGCTCCAGCCCCGGCCCAGACGACTTCTCCTACCCCAACACCAAAGCCTGCGGAGGCGGCAAAGGCCGACGCCAAACCCAAATCCGGCGCGGATCTCCGCCTGTTTTGGAAGGAGGGGCTGCAGTTCGAAGCCGGCGATGGAAAAACCTTCAAAGGAAAGTTCGGGGGCAGCATTCAATATGACATGGCGGCGTTCGACCAGGACGCCGCAACAGAGTCGGTGGTCGGTGATGCCGCGGCGGCAACGGAGTTCCGGCGAGTCCGTCTTTATACGAGCGGGGAGATCAACGCGGGCATACCGGTTATTTACAAATCTCAGATCGATTTCGCTGGGCCGAGCTTGAGGTTCGCGGACGTGTATCTTGGGCTCAACCACGTTCCCTACGTCGGCACCCTGCAACTCGGTCAGATGTACGAGCCTTTCAGCATCGAACAGAATACCAGCGACAACTATATCACGCTTCTCGAACGGTCCCTGCCCATCGAAGCATTCTCCCCGGCCCGCAATGTCGGCGGTCTGTTCCGCAACACCCTCTTTAACGAACGCATGACCTGGGCCGCCGGCATCTTCGTCGATGACAAAAACGACAAGGGCGACGGTGATAGTTTCGACAGCAATACGCACTTCATAGGCCGATTGACCGGTTTGCCTTGGTACGACGAGGCCTCGGGTGGCCGACGTTACTGGCACCTGGGGGTCGGCGGCGGTCTGATTGATCCCGAGGATAACACCGTCCGGTTTCGCTCGCGGCCGGAAGCGCATCTGGCGCCGAACTACGTCGATACCGGCAACTTCGCTGCGACGGATGTCTATCTCTCGAACGTGGAGTCCGTCCTCACCTATGGGCCGCTTTCGTTGCAAGGAGAGTACTTCCGAACGTGGGCAGACACGACCCGCGGGCTGAATCTTTCCTTCGATGGTTTCTATGTCTATGGAAGTTGGTTCCTGACCGGCGAGCATCGTCCTTACAAGAAGACCGAAGGCATCATTGACCGCGTCAAACCCCTCAAGAGTTTCTCATTGGGCAAGGACGGATGGGGCGCGCTCGAACTGGCCGCGCGTTATTCACGGCTCGATCTGAATGATCAAGACATCGCGGGGGGCCGCCTGGCGGATTACACCGGAGGCCTCAACTGGTATTTCAACCCAAACGCACGCCTGATGTTGAACTATATCTATTCGGACCTGGACCGGAAGCGCATCGAAGGCCATGCGCATAGCTTCCAAACCCGGTTCCAGGTCGATTTCTAACCGTGAACCCGCAGCCGCATTGGGAAAAGAGCCTGCAGCAGGATATCGAGCGCATCCGCGGCAAAGTCCTGGAAATGGGCGACCGCGCTGAACGCGCGCTCAAGGATGGCTTGCAGGCCCTGGTGGAAGGGAACCGGCAGCGCGCGTATGCCATCATCCTGCGCGATCAATACATCGACGAATTGGAAAAGGAGATCGACCGCTTGTGCCTGGAATTCTTGGTTCGACAACAGCCCGTCGCGGGCCATCTGCGGTTTGCTTACGCGACGATCAAGATCAACGCCGAACTGGAGAGGATCGGCGATTACGCGGAGAGCATCGCGCGGCAGGTTTTGAAGCTGACTGCTCTCGAAGTGCGTCCGCCGCTGGAGAAATACGTCGAGATCGCCAACCTCTCCATCCCGATGCTTCACGATGCCGTCCAGTCGTTCGTGAATCAGAACGCCGAAATGGCGCGCGCTACGATGGCGGTCGAGGAGAAAGTCAATACCCTCCGCGACCAGATCAATGCGGACCTGTTGTATGCGGAAAAGACCGGCAGAATCGGCATGGAAGCGTTCTCACCTTTGACGATGATCGCGCGCCGCTACGAACGCGTCTCCGATCAGGCCAAGAATATTTGCGAGGAGGTTCTCTACCTCTGCACGGGCGAATACAGCAAGCACACCGGCACGGAGCTGTTTCGCATCCTGTTCGTTGACGACGACAATGCGTGCCGCAGCCAGATGGCGGAGGGGATCGCGAATTCACTTGGGCAAACCGGATTCCTTTTCAGCAGCGCGGGTCTGGAACCGCGGCCGGTGGATCCGGCAACAGTGAGTTTCCTGGCGGGTAAAGGGATTGACATTTCCCGGCAGGCTCCGAAGTCCGTGCCGCAAATCCCCAATTTGGAGCATTACCAGGTCGCCATCGTCCTCGGCGCCGAAACGCGGCAATGGTTCAAGCCCGCGAAAAACAAGACGATCGTGCTGGAGTGGCCAGTCAGCGATCCCTCGGGTTTGCGGGGCACGCCAGAACAAACCCAGGCCGCTTACGAGAAAACCTTTCAACACCTCCGCGCGCAAATAACCGACCTCGTGGAGGCCATTCTTGGAGAAC
>Ga0233424_10001837_pt1 | contig 16895 bp, 15 predicted proteins | sample Watercolumn_Towu_FD_181011 | JGI IMG/M metagenome (GOLD analysis project Ga0233424, IMG submission 181011) | Freshwater microbial communities from Lake Towuti, South Sulawesi, Indonesia - Watercolumn_Towuti2014_125_MG | ecosystem: Environmental > Aquatic > Freshwater > Lake | place: Indonesia...
CAGGCGGACTTGGTTGCGTCGTGGATCAAGGTCGCGTTCTTCGCCACCGTGTCAGTCGCGTGATGATCGACGACGACCCACTCCGGGCGGTCCAGCCGCTCCTCGAAAGTCATGTCGCAGACCCAGGCGGATTTTTCGCGGAGGCTGCGCTGGCGCCAATTATGGTTGTGATAGGCATCGAGAGGGACGTCGATTGCGAACAGTTTTCGCGCCAAACGCTTGAGTAGCAATCCGGAAACCAGCCCGTCCAGATCGCTCTCGTGTGTGATGATGACTTCAGGTTTGGACAGCGAGAACATGCGGGCGCACACTAATCCATCGCTGCGCGCGCTGCCAACAGGAATATTCCGAGTCCCGGAGTCACCTTCGGAATTCGGCTTTCGAACACGCGCGCAACCGTGGAAATCCTGGCAGGGCTGACTGTTTACCGGCAGTTGTTCAAGAGCTTGATGTACCGGCAGTAGAAAAAATTCAACCCAAGAAAAGTCGCGAGAACCGAGACGATGCTGGCAACGAATTGTGCCTTCCCAGGAACCGCAAACGTCACACCGTAGATGGCAGCCATCCCGAAAAGCAAAGAGTTCGCATATGATCTCCGCACGCGTGAAACGGTTTCCCTTCGATCCAAGAGCAATCGGGGCGCGAAGGCGACGCTGCCCCAGAAGCTGAACATGCCCAGTTGAAACCCCAGCATGAGGAGAAACGGGGCGTTCGGATCTTTCCACGGCGACAGCCCCATCAAAAACCATTCTGCCAGAAGCCCGATGCTCCCGGAGGACAAATAGTAGATCAGACTCGCTCCGGCCTCGCTCAGCCGTTTGCTGAGGAACCAGCCGATCAAACCAACGATCGCCAGGAACGGAACGAATGCCACAATCGTGGGAATGATCCAGCCACCGTACGTCTTCTTGAGGACCCCTTGAGTAATGAACTCTTCCAACCCGGCCACGAGGAGTCCAACCCCGAAAAAGTTGAGGGAGCGTTTCACGGTTCGCACGGCTTAATCATCCTGGAAACAACCTCCCAGCCGAAAGAAGCAAAAGAAAGCTAAGAATTCGAGATTCTTGTGAGCCATACGGTAGGGCACAATGCGACAGGCGCGCGCTAAGCCGTATCTATTCATTGAAAAGGTGGATCGCCCTCACCCTCACCCTCTCCCCCAGGAGAGGGGCGCTGTTTCCCGCACTGGGAAACGCTCACCAAACAGTGATGAGTCCGCGGGCGGCAAAAGTTACTCCCTCTCCCTGGGGAGAGGGTCGGGGTGAGGGCGAGCTTCTCATCGCACCGAACTTCCTCCCTGCGAGCCTACCCCTTCACCTCCCCACGTACCAGTGGTCAGGAGCGGGGCGTTTACGCCGCTTCGCCCTGGAAATTCGGTTCTGCAACGCCTCAAAAAATTTCGGGGACGAAGCGGCCTAAAGGCCTAAAGGCCGCGCTCCGGCCCTCTTCTTGAATCAGCCGTGGGGGAATTCTCTCCCAGGAGACGAAGTTGAAATCCAACCTCTTTTCGGACAACCCAATCTCCAGTTTTGGAATTCGGTTCAGTTGCCATTTACGCGATAAAACTTGGTGCCGGCTGAGGGCTGGATCTTGAGCGGGCTTGGACCGGTTTCATCTTTCCACGGCCCCGTGACCGCATCGGCGCTCTGGAGCGTGCCGCCGCCAAAGGTCACGACGACGTCAGCGGCGCTGCGCGCCAGGGAGAGCGTCGGCACGGCTTTGCGCGGGAGCGCGTATTCGACGGAAGCGAGGAAAAGCGCGCGCCCCGCCTCGGAGAGATCTTCGTAAAACAAGGGCGTATTCGCATTCGGATTGGCTGCCTGGCCCAAGAACATCCCAATGCGGAGATTTGGCGCGACACTGCCGTCCACTAATTTGTCGCCCTTTTCATAAACGAAGACCGTCGGGAATTTGCCGTCCGCGGTTATGGAAGCGATCACATCGGCATCGGCCGAAGGAATGCCGTAATTCAAGCTGTAGAGCACGTCATAAACTTTGACCTTGCCTGTGAAGCCGGCGGCCAGCGGATGGCCCGGCTTCATAATCTGCAGACTGTCGCTCGCGTCCAGGAGCCCGACCACGTCCGCTTCATTGCGCCCGGAGTTGCCCCAGTTTGTGAAATCGTTGGAGCCATCCTCCGTCCTCTTCACCCAATCGGCATTGTCCCACATGTACGGCTCGAAAGAAATGACGGGGATATCCGTGTTCTTCAGGCTGAAGACGCCGGTGCCGGCATTGACCGGGTCCAGCACCGTGCTTGAGCCGATGGTTTCGGAAAAGATCACCAGGTCCTGCCCCTTCGTGGCGGCCCGAAGTTCGTCCGGCGTTCCGGGCGGAGTCAGCAACGTCACCGTGTAACCCTTCGCCTCCAGCAGCGCGATCAGAGCGGGATCGGCATTGACGGGAGTCGCAGTGTTGGACGTGACGAAAAGGATTTTGCCAGAAGACCGGGAATCGAAGCCAAAGATGATCTCGCCCGTCCCGCCGTGCGCGAGCCGCCCCGCCGAATCGATCCCCAATTCAAGAGTCTGAAGGTACGAATCCGGTCCGCGTTTGGTGGCCTTGTCGGCTGGGGTCAAACCCGCGATCACTTCCGAGGTCAACCCCTTGCGGCGTTCCCGGTTCGCCCACCAGTACTGGATTTCCAAATCCTGCGAGCGCGATTTGTCGCCGCTGGCGCCGATGCCTTTCTTGTCGTCGTCGTCCATCCCGATATTGAAGCCCATGCGGTAGCCGTTGCGCAGCTTGTGGCCGGCGGTGGCGCTCTCGAACAACCGTTTCTTGAAGCGCACCTCCATTTGCCAGCCTCCCGCGACGGACTTGCCGAAACCAAACACGTCGCCCGTCTCGCCGTATTTCCAATCCACGCCGGTGGCCCAGGTCGTGGCGCCGATCTTGGCGCCTGCCTCATCCCAGGCTGAGAATCGACCCTGGAAATTGACGTAGCAGTGGCCGCCAATGGGGTCCTTGGAAGTGTCCGTGTTGTTGTCCAACCGGTCCGTCAACGCATCTACGACAATCTCAATCGCGTCATCTTTCCAAAAGGCAGTGTTCGGATCGTCGCTGGTAACGACGTCGTCCTTGGCGTGCACGCCGACATAGAAATAATCGTCATCGTGCGCGAGCCAATAAGTGAAGCTCGAATCAGCCTCGCCATCCCAGGCGCGATCCGCGGGGAAATCGACAATCCAGGCGTTGACGGCGGGATTGACCGTGACGGCTTTGAAGCCGCCATATTCCGCCGCCGACGCGGCGCGTCCAGTTTGACCGATCCATTGGGGACCTTGGGAACGGCCAGCGTCGTTCGCGCCGGCTCGGACCACGGGCCTTTGGCGGTCGTGTCAAACGTTGAAATGTCGAAAGGCTGTGTTTGGGTGGTTTGAGTGGACAACCCCAGAGCACAGACCAGAGAGGAAAAATGAATTGTTTTCAATGGCGGTTGAGAGTGATTGGAACCCCGTACACAGAACCAAGCAGACTGAATTAGCGCAACACGAAAAAAGGATTAATCCAGAGTTTCGGTGCATCCACGAGTTGTCGGTGATTCCTGCGCCCATAGCGCAGAGTTGCACTCTGCCGTATCGCCGATTTGAAATCGGCTGCGTGTCGGGTCTTCTCAACGCCCAGGCCACGCCGAGGCCCAGCAGGATGCAATCCTGCGATACAGCAGATTTCAAATCTGCGCTACGGGGCACCGACAACTTGTGGATGCACTGCCAGAGTTTGCCGGACAACCCTCGCAATCGCTGGCGCTCCGGGCGTGTCCGAATGCACGCACAAGGTTCGAGGATGAAGCGGCACACGGCCGCCGGAGATTGTCTCGACTTGGTCGCCGGTCACTACGAGTCGCACCCGCCGTTCCACATCGCGAAGGTCGCTCAGCAACGCCCCCGGTTGGTTCCGCGGCACAAGCTGGCCATTATCCAAATATCCGCGATCGGCGAAGCCCTCTTCCCAAATCTTGACCCCTCGTTTTTTCGCCAGCCGAGCCACCATGCCACCGGCCTTGGCGTAAAGGATCGCCCGGGGCCACCATCGCCCGACGGTCTCGATGTAGCGGCGGCCGATTGATTCCTGCGCCTCGCTGGCGTGATACAGAGCGCCATGCAGTTTGATATGGTGCAACCGGACCCCGGCCCTTTTCGCAAGGCGTTCCAAGGCTCCCACCTGTTGAAGCAGGAGCAATTCGAGTTCGTCCGGCGTCACCAGGACCGTGCGCCTCCCAAAATCACCTCGGCTCCACGGACCGGGATGCGCGCCCAGGCGCACGCGGAATTGTTTGGCCAGGCCAATGCAGCGCCGCATGGGTTCAAAATCGCCGGCATGCCCGCCGCACGCGACATTGGCGGATGTGATCCAGCGCATCAGAGCGCGGGTGCGGGCCGCGGGTTCACCTTCTCCCAGGTCGCAATTCAGATCGATCATAGGCTTCAACTCGAATTCACCAGCTGGAATCTAACCGAGGTGCCCGGCCGGCATTGCGCAAGCCAGGACAGATCCGCGGGATCGACCATGCCCAGCTTCGGATAACCGCCCACGGTCGGCCCGTCCCGCATGATCACAATCGGCTGGCCGCCTGGCGGAACCTGAATGGAGCCGACGCGCACGGGTTCGCTGATGATCTGCGCTGGCTGAGGCTTCAGAGCAATTCCAGTCAACCGGTAGCCCGCCCGGTCGCTTCGCGAAGTCACAGTCCACTCGTGCGCGAAGAACGATTCCCGCTCATGTGCGCTGAAAGAATTCCATTGCGGGCCCGGCCAGACCCTGAACGGCGGCGGCGCATTGTAATCACGCCGTTCGCTCCAGGCGACACTGCGGCTTGCGACCGTCGGGACGAGCCGAAACGCAGCCTCAGGTGTTCGCCAAAGGATGTCGCCCGGCGCGAGCAACCGGCCCAGCCCACCCCGCTCACAAGTGCTGGCACTGCCCAGGAATCGTTGCGCGGCAAACCCGCCTTCGACCGCCACGTAAATCCAGACGCCGGAGATCTCCCGGGGAAAATGAACGTGATCGCCTGCTCGCGTGCGGACGATTCGCCAGGTGGGAACGCTGGCTTGCGCGTCCGCGCCGGTCACGGCGATCCAGGCGTCATGCAGAACCGCCAGCTTCGCGCCCTGTAAAAGCAATTCCAGAACCGGCGCCTCGGGCGGATTGTCGAGCAAGCGATTGGCCCAGTCCGCCGCATGATCGTCCATCGGACCGCCCACGGGAACGCCGAAGCGCCGCCAGCCGGCGCGGCCTCGGTCCTGGAGGCTGGCGCTGATTCCGCGGCTCAGCACTTTGAAGACTTTTGCGTCCATCCCATCGATGCGTGATGCTTGATCCGTAAAACATAAAACGTAATACGTAACTCACGCACTACGCATCACGAATTACGAATTACGAATTACGCGTTACGTTTCACGACCACGAACCGCACCCGATCTCCGTGCCGAAGATAAAATATCACCTCCGGACGCGCCCTGGCCTTCGCGCGGTCCGGATCGAAAATCCTCAGCGGTGTGCGGCCGATAATATTCCAGCCTCCGGGGCTCTCCACGCTGTAGATGCCCGTGTGCTCCCCGCCAATGGCCACTGATCCGGCCGCGACGCGTGTTCTCGGTGATGCCAGGCGCGGCGTGTGCAGACGCGGATCGAGATCGCCGAGATACGGAAATCCAGGTGAGAAACCGAGCATATAGACCTTGTAAACGGTTGCTGAATGCATCTCGCAGACCTCGGCCGTGCTCAGGCTGTTGTGCTCGGCCACGCGCGCAAGGTCGGGGCCGTCATAAACGACTGGAATTTCCTTGATCGGGGCGGGCGGAACATTTTCCGAAGTGACGGCCTCAAGCCGTGCAGCCACCGCAGGCGCGATCCGGGCCGGGTCAGGCACCTGAGACAGATCGAATTCCAGCAGGACCGTTGTGAAAGCGGGAACGAACTCCGTGATTCCGGGCGGCGGATGGTTTTCCAATTCGGAGGCAATGGCCCGGCCCTTGTCGAAAGCGGCGTCGCCCAGCTCCTCGGCGAATTGAAAGAGCAAAGCGCCGGGTCCGTAAGGAATCCAGTTCACTTGAGCATGGACTTAATGACTGCCCGCGCGTGTCGTTTCATGGCCGCCATCATAGCACGCGGCAAACCGGCGCGGCGAACCCATTATGACTGGGAGAACAAAGCTTCCTCGGTTTCAGGCGGAGAGCTCTATGGAGTGCGCCGGCAGAGCGCAGCGGCGGCGCTTGGCGTGGGCCGCGCCTTCCGCTCTCGAAACCAAAGCGGGGTCGCGCTGCGCTTGCCTCCGACCGATGGCGCGTGGGCGACCTCGCCCGCAGCGCGTCGGCCCTTCGGTGGCGTTGAGAACAGCGACAGGTCCAGGCGGTTCGGGCGTGCTGCAGGCGGGGTCGCCCGCGCGCCGCAGCACAGGTTCAGGGAAAAAGGCCCTGGCGTGGCGTTGACACGGCCGCTGCCAGGCGACATCCTGGAATCACGAGCTTCCCATGAGAATCCATTACTTCTCGTTCGCCACACACCTTCGAACCCTGGGCCTGATTTACGCCGCCATGATCTTCGAGGCTGGCTTTGCTGCTCACGCGGCGGACGACCCGGTCAAGATCGACAACGATCGCGCGCGCGTCCTCCTCGTCAACTCGGCGCCGGGCGCGAAGAGCGAGTTGCACGAGCACGCCATGAACCGCGTGATGATTTATCTGGACGCGGGCAAGATGACGCTCACGGACACCGCGGGCAAGGTGGAGACGCTCAATTTCAAAGCGGGCGAAGTCTTGTGGAGCCCGGCGACCACGCGCCCGCACGTCAGCTTGAACGTGACCGATCATCCCGTGCGCATCGTGGAAGTAGAGTTGAAATCCAAACCAGGCGCCGTTGCCGCGGCGAAGCCCTCCGATCTCGATTGGGTGAAGATGGACCCGAAGCATTGCCGAGTGGAAATCGAGAATGACCAGGTGCGCGTGGTTCGAGCGCGGTACGGGCCGCGCGAGAAAGGTGTGATGCATGAACACGTCTGGAGCTATGTCGTGAGCTTTTTGACCGACTGCCAATTGAAAGTGACCACTCTGGAAGGCCAATCCGGCACAGCCATCAACTCTCCCGGCGAGATGAGTGCCGGTCGCCCGTCGAAACACATCGAGGAGAATCTCAGCGACAAACCGATCGAGGTGGTCGTGGTTGAGTTCAAGAAATAGCGAGCCGCATGAAGAATGCAAAACCGGGGCGCGCGGTCGAGAGGTTGTTCCCCTTTGTCTTACGGTCGCGCAATCTGCTCGTCGGACGCGACACGCTGCGACGGAGCAAACACAAACTTCACTTTGTCTTGATCACCTGCGATCTCTCGGAAAATAGCCGGGCAGAAATCCGGGCGGACTTCGCTCATTACCCGGTCGTGCAGCATTACACGGCTGCGGACCTGGAAAAGTTTTTCGGAATCAGAGGGGCAAAGGTGATTGGCTTCCAGAAATCCGGATTGGCGCAGTCCATTTACGCAGAGCTAAAGCAACACCGGATCAACAAGCCGATGGACGTTTCCGACCACAAGAAGGCACCGTGAGGCCGGTCGCTCGCCGATCAGTTGGCCAGGTTCTGGGAAAAAGAGATTGAAGTCCATTTGGGGAAGCCTAAAATCGCTTACGGTTGATTTCAGAACACGGTCTCAGCCACCCAAACACCAGCTACTAAGATGAATATGAAATTCCATCACTCTTCGAGTTCACGGGGCTCCGGATTCACCTTGATCGAACTGCTTGTAGTCATCGCCATCATCGCGATTCTGGCCGGAATGCTTTTGCCGGCTTTGGCCAAGGCCAAAACTAAAGCCCAGGGGATTTCCTGCATGAGCAACAACCAGCAATTGCTCAAAGCCTGGCATCTTTACGCCGGGGATTTCGATGACGGCTGCGCGAACAACTTCACCATCCCTGACACTGAAGCTGCCATCAACAGCAAGAAGTTCGACAACTGGGTCAACAATGTCATGACCTGGGGCGCGGGCACCGGGGCGGCTGACGTCAGCAACACCAACGAATTGTGGGTGCAAAACGGCGTGCTCGCTCCGTACACCACCGCCGCGCTCGCCATCTACAAGTGTCCCGCGGACAGTTTCGTCGGCCCGCAGCAGAAGGCCAAGGGTTGGAAGAGCCGGCTGCGGAGCAACGCGATGAACGCCCTGTTCGGCAAGTCGAGCGGCAATCCGGGCGACATCAGTTGGCGTGGACAAAGCTGGTACGCCGGCGGCCAGTATCGCCAATTCCTCAAAACCACTCATGTCCCGAACCCTGGCATGACCTGGCTGACGGTCGATGAGCATCCGGACTCGATCAACGATGGTTTTTTCATTGTCGATATCAACGCCAGCCAGTGGGGCGATCTTCCAGCTTCCTTCCATAATCGAGCCTGCGGATTCTCGTTTGCCGACGGACACGCCGAGATCAAGAAATGGCAAAGCGCGCGGTCGGTTTATCCGGTTCGATTCAGCTTCTCCGTTCAACCCTTCGACTCTGCCGGGAAACTGGACTTCGCTTGGTACCGAGAGCGGACCGGCTACATCCTCTATCGCTAATCTATCTTGGATTGCGGATTTCTCCTTGGGCCTCGCTTGTCTGTGCGACTGCGAACGGCTAGCTTTTGTCCATGATCACTTTGGAACAAGCGCTGGCTGAGCTTCCTCCGCCCCCGCTGATCCATTACCCGGAGAGCGATGGCAAGCCTATGGGAGATAACGACCAGCAGCGGGATTGGATGAACAAGATCATCGAGAATCTCAAGGCTCTGTTCGCGGGACGTCCCGATGTCTATGTCACGGGTAACTTGTTTTGGTATCCCGTGGAGGGAAATAACCGGATCGTGCAAGCGCCCGATGCCATGGTGACCTTCGGTCGTCCCCCAGGGTTGCGCGGTTGTTACAAACAGTGGGAAGAGAGCGGCATTCCGCCGCAAGTCGTTTTCGAGCTTGTTCCACCGAATAACACCCTGGATGAGATGGTTCGGAAGCGGGCTTTTTATCAGAAGTACGGAGTAGAGGAGTATTATGTTTATGACCTTGCGGACAATGTCCTGGAGGGCTACTTGCGTTCTCCGAGTGGATTCGATCCTGTTGCCCAAATGAATGGCTGGCGGAGTCCGCGATTGGGCATCTCTTTCGAACTGGGCGTCGATGGATTGGCGCTAAGGTATCCCAACGGCCAACCGTTTCGTGAAGTTTGGGAATTGTTCCAGGCGATGGAAGAGGGACGGATTCGTGCGGAGGCCGAAGCCAAACGCGCCGAACCCCTGGCCGCCAAATTGCGCGCGTTGGGGGTTGATCCGGACCAAGAAGAGGCATAACGGATCGGCGGATTGGATTCCGTGGATTAGTGGATTAGCAGATAGACCATCCTTAACATTTCAGACGAGAGTAGGCTGCGCTGCCGCTCAGTATCTGGTTAGTGAATTTGAGGTCCCTCAGTTCTTTCTGGTTCGGAACTGCTTCCCCCTCACTCAACCTTGGCGCAACAGGCCAGTGGCCTGTCCCACCCAGAAAGCATTTTCAGAACGGATCTGCGCACTCCAGAACAATTTTTGGGTAGAGTTTGGCAATCTTAGGTTAGCGCCTGGCGCGTGCTGGTTGGTATGTTGCCGTCCGCCATGAGTTGCCGTGAATTGAAAGCGCTGTTTGCCGAGGTTGAAATCGGGCGCCTCAGCCGTAACTAACTATTCAGTGCGATGAAAGGCTCGCCCTCACCCCGACCCTCTCCCCCAGGGAGAGGGAGTAACTTTGGCACGCCGGTGGATTCATCCCTGTTTAGGGAGCGTTTCCCAGTGCGGGAAAGAACGGTTCCCTCTCCTGGAGGAGAGAGAGGGTGAGACTGAGGGGCGATTCACATTTTCAATGAATAGATACGCCTCAGCCGCTTCTGGAAATTCGATTTGTTTGATACGCATCAACGTCTGCCCGCCGCGCTGTTATTAACCTTTCAACCGATGACACTACAAACGTTGCTTCTTTGTCTGGTCGCCAGCGGTGCGGCAATGCTGGCTGCCGAGGCCCGATCCGATCTGACTCCACCTCCGGCAGGCGAGGCGGAAGCGCTCACCCCCTCACTCCGTGCCGACAAGGCCGTTTACGAGCAACACTGTGCGGCTTGCCACAACAGTAACGGCGATGGCAACGGGCCGGCGGCAGTTTGGCTCTTTCCCATGCCGCGCAACTTCAGCGCCGGATTGTTCAAGATTCAATCCACCCCCGCCGGCACAATGCCCTCGGATGACGATCTGTACGAAAGCATCACGAGAGGATTGGGGGGGAGTTCGATGCCCAGTTTCACTTATCTCAGCGAGAAAGAACGCCGCGACGTCGCGCAGTACGTGAAATATCTCACGGCTGAGACCGAGCCGGACGGACGGCGGACGAACAAGTCCGAGCAGACCAAAGCGAATGGACAGGTCGCGCATCCCGTTGAATCCGCTCTGGCCCGAACCCGATCCCATTCCTGCCGTCGCCGTTCGCGCGCTGCACGACGGCAAACGAATCGCCCTGCTCATTCAATGGCGCGACGCGATCGCCAATGGCGCGCCCGTGCGAGTTCAGGACTTCCAGGATGCCGCGGCGCTGCAATTCTCGCTGAGTGGAACAGCTCCGTTCCTGGGCATGGGCGACTCCAACAACCCCGTCAACATCTGGCAATGGAAAACCGGTTGGCAGGAAGAGGTCGATGGAAACCGGCCCGATGTCCAGACCGAATTCGCGTCCATGCACGTGGATGTTTATCCGGACACAACGCCTTTGTATCGGACCTCCGAAGCAGCGGGAAACCTTCTGGCGCGCATGCATTCCTCCCCTATCGAAGACGCGAATGCGCGCGGCTTCGGCACGATGAAGTCTCAATCGCTCAAAGGACAGAATGTCCAGGGCAAAGGCGTGTGGCGCGATGGATTCTGGAATGTGCTCTTCGTGCGCGAGCTGAAATCGAAGGATGATGAGGATGTAAAGTTCGTGTCCGGCAAGCCGGTCCCGGTCGCGTTCGCCATCTGGAACGGCCAGCAGCGCGACCGGAACGGGCGGAAGGTCATCAGCAATTGGTGCCAGCTCGCGCTCGAATGACGAAGGCCTGAATCCAAATGACGATAGAATTCCCAATCCCGAATGCCGAGGTCGGCAGCCTTCCCAGTAGCGCTGGCAGGCAGTCTGCGAAACGAGGAGGGCCCAGATTCGGAATTAGTCATTCTACCGCTCTCACGCTCCCACGCTTTACGCTATGACGACCGATAATCTCTCTCGCCGCGATTTAATCAAACGCAGCGGCCTCATCAGCACGAGCCTCGCCGCCGCGCAGATGTTGCCGCTCCGTTTTCTCCAGGCTCAGGAAGCCGTGGCGAACCCCCTGGCGCTTTACCCGAATCGCGGCTGGGAAAAACTCTACCGTGATCAGTACGCCTACGACCGTTCGTTTTCCTGGGTTTGCGCGCCAAACGACACGCACAACTGCCGCATCACCGCGCACGTTCGCAGCGGCGTGATCATTCGCATGGGCGAGGAATTCGATGTCGGCAAATACGCCGATCTCTACGGCAACAAGGCTTCGTGGAACTGGGGCAATCGGCATTGTGCCAAAGGCTACACGTTCCATCGCGTGCTCTACGGACCCTACCGGCTGAAGCATCCCATCGTGCGCCGCGGCTGGAAACGCTGGGCCGACGACGGTTTCCCTTATCTGACCAAGGAACTGCGCGCGAAATACAAATTCGATTCGCGCGGCACCGATACCTTTGACCGGGTTTCCTGGGACGAAGCTTTCACGTTGATTGGCCGCGGCCTCAAAGCCATCGCGTCCCGCTATAGCGGCGCGGCGGGCGCGAAGTTGCTCGCGGAGCAGGGCTATCCGCCGGAGATGATCGAAGCGATGGAGAGCGCCGGCACGCGCACGATCAAGATGCGCGGCGGCATGGGCTTGCTCGGCGTCACTCGCTCAATATTCGCCGCCGTCCCGGTGAGGCGACCGGCGATTGCGTTCTCACGCATCGCGAGGGATTGGACACCGACTTGTTCAACGCTCATGCTTTCACTGAGACGCGGCTGAACGAGAAAGTGCTGGTCACAACCGGTTATTCGTTCACGACTCTGGATACGGACATTTCCGGCAGCTGCATTTACGGCGCGGATTACGACCCGATCTATGATCCGCTCTTCGCACGCCGCCTGCAGCGGGACGAAGGTTTCTTCGGCCTGACTGGCGGCGCGCAAGTCAAGCAGCACGTGGGCAACTTCAATCTGATGCTCACGCCCTGGAGCGGCTGGGCTATCGTGCCGTCCGTGCGCGTGGAGAAGCAGGATCTGGATGGCGTGGCCGAATTCATCGAAACGAATGTGGGCGCGGGCCCGGCCTTTGCGGCGTCCGCAGCGGACCTGCTGAATATGCGGGAGCGCGGATTTCTGGACGTGTCGCAAAGCTTGGAAGCGCGCTACACCGGACTGACGAACTGGACGTTTTACGCGCTCGCCGAATTGCTCGAAGGCGAGGGCGATTTGATGGAACGCGAGATCGAAGCGAAGACGGGCGTCGTGGACCTGGTCCGCGACACCGATTCGACGCGCTTCACCCAGAAATACGTGGCCGGCGCCAACTGGTATCCGGCAAGGCGGCTGAACATGGGGGCGCAGTATTATCATAAGATTCGGGAGCACAGCTACGATCATCTCATCGACACCCCCGCCACCAACGCGCCGCCCTCCTCCAATCGTTATCCGGCGTTCTTCCGCGACCAGAATTTCGAGACGGACGATGTTAACGTCCGGGTGACGATGCGTCCGCTGGACAACGTGACCTTGATCAGCCGGTACGATTTCCAGCTCTCGACCATTGAGACCATCGGAGATTACCTGAACGCGGTGCAGAGCGCGGAGGCGCGCAGCCATATTCTCAGCCAGAGCGTGACGTGGACTCCTGTCCCGCGGCTCTACTTGCAAGGGAGCCTCAATTATGTCTGGGACAAGACCCAATCGCCCACGGCCCTGTCCGTGCCGAGAACGAACCTGGTGCAAAACGTGGACAACAGCTATTGGAACGCGAGCGCGGCCGCAGGTTATGCGCTCACGGATAAAACCGACCTTCAGGCCCAATACTTTTACCATCGGGCGGACAACTTCGAGGATAATTCCCAGTTCAGCCAACCCTACGGAGTCGGGGCCGAAGAACACGGCGTGACCGCCGCGATCATCCATCGGATCTGGAAGAACCTGGTCAGCACCGTGAAGTACGGTTACTTCCGGAACGATGATGAAACTTCGGGCGGCCACAACAATTACGAGCCCCACCTGGTTTACTCGATCTTGCGGTATTGGTTCTGAAACCCTCTCTTTCGGGTCTTTCTGGTTGGGCTAAGCCGGAATGATTCAGTAGCGATGCGGAGCGCACGCGTCTCGCGTGCGGTGTTTGGCGGCTCGCCAAACACTTTTGCCAGAGCCGTGCTTGCTCACGTGGTAGTGATCGAAAATCCACCAGCGAATTCCGTGTTTGCCCCTCTCCGTTTGCTCCGCCTCCTTCTGTTTTCTGAACAGGAGGCAACAGAGAGAACGGAGAGACTGGGGAATTGAATCGCCCACGACCCGGTCCAGATTTCCTGTTTTTCTGAGACCTGAAACTGCTGCGGGCGAGTTCGCCCGGGCGTCGCGCAATCGTTGGAAACTGCCGCTGTAGTGTCAGGATTCGTCTCGAAGTGAAGTTGGAGGCATCGCGGGAATTCGTTGCCCGCACCGGCGCGTTGTCCTAACGTCGCGTCCCGATGCGCCAGTCCAGCCCAAACCCGAACGGCCATTCCGCCCCAGCGCATCCCCTGAACGGAGCGGAGCGGACTGCGGCGCGGGAGCGTCTTGGAGTGCGGCAGTCCTCTGCCGCTGTTCGTGCGGCCCAGCGGAGTCAAAGCGTCAGGGGACTGAGGAGACTGGCGCACTCCAAAACCTGGCGGACCAACGTGCGTCCCCTGCCGCTTTCGGACGCGCCCGGCCAATCCAGAGCGCCAGAGGACTGGCGCAGTCCAAAACCTGGCGGTTCATGGATGCCGTGGATGTTTCTCTTGGCGGTCGTTCATTCGACATGGAGCCAAACCGATTCAACCGCCACGCCCGAGTTCAAGCGCGGCCAGGAACTGGCGCAACGATACTGCGCCACGTGCCACCTTTTTCCTGCACCCAATCTCCTGGATCGATCCACCTGGCAGAAAGGCACCATGCCGTTTCTGCGCGGACGACTGGGCATTGACCGCCTGGACCCAACCGATCCGGATCACCGCGTCGTTTTGGACGAATGGCAACTCGTCTGGAAGTACTACTTCGCCGCCGCGCCGGAGAAAGCCTTGCCGCAAGGATTGCGCGCGCCGATCCAAAACGGCCTCAAACTGTTCTCCATCTTGAACCCCGGATACCGCCCGGGCCAACGCTTCGTCACGCTCACGCAAATCGATCCTGCCGCGCGCCGAATCTACGTCGGCAACGCGCAGACCAAAACGCTCGATGTGCTCGATCCCAACGGAAAACTGCTTTCGTCGCTCGCGGTGGAGAGTCCGCCGGTCGGCCTGTCGCATCGACCCGGCGGCTGGTTTTGCACGTTGATTGGCCGGGTGCCGCCGCATGACCAGCGATTGGGGAAAGTGATTCTGCTAGACAAAAAAGGCGACGCCTTTGCCTGGCGTGCGGACGCGCTGGTCAACCTCTGGCGGCCAACGCACACCGCGTTTGGAGATTTGCACGGCCACGGCCGCGAAGACGCCGTGGTTTCCGGTTTTGGCAACATTATGGGCGAGTTGACCTGTTACGAAAACCGAGCCGACGGCGGATACGTTCCTCACGTGCTTTATGACCGGCCGGGCGCGGTCCGAACCGAGCTCTTCGATTTCAACAAGGATGGCCATCTGGACATCCTTGTCATGATGGCCCAGGCCAAGGAAGGCCTATACGTTTTGTTGAACAACGGCCAGGGCCAGTTCACCGAGAAACCTGTCGTCGAACAGCACCCCGTCTGGGGGTATTCCGGATTCCAACTGGTCGATTTCAACCAGGATGGGTTTAAGGACGTGCTCGCGACCAACGGCGACAACGGCGAGTATCCGTCGTGCTTGAAGAATTACCACGGCGTCCGGCTCTATCTGAATGATGGCCAGCTTCGCTTCCGGGAAGCGTTTTTCTATCCGCTCAACGGCGCTTTCAAAGCCGTCGCGGCGGACTTCGATCTGGACGGGGACCTGGACATCGCGGCGATTTCCTATTTCCCGGATTACGAATCTTCCCCCGAAGAAAGTTTCGTTTACCTCGAAAACAAAGGCGGCCTGAAGTTTGACGCGTTCTCCTTTCCCGAAAGCGCTTCCGGCCGTTGGCTTGTGATGGACGCCGGGGACGTGGACGGCGACGGCGATCCGGACATCGTCCTGGGCGCGGCCAATCGCACGCCTTACCAAGTGAACTCGGCGCTCTACGAGAAATGGCAAAAGGAGGGCCCGTCCATTTTGATTTTGAAGAACGAGGTTATTTCCGGACAACGTGCCCCAGCCGATCGACACAACAATTGAGGAGTTGCAGGGTGAGTTCTTCGCGCAAGTGAAACGTCAAGATCTTCCTGGTTTCGACCAGCAATTCTCATTTTGGCATGCGTGGAGCGCGGCCTTCCAGGCCGCAGCGGCCCCGGAAAGCGAAAACGGCGCGGAATAGCCTGCCGCGTTCGGATTTCTCTGTGCGCTGCGCCCAGGATGGGCGCGCTCCGAGTCAAAATGAGACCGCCTGGATTCCTTTCGCGCATTGCGCCCATGAACCGCGATCCGCATGTAGTCCGGGCTTTAGCCGGTCGGCAGCGCCGGAGCCGCCTAAAGGCGGGACTACAAACCACGCCGGTTCATGGGCAGAATTGCTGGGTTTCGACGCTATGCGTGGCGCTCGCTGTGATCCTGCTGGTGAGACAATCCTGGAATAGATCTTCTCCCGCGACGGCACTTTGGCCGCGCGTTTGAACGGCTGCCCCGTGCCCGGGCCAGCCGATGGCCATAAGAAGGAATAATACAGCACAAAGCATCGATCTCCGCCGAAGCATCGCGGGGACTGGACGGCATGGCGCTTAGATAAGGCGCAGAACTTTACGGGACAGACTTCTGCGGTGCGGTGATGTCCAGCGAAAACGTGTTGTCTTTGTCCCGGAGGGACAGATGATAATAGCTCAGCGTTTCAACGCTGGGTGGGGACGAACAGGAGAACGAGTCCCGGAGGGACGGCTGACTCACTCGCCATGTCATACGTTGCCTCATATTCGCATTGTGTTTTCAGCACCAAGGAACTCGGCCCTTCATCACGCCGGAACTGCGCGACAGGCGTTGGCCATTCCTGGGCGGCATCGCGCGAGAACACAAAATGACAGCCCTGAGCATTGGCGTCGTCGTTCAGCCGTCCCTTCGGGACTCGGCGCACTGACCTTGCGGACCCACCCTTGAAAGGGTGGGCTATTCTCGAGTCTCCCTCCGGGAGACGTCACATGCGCCGCTCTGGGATAGCGAAAAATGTCCAAACTCCAGCGCGGCCTTTAGGCCGCTTCGGCGCCTAAGTTTTTGAGGCCTTTGGAGAACCGCAAATCACGGAACTTCCAGGGCGAAAGCGGCGTCAACGCCGCGCTCCGCCGGTGTTCTTGAATCATCCGTGGGAGGCAGGCCCGCCTGCTCTGCGCGCTTGCAGCGCCGGCCTCCGCCGCTACACTCCCGCGCATGTCGTGGAAGGTTTTGATCACGGCCCGCACGTTCAAAGATGTCGGCGGGTTAGCCATGGAAGCTCTCCAGAGCGCGGGATGCGAAGTCGTGGTCCCGCCTCGATTTGGCCCGTTTCCCGAACCCGAACTTCTGCCGTTGCTGGAGGGCGTGGATGCCGTGTTGTGCAGCCCTGATCAGTATTCCGAGTC
>Ga0233424_10001838_pt1 | contig 16883 bp, 28 predicted proteins | sample Watercolumn_Towu_FD_181011 | JGI IMG/M metagenome (GOLD analysis project Ga0233424, IMG submission 181011) | Freshwater microbial communities from Lake Towuti, South Sulawesi, Indonesia - Watercolumn_Towuti2014_125_MG | ecosystem: Environmental > Aquatic > Freshwater > Lake | place: Indonesia...
TCATTTTGATAAAGTATCTATGGATAAGTAATATAATATATTACTTATCCATAGATGGAAAATATTAACCTTATTATTAGGTGATAATGGAGGACGATTGTTTCTTGATTCAAGTGGGACATAAATAGTCCCATCTTCTTCATCTTTTAAACGGCGATTATTATCCATTACTGCAGTAAAGATTTAATTATATCAAAAATAGGCTGATAATTAAGTCCAAGACCGGCGGCTCCAAGGCCTAAGAAACCGTAGATAGAGTACTTAATTTTATTTGCCCGTTTAATTAAAAAAGCCTTAATACTATCCAAATCAGATAAAAGATTAGTGGCGTCTTTTGTTAATTGCTCAATTTTATTAGCATTTAAAGTCACAATTTTAATTTCTTTAATATTTTCAATTTCTGAAATACGAGATTTAAGATCTGCTAAATTTTTTAATTCAGTTTCAACAATATTTTTAATATTAGTTAAACTGCTTTCAGTTATATTAATTTGATTTTCTATAATTTTAAGCTCAGTACGAACAGAATTATATTTATCAACTGCTTCTTCGATATCCTGTAATTCTATACCGAGTCCTTTTATTTCATCGCGACTTTGGGACAATTTAGAATGAATAGATATTAGGGTTTTTAATAACATTTGCTACTCCAAAGAAATAAATAGTGAATGAGAGGATCGCTCCCATTCACTTAATATATGATTATAAATCCAACCAAATTTTTTCGAATATGGATGGTTTATTAGATTCTTCAATAGAACTATTATAGTAATCTGTAATAGTTTTAATATTGGGTTTATATAGTAAATTTAGCGTAGGGGATAATATACTATGAACATGATAGACGCTATATTTCTTATACATACTAACATGGTCATTATCCCTTAGCTGATATCTCACTACTTTATCCTTTGAATTTGTATATAAATTACATAATACAATTTCAATAAAAGAAGAGAAAATATCACCAATTGAAAGAATTGCAGAGATTAACTGTTCATAAGTCTCATCAATTGGAGTAATAGATTTAGTTTTTTCAGTCAATAAGCAGCTTTTAACAACTTTAATGACCTTTCCGATATCTTCATTCTCAACATTGTATACATATTGGAATTCAGATATATTACCATATGTATTGATATACCCAGGAATTTCCATCATTATTTCAATAATTTCAGATGGAATCGTTTCATCAAATATCAAAGAACATTCAGAATCTCTTAACTGAATATTTTTAATATGATATTTGATGTAATTTTTTAATGTATCGTTAACTAGTAGCGTGCTTGAACCACTAGTATGGAATGACCTCATGCTAAGTTGCGTAATTCTTTCACTTATACCTTAATACCTTTTGTTTCCAAAAGGAGTAGACTATATCTTCATTAAATTCTTTTGATGGAAACTATATGTTTTACCATCAATTACTTCTTTAATCGAAGTAATGCTACAATCAAAAATTTTCGCTATTTCAGTTAGTGATTTTCCATTATGATATAATTCAAACGCTAATATATAATTAGCTTCATCTTTAAAAATAGAGCATGTTTTATTTATTCCTTGTTCGTCCCATTCTGCCCAATGGCAATTATTTAAGGAATAATTTTCATTAACATCTTTTCTTTCTAAAGTATGATTATTTGAAGGTCGTTTACCCATATCATTGTAAAAATTTACAAATCCTTCTCCATTCGAGAGGCTCCAACGTTCACAAACTGTTATACCCCGTCCACCATAATTCATATATGAATTATGGTTTGGATTAGTACATCTTTGAATCATGGAATTATACACATAATATTCAGGTTCTCCTGAAAGTCCATGAGTTTTATTAATAATCGATGATCGAATTCCAGTTTGCTCGTCTTTATAGCATCCACAAGATACTATAACCCCAGTTCGTAAATTTCTAGCTTTTACAATATGAATTTTCCTTTTTTCTTCAGGTAAATGAATATCGCAATCACAATAACATTCTACTAAAGTTTTCCCATCTTTAGAAGTTTTATTATGTTTACGAAGAACTACATATCTACCAAATCTTTCACCTGTAATATCAATATAATTTTTTCGTAATGCATGCCTACTACAACCACATGATTTTGTATTACCTGATCGTAGACTGCGAGCTCGTACTATATGAATTGCGCGATTCTCCAATGGAAGCTCAGCATCGCAATCACATACGCATTTATATTGAATATCTCCAGATAGGTGATCATGTTCACAAACTTCAATCACTACTAATTTTCCATAGCGTTTTCCACTTAAATCTTGATAAGTAGACATAAAATTTAATGCTCCGCGTTTCGAATTAAACTAGATAATTTCTAGTTCAACCCTACGTCTTGCGACTAGTCGTTGAACCTTCGCCTTATTAATATCTATATTAAATATAGATAAAACTTAGGAGCTTGGCTGCTGATTGCCCAATTCTAGTTATTTTCAAACTATCACGATTATCTTTTCAGATTGCGTTGTAGTTAACTAGACTCTAAGGGGTTTCCAGCAATTAACGGAGTGTTTAACGACAGGCTATATTCAATTAACCTGTCCAGCTATAATACCTAAATATGGAGTCTTAATACGTTTATAATCCCCGAAACATTTCTTACAAATTTTATAATTTGGAGTGAAACATGTAATTGGAGATCTGAAGATTAAAGTTTGTCCAATAAATCTATTTATATCATTTTCATCAAATATTGTCCAATCATCGGACATATTAATTTTGTAATATCTATTTAATAAAGATTTAGCATGAGATTTATTCAAAATTTTAATATTAAACCCATAATAGGTATTACAATCTTCCTCTTCTACTTCAATGACAGATAATGCCATTGTCATAGAGCGTTCCAAATAACCAGATTGCGGTGTTATACTGTGTTTCGTTATTGTTCAATAAGAATCGCTAGTTCTTATCCGCAAGTTCCATATTGCAGCTATATGTTACCATATAGACCAGACTATCTCTTTAACCAAATGTTTAATAAATTACCAAGATTTATGAAGAATTATTTCAGAAATCATTGGTTGAGTTACTCCAAACATAGCCGCTAACTTGCGTTGGGAGTATTTTCCAGTTGCATATAATTTTCTTATTTCAATTACTTGCTCTTCTATTAATTTAGAAGATCTTCGGTTTTGACAATTTTTTTGATGTGATTCCCATTTACAATTAGATGGTTCATAATTCCCATTATTATCGATTCTTTCAATTGTATATTTATTATCTGGTTTTTTACCCATATCTAATAAAAAATTTTCAAACCCATAAATAGGATCTAACCATCTATCGCACATCAAAATACCACGACCTCCATAATTAGAATAAGATGGGTGATTAATATCAGTACATCTTTGATATATTTCTAACCAGGCTTGATATTCTGAAGTCCTACCACTTCTTTTAGCATTTCCATGTTTAATATTAGCACATCCACAAGATATTCTCTTTCCGCTAGTCAGTTCATATTTTCTACAAAAAGTAATATTTCCACATTCACATAAACATTCATATAAAATATCTCCACTTGGAGCACGATCCCCGCTATCTTTAATTACGGTTAATTTTGTAAATTTTTGATTAATTATGGATATTTGTTTAAACTATTAGAAATTTAACATTTGGTTATTTATCACTTCCACTACCAATAGCTTGTAGTGTACGAGATTTCTCTCTAGGCGTTACACCTTCAATAATAACAATTAGCGGTTGTCATTAGAGCTTGGCTCGGTATTGTCCTTAGTATTATCTAATAGGAGTTTCACCGAATTCGATAAATTTTCATTTAAACATTACTGTTTAAAGCGACTGTATATATCAATCGACAATTCCTTTACGTGAACCCATTGTAGATAGGAAAAAGTCATCTTCATTCAATCCACCTAAAAGATTTGACTTAATTGGTACACTATTTACAATATTACATTCATCTGCAACATATCCAATACTAACAATTGAACGGCTAAACTGCATTAGTTTATTTTTAGCCCACAACATATTGCTGATATTAGATTCTGGATCTAAATGTTTAAATGCTTCATCTAATTTAGCATTATAAAGATGAGCTCCAATATAAGGATTCTCAGGAAGATTATTTAATATATTATCAAATTGATAGTTATCTAAAATATCTAAAGATTCTTCAATTGGAATCGTTAGATTTTTACTAGGATGAGAAGCCACCAACCAATTTAGTTTTCTATTTAACTCACATACTCTATAATGATAATCAAAATCATCGCTAGATAAATTATGAATTAACTTAGATAAATCTTGTAAATTAGTTTTAGAATTTACTTGTATATCTTCTACACCAATGAATTTATTTAAAAGGCATAGTCCATATGAATATACTTGCCCATTTATAGTAATTGGAGATTTTAAATAGTTATGGAATAGATTATAATCGAACGGCAAATCATATAGAGATGTGATTTCACATCCAGGTAAATTATTATCTATAATACTAGAAGCTAACATATGGTAACCATATACAGCTTCATTCATTATTGTATGTTGATAATTATTATTATGATCGAATTGAAGAGTATGAGCTATAAATGCATTACTTTCAATTTCTCGTTTTCCTTCTTCGGAATGTACTCGAAAGAGAGAAAATGTATCACCCTATTGATATTCAGTAATGAGTGCTAGTCACTACTCGGGACAAACCCAGCTACATATTTCTATATAGATTAGACTATATCTTCGGTAAAGATATACCGTTTTACATTTCGCTAGCTGGCGTTTCTAGCTACGTCTTGCGACTAGTCGTTGAACCTTCTTCTAAAATCTATGATTTTGGAAGTTTGGCTGCTGATTGCCCAATCCTAGTTATTTTCAAACTATCACGATTAAGATTTCTCTTTGCGTTGTAGTTAACTAGGCTCTAAGGGGTTTCCAGCAATTAGTAAAATTTTACTTCGACAGTGAGTTTATCGAAATCTGCGTTTAAACTCTCAACAATAATCGGTGAGATAGTTATTACTTGTTCACAGTTTAATCCTACGATCTCAACCACGGGAATACTATGCCGCCATCTTTATTGTTGTTTATCCGTAAACCGCCTATATTTTCATATAGGAACAGACTATATCTTTAATCAATATATAAATTGATTATTTTGTTTTTCGAATTTATATCCTATAAATTCTACGTCTTACGACTAGTCGTTGAACCTTCTTTTAAATCTAAGATTTAAAAACTTGGCTGCTGATTGTCCAATCTCTTTTATTTTTAAACATTCAAGTTTGAGTTTTCACTCTACTTTGTAGTTAAAAGAGCTCTAAGGAGTTTCCAGCAATTAACAAAATTTTACGTCACCTTTAAAATTAAGCGACGGTACTCTATTACATATAACTAACCGATCTTTTTTAGGAGTTTTTGTAAAGAAATATTCAATAAATTCATCTACATAATCTAATTTATCATTAACATTATTTAATTCTGAATTACGAATTAATTGTCTAAGAATTTTATAATCAGTATCTTTATAAGTTCTAATATATCTTAAATACTCAATAAAGAATAATTTAATAAACGAAGCTTTAGGAATTCTTATTTCATGAGTTAAAAGTTTAGGATCAGTAACAATTACTGATCTAGAACTGAAATCTACACTTTTTCCTAAAAATGAAGATCGTATAATCCCTTGTTTTCCACTAAGAGTTTTAGCGGCGAGATCATAAATTTGATCATATGCAAATTGATAAAAACTACTTACAACATCAAATAACCTTAACTCCTCATCATTGATAGCTATACCAGTATTTAATTTAATACTAGTCTCTACCATTTTATAGTAGTTATCTATATTTGAAGTTTCTTTATGTTTATTATTATTTTGTTCAGTAGATAATAGACGACAATATGCTTCATCTAAATCTGAAGATAATATTTTACGTTCACCTTTTTTAGATCCTAAAGTATCAGATATAATAGAAGGTCGAGTTGCAGGTGGGGTAACTAAAACCTCATTTGTAAAATGAGATAATAATTCAACTGCTTTATGAGATGCAAAATATTTACGAATTGTATATAGACCAAGATATAATGTATAAATACCAGTAATCGCTAGAGGAAGAATAAATTCATCATTAGGATTATATATATCTACTACATCAATTGTATCTTTAGTTTGATTATATTTTAAATATATTCCTAAAGATCTATATAATTCATTTTGTAACGGATCCAAAATAGTCTTTTTAGATTTTAGCCATTTTTGTAACGAAGTAGCGCCTTGATATCTAACAACATTAAATGTTAATTTGATCTTGGCGAACGTGGTATATCGAACATCTGAATGAACACATTGAACACCACATACATCACAACGTAATCCATTATAAAGTATTTTAGTTGAATATTTTCCACAATCACATCGATAGTTTTGAAGCGGTCCAAATATTTTAGTTGATAAAATTCCATTTGGGTGAGGTTGCTTATAATGTTTATCTAGATATAAATGTGGAGAGGTAACTAATGGTAAGCTATTAAAATCAATTTGCATCTGTCAACACTTCCTAATTCGGTTAAATTAAATTACCAATTAAGTCGTTATTATTAATAATAGTACCGTGAATAATTGGTTCGACTGTTACAAATCCATTATCAACGTTTAAGATTCTAATTAATTCTGCAAATTTAGACGTAGATCTAATAACATATGCAGTTTGTAGATTGATTGTTTTATCGGTAATTGGCAACTTATAAATTGTGCCTTTAGATAATGATAATTTCTGATCATGTAAAATACGTGGAGATTTATCACCATTATTCTGCATAATAAATTCAATTTGGGTTGGTTTTTCAAATATAATACGAATTTCTTTAGTTTCGGTCATAGTAGTAGTTTGCGCAACAGGTTCATTTGTAACAGGAATTGGTTCTAGGTTAGGAATAATCTCGGGCTCTGGTTGAATTTCAATTTTATTAGTATCTTCTACTTTAGGACGTTCTTTATCGAACGAACTGGATTTAGCCATGTAATTCTTAAAATAAAAATAACTTTTTTAAAAAAGTACCTATATCTCTTATGAGATATAGGTACTAAAGGGGGTGAATGCTCTTTTTCTTGGGGGGGAAGAAATTAGAGTATTCATCCAAATAATTTCTATATGAAAAAATCGAAAACCCAATCATTTACTTTGTTTTTAATAAAATCATATAGATATTATAGTACTCCATTAATTTATATTTGGAGGTTTTAGTGGATATAGCAATTAAACAAGAATTTAAAAATACTTTTGGATATGATCTTGATGAATTTAAAGACTTTAATCCAAAGAATAACTTTTTTAGTAATTTTACTCTAGAAAAGTTACGAGAATATACTAATATTGCTTTGCGTTTTTCTTTTAGAATGGGAAAGTATTGTACGATTGGAGTTTTACGAATTGTACAAGTAGTAGCGAGACTTTTAAATGGCGCAGTTCAACTTAGCTCTTTAATGATGTCTCTTATTAAAATTGCTTTAACTATTGCTATTTTATATATTGGGTGGAAGATTATTTCAGTTCAATCTATTGGTGCTTTAGTTGTTGGTAGTTTTAAGGTTCTTTCCTGGTTGTTTGCTAAGCTTGCAGGAATTACTGCTTGGATGATGCCAGTATAATACTCAACTAAGTTTTTAAAAAGAAAATATAGATATTATTTGGTAGAGGGGATTAAATTTCTTAATCCTCTCTACTATTTTATTTAACATTTTTTAAATGCAATCAAATTGCAATTAAGTAATTATGAGCAAGAATCTCGCAAAACAATACGAATCTACTCCTACACATAGAAATTCTACATCTAATTATCATCATCATATAGAATTAGATACATGTGATGAATGTGGAGCTGAGTTATATCAAAATAAATGTTTGGATTGCGAAGATCGAGAATTGAAAAAACAAGTACGAAGAAAACGAGCTACTTCGTAATTTTTGCCTTACTTTTAATATAAATTTAATGGAATGTAGATTTATCTGCATTCCATTTTTTAACGATGGATATATTCCGATGAATTTACCTACTAAAATTATTTTAATTGAATATAGTAATTATGCATATTTTTTAAAATTTAAATATGCATTTGTTGGTAATTCTCTTCAAATAGATACTTCTTATTATCAAATAACAAATAGAAGTACTTTACGAGTTGTTTCTAGCTCAGTAAAAGATAATCCAGATAATGAGGATATTATCAATACGGTTCCTATACAATTAATGGTTAATATATTTTTATCTCAAGAAAGATGTTTTGAAGTATTATTAAATATTCAAAAAATACTTCAAGAAAATATAAATACCTATGATTTAAATAAACTAATTGAAATTCGAATTGATAATATTACAACTTACTTAAATATTATTCAATTAAATTTAATTAAAAGTTTTTTTCAACCATTTTGTAATGATTATGAACAAATTAAATTAACATTACAATCTTTGAAAGAACAATCTCCAAAAGAAATTAAAGTATTAGAATCTAATGATATACAGCTTCCTACTGAAATTAATAAACCAACGGCAGAATCTTCACAATTATCAGCTGAAGATTATATTGAAGAAATCTTAATTAATTTTAGTCCATCTAAAATTATTAATAGATTTATAATTAGAAATATGGAAGGAAATCTTACATATCTTAATATATCACAACAAGATTCAAATTATACTATAAAATTAACTCCATTATTAAAATTAGAATTATCTAATTATAGTGTTTTAACTTTTAAAAGTTTAGATGAATTAATTATGACTATTGATTATCAGATGTCAATGTCTAAAATAAATGCAGTATGTAAAGATATAATTTCAATTATTCAAGATGAAACAATCGATAATTATAAAAAATCTATTTATCTACAATTATTAACATTCCTATTATTTATATATGGAATGCGTAATTGTAATAAACGTTTAATTGAAGGGATTGTAAATTTTGATTCGCCATTTAATATTAAACCTAGATATAAAAATGTAATTAACTATTCATTAGCTAAATATATTTTATCGATTAAAGAAAAGTTAGGTTTTAATAAAATCACATTTGATTTCGTCTCAGATAATGCTGATGAAATTAATATGGATTCTTTAAATCTCACTGTTCAAAAATATAGATATCTATTAAATATCGATAAAGAAAAGTTTATCGAAATGGTATTTAATACTAAAGAAAAAGAAAAGCGTATTGGAAAGATTAAAATCCAAGATGAACTATGGTTAGGTCTACCTAGATTATTAATACTGAAGAATTATATTGATAATGAAGCAAATACAGAATATTTATTGCAATATAAATTATATGAAAGTAAATATGCTAATCATAAAATAATATCTGCTCCTTATTTACAATTATTACATATATACTATCAAAATCCTATTATTTTAACTAAACAAATCGAAATTGATCCGATTATCAGTAAATATTCTGATATTTTATTAAATAATATTTATAAATCTTTAACAGAACAGTCAAAAGAGATTTTAAAATATACTAATTCAACATTAGTTATATTAGATCAATTTATACGGCCGTTTATTCAGGATCCTTCAGGGAAGGTGGAGATGTTTTTATTATACCAGGTTTTAATACCTATCATATATGATATTGATCGTACTAAAACTGAATTTGTGGATTATTTCTTAGCTTAAAAATAAACCCCCGTCTATAAAAACGGGGGGTTATTTTCTTGTTTTTTCAAATTAATGGATTTGTGACCTGGGTATTATCTGCTTCCTCCCCTTAAAGGTCAACCAGGGGATATAAGGATTTTATATAGATATTAGTATATTGGACTATTAATACATATAGGAGATTCTAATGTCCAATAACTATTGGTTATATTTTCAATATGGAATATTATTTTCTATATTAATTGAATTAATTTGTTTAGGATTAGGATTAGCTTTAATGAAGTATTCTTCAATGAATTGGTATGGTCGAGGTTCAAGTTATTATCATAAACAAAGAAAAAGATATAAATTTGCTAGAAGATTTGTGAAAAATTCTTTCGCAATATTTATAATAATTATACTTATAATAATGACTTGGGGATTATTTATATTAGGTGAAATAAATGAGTAAAATTATACCATATACGGCTTCGAACTCCGTTGAAGAAATTACAATTCCAGCTTGGAAAGTAATTCAAAATGGAACAATTCATTTAAATGAAGATTCTGCTAAATGGGCAGCATGTACTCATATTAAATGTGGTAATTGTGATAAATTAATTGAAAAACGATATACGTTATGTAATGATTGTCGAGATAAAATTCGGATATCTAAATATAATGAATTGCCTGAAAGGATGTGGAACGGCGAAACTCCTATTTATAGTAATTTAATCGATCAATATTTCTTTTCAGCTAGTGAATTAGAAGATTGGTGTAAAGATGAAGATTTGGAATTTAATGATATTTTTTTAAAGATGTTTGAATTTGTTCATTGTAAAGAACAATATTACTATGAACTTGATCCTTTAGATATTTATTCAGATATTATACCTGAAGATGGAGATATTCCGGATGAATTAAAGAATGCATTTGATAAATTAAATGCTGAAATCAAAAATTTTAAAATACCAGCTTCTTGGTATCCAATTGATGTTAGAGCATGTTTACATACGACATCGCTAGCTGATTGGTTTAAGAAAACTCACAGTAAATAATGAATAAGGGTAGATAGTATCTACCCTTTTAATTTAAAATGATTAATGAAATATCTTTTATAAAAGATCCGAAATACGCATCCGAGATAATTTATCATTCTAAACAAATAAAAAGGTATAAAGAATCTGAATCTATAGATCTTTATGAAATTATTTTAGATTCCTATCATAATATTTCATATAAAGATCGCAAAGGAAAAATAATTAGTTATCCTATACCAGATAAAATTAAAATATTTATATATAAATCATATTTAAAAATAGAATTTGATTTAGGAGATCGATTAAAATCAATTCAGATCGTAAAATCAATTCAATATCAAACTGAAATTATTAATATACTAAAGATTTTAACTTTATGAACTATAAAAGATTTATAACCCAATTTAGGTTACTACAAATACTTTGTCATTCAATTTATAAATATAAAAGAATAAATCTTCGAATATTTGAAGATTATTATTTTCAAAAATATAAAAATGAAATTATAGTTAGATTATATTATGAATCATCTAAAATTTCATTAATAATAAGAAGAAATCCAGGAGTCCAGGTTTGTGTAATTAAATTTAAAGCTGAACATAAAGAATTACATCAATATCTTAAATTATTATCTATATGATTAGATCGAGATTAAAAATAATAAAAAAGTTTAAATCTAATAAGGTATTTAGATATAATATATTATCTAAAATGGAACTTGTTGAGATTTACTCTAATCCATTAAGATTAACTTGCTGTAGTATTCAAATCTAAATGTTTATTAATTGAATTTATTTTTTACACTACAGGTATTAAATTTTCAATGAGACATTTGAGGCCTACAAATGATAATTTATTATTCCATTATGATATTATTACTGATGAAGATTTAATTAATTATGTTAAAGTCCGAATCTAATATCGAAAGTCAATTACTTCGTAATCACTGTTATCAAAAAATAGAAAATTTTATAGAATTATTAGAAAGAAGTGAAATAATTTTAATTAGATTAAATAATATATATTTTTCATATCATAATCGGATGTATATATATTACAATCGTTCCTGAAAGCGTTAAAGTACTAATTCATACTGAATTTATAATTTATCGTCAAAGTGATGATCGATTTCAAGAGCTTCAAAAGTATCTTAAATTGAGAGTATTATGAAATCTTCTAAATCAAAAATAACACTAGATTTTGATGAATTATTTGTTGAAGCAGAAATAAAACAAGAGGAAGATAATTTTTTCAAAAAATTTTCTAATTCAATAATAATTGAATTAGAAGTTAACTTTGGAATATATTATCCTAATTTTATTGAAGGGAATTTAATACCTGAAAGGAATACTTCCTCAGTCCAAATAAAATTTTCATCTAATGAAGTTCAAAATATATTAGATTCACAACGAGAGATAATATTTGATTTAAAAAAATTATATGAAGCTTATAAATTTTGTAAAGAAACTAAAGAGCTTTTAAATAATACTTTTTATCTAGAAACTAAAATAAAAACTAAGATCCAAAAACAATTAAATGATATTTTATTATTTATCGATTATGATAAATTTAAGAAATCATTTGTTGTCTTTGATTCTAATCCAAGTCCAACTCTTCAATATTTACCAATTATAAATATAATTAAATATATTGAAGAAGAAATAACTCCAAAATATATTGATGCTTTAAATCAATGGGAAATAAATTATATTAAACTTAATATGTGTATTTATAAGGATTTTTAATAAAAACTATCACTATGAAAGAATATTTTATCGATTTATCTGAAGATAGAATTCTTACTTTTCTTTTAAATCAAGGAAATTGGACAGCGCTTAAAAATTATCCAAATACATATAAATCTATTATAAATAATAACTATATGCTTATAGTAGTATTTGAACCAGATATTTTAATAATTATATTAGATGGTCCAAGAGAACAAGAATGGAAAGTTCAAATAAAAGATTTTCAAGATATTAAAATATATTTTAATTGTCTCTTTAAATAGAGAATTCTCCCCTTGTTTTATTTTATAAATAAAAAAAGAAGGGGTAATTACTTACCCCTTTGAAAGCTCAGCCAACTTAGACTGAGAGGAGGAAATCTTGTTATTCAAAAAAGGAGATGTAATACCTCCTTAAAAGACATGCACACAATGCTCTTACTGGATTCGTTCCCACCAGTAGCGGTGAGTTATCATATTCGTTATTTTGCAGTAAGTTCGACCTGCATGTGGATCAAAAAATTCTTCCTTGCGAACGGCGCAAATTTCTCTTTCAATCTTGATATTATCAAGATATGATTTGGTTGCACGCAAACGCTTGAAAATATTTCGTACCATTACAAATGGTGTAGGGGTAAACATAACTTTATCCTCCTATGTAATACTATTGATAGAAAATAAAACCCTGTTTTAGGATTTTATAATATATAATATCTATATGAAATTTCGAAAAAATTCTAAGAATTTATATAGATATTATATTAATGTATCTATAACCTGAGGAAAATTAAATGGAAATTATAAAAAATTTATACGAAAATCGTAATAATCTATTATTATGGATTGCTTTCGTTTTTACTATTATAACCTTAATTGGAGTATTTAGTATGTTGTGGAAAATTGCCCTAATTGTACTTTTTATAGGTGCTATTATTTGGGGTGTTCGTAAAGTATTACTTGGAAGATAGTACAATGATCAAATTTAGTATCGATTTCGAAGGAAATTATTACGTGGATGATTATATAATTGATCCTGGTATAGGTCTTATGATTTATGGATTTGCATTTCGAGTAAGTTTCTATGAAAGCTAGATTATATAAAATTTCAAAGGAATTTGAAATTTTTCTTGAATCTTATTTATCTTCAGAAGGGACTGATGCCCAAATTCGAGATTATCTAGATTCTGAAGATTGTATCTTAGCTGATTCCGATTGGGAAAATCTAAATGTAGTTGAGATTAAAAAAAATTTTAAATGGTGGTTATCTAAAAAACAACTAACTAATTATAAAGTTCTAGTATATCGGCTTTCAACCGATAATCTAGTGGAAGAAGGGTTTTTAAAGAAAGATTTAGATCCTGAAAAAAGTAATCGATTATATTTTAATATTGGAGATTTTCAATTTCAAGTTATTATACCTGAAGAAAAATCTCTTGAATCTCAAATTATTGAGCAATATGATTTAACTTCGAAAAATTCTTAAATTTTTTATAGAAAATAACTAAAATTTGCCGTTAGAGAATAATCCTCTTTAACGGCATACTTTTTATAACTTTATGATTCACTCAACTATTATCGACGATGTCCATCTATTTAACGATCCACATATAGCTACAGAAAATCTGTTTTACCTAATTTTATAATATTTCCTAGAAGGAAGATTGCAATTAATAAATTTATATAATATAACTAGAGATAGATTTGATATATTTGAAGGTTATCAATTGAAATATGTACCTTATGAGTTTTTTAACCCCTAGAGATTCGATAAGTAGTTCTTTTATAAATAATATGAGAAAATCGCTATTTATAGATAATAATATATTAATTATGGATTTTTTTAATAAATACATTATTAAAAAACGGCGGATTAATTCGACTAATTCCATAATATATAAAATTAGTATTGATGAAAAATCACAGGAATGTTATTTTAGATTTTATGATTTATCTAAAAATGAAAATATAATAACTAATAAGCATGATAGTTTAATAGTTGATGATGAAATTTTTGATTATGTTCAATATAGGTGTTTATAATGTTTACCATACTTGAAAATCTATTATATAATATCTTAGTAAATTTAAAATATGTTTATAGTATCTGATATATTATCTGATAACGCAATTCGTAGATATGAATTTATAACAATATTTAGTTATGGAACTTATGAAGAACAAATTAATTTTCTAGATAAATATCATATTCGAAAATATTTAGGCCAACCTAAACATTCATATGCTATAATTGATAGTTCCAGAATTATCTCTAGAATAGTAGTTCCTGAGGATATTGAATATGCAAAAAATTATTTAAAAAATATGATTTTAGAACGAAAAGTATCCGAATTTGAAGTTTCAGATGAATTACATTATTATCTTAAACTAAGATGTTTGTAATATTTGAAAATTCAATTAACCAAGAAGGGGAAACCCTTTTCGATAGAATATTCACATTATCAGATAAAAGATTATTAAAATTTTTACAACGACGAGTTATTAAAAAACAAAATAATAATTTTGGAACGTATGCTCTTTATTATAATAATATATCACTATTTACTTTCGTTTTATATAATGATGTAAAAGAATGTTTACAAAAGAATTATCGAATTTCTCCGACGATTTATCAGTACATCAAGTATATTACTATGTAATTTGTAGCGTATATATTTCATCATATAGTAAAAAAATATATCATACTTTTAGTCTTACTAGTCTTGAAACTAAAATTAATTTTTTAAATCAATTTGATATTAAATTATATATAAGCTATGAAAATAAACTCTGGTATTTAATCTCTAATGAAATTTATCCATTCATATGTTCATTTCAGTTTGAAGAACGTTTTGATCAATACCCAGAATTTATTGAACCTTGGAGATTTCCATTATTAGATAATTCTCTTGAACAATATTTGAAGTACCGATGTATTTAATTATTGATGGTCACGATGAACTTTTCCTTTTTAGAATAAAATATATGTTTATATCTGGAGATGAATATAGCTAAATTAATTTTTTAAATGAATATAAAATTATTAGGTCACCTGATTATGAAAAATTTACATATGAAATTAATCATAAGTCTACAGATAAATTATTAGCGATATTTAGATTTGAAAAAACTATTAATTTTAAACAATATAATTATAAACCTATAAGTATACAATTAGAAAATGAAACTATTTTAGAATATTTAAAATATCGATGTATCTAATATCCACAATTTATTGGCAAGATTTAAAAGTAGCTGATATAATTGAACTTTTTGAATAATTAGAAATTAATAAATATGAATTTGACCGCAATCAATTTGTATTAAAGTCATTTAATAATTCTATCATTTTCCGAGTATATTTTGATGGATATTTCAATCCAAATTTTAATACTAATAGTAATTCAACTACTTGGGTTATTTGGTGTGAAGATAATTTTCTAGAAGATTATTTAAAATTAAGATGTATATAGAAGTAACAGGTATTATAGATAGTTTAGTTTTAGATTTGTTTCTAAAAGCATTTAGAACTAAAAGCGATAAATTAATAATTAAATTATTAGAAAAATATGAATTTGCTAAATTAAATATTGAAGGTGAATATCGAATTTATTCTATCTCCAAAAATCACTTTATTAACATAAAATTAAAATCCGGTTTACGAGACGAAAAATTTGGTATATTATATAAAACTGAATTTATGCAATATTTTATATCAGAAATTTCAAATTTGGTAGAGAGTTATATAAAATATCGATGTATGTAATAATTGATGAAGATACACTGCCTGATGAAGTAGAATATTTTCAAGATATCCTACTTCATCAAAATCAATACGCCCAACTGGAAATTTTAAAAGTTTGTAAAATATCTACCTTTGAAAATTCAAAAGATCGAAAAGGATATCATATAGTATTTAAAGATCATGATATTTACTTTTATCTAAATTCTGAACCAGAATGGTTAGAATTTGAACCAATCGCAATTACTCAATATATAATTGAGTTTATTAAATTACAATGTCTATGATAAAATGTAAAATTATTACTCCCCATAAGTATAATGATATTATAATCGATAAAATTAGAAGAAATTCTAGAAGATATAATCCTGATCGATTAATTCAATATTTAAATGATAATTTTGATTTTTATAGAGGGGAAAAATTTCAAGATACATATTCAATTATATTAATTGATAAATTTAATCAATTTAAATATATAATTGTATTAGAGAATATATATTGAAATGAATATTAAGTCCTTTGCTTTTAGTGATACTAAGGTTAAAAATATATAGCTATGTCCGGATATCTATGATTATTTAAGGTTAAGATGTATTTAACAATAACTTCAAATGCTATATTAAGAGATTTGTCGAAAGAGTTATTAATTTATTTCCGCAAATCTCCTGATGAGGAGTCTCAATTTAATTTTTTTCTAAGTATAGATTATCGAGAGATTCAAATAAATATTATTTATTTGAATCTTATTCAAGAAATATA
>Ga0233424_10001839_pt1 | contig 16878 bp, 13 predicted proteins | sample Watercolumn_Towu_FD_181011 | JGI IMG/M metagenome (GOLD analysis project Ga0233424, IMG submission 181011) | Freshwater microbial communities from Lake Towuti, South Sulawesi, Indonesia - Watercolumn_Towuti2014_125_MG | ecosystem: Environmental > Aquatic > Freshwater > Lake | place: Indonesia...
AGCTCCAAACCAAGCACGAAACCACCCTTGCATGAAAAACGGGCCTTGCGGCCCGTTCGGATCTATCAGCGCTCCAGCAGGATGCGCAGCATGCGGCGCAGCGGTTCGGCCGCGCCCCAGAGCAATTGGTCGCCGATGGTGAACGCGCCGAGATACTCGGGGCCCATGGCCAGCTTGCGCAGGCGGCCGACCGGGATGGTCATCGTGCCGGTCACGGCCACGGGCGTCAGGTCGCGGATGGTGGCTTCACGCGTGTTCGGCACCACCTTCACCCAGGCGTTGTCGGCGGCGATCATGGCCTCGATGTCCGCCAGGGGCACGTCCTTCTTGAGCTTGAAGGTCAGGGCCTGGCTGTGGCAGCGCATGGCGCCCACGCGCACGCAGAAGCCGTCGACCGGGATGCTGCCGCTGCCGAGGATCTTGTTGGTCTCGGCCATGCCCTTCCACTCTTCCTTGGACATGCCATTGCCCAGGTCCTTGTCGATCCAGGGGATGAGGGAGCCGCCCAGCGGCACGCCGAAGTTGGCCGTTTCTTCGGCCGACAGCGTGCGCTGCTTGGCGATGACCTGGCGGTCGATCTCGAGGATGGCGCTCTTGGGGTCGTCCAGCAGCGACTTGACCGAGGCGTTCAGCGTGCCGTACTGCGTCAGCAGTTCGCGCATGTGCTGGGCACCGCCGCCGGAGGCCGCCTGGTAGGTCTGGGTCGACATCCACTCGACCAGACCCGCCTTGTACAGGGCGCCCACGCCCATCAGCATGCAGCTGACGGTGCAGTTGCCGCCGATCCAGTTCTTGCCGCCGTTGGCCAGGGCCTTGTCGATGACGGGGCGGTTGACCGGGTCCAGGATGATGACCGCATCGTCCGCCATGCGCAGGGTGGAGGCGGCGTCGATCCAGTGGCCGTTCCAGCCGGCAGCGCGCAGCTTGGGGTAGACCTCGGTGGTGTAGTCGCCGCCCTGGGCGGTGATGATGATGTCGCAGCGCTGGAGCTGCTCGATGTCGAAGGCGTTCTGCAGCGACTTCTCGTTCTTGGCCTGGGCCGGGGCAGCGCCGCCGGCGTTGGAGGTCGAGAAGAAGAGCGGCTCGATCAGGTCGAAATCGCGCTCGGCGGTCATGCGCTCCATGAGCACCGAACCCACCATGCCGCGCCAGCCAACAAGGCCTACCAAGGTCGTCATCATCAAATCCTTCTGAGTCAGTCACCAAACCCCATCCACTTTGGGCCCCGGCTCGTTCGCCGGGTCTGGTGGGGGCGAGACGAGACGGAGCGTTAGCTCTTAATGGTTTTGGTGGTCGTGATGGCTTTGACGACGGCGTCGCCCATCTCGCGGGTCGTGACCTTCGAGTTGCCTTCACTCCAGATGTCGGCCGTGCGCAAGCCCTGCGCCAGCACCGATTCCACCGCAGCTTCAATGCGAGCAGCGGCGTCGGGCAGGTTGAGGGAGAACTTGAGCATCATGGCGGCGGACAGGATTGTAGCCAGCGGGTTGGCGATTCCCTGGCCGGCGATGTCCGGCGCGCTGCCATGCGAGGGCTCGTAGAGGCCCTTGTTGTTCACGTCCAGCGAGGCGGAGGGCAGCATGCCGATCGAGCCGGTCAGCATCGCGGCTTCGTCGGACAGGATGTCGCCGAACATATTGCCGGTCACGACGACGTCGAACTTCTTGGGCGCTTTGACGAGTTGCATCGCGGCGTTGTCCACGTACATGTGGTCGAGCTCGACGTCGGGGTACTGGGCGTGGATCTCGGTGACGACGTCCTTCCAGAGCTGCGAGGTCTCCAGCACATTGGCCTTGTCCACGCTCGTCAGGCGCTTGTTGCGCTTGCGTGCGGCCTGGAAGGCGACGTGGGCGATGCGCTCGATCTCGGGGCGCGAGTAGCGCATCGTGTCGAAGCCCTCTTCCGAGCCGGGAAAGTGGCCGTCGACCGCCGTGCGACGACCGCGTGGCTGGCCGAAATAGATGTCGCCCGTGAGCTCACGGATGATGAGGATGTCCAGACCCGCGACCAGCTCGGGCTTCAGCGACGAGGCGTGCGTGAGCTGCTCGTAGCAGATGGCCGGGCGGAAGTTGGCAAACAAGCCCAGGGCCTTGCGCAGGCCCAGGATGGCCTGCTCGGGGCGCAACGCGCGTTCGAGCTTGTCGTATTTCCAGTCCCCCACGGCGCCGAACAGAACGGCATCGGCCTCCTGCGCGAGCTTGAGCGTGGCCGGCGGCAGCGGGTGGCCGCTGGTCTCGTAGGCCTTGCCGCCCACGTCGGCCCATTCGAGCGTCAGCGGCAGGTCCAGCGCCTGCAGGACCTTGACGGCCTCGGCCATGATCTCCGGGCCGATGCCATCGCCCGGCAGTACTGCAATCTTTTGGGTCATGTCAGACGATTCGGTGGTTGAGCCAGGGCTTGGCGGCAATGCGCTGGGCCTCGTAGCTGCGGATCTTGTCCGCGTGTTGGAGCGTCAGGCCGATCTCGTCCAGGCCGCCGATCAGGCACTCCTTGCGGAAGGGCTCGATGTCGAAGGGCAGCTCGGCGCCGTCGGGCTTGACGACGACCTGGCGCGGCAGGTCGATGGTGAGCTGGTAGCCGGGGAAGGCGGCGACTTCGTCGAACAGGCGGGCGATGGCGCTCTCCGGCAGGACGATCGGCAACAGCCCGTTCTTGAAGCAGTTGTTGAAGAAGATGTCGGCGAAGCTCGGCGCCAGGATGGCCCGGAAGCCGTACTGCTGCAGCGCCCAGGGCGCGTGCTCACGGCTGGAGCCGCAACCGAAGTTCTGGCGCGCGATCAGCACGCTGGCACCCGCATAACGCGGCTGGTTCAGCACGAAGTCGGGGTTGGGCTTGCGGCTGGCCGGGTCCTGACCCGGCTCGCCGTGGTCGAGGTAGCGCCACTCGTCGAACAGGTTGGGGCCGAAGCCCGTGCGCTTGATCGACTTCAGGAACTGCTTGGGGATGATCGCGTCGGTGTCGACGTTCTCGCGGTCCATGGGGGCCACAAGGCCCGTGTGGAGGGTGAACTTGTCCATGGCTTTCAGGCGATCGTGCGAACGTCGACAAAGTGGCCGGTCATGGCCGCGGCAGCAGCCATCGCCGGGCTGACGAGGTGGGTGCGCCCACCCGCACCCTGTCGGCCTTCGAAATTGCGGTTGCTGGTGGAGGCGCAGCGCTCGCCCGGCTCCAGCCGGTCGGCGTTCATGGCCAGGCACATGGAGCAACCCGGCTCACGCCACTCGAAGCCGGCAGCCTTGAAGACCTGGTCCAGGCCTTCGGCTTCGGCCTGCGCCTTCACGAGGCCCGAACCCGGCACGACGAGGGCCAGCTTGATGTTGCGGGCGACCTTGCCACCCACGCGCTTCACGACGGCAGCGGCTTCGCGCATGTCCTCGATGCGGCTGTTGGTGCAGGAGCCGATGAAGACCTTGTCGACGTGGATGTCGGCAATCGCCTTGTTCGGTTCGAGCGCCATATAGGTCAGCGCACGCTCGATGGCGCCGCGCTTGACGGCATCCTTTTCCTTGTCGGGGTCCGGCACACGGTCGTCGATGGCGAGCACCATCTCGGGCGAGGTGCCCCAGGTCACCTGCGGGCGGATCTGGGCGGCGTCGATCTCGACGACCTTGTCGAAGTGCGCGCCGGCGTCCGAGTGCAGCGTGCGCCAGTAGGCCACGGCCTGGTCCCACTCCACGCCCTGCGGCGAGAAGGGGCGGCCCTTGACGTAGTTGATCGTGGTGTCGTCCACCGCGATCAGGCCGGCGCGGGCGCCCGCCTCGATGGCCATGTTGCAGACCGTCATGCGGCCTTCCATGCTCAGCGCGCGGATGGCCGAGCCGGCGAACTCGATGGTGTAGCCCGTGCCGCCGGCCGTGCCGATGCGGCCGATGATGGCCAGCACGATGTCCTTGGCGCCGCAGCCGCGGGGCAGCTGACCCTCGACCTTGACGAGCAGGTTCTTGGCCTTCTTGGCCGACAGCGTCTGCGTGGCGAGCACATGCTCGACCTCGCTCGTGCCGATGCCGTGCGCCAGCGCGCCGAAGGCGCCGTGCGTGGAGGTGTGGCTGTCACCGCAGACCACCGTCATGCCGGGCAGCGTGGCGCCCTGCTCCGGGCCGATCACGTGGACGATGCCCTGGCGCTTGTCGCTCATCTTGAACTGCGTGATGCCGAAGCGGTCGCAGTTGGCGTCGAGCGTGTCGACCTGGAGCTTGGACACCGGGTCGGCGATGCCCTGGCTGCGGTCGGTGGTGGGCACGTTGTGGTCGCTGACGGCCAGGTTGGCGCTCAGGCGCCAGACCTTGCGGCCCGCGATGTCCAGGCCTTCGAAGGCCTGGGGGCTGGTCACTTCGTGCACCAGGTGACGGTCGATGTAGAGCAGCGCCGTGCCATCGGGCTCGGTGTGCACGACATGCTCGTCCCAGAGCTTGTCGTAGAGAGTGCGTGCGGTCATTGCTTTTCGCGAGGAATGAGGGTGTCCACGAAGCGCTGCACGACGGTCGGCAGGCGCTGCTGGCGCAGCACACCCAGGTAATAGTCGCGCTCGGCCCAGGGCTCTTCGAGCCGCAGGCAGCGCACGCCGAAGACGCGGGTGAAGCGTTCGGCCGGTTGTTCAGGGAGGACGGCCACGCCCAGGCCCGATTCCACGAGCTGGGCGATGCCGTCGAAGCCGCGCACTTGCAGGCGGGCATTGAGCGTCTGGCCGCGGGCGGCGGCCTGCTCGCGCATCAACTCCTGCGCGCTGGCGCCGGCATGCAGGCCGATGAGGTCGTAGGCCAGCAGGTCGTCGAAGCTGACGGCTTCGCGGTTGGCCAGCGGGTGCTTGAGCGGCACGAGGGCCGCCAGGCGGCCACGGGCGAAGACCCAGGTCTGCACGCGGTTGTCGAGCACCGGCGCGGTGAAGACACCGACATCGGCCCGGCCTTCAGCGACGGCGGCCTGCACCTCGGCGCTGGTCAAGTCTTCCAGGCTGATGCGGATCTGCGCATGCGCCTGAGAAAACTCCACCAGGTAAGGCGGCAGGCACTCGGCGATGGCGCTGGTGTTGGAGGCGATGCGCAGGTGCCCCTTGATGCCGCGCGAGAACTCCATGACCTCGGTTTCGAGGGCGTAGAGCGAGGCGTGCAGCGACCGGATGTGGCGCACGAGCGCGCGGCCGGCTTCGGTCGGCTCCACGCCCCGGGCGCGGCGCTCGAAGAGCTGCACGCCGAGGCGGCTTTCCAGGTCGGACAGACGCTTGCTCGCCGCGGCCAGGGCCAGGTGTTCCTGGGCGGCACCGCGGGTGATCGAGCGCGTTTGCTCGATGGACAGCACGAGATTGAGGGTGGTGAGATCGTGGCGCATGATCGTCTGTCTCCAGCATAGCCTTCGCGAAGACGCGAATTCTGCGCCAAAAAACGACTTTGGTTTCGCCTTTTGCGAATCTCAGCGCGCAACCGTGGCCGTTTGCGCACGCATCCCGCGCACGGCATTGCGGCTGTGCGCCCCGAAGTGCGCCAGCAGTTCGGCGACGGCCTGCAGCAGCCCATCCCGCTGCCCTTGCATCTGCCGCGCCAGCTCCGGCCCGAGCGTGGCCTCATTCGCGGCAAAGTCGAAATTGGGGTCAGAGACGAATTTCGCCGGCGCCCCGACGACCACCGCCGCGTCCGTCGCCGGGCCGGCGGCATGGGCCTCGGCCGCCACCACCTCGCGCACATAGGCCGGGCTCCAGGGCGGGTAATTCGCATCGCGAGTTCCGTCTCGCAGCGCGGCTTCCAGCGGCCCGTCGCGGGGAGCGCGGGCGTTCTCGACGATCCAGCGTGTCTGGAACTGCTCCAGCACGAAGTGCCGGTTGCCCTGCAGCACCACCAGCCCCTGGCGGTCAGCCGGCGCACCGAGCTGCGCTTTCAGGTTGACCCACATCATGTGGCCGAGCGTCGCGCCGGGCGCGGCGCTGGCGTGATACGGCTGCGTCAGGTCCTGCACGTGGTGCAGAGCGAGGCCCGCAAAGCGCCAGCCCCAGTAGGCGTGCCCCGTCCGCCAGGCCAGCACCGCCAGCCCGCTGTACTGCTGCACGCGCAACTCGGTGAAGGTGCGCGCGAAGTTCGGTGCCAACGTGTTGAAGACGGCGCCCTGGTGGAAGAAACCCATGTGGAAAGGCGCCTGCGAGCCGATGGCCACCGCCGGGTTGCCGAAGGGCTGCGTGCCAAAGCCGTAGCCCGGGTTACCGGGGTTGTCGTCGAACAGGTTCAGGTCGTGGCCGTAGTCCGGCTCGTCGCAGGCCGAGGCCAGCACGGCCAGCGGCGCCACGGCTTCGCCCGGCTCGAGGGCGATGAAGCGCTGCGTACCGCCCTTGCTCGGCGGAGCGGCGCTGACCATGGCCGGGTCCAGCAGCGGCCGAGCGGGCGGCTCGGCGCGCGGGTCGAGCTGCTGGTACAGCGCCAGCTTGGTCTGCGGCGACAGGCGCAGCGCCCGCAGGAAGGCCGCGCGACGCTGCTCATCGGTCCAGGCCGCATCGGGCTTGAAGCGCAAGGCCTCCGCCCGAGGCGCATGCTGCTTGAGATGCTCTCGGGCCCAGGCCTCCTGCTCCTCCAGCGTGCGCGCGATGGCCGGCGCCTGCGCGCGCAGGAAATCCACCAGGGGCTCGGCCTTCACCGGCGCCGCCTGCGCCACCTCGGGCATGCGCTCGAAGGCGCGAAAGCACATCGGGGTGTGGTTGCCCCAGGCCAGCACGCCGGTGGGCAGCAGGGCCAGGAACAGGCAGGTGGCAAGACGTGCGCGCATGTCAGGTGTCGAGTCGAAGGCGCGCATTCTGACGCGCCCCCGCACCGCGCGGTCAGCGGCCGCCCAGCGCCTTCACGACCTCGGGCGGCGCCTGCACCAGCTCGATCAGCACGCCCTCGCCGCCGAACGGGAACTGCTCATTGCCCTTGGGGTGCACGAAGCAGATGTCATGCCCCGCCGCGCCGCGCCGGATGCCGCCGGGCGCGAAGCGCAGGCCTTGCGACTCCAGCCACTGCACCGCCACGGGCAGGTCATCGACCCACAGGCCGATGTGGTTGAGCGGCGTCGCGTGCACGGCGGGCTTCTTCTCGGGGTCAAGCGGCTGCATCAGGTCCACCTCCACCGCATGGGCGCCCTGCCCTAGCGTGCAGATGTCCTCGTCGACGTTCTCACGCTCGCTCTTGAAGTTGCCCGTCACGGGCACGCCGAGCAGTTCGGTCCAGAGGTGGCGCAGCTTGCCTTTGTCCAGGCCGCCGATGGCGATCTGTTGCAGGCCCAGGACCTTGAAGGGACGCGCGGTGCTCATCATGCGAACCTCAGGATCGGCTGATCCACCGACAGGCTCTCGCCCGGCTTGGCCAGGATCTCGGCGATGGTCACGTCCTGCACGGCGGTGAGGATGTTCTCCATCTTCATGGCCTCGATGACGGCCAAGCGCTCACCGGCCTGCACGGTCTGGCCGACCTGGGCCGCCAAGTGCACCAGCAAGCCGGGCATGGGCGACAGCAGCAGCTTGGACGTGTCCGGCGGCGCCTTGTAGGGCATCAGCGCCTGCAGCTCGGCGGCGCGCGGGCTCAGCACCGTCAGCTCCATCGAGCGACCGCCATGCTGGATGCGGTAGGCAAGCGGATTCTTGGCCGTACCACGCTCGGCCTGGGCCGTGAAGGCCTGGCCGTTGACCGTGCCCGCGATGCGCACGTCGTTCAGGCGCGACCGGCTGATGATGCGGTACTCCCGGCCGCCCACCTTCACGAGGGCCTCGCCCAGTGACCCGGCGAACTCGCTGATGTGCAGGGCGTGGCGCTCCGTCTGGCCACCGCCCAGGTTCACCACGGCGACGTAGTCGTGCTCAATCTGCACCTCGTGGCCCGGCAGCTGGCCGCTGATGCCAGCCTCGCGCTCGCGGGCCTTGCGGCGGATGAAGCCAGCCAGGGCGACGAGGAACAACGGGTCGTCGTGCGGCACGTCTTCGGCGCGGAAGCCGTCGGCGTAATGCTTGGCGATGAAGCCAGTGTTGAAGTTGCCGGTGCCGAAGTCCGGGTGCGCCAGCAGCGCGGCCTGGAAGGGGATGTTGCTGGACACGCCGCGGATGACGAATCCGTTGAGCGCCTCGCGCATCTTGGCGATCGCATCAACGCGGTCCTTCCCGTGCACGATGAGCTTGGCGATCATCGAGTCATAGAACATCGGGATCTCGCCGCCCTCGTAGACGCCGGTGTCCACCCGCACGCCGAAGCGGCCAGGCTCGGCCTGCACCATGGTGGCTTCCGGCGGCTGGTAGCGCACCAGGCGGCCGGTGGACGGCAGGAAGTTGCGGAAGGGGTCTTCCGCGTTGATGCGGCACTCGATGGCCCAGCCATCACGCTTGATGTCGGCCTGTGTGAAGGGCAGCGGCTCGCCGGCCGCCACGCGGATCATCTGCTCCACCAAGTCCAGCCCGGTGATGCACTCGGTGACCGGGTGCTCCACCTGCAGGCGGGTGTTCATTTCCAGGAAGTAGAAGTCCTGGTCCTTGCCGACCACGAACTCCACCGTGCCGGCACTCTGGTACTTCACGGCCTTGGCCAGGGCCACGGCCTGCTCGCCCATGGCCTTGCGCGTGGCTTCGCTGATGAAGGGCGACGGGGCCTCCTCGATGACCTTCTGGTGGCGGCGCTGGATGGAGCACTCGCGCTCGTGCAGGTAGACGACATTGCCCTGCGAGTCGCCCAGCACCTGGATCTCGATGTGGCGCGGCTGCTCGACGAACTTCTCCATGAAGACGCGGTCGTCGCCGAAGCTGTTGCGGGCCTCGTTGCGGCAGGAGGTGAAGCCTTCGAAGCACTCCTTGTCGTTGAAAGCCACGCGCAGGCCCTTGCCGCCCCCACCGGCGCTGGCCTTGATCATGACCGGGTAACCGATGCGCTGGGCGATGCTGACGGCCTCTTCGGGCGACAGGATGGGCTCGTTGTGACCCGGGATGGTGCTGACCTTGGCCTCGTTGGCGAGCTTCTTGGACGCGATCTTGTCGCCCATCGCCGCGATGCTGTAGTGCTTGGGGCCGATGAAGGCGATGCCCTCTTCCTCGCAGCGGCGGGCGAAGTCCTCGTTCTCGCTGAGGAAGCCGTAGCCCGGGTGCAGGGCCTGCGCGCCGGTCTGCTTGCAGGCGGCAATGATCTTGTCGGCGACCAGGTAGCTCTCGCGCGAGGGCGCGGGGCCTAGCAGCACGGCCTCGTCGGCCAGGGCCACGTGGCGGGCGTCCTTGTCAGCCTCGGAGTAGACGGCCACGGTCTGGATGCCCATCTTGCGGGCGGTGGCGATGACGCGGCAGGCGATTTCGCCGCGGTTGGCAATCAGGATCTTGGTGAACATGTGCTTTCTCTCCTGCGCCTCAGAGCGGGATGTTGCCGTGCTTGCGCCACGGGTTGTCGAGCTTCTTGTCCTTGAGCATCGCCAGCGAGCGGCAGATGCGCTTGCGCGTCTCGTGCGGCTGGATGACGTCGTCGATGAAGCCGCGCGCGCCCGCCACGAAGGGGTTGGCGAAACGGGCCTTGTATTCGGCTTCGCGCTCGGCAAGCTTGGCGGGGTCCTTCTTGTCCTCGCGGAAGATGATCTCCACCGCGCCCTTGGCGCCCATCACCGCAATCTCGGCGTTCGGCCAGGCGAAGTTCACGTCGCCGCGCAGGTGCTTGGAGGCCATCACGTCGTACGCGCCGCCATAGGCCTTGCGGGTGATGACGGTGATCTTGGGGACCGTGGCCTCGGCGTAGGCATACAGCAGCTTGGCGCCGTGCTTGATGATGCCGCCGTACTCCTGCGAGGTGCCGGGCATGAAGCCGGGCACGTCGACGAAGGTGATGACCGGGATGTGGAAGGCATCGCAGAAGCGCACGAAGCGCGCGGCCTTGATGCTGCTCTTGATGTCCAGGCAGCCAGCCAGCACCAGCGGCTGGTTGGCGACGATGCCCACCGTCTGCCCCTCCATGCGAGCGAAGCCGGTGACGATGTTCTTGGCGTAGTCCGGTTGCAGCTCGAAGAAGTCGCCGTCGTCCACCACCTTCAGGATCAGTTCCTTGATGTCGTAGGGCTTGTTGGGGTTGTCGGGCACCAGGGTGTCCAGCGACATGTCGAGCCGGCTGGCCGGGTCGCCGCTCGGCCGCACCGGCGCCTTCTCGCGGTTGGACAGCGGCAGGTAGTTGAAGAAGCGGCGCAGCATCAGCAGCGCCTCGACGTCGTTCTCGAAGGCCAGGTCGGCCACACCGCTCTTGGTGTTGTGGGTCAGCGCGCCGCCCAGTTCCTCGGCCGTCACTTCCTCGTGCGTCACGGTCTTCACGACCTCGGGGCCGGTGACGAACATATAGCTGCTGTCCTTCACCATGAAGATGAAGTCGGTCATGGCGGGCGAGTACACCGCGCCGCCCGCGCACGGGCCCATGATCATGCTGATCTGCGGGATGACGCCGGAGGCCAGCACGTTCTTCTGGAAGACGTCGGCATAACCGCCCAAGCTGGCAACACCCTCCTGGATGCGCGCGCCGCCCGAGTCGTTCAGGCCGATGACCGGGGCGCCGACCTTCATGGCCTGGTCCATCACCTTGCAGATCTTCTCGGCATGCGCCTCGGACAGCGCGCCGCCAAAGACGGTGAAGTCCTGGCTGAAGGCGAAGGCCAGGCGGCCGTTGATCATGCCGTAGCCGGTCACCACGCCATCGCCGGGGATCTTGTTGTCGGCCATGCCGAAGTCGACGCAGCGGTGCTCGACGAACATGTCCCATTCCTCGAAGCTGCCTTCGTCAAAGAGCAGCTCCAGCCGCTCGCGTGCGGTCAGCTTGCCCTTGGCGTGCTGGGCGGCAATGCGCTTCTCGCCACCGCCCAGGCGCGCGAGAGCGCGCTTGGCTTCCAGTGCTTGCAGGATGTCGTGCATGGTGTGGACGCTTTCGTCAGAACGGGAAATTGATCTCCACGCCGTTGCCGGCGGGGTCTTGGAGGAAGAACTGGTGCTGGCCGGTCACGGCCGAGCGCGACTCGCGGAAGGCCACGCCCTGGGCGCGCAGCCGGGCGGCGGTGGCTTCGGGGTCGGTGCCGGCAAAGGCGGTGTGGTCGAAGGTGCTGGGCGCGGCCGGGTTGACCGGGCCACGCGGCACCTCGTGCGGCAGTTGCGTGGACAGGTGCAGCACCGGGTGGCCGCCCGCGTAGAGCCAGAAGCCGGCGCTGCCGAAGTCGGGCCGCGGGCCGACCTCCAGGCCGAGGGCGTCGCGGTAGAAGTCGCGCAGCACGGCCAGCAGTTCGGCCGGGGCACGCAGGTTGATGTGGTGCAGGCCGGTGATCATGGCGCGCTCCGGAAGGTGGCCAGCAGCTGGCGGGCGGCGGTGGAGGCCGGGGTGCGGCCGTCGCGCACGGCCGCCGTGGCTTCATCGAGCTGGGCGTGCACGGCCGGGTGCGCGACGAAGGCCTGCTTCAAGCCCGCCTGGATGCGCTCCCACATCCACGCAAGCGACTGCTCCCGGCGCCGGGCCGCCCAGGCGCCGCTCGCCTCACGCTCGTCGCGCAGCCCGGTCACGGCGGCCCACAGCGGCGCGATGCCGTCGCTATTGAGCGCACTCACCTGCAGCACGCGCTGCACGGTCTGGGCATGGGTGGGCAGCAGGCGCAGCGCCGAGGTGATCTGCGCCTGGGCGCGGGTCGCGGCGGCCGCGTCGAGATCGGCCTTGTTGATGACGACCAGGTCGGCCAACTCCATGACGCCCTTTTTGATGGCCTGCAGGTCGTCGCCCGCGTTGGGCAGCTGCAGCAGCAGGTAGAGGTCGGTCATGCCGGCCACCGCAGTCTCGCTCTGGCCGACGCCGACCGTCTCGACGATGACGACGCCATAGCCCGCTGCCTCGCACAGCAGCAGGGCTTCACGCGTTTTCTCGGCCACGCCGCCCAGGGTGCCGCTGCTGGGGCTGGGGCGGATGAAGGCGCGGGTGTCCATGGACAGGCGCTCCATGCGCGTCTTGTCGCCCAGGATGGCGCCGCCGGACACGCTGCTCGACGGGTCGATGGTGAGCACCGCCACGCGGTGGCCCTGCTCGATGAGGTAGACGCCCAGCGCCTCGATGAAGGTGCTCTTGCCCACGCCAGGCACGCCCGAGATGCCCAGGCGCAGTGCCCGGCCCGTGGCAGGCATGAGCGCGGTCAGCAGCGCATCCGCCTGCTCGCGGTGGTCGGCCCGGGTGGACTCGATCAGCGTGATGGCCTTGGCCAGCGCGCGGCGTTCGCCCGCTTGCAGCCGTGCCGCGAGATCGCTCAAGCCGCTGCCCCGGCGACCTGCGCCTTGATGGCCTCCAGCACGCCCTTGGCGCTGGCCGGGATGGGCGTGCCCGGGCCATAGATGCCCTTCACACCCGCGTCGTACAGGAAGCCGTAGTCCTGCTGCGGGATCACGCCACCGACGAACACGATGATGTCGTCGGCGCCCTGCTTCTTGAGCTCGGCAATGATGGCGGGCACGAGCGTCTTGTGGCCGGCGGCGAGCGTGGAGACGCCCACCGCATGCACGTCGTTCTCAATGGCCTGGCGGGCGCATTCCTCGGGGGTCTGGAAGAGCGGCCCGATGTCCACGTCGAAGCCCAGGTCGGCAAAGGCCGTGGCCACCACCTTGGCGCCACGGTCATGGCCGTCCTGGCCGAGCTTGGCGATCATCACGCGCGGGCGGCGGCCCTGTTGCTCGCCGAAGGCGGCGATCTCACCCTGCAGCTTGGCCCAGCCCTCGGCCGAGTCGTAGGCCGCGGCATAGACGCCGCTGACCTTGTGCGTGTCGGCGCGGTGGCGGCCGAAGACGGCCTCCAGCGCGTCGCTCACCTCGCCCACCGTGGCGCGCAGGCGCATGGCCTCGATGGACAGCTCCAGCAGATTGCCCTCGCCGTTCTCGGCCGCACGGGTCAGCGCGCCGAGCGCGGCCTGCACCGCCTCGGTGTTGCGCGTGGCCTTGATCTTCTTGAGGCGCTCGATCTGCGCCTCGCGCACCTTGACGTTGTCGACCTCCAGGATCTCGACCGGGTCTTCCTTGGCGAGCTTGTACTTGTTGACGCCCACGATGACGTCGGCGCCGGAGTCGATGCGGGCCTGCTTCTCGGCCGCACTCGCCTCGATCTTGAGCTTGGCCCAGCCGGAGTCCACCGCCTTGATCATGCCGCCCTGGGCGTTGACCTCTTCGATGATGGACCAGGCCTTGTCGGCCATGTCCTGGGTGAGCTTCTCCATCATGTAGCTGCCGGCCCAGGGGTCGACGACGCTGGTGATATGGGTCTCTTCCTGGATGATGAGCTGGGTGTTGCGCGCGATGCGGCTGCTGAACTCGGTGGGCAGCGCGATGGCTTCGTCCAGCGAGTTGGTGTGCAGGCTCTGCGTGCCGCCGAACACCGCGGCCATGGCCTCGATGGTCGTGCGCACGACGTTGTTGTACGGGTCCTGCTCGGTCAGGCTCCAGCCCGAGGTCTGGCAGTGGGTGCGCAGCATCAGGCTCTTGGGGTTGGTGGCGCCGAACTGCTTCATGATGCGGCACCACAGCAGGCGCGCGGCGCGCATCTTGGCGATCTCGAGATAGAAGTTCATCCCGATGGCCCAGAAGAAGCTCAGGCGCGGGGCGAAGTCGTCCACGCTCAGGCCCTTGGCCATGGCGGTGCGCACGTACTCCTGGCCATCGGCCAGCGTGAAGGCCAATTCGAGTGCCTGGTTGGCCCCCGCCTCCTGCATGTGATAACCGGAGATGCTGATCGAGTTGAACTTGGGCATGGCCCGCGCCGTGTACTCGATGATGTCGCCGACGATGCGCATCGACGGCTCCGGCGGGTAGATGTAGGTGTTGCGGACCATGAACTCCTTGAGGATGTCGTTCTGGATGGTCCCGGCCAGCTGCTGCTGGCCCACGCCCTGCTCCTCTGCCGCCACCACATAGCCGGCCAGCACCGGCAGCACGGCGCCGTTCATCGTCATCGAGACCGACACCTTGTCCAGCGGGATGCCGTCGAACAGGATCTTCATGTCCTCCACCGAATCCACCGCCACGCCGGCCTTGCCGACGTCGCCGGTCACGCGGGGGTGGTCGCTGTCGTAGCCGCGGTGGGTGGCCAGGTCGAAGGCGACCGACACGCCCTGCCCGCCGGCGGCCAGGGCCTTGCGGTAGAAGGCATTGCTCTCCTCGGCGGTGGAGAAGCCGGCGTACTGGCGGATCGTCCAGGGCCGGGCCGCATACATCGTGGCCTGCGGCCCGCGCAGGAAGGGCTCGAAGCCGGGCAGCGTGTCGGCATGCGGCAGGCCGGCCGTGTCGGCCGCGGTGTACAGCGGCTTGACCGTCAGGCCCTCGGGCGTGACCCAGTTCAGCGCGCCCAGGTCGCCGCCCGGTGCCGACTTGGCCGCAGCCTTCGCCCATTGCTCCAGCGTGGCGGTCTTGAACTCCGGGGTGTTGCCGCTGGGCGGGGCGTCGTGGCTGGCGTCGGACATCGAAACTCTCCTGTAACTCGGCCGGCATCTTAGCCGACCCATCATTCATAATTATGAATTCAGAATCGCTACACTAGGCTGACAACGCCCCCCTTGCGCATGCCCGCCTCCCCCACCCCGCTCGCCGCCACGGCCCTGTACGAACAGGTCGCCGACCTGCTGCGTCAGCGCATCCTGGCGCGCGACCTGGAGCCGGGGAGCTGGATCGACGAACTCAAGCTCTGCGGCGAACTCGGCATCAGCCGCACGCCCCTGCGTGAGGCGCTGAAGGTGCTCGCGGCCGAAGGCCTGGTCACGATGAAGCTGCGGCGCGGCGCCTATGTGACGGAGATGAGCGAGCGCGACGTGCGGGAAGCCTACCAACTGCTGGCCCTGCTCGAAAGTGACGCGGCGGCCGAAGTGGCCGCGCGCGCCACCGAGGCCCAACTGACCGAACTTGGCGGCCTGCACGAGGCGTTGGAGCGAGCGCTGCCGGACCGCGACGCCTTCTTTGCGGCCAACGAGCAGTTCCATCTCCGCGTGCTGGAGATCGACGGCAACCGCTGGCGCCTGCAGATCGTGGGCGACCTGCGCCGGCTGATGAAGCTCAACCGCCACCATTCCCTGTTCCGCGAGGGCCGGCTGGAGGAATCGCTGCAGGAGCACCGGGCCATCGTGCAAGCCCTGCGGCGCCGGGATGCGGCGGCATGCCGCCTTTTGGTGCAGACCCACTTTTCCAATGGCCTGAGCGCCACGCAGACAGCTTCCTGACAGGAAAGCCTGACCCGGTGTGAAGTGCCACCGAAAGCCCTGCCTTATCGGTGCGTGGGCTTCACATCCCGTTACTAGCATGACGACGAGTGGGAAAACCGCCCGTGGTCCGACCCTGTCGGCAACGGGCGGCAGGCCTGCCTTCAGGCGCTTCGGCCCGGCTTGAGCCCTATTTCGCTCAAGTCAAGCCCGGGGCGCCCGATAACCGAGCGAAGCACTTGAAATCCAGGGGGAGGTCCGTTCGCGGGTTAACCCTCACAAGTGCCGTCACCGGCTCCGAGCCCCAGGCCCGGCGCCGGTGGCGACCATGATTCCGCCCAGCGTCGAGGGCCCACTTTCGACGCCCGGCCAGCGCCCCTCCCGGGACGTTGGCCTTCAGCACAGCAGGTAATACGCCATGGCCAGCATCGTCCCGTTCATCCCGGTCTCCCGCATCCCCGGCCTCACCACGGCCACGATCCGGGATTTCACGACCGAGGACTGGGCGGCGTTCAGTACAGACCAGCTGATCGCGCTGACCACCACGCAAGCCGCTGTGATCTCCTCCAGCGGCTTGTCCGTCTTGACGAGCGAGCAGCTCCGCGCCTTCCAGACCGAAGACCTGCGCGCCATCTCAACCGCGTCCATCGTCGGCTTCACGTCCGAGCAGATCGGCGTGCTCACCACCGACCAGATCCAGGCCTTCGGCACCGCCCAGATCGGGCGCCTCAGCACGACGCAGCTCGCCGGACTCAACGTCGCCGACATGGCGGCCCTCACGTCGGCCCAGGTCGGCGCCCTGAGTTCCAACCAGGCGCGCAGCCTGTCCACCGAGCAGCTGTCCGCGCTGGAAGCGGCCGATGTGCGCTTCCTCACGACGGCCGCGCTGCGCAGCCTCTCCAGCACGCAGCTCGACGGCCTGACGAGCGACCAGCTGCGGGCCTTGACCTCCGGTCAGATCCAGGCGCTGACCACCGCCCAGGTCAGCAGCTTCAATACCGAAGACCTGAACGCGCTCGCTTCCGACCAGTTCAACAAGCTCACCACGGTCCAGGTCCGCTCGCTGAGCACCGAGCAGCTCAGCAGCCTGGCCACCGACAGCCTGAATGCCCTGGGCACCGGCCAGTTCGCGAGCTTCAGCTCGCTCCAGGTGGGCTCGCTCACCAGCGACCAGCTCGCCCGGCTGGAAACCGCCGACCTGCGCGCCATCACCACCACCGCCCTGGCGGGCCTCAGCTCCGACCAGGTCGCCGCCCTGGGCAGCGACGAAGTGGCGGCGCTGAGCGCCGCGCAGGTGGCCGCGCTGTCCACGCTGCAGGTGCAGGGTCTCGAAGGCGAAGACCTGGCGGCCCTGGGGACGGCCCAGATCGCCGTGCTGAGCACCGCCCAGGTGTCCTCGCTGTCCACCGAGCAGCTGTCGGCCATCGAATCCGGCGACATGCGCGCCCTGACCACCGCGGCGTTGCGCAGCCTGAGCAGCACCCAGCTCGACGGGCTCACCAGCGATCAGTGGCGCGGCCTCAGCTCGGCCCAGATCACGGCGCTCACGACCGGCCAGGTCAGCACCCTCAACAGCGAGGACCTCAACAGCCTCGCGACCGACCAGCTCAACCGGCTGACGACCGTCCAGGTCCAGTCGCTGACCACGGCCCAGCTAAGCACCCTGAGCACCGACAACCTCAATGCCATGGGCACGGCCCAGTTCGCTGCGCTCTCGCCGCA